>Ga0164243_10011152_pt1 | contig 12846 bp, 11 predicted proteins | sample OricompcompostOP_FD_108781 | JGI IMG/M metagenome (GOLD analysis project Ga0164243, IMG submission 108781) | Organic Plus compost microbial communities from Emeryville, California, USA - Original compost - Organic plus compost (OP) | ecosystem: Engineered > Solid waste > Mixed feedstock >...
GAGCGGGCCATCTCGGAGCCGGCCGCGTCGGAACGGGCCGCGTCAGCCTGCGCCGCCTCGGGCCGGGCCGCCTCGAACCGCGCAGCGGCGTCGAACTGCGAGGAGGGGTCGAACCGCGGGGAGGCGTCGAACTGCGCGGCCTCCGGCTCCTCGGCCGCCGGCTGCTCAGCCCGGGCCTGGGCCGCCGGAGCCGACCGCTCGGCGGCGTCCGCCCGGGCGGGCTCGTCCGGCTCGGGCAGCTCCTGCGCGGGCGCCTCCGCCGGCAGCGGCTCGGTGCTCGACAGCAGCAGGCTGCCCAGCAGGAACGCCGCGGCCTGGTCGGCGTGCTGGAACCGCACGTCGCCGTGCAGGTCGTCCTCGCCGGCGGTGACGATCCAGTCCGGGCCCTCCCGCAGCAGGCAGCGGGCCGTGCTCGCGTGGCTGCCGATGCGGTAGTCGGCGCTGTTCACGCCGAGCTCGGTGAGCCGGTCGTGCAGCCGCGCCAGCACCGCCTGCTCGTCGTCCAGGTCGTCCTCCTCGGCGGCGGCCCCGAGGCCGTGCCGGGACCCGGGTTCCGCGGGCTCGTCCGGCTCGGGCCGGGACTCGGCGGCGGGCTGCTCGGCCCGGTCGTCGTCCGGGGACGGCAGCTGCACGGCGAAGTCGCGCTGCTCGGCGTCCCGGTCGTCGAGGCCGGGCGCGAACCCGGAAGGCGCCTCGAAGCCGGACGCCGCTTCGAACCCGGGCTGGAACCCGGCCTGCTCGAAGCCGTTGCGGGCCGGTTCCGCGGTCTCCCCGGCGGGGGGCTCCGGGGAAGCCTGCGCACCGGCCGGGGCCAGCTGCGCGTCCTGCAGCTCGCGCACCGCGGCGTCGCGGGTGGCGTCGTCGACCTCGCCGAGCGCGAAGCGGCGGGCGCGCACGTGCTCGACCAGTTCGCCCTGCGGCGGAACGCCGTACTGCACCAGGTAGTAGGCCACCGAGCCCGGCCACACCCAGGTGCCGTCGGTGTGCCAGGTGGCCGGCACCGCGGCGGGAGCGTTCGGGTCCAGCTGGTCGTCCTCGTTGTCCCGGGACGCGACGACGATCGGCGCGTTCTCCAGGTAGTGCCGCAGCGGGGCGACCTCGTCGTGGGCGACCGGGGCGCGGCCGGAGACCAGCGGGCGGCCCTGCTCGTCGAACTCGTCGAAGGCGCGGGCGGTGCGGAACCGGCCGCCGGCGGCGGGGGAGGGGGAGCCGCTCGGCTGGTCGGTGGTGGTCGTCGCGGCGGGCGCCGGGCCCGGCTGCGGAGGCTGCCCGGCGGAGGCCTGCGCAGCGGAGGGCACGGCGGAGGCGGCTGCAGCCGCGGCGGGCTGGGCCGCGGCGGCCGCGAACTGCTCGGGCGCCTCGGCCCGCACCGGCTGCGCCTCGGCCGCGGGAGCCTCGGCGGCGGGGGAGGCCGCCGAGCCGTCCAGCTTCGCCCGCATCCAGTCCGGGATGTTGTCGTCCGTGCGCGGGTAGCGGCGCAGCTCGTCGACGTACGCGGCGGCCGGCAGCGGGCGCTGCCACTGCGGCTCGGCGTCGAAGTTGATGTCGATGCGGTAGCTGGACGGGCGCTCCACCACGTACAGCGCGCTCAGCCAGGTGCCGACCTCCGGCCGGTACATGCCCTCGCGGAGGTGCTCGAAGATGCCCCAGAGCTCCTCCGGGGGTTCCCAGGGTTCGGTCCCGCCGTCCTCGGCGGCCACCTCGCCCAGCAGATCGTGGTACTCGCCGGTGGCGCGGTACTCCACCGTGATCTGCTGCCAGTCCTCAGGTGCGGCCTGCAGCAGCAGGACCCCGATCCTGCGGGCTATCTGTTCCTGCTCTTCCGGACTGATCGCTGTCGGACGCGACATGGGTGACATCCTCCCCCTCTCAACCAGGCACACCGACCCCACCCCGCGCAGACGCTACTCGACGGGCGGATCGGCATGTGTCGTCCCGGGTGAGTTCGGTGCAGTGACCGCGGCCGCGGTCCTCGGTGGTTGATCTTCCTGCGGGCAGTGCCCCAGCCTGCCCGCCGCGGACCCGGCAGAACATCACACCACCAGGTGTGATCCGGTCGGCGGTGCGGATTCGCCCGTCGGGCGGTGCGCAGCGGTAATCGGCCTGCGCGGCGCGGAAATTCGATGGCGGTCGCGGTCGGTGATCGCCAGTGTCGGCAGCGTGCTGCGTTCCTCCCGTGCTCTCGCCTCGTCCGTGCTGGGTCCCTACCGGTTGCTGGCGGGGGTGCCGCACGCGCCGGGGTTGATGGCGGCGAACCTGCTGGCCCGGCTGTACGTGCCGGCGATCAACCTGGTGCTGACGTTCCTGGTGGCGGACTGGACCGGGGCGTACGCGGCGGGCGGGGCGCTGGCGGCGGCGATGACCGTGGGCATGGCGGTGGCCGGGCCGCTGCGCGGGCGCACCGCCGACCGGGTCGCCCCGGCGAAGGTGCTGGTGGTCACGGGTGCGCTGTTCGCGACCGGGCTGGTGGTGATCGCGCTGCTCGCGCGGGTGCTGCTGCCGGCGCGGTGGTGGTGGCTGGCGCTGCCGGTGGCGTTCCTGACCGGGCTGGCCGGCCCGCCGCTGCCGCAGGTGGGGCGGGCGGTGTGGACCCGCATCGAGGACCCGGGCGCGCGGCGGGCCGCGTTCGCGGTGGAGGCCACGCTGGGGGAGCTGGTGTTCGTGCTCGGCCCGGTGCTGGCCGCCTCGGCGGTCGCGCTGGCCGGGCCGTTCGCGGCGGCGCTGGGCTGCGCCGGGTGGGCGGCGCTGGGCCCGTGGGGGTTCGCGGCAGTCCTGCACCGCGCGGGCGTGCGCGCGGGCGCGGGCGCGGCCGGCGGCTCCGGGGGCGGGGCGCTGCTGGTGGTGCCGGGGTTCGCGCGGATCGTGTGCTTCGGCGGGCTGATGGTCGGGGCGTTGATCGCGATCGACCTGCTGCTGGTCGGCTGGGCCCGAAACCTGGGCCGCCCGGAGCTGGCCGGGGTGCTCAGCGCGGTGTGGGCGCTGGGCTCGCTCGGCGGCGGGCTGGTGCTCGGTGCGGCGCCCGGGCGGCCGAACCTGCGGCGGCGCGCGGTGGCCGCGGCGGTGGGGATGGGCGCGCTGGTGCCGGTGCTGCCGCCGCTGGCCGAGCCGGGATCGCCGCTGGTGGTGGGGGTCGTGCTGGTGGTCGGCGGGGCGGCGGTGGCGCCGATGCTGGCGGCGGTGAACTCGCGGCTCGGCGAGCTCGCCCCGGAGCACCGGCGCACGGAGGCGTTCGGCTGGCTGGCCGCGGCGACCACGGGCGGATCGGCGCTGGCCTCGCCGCTGGCGGGGTCGCTGCTGGACGCGGCGGGGCCGGCCGCGGCGGCGGGGGCTTCGACGTGCCTCGCCTGCCTCGCGGTGTGCCTCCTGGCACATCCACAACAGGAAGGTTCGCGTTCGAAACGATCGGCGGCGCACACTCGCGGACCGTGAGCACCTCGACCACGAACGCCCGACGGACGCCCGCGCGCAGCAAGGGCCTGGGCATGCTCGGCGCCATCGCCGTCGGCGTGCTGCTGGCCACCCAGTCCCGGATCAACGGCACCCTCGGCTCCCGGATGCAGGACGGGCTCGCCGCGGCGCTGATCTCGTTCGGCTCCGGGCTGGTGCTGCTGGTGCTGTGCACCGCCGCCATGCCCGCCGCCCGGCGCGGGCTGCAGCAGGTCGCCGGGGCCCTCCGCGGCGGCGGGCTGCGCTGGTGGCAGCTGCTCGGCGGGGTCAGCGGCGGCTACCTGGTGTTCAGCCAGAGCCTGAGCGCGGCCACCCTCGGCGTCGCGCTGTTCACCGTCGCCGTCGTCGCCGGGCAGGTCACCAGCGGGATGGTGGTGGACCGCGCCGGACTCGGCCCCGCCGGCCCGCAGCGGGTCACCCCGCCCCGGGTGATCGGCGGGGTGCTGGCGGTGATCGCCGTGGTCATCGCGGTCGCGGCCAAGCTCGGCAGCTCGGACGCGAGCTGGCTGATCGTGGTGCCTGCGATCGCCGGCATCGGCGTGGCCTGGCAGCAGGCCGTCAACGGGCGGGTCAAGCAGACCGCCGGGTCGGCCACCTCCGCGGCGGTCATCAACTTCGCGACCGGCTCGCTCGCGCTGGCCCTGGCCTGGGCCGTCGAGCTGGCGTTCCGCGGCCTGCCCTCCGGGCTGCCGTCGGAGCCGTGGCTGTACGTCGGCGGTTTCCTCGGGATCTTCGTCATCGGCGGGTCGGCGGCGCTGGTGCGCTACACCGGGGTGCTGGTGCTGAGCATGGGCATGGTCGCCGGGCAGCTGCTCGGGGCGCTGGTGCTGGACCTCGTGGTGCCCGCGCCGGGGGCGCACGTGGCGGTCTCGACGGTGGTCGGCGTGCTGCTGACCTTCGTCGCGGTGGCCGTGGCCTCGCTGCCGGACCGCGCCGCGCGCGCCTGATCCGCCGGGTCCGCGCGCCGCGGCGTCTGCCACGATGAGCACCGTGAGCGCGACGATCCTGGACGGCAAGGCCACCAAGAACGCGATCTACGAGGAACTGCGAGCACGCGTGGCCGCCCTCGCCGAGCGCGGTGCGCAGCCCGGTCTGGGGACGGTGCTCGTCGGCGACGACCCCGGCTCGCACTCCTACGTGCGCGGCAAGCACAACGACTGCGCCAAGCTCGGCATCGCCTCGCTGCGCCGCGAGCTGCCCGCCGACGTCGACCAGGCCACCGTCGAGTCCACGCTGGACGAGCTCAACGCCGACCCGGCCTGCACCGGCTACATCGTGCAGCTGCCGCTGCCGGAGCACCTCGACGCGGGCCCGCTGCTGGAGCGGATCGCCCCGGCCAAGGACGCCGACGGGCTGCACCCGATCAGCCTGGGCCGGCTGGTGCTGGGCGAGCCGGCGCCGCTGCCCTGCACCCCGCGCGGCATCGTCGAGCTGCTGCGCCGCCACGAGGTCCAGCTCGACGGCGCGCACGTCGCGGTCGTCGGCCGCGGCATCACCGTGGGCCGCTCGCTCGGGCTGCTGCTGACCCGCCGCAGCGAGAACGCCACCGTCACCGCCTGCCACACCGGCACCAAGGACCTGGCCGCCGAGGTCTCCCGCGCCGACGTGGTCGTCGCCGCCGCCGGCCGCCCGCACCTGATCACCCCGGACATGGTCAAGCCGGGCGCCGCGGTGCTGGACGTGGGCGTGACCCGCACCGAGGACGGGGTGCTCGGCGACGTGCACCCGGACGTCGCCGAGGTCGCCGGGCACCTGTCGCCGAACCCCGGCGGGGTGGGGCCGATGACCCGGGCGATGCTGCTCACCAACGTCGTGGAGGCCGCCGAGCGCGCGGCGGACGGCCATGTCGGCTGAGCGGCTGCCCGGCGGGGGCGGCCCCGCGCACGATCCGGACGCCCCGCGCGGCCGCGGCGCCACCACGATCCGGCACTTCGGCGGCCCGCCGCGGGAGGGCGACGGGTTCTGGGACCGGCTGCGCGATTCCCGGCTGCGGGTGCACGTGCCGTTCGCGCTGGTGCTGCTGGTCGGCGCGGTCGGTTTCCTGCGGATCGCGATGCACGCCTGGCGGGAGGGCTCGGCCTGGCTGAGCCTGGCGCTGCTGCTGGCGGCCGGGATGCGCGCGGTGCTCTCGCGCGAGCAGGTGGGGCTGCTGGCGGTGCGCTCCCGCACCGTGGACGTGCTGCTCTACCTGGGTTTCGGGCTGGTGCTGCTGGCCGTGGACCTCACCATCGTCGGCGGCCCGCTGGCGTTCTGAGTCACTCCCACCAGAACGACCAGGTGCGCCGCCCGCGGATCTCGCGCGCGTAGGCGGCGATCGTGCCGGCGTCCTGCAGCACCCGGTCCGGGCAGAACGCCCAGTGCTCGGCGGCCACCGAGGTCGCGTGCGCCGGGTCCTGCGGCGGCGCGGCGACGCTGAGGTCCAGCCGGTCCGGCCCCAGCCGCAGCAGCCGCACCCCGAACCGGTCCTCCCAGCTGCGCAGCAGCGCCGAGAGCCCGGCGGTGCGGGACACGTGGTTGGACGCCCCGGACCAGCCGAGCACGGTCAGCACGTCCGAGCCCCGGTGCACCGGCACCAGCGCCAGCCGGGTCTCGTCGTCCACCAGCCGCGGGGCCTGCTGGTTGGCCAGGATGTCCGGGTCGGCCAGCAGGTTCCCGGCCGGGGCGAGCTCCGGGCAGTTCTGGTCGAACGGCGCCAGCGAGTCCAGGTCGTAGGCGGGGCCGAGGTCGTCGTCGGCGCGGCACAGCCCGTCCCAGATCCGCAGCATCACGTCCTCGGCCCGCCACATGTCGATGTGCTCGAGCGGTTCCGGCGGGACGACGCCGACGGTGCAGCGGCTGCCGTAGATCTCGTTGTCGTCGCACAGCAGCAGCGGCCACAGCCCGGTGCGCCGGTGGTCGCTGCGCAGCGCGGCCAGCAGCCGCGGCGCGGGCTGCTCCAGGCTGATCCAGCACAGCGGCGGTTCGTCCCCGGTGGCGCGGGTGGACTGCTCGGTGAGCAGTTCGCCGGGCGGCAGCGGCACGGACGGTTCGGCTCCGGAGGCCCGCCCCAGCAGCGCCGTCAGGTCGGCAGGGGAAGCCAGATCGTCCTGCAACTCGTCACCGCCTCCTCACCGGTCGTCACGCCGGCGACCACCCTAATCAGGTGGGCACCGCACCTGGGCACCTGCTGCCTTTTCGTGATCGTCGGTGTGCGGGGGTGCGACGCGCGACGGCTCCCCGGCGCGCCGCGCGTCCCGGGGAGCCGTCCGCTCCTGCCTGCGCTGTTGTGCTGTGCGGCCGCCCGCGAGGTCAGCTCTCGGGGGACCGGCGGGGTTCGACCATGCAGTCCGGGCCGGGGTAGACGAGCCGCTCGTGCCCGTCGTCGAAGCGCACCACGTAGGGCGGTTCGCCGGAGTCGCCGCGGACTTCCAGGATCACGCCGGTGCGGTCGGTCTCCTCGACCGTCCGGCTGTGCACGTGGAGCTGGTCGCCGACTGCTGCTCTCATCACCGTCACCTCCGCCACCAGGCTAGGTGACCGGCGTCACCGGGCGCAGGTCTCGCCGCTGGTCATCAGGGCCGCGGCGGCAGCCACTGCAGCACCTCCGGCGGCAGCCCGAGGGTGGCGATCCACGGCGCGGCCCCGACCCGGTAGAGCACGACGGCGCCGAGCGCCACGGCCACCAGCGTCAGCGCCGGGCCGACCAGCACCATTTCGACCTTGCCGCCGGTGCGCATCCGCAGCGCCTTCGGCGGCGCCACCGGATACCAGGTCTTGCCGTCCAGGGGGATGGGCCACAGCATCGGGCAGCCCTGCTCGGTGATCGCGTCGCCGAGGAAGTGCGCCAGGCAGCCGATCATCACCGCCACTCCGAACGCGGCCGCGTCGGTGGGCTGGTTCCCGGCCCACGCCCAGCAGGCCAGCGTGAGCACCAGGGAGGCCACCGCGATGAGGATCGCGTCCTGCCGCGGGCACCAGGTGTGCATGATCCCGCGCACGGCCAGCCCGGCGAAGGTGAACATGACGACTCCGACGGCGGCCGAGGCGCTGCTCTGCACGATCGCCGTGGTGATCACCCCGGCCAGCACCGCGAACACGAGCGTGTGCGTGAACCCGCGGTGGGTGCCGGAGCGGTCGGTGTCGTGCTTGGTGCGGGTGAGCCGGTAGAGGAAGCCGCTGATGCCGCTGAGCGCGGCCGAGAACCCGCGGGAGATCGCGCCGAACGTGCTGGCGACGGTGGACTTGGGGTGGTCGATGTCCGGTAACAGCGCCGCCCCGGAGGCGAGCGTGGCGCCCACGACCCAGGTCTTCGGGGACAGCTGCCCGATGGAATGGCTGTCGGCCAGCGCGGTCACCGCCGCCCAGGCCGCCAGGCCGCTCATCGCGTGCGTAGGTCCGGTCGCCAACCTCGTCCTCCCCCATCGGTAGCCGACCGTCCGAGCCTAGAAGACGATCAGCCCGCGCCGGTCGAGCACGGCCGGTTTCGTCTCAGATCGCTGTCCCCGCGGGCGGGGGCGCGGCACAATCGGAGACGTATAGCAGTACGCTTGTACCGCTTGCATTCTCGCGAGAGGAGCACCCCGCCACATGAGCAAGATCAAGGTCCAGGGCACGGTCGCCGAGCTCGACGGCGACGAGATGACCCGGATCATCTGGTCCTTCATCAAGGACAAGCTGATCCACCCCTATCTGGACATCAACCTCGACTACTACGACCTCGGCATCGAGCACCGGGACGCCACCGACGACCAGGTCACGGTGGACGCGGCCAAGGCCATCGCCCAGCACGGCGTCGGCGTCAAGTGCGCGACCATCACCCCGGACGAGGCCCGGGTGGAGGAGTTCGGCCTGAAGAAGATGTGGCGGAGCCCGAACGGGACCATCCGCAACATCCTCGGCGGCGTCATCTTCCGCGAGCCGATCGTCATCTCGAACATCCCGCGGTACGTACCCGGCTGGACCAAGCCGATCGTCATCGGCCGCCACGCGCACGGCGACCAGTACAAGGCGACCGACTTCAAGGTCCCCGGCCCGGGCACGGTGACCATCACCTACACGCCTGCCGACGGCTCCGAGCCGATCCAGCAGGAGGTCGCGCAGTTCCCGACCGACGGCGGCGTGACGATGGCCATGTACAACTACAAGCGCTCCATCGAGGAGTTCGCGCGCGCTTCGTTCCGCTACGGCCTGGAGCGCGAGTACCCGGTGTACATGTCCACCAAGAACACGATTCTCAAGGCCTACGACGGGCTGTTCAAGGACGTCTTCGAAGAGGTCTACGAGAACGAGTTCAAGGCGGACTTCGAGGCCAAGGGCCTCACCTACGAGCACCGGCTGATCGACGACATGGTCGCCACCGCCATGAAGTGGGAGGGCGGCTACGTCTGGGCCTGCAAGAACTACGACGGTGACGTGCAGTCCGACACCGTCGCGCAGGGCTTCGGCTCGCTGGGGCTGATGACCTCGGTGCTGATGACCGAGGACGGCAAGGTGGAGGCGGAGGCCGCGCACGGCACCGTCACCCGCCACTACCGGCAGCACCAGCAGGGCAAGCCGACCTCGACCAACCCGATCGCGTCGATCTTCGCCTGGACGCGCGGGCTGGCGCAGCGCGGCCGGCTGGACTCCACTCCGGAGGTCACCGGCTTCGCCAACGCCCTGGAGCAGGTCGTCATCGAGACCGTCGAGAGCGGCAAGATGACCAAGGACCTGGCGCTGCTGGTCGGCGGCGACCAGGGCTACCAGACGACCCAGGAGTTCCTGGCGACGCTGGACGAGAACCTGCAGAAGAAGATGGCCGACCGCTGATCTTCTCGGCAGCACGCTGGAGCGCCACTTTCGCCCCGATCTCCGGGGTGGGAGTGGCGTTTTCGCGTTCGGGGCGGGCTTTTCCGGCCCGTCGGCCCGCATTCGGCCGCCGGCGCGGTGTCCGCGTGAGCGAGGCCCGTTTCCGCTGAGTCCTGCTCTCGCCGTCGCCGGGACCGGCGCCCCGGTGCGGAGTTCCGCCGCCGCCCCCGGATCCGGGAGGTTCCCCGATTCCGGGTGCGTTCCGGGCCGGACCCGGAGGGCGCGGGCCGGTCCGCGATGGGATGTTGATCCCGGAAGCGGACCGAGGAGGAACCGATGCCGTACCAGTACAAGGTCGTGGAGCTCCGGGAGAAGTGGCTCGGCGGCAAGATGTCCGGCGACAAGCTGGAGAAGGTGCTCAACGAGCACGCCGCCGAGGGCTGGCGGCTCAAGACCATGACCAGCGCGGACGTGAAGGGCAAGCTGGGCCCGGGCGGCGTCGAGGGGATGCTGATCACCTTCGAGCGCGAGGTGTGAGCCCGCGCGGGCCCGCGGAATCCCGGCCGCTGCCGGGGAATCCCCGCGGGCCCGCCCGCCGCACCGCGGTCCTCCGGACCCGCCTGCCGCAGTCGATCAAGCCTGCGCTAGGATTTCCGCACAACGCCGACCAGGCGGTCCACAGTGGACGAGCGCGATTAGCTCAGCGGGAGAGCGCTACCTTGACACGGTAGAGGTCACTGGTTCGATCCCAGTATCGCGCACCGCACACCAGCCCCTGCCCGCACCGCGGCCAGGGGCTGACTGCTGTCCACCCCGGTTTCACCCCCGCCGCAGCCTGGCCGCGCGGGTGGTCAGTGGGTGGTGAGCATGATGAGGGCGACGGTGGTGAAGATGGCGCCGCCGGCGGGCAGGGCGATGAGGCGTTGGCGTTGCTTCGACGGGAGGTCGACCCGCGCGGTCCGCGGCGAACCGGGCAGGTAGCGCACCGGTGCGCGGCCGCCCACGGGCAGCCCCTCGACGCCGGAGCTGCCTGCGGTGACCTCGTGCACCTGGCCCTGCGCATCGGCGAACCGGACGATCGCGGTGAGCGCCGGCTTCCGCGGATTCTCGTTCGAGGACGTCCTGCGGTGGCGCACCACTTCGCCCTCGGTGCGCACCCCGTCGCGGTCGAGGGTGCGCTGCTGCACCACCTCGTAGCCGCTGTAACCGAGCAGGCCGAGCCCGATCAGCAAGAACAGCACCGGCAGCAGCACGCTGGCCCCTTTCCTCGGAAGAACTCGCCCTGCAGCGGGGAATCCGGAGCGCCCGCCCGCCGCGGAGATGCGCCGATCACGCTATCGCGCGAGGTGCGGCCGCCGAGCCGACGCCTGCCGGGCGCCCCGCGCCGGTCACGCGAGCGCGCCCGGGTGTCCACTTCGGACTCCCCGGGCGCGCCGCGTCCGCGCTGCGCGCGGCCCCCTGTTCCCCGTGGGTGGTCAGGTCAGAACAGCACGCCCTGCGGGCTGGGCTGGAGCGTGCCGATCTGCAGCGACTTCAGCGGGATCTCGACCGGCCCCTCGTTGCCGACGACGCGAGCCGAGCCCACGCCCGCCATGTCGCTGGGCGCGGCGAGGAAACCGCTGGTGACGTAGGTGCCCGGGTCGTTCTTCGCGCCGAGCTCCAGGTGCACGCCCGCGAAGGCGGTGCGGCCGGGCTGCAGCGTGCTGTGCTCCGGCGGGCCGGGGACCTCGACGGTGCGGGCCGGGATCTGCTCGATCGTCTCCCCGGCCATGTTCTGCGGCTTCAGGTTCACCCAGCCCCCGATCTCGCAGGGCTTGCCGGAGGTGTTGGTCATCGCCAGCAGGAACTGGTCCGGGTGCCCGGGCTGCACGTTCAGGTCGACCCGGAAGTCCTGCGCGGTGCAGTTCGATCCGGAGATGCCGCGCTGCGCGGTGTTCGCCTGCGCCGCGGGAGCCGCGGCGTCGATCGCGGATGCCTGACCGCAGCCGGCGAGCAGGGCCGTGCTGCCGAGCAGCCCGATCAGGGCGCCGGTGGTCCGCTTGCGCATGTGTCCTCCCCCTTGGTCGGTGCGGGTGCGTCCCGCTCTGTCGTTCCGTGAGACGCCCGGTCGGGCGACGGGTTGCGCGCGGCGGCGAAAAATCCGCGAGCCGGTGAATCAGCCGTGTTGCCAAGGGAAAACCCGCGCGACGTCCGCCCGGTGGGCGCGCGGTTGTGCGAGGGTGCACGCGCGATCGCTCCCGGTGCGAACTGCGAGGTGGGAACTGTGCGACCCGGAAGACGGTGGTGGGTGGCGGCCGCGGCCGCCGGAGCACTCGTCGGCTCGATCCAGCCCGCGGTGCGGGCCGCGGCCGAGCCGACCCCGCCGGACCAGCAGGAACAGCGCGCCTTCGAGGGCGCGGCCGCGGAGTTCGGGGTGCCCGCCCCGCTGCTCATGGCCGTCTCGCACGAGCTGACCAGGTGGGAGGACCACCACGGGCAGCGCAGCCGCGCCGGCGGCTACGGCCCGATGCACCTGACCGATGTGGACCCGGGGCAGCTGCGCGAGCAGGGCGCGAAACCGGCCCGCGTGCCCGACTCGCCCGCGCTGCACACCGCCCGCGAAGGCGCCCGGCTGCTCGGCGTCGACGCGCAGCGGGTGAAGACCGACCCGGTGCTCAACATCCGCGCGGGCGCGGCGCTGCTGGCCGAGCGGGCGCACCGGCTCGCGGAGCGCGGCATCGGCGGATCCGGCGACCGGCCCGCGCAGATCGGCGGCTGGTACCCGGCGGTGGCCGAGATGAGCGGCAGCCCGCAGGCCGGCGGGGCGGGCGCGTTCGCCGACGACGTGTACGCGCTGCTCGCCGGTGGGCAGGCGCGCACCACCTCGAGCGGGCAGCGGGTGGCTTTCGCCGCGGTGCCGGACGCCGCGCCGCGGCGGGACCTGCGCGGCACCGGGCTGCAGCAGCGGGACGCCGCCCAGCGGCCCGAATGCCCGTCCGATGTGGACTGCCGCTACATCCCCGCGGCCTACGCCCCGACCGACCCGCAGGACCCGAGCGCCGGCTACGGCAACTACGACACCGCGAACCGCCCGCACGACGTGCCGGTGGATTCGATCGTGCTGCACGACACCGAGCTGTCCTACCCGGAGACGATCGCGAGGTTCCAGGACCCGGCGAACGGGGCGGCAGCGCACTACGTCGTCCGCTCCTCCGACGGGCAGATCACGCAGATGATCCCCACCAAGGACATCGGCTGGCACGCGGGCGGCTGGGACCGCAACGTGCGCTCGATCGGCATCGAGCACGGGGGCTTCGCCGCCGAGGGCGGCACCTGGTACACCGAGCGGATGTACCGGTCGTCGGCGCGGCTGGTGCGCTTCCTGTCCGCGAAGTACGGGATTCCGCTGGACCGGCGGCACATCCTCGGGCACGAGGAGGTCAGCGCGGAGACCGCGGCGAAGGTCGGCCAGGAGCACTACGACCCGGGCCCGTTCTGGGACTGGTCGCACTACATGGACCTGCTGGGCGAGCAATCCCGGCACGGCGGCGGGAACGCCGTCACGATCTCCCCGGATTTCCGCACCAACCGGCCCGAGGTGACCGAGTGCCCGCCGCAGCAGCCGTGCCGGGTGCTGCCGCCGCAGCCGGCGAA
>Ga0164243_10011153_pt1 | contig 12846 bp, 11 predicted proteins | sample OricompcompostOP_FD_108781 | JGI IMG/M metagenome (GOLD analysis project Ga0164243, IMG submission 108781) | Organic Plus compost microbial communities from Emeryville, California, USA - Original compost - Organic plus compost (OP) | ecosystem: Engineered > Solid waste > Mixed feedstock >...
ACCGCCTCGGTGCCCCTCGACGCCCTGCCCGCGATCGCGCTGGCCATGCAGTTCGGGGCCAGCGCCCAGGTCGGCGACGCCCTGGTGATCGACGACTGCTCCAGCCTCTCCGGCTGACCCCCGAGGGGTGGGTCAGCCGGCGAGGTCGGCGAGGAGGGTGAGGGTGCGGTCGTGGTTGCGGGCCCGGGTCTCGGGGTCGGGTCCGATCCCGAACGTCATGGCCGCCAGGTCGGTGACGCCGGCCGACGCGTAGGACGCCAGCCGGGCGGCCACGTCCCGCTCGGTGCCGACCGCGGCGACCTCGGCGGGGGACTCGCTCCCGCCGCGGGCGAGGGCCCGGGCGTACGTGGGGATGTCGCGGTAGCCGCCGTACCGGGCCTCGGCTGCGGCCAGCCCCTCCTCCTTGCTGTCGCACACGCCGACCGGGAGGCCGCCGATCACCCGGGGCACCGCTCGTCCCGCGGCCTGGGCCGCCGCGGTGAGGCGGGGCACCACGTGGGTCTCGATGGCCCGCTCGTCGCACATCCAGGTGATGGTGCCGGCGGCCCGCTCACCGGCCAGCTTCAGCATCAGCGGCGCCAAGGCGGCGAGGTAGATCGGCACCGGCTCGGCGCCGGGCACGCCGAGCAGCGACTCGACCGGGTAGCGCTCGCCCTCGTGGTGCACCCGCCCGCCCATGGCGCCGAGGCCCCGCCCGGCGAGGGCGTCGGCCTGGGCCTGGTCCACCGCCTCGAGCACCTCGACGTACTCGCGCACGTGGTGGATCACCCCGGAGTAGTCGGCGCCGTACCAGCCCTCGGCCACGCTCTGGTGCGAGGGCCCGATGCCGAGCAGGAGCCGTCCGCCGGTGGCGGCTTGTGCGGTGAGGGCGTGCTGGGCCATGCCGTAGGGGTGGTGCGACCACGTCGGCACCACCGCGGTGCCGAGCTCGATCCGCTCGGTGACCTGCCCGGCGAGGGCCACCGCGGTGAGCGCGTCGAGGCTCCACGGCACGTGCGGCACCCACCCGGTGTGGAGCCCGTGCTCGTCGGCCCACCGGGCGCGCTCGAGCAGGTCCTCCAGGTCGGAGCCGGGCGGCGACGTCTCCGCGATGAACAGGCCGATGCGCATGTGGACCCCCCTGGTCGTGATGCCCCGCAGTCTGGTCCACGGCCCGGGAAATCCGCCGTTCCGGTTCTCCGGGCCATCAGGTCGGGTAGACGCACCCTCCACACGAGGCGGTAGCCCCCGCCGGCGTGATCGAGACGGCGACCCCAGGAGGAGCCCGATGGCCTTCGATCCCCTCGACCAACCAGGCATGGACCTGGAGGACCAGTTCCGCAGCTGGTCCGAGCTCAACGTCGACCCGATCCCCGAGCGACCCGACGACCAGTACACGATGACCCGGATCATCCTCATGAACGGCATCGAGGTCGAGTCGGTGATGTTCAGCCACCAGTTCGCCCGTCACGTCGACGACCCGACGTTGCTCCGGGCGCTGGCCACCTCCCGCCGGGCCGACCACCAGCAGCAGCGGGCCGTGAACTGGCTCCTCCCGGGCACCCTCTCGCCGCTGGAGACGACGATCGGCTACGAGCAGGTCGCCGTCGACCTCACCGCCTGGCTGGCCCGCAACGAGCCCGACCCCAACATCCGCCAGGCTCTCGACTTCGCCCTGCTCGAGGACTTCGACCACCTCTACCGGTACGCCGACCTCTACGAGCTGATGGACGGCCGCCACGCCGAGGACATCACCCGCAGCCTCACCGAGATCACCCCCGGCCGGCCCACCGAGGTGCAGCACCGCCACCCCGTCGACGACCTCCGCGCCCACTTCGAGACCCACGCCGTCGACCCGCTGACCCGAATGCACGTCATGACCGTCGTCGCCGGTGAGCAGCAGACGATGAACTACTACATGAACCACGGCGTCGACTTCGTGGAGCCGATCGCCCGGAAGCTGTACCTCGAGATCGCCGAGATCGAGGAGCAGCACGTCACCCACTACGAGAGCCTGCTCGACCCCCTCGACTCGTGGATCGCCATGTGGGTGATGCACGAGTACAACGAGGTCTACCTCTACTGGTCGTTCGCCCAGCAGGAGACCGATCCCCGGATCAAGCGGCTCTGGGAGCTCCACCTCGAGATGGAGATCGGCCAGCTCCAGGCCGCCTGCCGGTTCCTGGAGCGCTACGAGGGTCGCGACCCGCGCGAGCTGCTGCCGCCGTCGCTGCCCGAGGTCCCCCTCACCATGCAGTCGAACAAGGACTACGTGCGTCAGGTGCTGGCCACCCAGATCGACCTGCGCTCCGACGAGGGCCGCTACGTCGACGTCTCGGAGGTGGGCAAGGGCGCACCGAGCACCCGGTACCAGTCGATCGTCAACGCCGACGGCGTGCCCACCGAGCAGGTGATCGACCTCACCCGGGACGAGACGGGCGGGGAGTACCGAGACGAGACCGAAGGACGGCACCCGGTGGAGTCCCTGCGGGCCCCCGTGACCGCATAGGAGACGAGACCATGACCATCACCGACCCCATGTTCGACCTCGGGGGCCGCTCGGCCCCGGCGCCGGGCACGTCGCCCGACCCCCGCCGCCTCGTCGGCCCCGAGGAGTTGGAGCAGCCCTTCGCCGCCGACGGCGTGAACGGCGCGTTCCTCGCCGACTTCCTGTCGGCCGCCCTCACCCACGAGCGGTGCGGCACCCACCTCTACCGGTCGGTGGCCGCCCGCACCCTCAACCCCATGCTGAAGGCCCGCTACCGCGAGCTCGGCCGCGAGACCCAGCACCACGTGGACGTCCTGAGTCGGGCGATCGCCGCGATCGGTGGTGATCCCTCCTACGTCTCGCGCCTGGCCCGAGGCGTGGAGCGGGCCGACACCGGCACCCTCGAGAGCACCTACGCCCTCTCCGGGTCGCTCGACCCGATGGAGCAGGAGGCGGTCATGCTCGACGCCGTCCTCGTGGCCGAGACCGTCGACCACGCCAACTGGTCGGTGCTGGCCAAGATCGTGAACGCCCTGCCCGAGGGTCCGGTGCGGTCCGCCCTGGCCGACGCCGTCGCCGAGGTGGAGCCCCAGGAGGACGAGCACCTGGCGTGGGCCCGTGACACCAAGGCCCGCATGACCATGATGCAGGTGACGAGCCCGACCATGGCCGGCGCCATGGGCGGCATGGAGGCCATCGCCGCCAAGGTGCGCGACATGTTCTCCGACCTGCCCGGCACCTGAGCTCGCCCCCCGCCCGAGGCGACGGGCCGACCCGGCCCGTCGCCGTCGGCGCGCGTCCCGACGTGCAGGGGCGGGTGGCCCGAGCCACGGCCATCTCGCGGTCCCGTGTGAGTGAGCGCTCACTCAGGTAGGGTGTGCGGCCATGTCCGCCGCCTCCACCGAGACCCGCCCGCGGGCCTCGGCGATGCCGCCCGACGAGCGCCGCGCCGCCATCGTCGCCGCCACCGTGCCGCTGCTGCTCGAGCACGGCAGCGCGGTCAGCACCCGCCAGATCGCCGAGGCGGCCGGGATCGCCGAGGGCACCATCTTCCGGGTCTTCCCCGACAAGCAGGCGGTCATCGCCGCGTCGGTGCAGGCCGCCTTCGACACCACGTGGTCCGACCGGGCGCTCGCCGCCATCGACCCCGACCTCCCGATGGAGGACAAGCTCGTCGAGGCCGCCCGCCTCATGCAGCGCCGGTTCTCCATGATCTGGCACCTGCTCCCCGTGGCCCGCGAGGTCGGCGTGCTCCGCGAGGGTCGCCCCCGCACGCCCGACCTCCACGCCCTCACCGACCTGCTCGCGCCCTACGCCGACCAGCTCCGGGTCGATCCCGAGGTGGCGGCCCGCCGGCTCCGGTCGCTCGCCATCGCCACCAGCAACCCCGGCTTCGAGCCCGACGGCCCGGTGCCGCCCGAGGAGCTGGTCTCGCTCCTGCTCGACGGCCTCCGTCGCCCGACCCCCAGGAACGCCGCATGACCTCCACCACCCGCATCCCGGCTGCGAGGGGCGGTCGCCCGTGCTGATCCGCCTCCTCCGCTCCCACCTGGTTCGCCCCTACCGGGGGCTGCTGATCGTGCTGGTCGTGCTCCAGGCCATCCAGGCGGGAGCCTCGCTGGTGCTGCCGGCCGTCAACGCCAAGGTCATCGACAACGGCGTCCTGAAGGGCGACACCGGTTACATCCTCAGGCTCGGCTCGGTGATGCTCGCCATCGCCGCCGCCCAGATGATCTTCGCCACCGGTGCGGTGTGGGTCTCGTCGCGGGCCGCCATGGGCTTCGGCAAGGACGTGCGCAGCGACCTCTTCCACCGGGTCACCGCGTTCTCCCAGCGCGAGGTCAACTCGTTCGGCGCCCCCTCGCTCATCAACCGCATCACCAACGACGTCCAGCAGGTGCAGATCCTCGCCGTCATGACCTGCACCATGGCCATCACCGCCCCGCTCACCGCACTGGGCGGCATCGTCATGGCCATGCGGGAGGACCTCGGCCTGTCCTCCCTCCTGCTGGTGAGCCTGCCGGTGCTGCTGGTGGTGCTGTGGATCATGGTCGGCCGCATGGTGCCGTCGTTCCGCCTGATGCAGGAGCGAATCGACGGGGTCAACCGGGTGCTGCGCGAGCAGATCGTCGGCATCCGGGTGGTGCGGGCGTTCGTCCGCGAGCCCGAGGAGTCGGTTCGGTTCGAGACCGAGAACGCCAAGCTCACCGAGACCTCGCTCAAGACCGGCCGGCTGATGGCCCTGCTGTTCCCGGTGGTGATGCTCGTCGTGAACTGCTCGAGCGTGGCCGTGATCTGGTTCGGTGCCGGCCGCATCGAGGCGGGCGACATGACGATCGGCGCCATGATCGCCTTCATCAGCTACTTCACCATCATCCTGATGTCGATCATGATGGCGTCGTTCGTCGTGATGCTCGCTCCCCGGGCGGCGGTCAGCGCGGAGCGCATCGTCGAGATCCTCGAGACCGAGCCGAGCGTGGTCGTGCCGGCGACACCGGTCACCAGGGTCGACACCGCCGGCACCCTCGAGCTGCGCAACGTCACCTTCGGCTATCCGGGGGCCGAGGCGCCCGTGCTGCACGACGTCTCGTTCACCTCCGGCCCCGGCATGGTCACCGCCATCATCGGCAGCACCGGCTCGGGCAAGAGCACCCTCATCAACCTGGTGCCCCGCCTGTTCGACGTCACCGGTGGGGCGGTGCTCGTCGACGGCGTCGACGTGCGCGACCTCGACCCCGAGACCCTCTGGGACCGGGTCGGCCTGGTGCCCCAGAAGCCCTACCTCTTCACCGGCACCGTGGCCTCCAACCTCCGGTACGGGGCACCGAAGGCGACCGAGGAGGACATGTGGGCGGCCCTGCGGGTCGCCCAGGCCGCCGACTTCGTGGAGGCCATGGGCGGCCTCGACGCCCCCATCGCCCAGGGCGGCTCCAACGTGTCGGGCGGCCAGCGGCAGCGCCTCTCCATCGCCCGGGCGCTGGTGCGCAAGCCCGAGATCTACCTCTTCGACGACAGCTTCTCGGCCCTCGACCTGGCCACCGACGCCCGCCTGCGGGCCGCGCTGGTGCCGTGGACCGTCGGCGCCACCGTCGTGGTGGTCGCCCAGCGGGTGTCCACCATCATCAACGCCGACCAGATCCTCGTGCTGGAGGACGGTGAGACCGTCGGGCTCGGCACCCACACCGAGCTCCTGCGGAGCTGTCCGACCTACGCCGAGATCGTGGCCTCGCAGACCAAGCAGCAGGAGACGGCGGCGTGACGGACGTGAAGAGCTCCTCCGACGACGGGGTCAAGCCCCCGCAGGCGCCCCGCCCGAACATGGTCGTGCGGGGCGCCAACGCCCCGGGCGAGCAGACCCGCGACTTCGGCCGGGCCGTCACCCGGGTCTTCTCGCGCCTGCGCCAGGAGAAGATGCACGTCTCCGGCGTGGTGATCCTGGCCGTCGTCGCCGTCTCCCTCACGGTGGTCGGCCCCCGCATCCTCGGTCACGCCACCGACCTGATCCTCGACGGCATCCGGGGCGACGGCATCGACTTCACCGCCCTGCACCTCACCCTGGGCCTGGCCGCGGTGCTGTACCTGGCCTCCTCGATGCTCACCTACCTCCAGTCGTGGCTGCTCGCGGGCATCGTCCAGGGCGCCATGTCGCGGCTGCGCAGCGAGGTCGAGGCCAAGCTCAACGCCCTGCCGCTGTCCTACGTCGACCGCCAGGCCCGCGGCGACCTGCTGAGCCGGGTCACCAACGACATCGACAACATGGCCCAGAGCCTCCAGCAGACCCTGGCCAACATGCTCACCGCCCTGCTCAGCATCATCGGGGTGCTGATCATGATGTTCACCATCTCGCCGCTGCTGGCGTGCGTGTCGGTGGTGGTGATCCCGGTGACCGTCCTCGTCACCCGCTCGTTCGCCCGCTACTCCCGCAAGCGCTTCGGGGCCCAGTGGCGCCACACCGGCGAGCTCAACGCCTTGGTCGAGGAGTCCATCACCGGCCACGCCATCGTGAAGGCGTTCGGCCGCCAGCGCGAGGTGGAGCAGCGCTTCTCCGAGACCAACGACCTGCTCTACGACGCCAGCGCCCGGGCCCAGTTCAGCTCCGGCGCCCTCCAGCCGGTCACCCTCTTCATCGGCAACCTCAACTTCATCGTGGTCGCCGTGTTCGGCGGCATCCGGGTGGCCAACGGCCAGATGTCCATCGGCGACGTGCAGGCCTTCATCCAGTACTCCCGGCAGATGCAGATGCCGATGGGCCAGCTGGCCTCGATGTTCAACGTCTTCCAGTCCGGCCTCGCCTCGGCCGAGCGGGTCTTCGACCTCCTCGACGCCGACGAGGAGGTGCCCGACACCTACGCCGAGGGGCTCGTCGGCGAGCCGGTGGGCCGGGTGGCGTTCGAGGACGTCTCGTTCTCCTACACGCCCGACCGCCCCCTCATCGAGGACCTGTCGTTCGTGGCCGAGCCGGGCCAGACCATCGCCATCGTGGGCCCCACCGGCGCCGGCAAGACCACCCTGGTCAACCTGCTGATGCGCTTCTACGACGTCGACGAGGGCCGCATCACCATCGACGGCCGCGACATCCGCGACATGAAGCGGTCCGACCTCCGCTCGATGATGGGCATGGTGCTCCAGGACACGTGGCTGTTCGGCGGCACCATCCGCGACAACATCCTCTACGGCAACCCGAGCGCCTCGGAGGAGGCGCTCATGGAGGCGGCCCGCGCCACCTACGTCGACCGGTTCGTGCGCACCCTGCCCCAGGGCTACGACACGATCCTCGACGAGGAGCACGGCACCGTCAGCGCCGGCGAGATGCAGCTGCTCACCATCGCCCGCGCCTTCCTCGCCGACCCGGCGATCCTCATCCTCGACGAGGCCACCAGCTCGGTCGACACCCGCACCGAGGTGCTGATCCAGGAGGCCATGAACGCGCTGCGCCAGAACCGCACCAGCTTCGTGATCGCCCACCGGCTCTCCACCATCCGCGACGCCGACACCATCCTCGTGATGGAGGACGGCCACATCGTCGAGCAGGGCGACCACGACCAGCTGCTCGCCGCCGACGGCGCCTACGCCCGGCTGTACAACGCGCAGTTCGCCGCCCCCGCCGCCGAGGTCGCCTGACCCCACGGCCGCCAGGGCCCGGCCGTGGCGGTGGCCTCTCCACCTCTCGTCCTGGCATGCGTCGTGCACCCGCAGGGGTGCGCGACGCATGCCAGAAGCGGTTCGGGGCGGAGGAGGGGAGAGGTCGTACGCTGTGCGGCCTCGCCCGAGTAGCTCAGCTGGTCAGAGCACCTGTCTTGTAAACAGGTGGTCGAGGGTTCGAATCCCTCCTCGGGCTCCACCAGCGTCGCCCCGGGGACGGTGACCGCGGCGAGGGAAGGCCGTCAGCGGGTCCGGCCCTCGCTCTCGTAGGGAACGAACGTGACCCGGCCGTCGGCCACGGTGACCCGGCCGAGGTAGAGCCGCCGCTCCCCGTTGCGGGTGTTCACGTGGCCGGGCAGCCAAGCGTGGTAGGCGAGCCCCACCTCGCCACCCGCGAGGACCACCGTCTGGCCCCCCGGTCCGGCGGCGTGGGTGGTCGAGGCGTGCAGCGGCGAGCCCTGCGGCTTGGTGCACGGGCCGGTCACCGTCTCGCACACCGCGTAGCCGATGGCGTAGTGCCGGGTCGCCCAGTCGTTGCCCGAGTAGAAGAGGAGCAGGGTGCCGTCGACGGCGACCATCTCGGGGCCCTCGACCACGCCGCCCTCCCAGCCCTGGTCGGCGTCGATCAGCTTCGACGGCTCGCCGGCGAGGCTCAGCAGGTCGTCGGTCAGCGGCACCGACCAGATCGACGTGGGGAGGTCGCAGCAGTTGCCGTCGGCCTTGTAGATCAGGTGGGCCTGCCCGTCGACGACGATCATCGACGGGTCGATGGCGCCACCCAGGTCGAGGGGGCACTCGAGCGGCTCGGTCGACTCGTCGACGAAGGGCCCGGCGGGGCTCGACGACAGGGCCCGGCCGACGCACTGGTGGTCCGTGATGCCGAAGACCGACGTGTAGAAGAGCACGTAGGAGCCGTCGGCACGCCGGTACACCGACGGTGCCCACACCGCCCCGGGCGAGGTCCACGAGGCCAGCGTCGGCATGGCGTCGCCGAGGTACTCGGCCGAGTCGCTCGACAGCGACCTCGACACCGGCACGTTCGCCCCGCGAACGTTGGTCGCGTAGGCGTACACCTCGGGGCCGTCGACCAGCACGAAGGGGTCGGCGAAGTTCCCGTTGCCGATCGGCACGCCCTGCTCGAGTGAGCCGAGCAGCTGGACGGGCACCACCTGACCGGGCTCGACACCGAGCACCGGCCGGCGGTCGGCGCCCGGCTCGATCCGACCGGACTCCTCGTCCCGACGGGCCCGTACCAGCAGCATCCCGGCCACGAGGACCACCACCAGCAGCGCGGCCGCGAGGGGGAGGCGGCGACGTCGGGTCTCCGTCATCGGAGCGACGCTAGTTGCGGGCGGGAGGACGCCAGACGGGCCGGACCACCCCCCGACCGACGGTCCGCTGCCGGCATCGGCTAGGCATGGGGCTCCGCAACGAGTCGAGGAGGGGGAGCTGATGCGTCGCTTCGAGGAGAAGGTCGTCCTGGTGACGGGGGCGGCCTCCGGGATCGGCCGGGCCACCGTCGACCGGTTGGCCGAGGAGGGCGCCACCCTCGCCTGCCTGGACGTGCAGGCCGACCTGGTCGAGGAGGCCGCCGACGCGGCCCGGGTCGCCGGCGCCGAGGCGCGGGCGTGGGTGTGCGACGTCGCCGACGAGGACGCCGTCGAGCGGACCGTCGCCGAGGTCGTCGCCACCTACGGGCGCCTCGACGTGCTGTGCAACATCGCCGGCCTGATGCGCACCGCCCACAGCCACGAGGTGCCTCGCGAGCAGTGGGACCTCGTGATCGGGGTGAACCTCACCGGCACGTTCCTGATGACCAAGGCGTGCCTGCCCCACCTGCTCGAGCGCAAGGGCAACATCGTGATGGCGGCCTCGACCTCCAGCCTGTCGGGCCACCCGTACATGCTCGCCTACGCCGCCTCCAAGGGCGGGATCATGGCGATGACCTACACCCTCGCCGTCGAGTACGCGAAGCAGGGTCTGCGGGTGAACGCGGTGGCGCCGGGCGGGATCGAGACGCCGCTGAGCGCCGCCACCGCCACCATGCTCCCCGCCGACTCGGACTGGTCCCTGTTCGGGCGCATCTCGCCGGTCGACCAGAACCGGGGACCGGAGACGGTCGCCAGCACCATCGCCTTCCTCGCGTCGGACGACGCCGCCCACGTGAACGGCGAGTACGTCCGGGTCGACGGCGCGACCCTCGCCTGACCCGGCTCAGGCCGGAGGTGGCCGTGCCGGTGGTGTCGCTCCCGTGTCCGAGGTCTGCCCGCCGGGCCGGTCGGCTGCTCGGAGGCCGCCGCGGCCTCAGAGCTGGAGCCATTCCGGCCAGCGGTCGAGCTGGTCGGTGATCGAGCGGGGCACCACGAGGTGGGCACCCACCACGTCGTTCACCAGCTGGGTGACCCGGACGTCGCACGCCAGGCTGAAGAGGCGGTAGGCGTCGAGGGTGGAGAGGTCGGACCACTCGGCCACCCGCCCCGCGGCGTGGGCGACGACGTCGCGGGCCGCCTCGTCGAACGTGGGCCCGAAGCCGAACAGCACGGTGCCCTCTGGGGTGGCGGCGAGGGGCCGGTCGGTGGCCAGCTCCGGCCGGCTGGTGAGCCGAAGGGTGCCCCGCATGGCGCACTCGAGGGCGGTCTCGGTGATCTCGCCGTCGCCCTGGGTGCCGTGGCCGTCGCCCACGAGGAACCCGGCCCCGTCGGTGAAGGTGGGGAGGAACAGGCGGGTGCCGGCCACCAGCTCTCGGCAGTCGATGTTGCCGCCGAACGGCCCGGGCGGGATGGTGCCGAGCGGGCCGAGCGCGGGGTCGGGGCGCACCGCGAGGACCCCGAAGAACGGTCGCACCGGCACGACCACCCCTGAGCGCAGGTGCACCCGGCCCTCGGCCATCGGCACCACCTCGATGTCGACGGTCCCCGCGAGGTCGGGCACCACGCCGTAGCCCTCCCGCACGCCGTTCCAGCCCGCCGGGGCGTCGGGCTCCACGGTGAGCACGTCGATCTGGAGGGTGTCGCCGGCGCGGTGGCCACGGACGTGGATCGGGCCGAGCAGGGGGTGGGGGCCCAACCAGGTGCCGGGCACGTCGGCGAAGGCGTCCTCCACCGCCAGCATGGCCGGGGCCAGGGCGTCGTAGCTCGACCGGTCGAGCGGGCTGCGGGTGAGCGTGTGCACCGCGAGGACCTCACCGGAGTCGACCTCGGCCACGGCCGGGGCCGAGCCGTCGAAGACGCCGGGTTGGACGGTGTCGGGGGTGGACTGCAGCTCGCGCACGGGGCTCCTCCTGGGGGATCCCGGCAGTGCAGCAGGCCGGTGCGACGGCCGTCGGGCCGGCGCGTTACGGCTCGGAGAACCCGCGCGCCGCTACCAGGCGACGGTGCCGGCGTCGGCCAGGCCGGCGATCTCGTCGTCGCCGAAGCCGGCCTCGCTCAGCACCGTGCGGGTGTCGACGCCCGGGTAGGCGTAGGTCGGCCGGACCTCGCCGGGGGTGCGGCTCATGCGGGGCGCCGGGCGCAGCTGCTTGATCGAGCCGGGTACGTCGACGAACGAGCCTCGGGCCACGTTGTGGGGGTGCTCGGTGGCCTCCTGGAAGCTGAGCACCGGCGCGAAGCACACGTCGGTGCCCTCGAGCAGCTCGGTCCACTCGTCGCGGGTGCGGGTGCGCACCACCTCGGCGATGCGCTCCTTGAGCTCGGGCCAGCGGCTCTCGTCGTACTGGGCCGGCAGCTCCGCCGGGTCGAGCCCGAGCTTGTCGAGCAGCTGGGCGTAGAACTTCGGCTCGATCGGGGCCAGGGTGATGTAGCGCCCGTCGGCGGTCTCGTAGGTGTTGTAGAAGGGCGACCCGCCGTCGAAGAGGTTGGTGCCGAGGGGGCCGTCGTGCACCCCGGCCTGGGTCATGGCGTAGAAGACCGAGTAGAGCGACATCACGCCCTCGGTCATGGAGACGTCGACCACCTGCCCCTGGCCCGAGCGCTGGGCCTCGAAGAGGGCGCAGACCACGCCGAAGGCCATGTGCATGCCGCCGCCGCCGAAGTCACCGAGGACCTGGAGCAGGGGTGGCGGCTTCTGGCCGGGCACACCGATGGACCCGACGGCGCCGGTGATGGCCTCGTAGTTGAGGGAGTGGCCGGCCCACGGGGCGAGGGGTCCGTCCTGGCCCCACCCGGTGAGGCGGCCGTAGACGATGCGGGGGTTGCGGGCGAGCAGCACGTCGGGGCCGATGCCGAGGCGCTCGGTGACGCCGGGTCGGAAGGCCTCGACGAAGGCGTCGGCCTTCTCCGCCAGGCGCAGCAGCACCTCGACGCCCTCGGGCGACTTCAGGTCGACGGCGATCGAGCGCCGGCCCCGGTCGAACTCGCTGTCGCGGTGCGTCGGCTTGTCGTCGGGCACCTCGTGGGTGGGGTGCACCCGGATCACGTCGGCGCCCATGTCGGCGAGCTTCAGCGTGGCGAACGGCAGGGCGCCCAGCCCTGCCAGCTCGATGATCGTGACGCCCTGCAACGGTCCCATCGTGGCCCCCTTCCGAAGCGGGAGCGACCCTAGCGTCGCCACCGTGGCGGGCGGGTCTGACGGACGTTTCCCCTGGTCAGCGCGGTCTGCGGGGCGCCGGAGTCGGTCCGGGTCGGGGAGGGTGCTTGCGTCGGGTGGGCAGGGGGGCAAGCATCCACTCCCGTGGAGCTGACCGAGCGCGACAAGGCGATCCTCGACTTCGAGCGGGCGTGGTGGCACGAGACCGGGCCCAAGGAGGCGCTCGTGCAGGAGCGCTTCGAGCTGTCGCTCAACCGGTACTACGAGATCCTCGGCGAGCTCCTCGAGAGCCCGGAGGCCTACGAGTACGACCCGCTCGGCGTGCGCCGCCTGCGGCGGATGCGCGACCGGCGCCGGCGGGCCCGTCACGACGTGATCCACCAGCAGGCCAGCGAACCCCCGGGCTCCTGATGCCGTCCACGCCCTCCTCCTCGGCCTCCGGTCCCACCCCCTCCGCGGGCCGGGACGACGCGGTGGGCATCGTCCTCATCATCGGCGCGGTCCTCATCGGGCTGCTGCTGCTCGTGAAGGGCTACGACGCCGAAGGCGGGGTGGTCGCCACCGACGACTCACCCTCCGCCGAGGTCACCACCACCACGGTCCCGCCGGAGCAGACCACCACCACGACGCTGCCCACCAACCCGCCGGCGTCGGTGGTGGTGAAGGTGGCCAACGCCTCCGGCAACCCGTCGAACGGGCTGGCCGGCAAGACC
>Ga0164243_10011154_pt1 | contig 12844 bp, 8 predicted proteins | sample OricompcompostOP_FD_108781 | JGI IMG/M metagenome (GOLD analysis project Ga0164243, IMG submission 108781) | Organic Plus compost microbial communities from Emeryville, California, USA - Original compost - Organic plus compost (OP) | ecosystem: Engineered > Solid waste > Mixed feedstock >...
GACGATCTCGTGATCGTCTCGCAGAGCGACGGCTGATCAGCCGACGAAGCGCTCCTCGAAGAGCGCGCGCAGGCGGGGATGCTTGCGCAGCAGATCGAGCGTGAGCTCGGCGTGGCCGTGGGCGTAGCCGTTGCCGACCAGCAGGTCGGCGTCCTTGCCGACGCCCTCGGCGCCGAGGGCCGCCGCCGTGAACGAGGTGGCCATCGAGAAGAACACCACCGTGCCGCGATCCTTCACCGACAGGATCGACGCCATTTCGGTGCGCGGCACGCTGCTGCAGTTGATCACCACGTCGCAGAGCTTGCCGTCGGTGAGGGCGCGCACCTGCTCGAGCACCGCGACGGGCGTGGTCGCGTCGGCCACGATGGTCGCGTCGGCGAGGCCGAGGTTCTTCAGCGTCTCCACCGCCTTCGGCGAGATGTCGAGCGCGATGACGCGGGCGCCGTTGTCGCGCGCCTGGGCGCAGCAGAGCGCGCCGCTCTTGCCCGCGCCGAGCACGAGCACGGTCTGGCCGGCCTTCACGGCGCGCGCCACGAGCGCGGGCGCGCCGCACACGTCGAGCGCCGCCAGGGCGAGCTTGTCGTCCATGTCGGAAGGCAGCTTCGCCCACAGGCCCGTGGCGAAGAGGATGGCCGTGCCCTTCACGTCCACGCGCTCGTTCGCCACGTGCACGCCCGTGATCGCCTCGAGGTGCAGCGGCGTGAGCGAGAGCGACACGAGCGTGGCGATGCGGTCGCCCGCCTTCAGCGTGCCCGCCGCCGGGTGCTGCGGCCCCACCTCGCGGATGCGGCCGATGAGCATGCCGCCCGAGCCGGTGACCGGGTTGTGCATCTTGCCGCGCTCGCCCACGATGCGGCGCACCTCGGCGGCGATGCGCTCGGGATCGCCGCCCACGCCCTCCTTGATCTGCTTGAACGACGCGGCGTCGATGTTGAGGTGATCGACGTCGATCAGCAGCTCGTCGGGACCGATCGGCAGCGAGGGATCGACGACGTCTGCCGCCTGCGGCAGCACGCCGGCGGGGCGGACGACGCGGGACAGGCCATAGGGATCGAGGGTGCGGGCCACGGGCGACTCCTTGGTTCGAGGCGGCCTGCGTACCCGACCTGCCGCGCGATCCGCAAGGGGCTTGCTGCCAAGTAACCCCCGCCACGCACGTGCTTGGTGCACGCAGCGCCGTGCCGACGAGCGCCGAGCGTGGCAGCTAGGGAAACGCCAGCACCGATCGAACGTCCGTGGGCACGACCTCGCACGCTTCGGGCGAGACGAAACGAACCGTGCCCACGATGGATGCCTCGTGCGGAGCCGCGAGCGTGACTACCCGCTCCGCTGCCAAAGCGCCCCCGCAGAAAATCCGGGTGGTCACGGTCTGTGCGGCGTGCCCGTTTGTGCTGTCGAACCAGTGCACGCCTACGGCGTAGGTGTGGTCCCGGCTGGGCTCGGCGATGCGAACGCGCTCCGGTCCGGTTCCCCAGCGGTCGTCCTGCTCCAGCACCGGATCGTCCTGCCGGCCGGGCGCATCCCATGCGGGCGTCGAATTGCTGAAGAAGCAATCGCCTGGCACTGCGTACCAGCTCGGATCGTTCGGCGGTCCGGCGCTCGGGTGGAACAAGTGCAGGTCGACGTCATCCTCGCCACTCCACGCCAATTCGACGAGAAACGCAGGCTGCGGAATGACGTTCACGGTTACCCTGCACGCCGCCTCGCGCCCGAGCCCGTCCGTCGCACGGAGCTCGACCTCCCACTCGCCCAGTTCCTTCGGCAGCAGGCTGGCCGAGCACCGATCGGTACGTAGCACGGCGGCCGAAACGTCACTGGGCGAGGAACCGATACTCCACGCGCAGTCGGTGGCGTCGGCGGGAAAGACCCACCCGACCAGCTGGGTGGTCGTCTGAAGGAAGACCGAGCGATCGGGCGGGCAGACGACCTGGGGGCCGGCACAAGAACCGGTGCAAGGCTGATCGACGCCGGTGCCGCGGAGTTCGACGACCAACGGCTCGGCGATGTCGCGAAACCAAAGGAGCAACTCGTTCCGGAATTGGTCGGTGCGGTGTGGCGAGAAAGAGACGACCACCTGGTCGACCGCGCCTGCGGCGACGCCGCGCGGAAGCGCCTGCCCATCTATCACCGTGAACGCCAGGGGTTCGTCTGCACGTGCGACTTCGACGCGCGTCAACTCCTGCCGGCGCGCACCCTGGTTGTCGATTTGCACGGCTTTGAGCGCCGAGGCGCCAAGCGCCTGCTCGCCAAAGTCGAGCGGTGACGGTCGGGCCGACACCCCGAGGTCCGTTGCCTGCGCAGACAGAGGCACCTCGATCGTCGGGCTGGCAGCGCTCGAGGTGCCGATGCGCAGCAGGGCGGTTTCCGGCACCAGCGAAGGATGCGCGGCGTCGTACGCGACGGTGATCGCCGTCTGCTCGCCCGGAGGAACGGTGATGAAGGGGGATGGATCGCCCGGCAGCGAGAAATTCCCTTGCGGCACGATTTGGACAGCGAAGACGTCACAGGACGTCACGCCGGTGTTGCGAAGGACCACTTTGCGTACGGCTTGCGATCCCGCCGCGACGAGGCCGAAGCGGAGTACGGTGGGCCGTACCTCCACGCTGCACGGCTCCGCCCGCACAAAGGCCGCCTGGACGGGAATCTGCAGGGTGAGCCCTGCCCGATCGGTCGCGACGACCAGCTCCGTCCGGAACAAGCCTGGACGGCTCGTGGCGACGGAGACTTCGACGCCGAGCCCCTGGTCCTCGAGCTGCGCAGGCAGCATGCGGGCGGCCCTCGCGGAGAAATCCGATTCGTCCTCGGGTTGGACGCGCGTGATCAGGACATCCGGGCTTCCGGCGAGCAGCACTCGGCCGGTCAGTCTCTCACCGATGCGCGCGGTCCCCAGGTCGAGCCGTGCCGGAGTCGCCGCGAGCTGTCCATCGACACAGGTTCCGCTCAGCGGGAGTTCGATCACGCTCGTGTCGACTTGCATGCGCAGCGTCGCCGTCTCCCTGCCCAGGACCCGCGGCTGGTACCGTACGGCCAATTCGATCTCGCTTCCTGGCGGGACGGCGGTCCCGCGGGGCGGCGCAACCACATGGAAAGCGCTTGAGCCGACGAGTCGCACGTCGGCGATTGGCGCGGGCCTCGTGCCGTGGTTGCGGATGCGCACGGTCCTCTCGAGTCTGGCGCTGAGCATGGCCAGCCCGAAATCGATCGAGGACGGCGAGTACGAAACGTCCTCCCGGAGGCCATCCCCGAGAAGCGCAACCGGCGAACTCCGACAGCTGCCGCAGGGAGCCAGCTCCAGCGCGGCCCGATGCACGCCGGCAGCGTTGGGATGGAAGGCGACCTCGATCTCCGCCTCGCCGCCGGGAGCCAACTCGACCGGACGTGGCGCTTCGAACGAGGCGGCGTCGCGGCCCCCCAGCTGTGGCTCGATGCGTATCGCAACACGAGAGCCGTTTCGAATGTGCACGCGCCGGCGCTCCGTGTTGCCGACTCGCGTGGGACCAAAATCGACCTCGCCCGGCGCGTCGATCACGGGTGTGGCTGCATCGCCGCGCAGTCGCAGATCGACGCTTGCGACGTGCTGCTCCTGGGCTCCTGCGACCGCGGGCACGAACCGCACCCACACGCTCGCCCTGCCGCCCGGAGGAAGCTCGATCTCGCCCGGGTCGACGACGAACCCCTGCTCGCCGCTCGGCAGATCCACTGTGACGGCACGCCGCGACCGGTTGTGGAGGTCCACTTCGCGCTGTGCAAACCCGCCGACGAGAACGGTGCCGAAGTCGACGAACGAGGGCACAGCGACGATGCCCGCCCCCTCGCCCACGAGGTCGTCCTCACTGCAGCCGAGCACCAGGAGGGTCGCGAGGAGCAGCACCAGCAACCTCGGCATGCGCGCGTCCCTCATGGCCGCCACCACGAGGCCTCGATGTTCTGAACAAGGGGCCGCGCATCAGCCGAACCGGGTCGGAGGATGAACTCGACACGAGCGAAGCGACGTCCGTCCCCCGCGCAGCCGGTGAGGTCGGCCGGTGGCGAAACGAACGGACCGCACGCCGGCACCGCGTCAAGTCCCTCCCGATCGTCGGCGAAGTAGACCCATGCCTCGACGCTCGCACCTGCAGGAACCGACTCCTCCCAGTCGAGACTACGCCAGCGGACAGTCGGGTAGCGGGCATCCACAACGTCCGTCCAACGCCCCGAGGCGGTAATGATGTCGCGGGTCTCCACACCCAGGCTCAGGGAACCATACGCGCCGAACGACCAGTCGCCGGGAGGCAGCGTCACGTAGCTGAAAGCTTCCGAGGCGGGATCGAATGTGACTAGCGTCCGTTCGAGCGCCTCCGTCGCCTGACTTCGCACGAACCCCAAGAGCACCAAGCGCCCGCGCCGATCCTCCGCGAGCGTATAAGGATGCAGCGATTCCACCCCACTCGCGTAGGTACCATACTGCCCGGTGCGCGGGTCGAGCTTTACCACTGCGCCGGCGCGCGTGTGGCTCCAAAGCATGCCGTCCCGAGTGAACGCCAGCGCCTGCCCTATCGGAAACGTTCCGACGGCATGTTCGTGCCGGAAGGGCGGATTGGTCGCCCATGTGTCCCACGGGCCGTCCGGTTCGGCATGGACGAGCAATCCGCCGCTTGCATAATAGACGTCGCCGCTGTGCCGTTCGACAGCCAGAGGAGAGTCGTACGAGTCGTCAAACGACCGCGCGACTAGGCTGCTCTGGAGGGTTCGCGTGTCAAATCGAACATTGTGAGGCGACTCCCGAACGATTTGGAAGCCGCCCGGCGCAGAGGCCCAGAGGATGCCACGCGCGTCGATTGACAGCCGCGTGGCGAGGAAGGGCAGCTCGATCCCGAGCTCGTGCGGGTCGTCCGGATCGAGGTCGATTTGTTTGCATCGCGGCACGGCGTCGGGCCAAGGCGTTCCGTCAGGCTGGACGTGCTCGACGCGTCGCGTGTCGAACTTGAGGAGGTGGCGGCGCTGGAGTGACTTGCGAAGCGTGACCTGGAACGCAGTCGCCGTATAACCGCTCGCCACCCAGATTGCCCCGGCGCCGTCCAGAACCAGGTCCGCAGCGCCATCGGGCACGTCTGCCCTGCAAAGCAGATGGCCGTTGCGATCGAAATGGTAGAGATTCGCGCCGGCTTGGACGAGTTCGTCGAACTCCGGCTCCGTGGGAACGACGCGCACGCCGGGTTGCGTGCCAATCCAGACGGAATTGTCCGGCGCTATCGCCAGGCTGCGTGGGGGCATTGTTCCGCCGTCAGGAAGTGCCGCCTCCCAGTTGATCGCGGCCCGAGCGGGATCGAATTGCACCAGGCGCTGCGCCGAACAATCGTATGAGCGACAAGGCGATCGAACCAGGTAGAGAACCTCGCCGGGATCGCCGAAGCGCTTGTCTGCCGCAACTGTGATCGTTTCGTGCGCGCCTCCCAGCGACTCGATCAATGTGCACGTGCGATCGCCAGCGCCACACGAGCCCGGACTAGCGAAGCTGTGCCGCTCGCAAGTTCCGGGGCACGTTCCGCACGACGGTCCGAGATCCTCGTCGATTCGACCGTCTCCGTCGTCGTCGACGCCGTTGCAAACTTCTTCCGCGCTGCCGCAGCCGGGATCCTCCGGCGCCCCAAGGCCCCCCAGCCCGTTGCAATCCGTGTCGAGGCCGTCGCCGCATCGCTCGCCGGCCGGAAGTACGTCGCCAAAACAGGGGCCCCAGACGCCGTCCACCGCCGCCTGTTCGCCGTCACGACACGTGCCTCGACCACGGGTCAGTGCGGAGCCGCGGTAGCAGCTCTGCACGGCGGTCGCTGCGGCGCAGAGTTCGTCGACCGCTCCGTCGCAATCATCGTCGAGGCCGTTGCCACAGATTTCCACGGCACCTGCGGGGCAGACCGGTTTGCGCCCGCAAGCAATGCCGCTCGCACCGTCGGCTTCGTCGATCAAGCCGTCGCAATCGTCATCGAGCCCGTTGCCGCAGATTTCGAGCTCCGGCAGTACCTGATCGAAACACGCTCCCCAACTGCCCTCCGGTCCGCAGGATGCCAGCCCCGCTCTGCAGATTCCGACATTCAGCGTCTGCGGGGGCCCGCTGTAGCAGAACTGTTGCGTTCGCCCCTCGCAGCCAAGGAAGGCGCACGGGGTGTAGAAGCCGCAGCGTGGATCCGCGACCAGCCCGCCGCCATCGCGCCTCCCGCAGACACAAGTATCCCCCCCACATTCCCGCTCACACGCCGCGTCGGGCGCGAGAGCGACGCAGGTCCGTGCGTCACAAGGCAGCAGCCCCGGCGCCTCGACGCAAACGAACGAATGGCGCACCGGCTCCATCGTACGAGCGCCGGTGGCGGGGTCGGCCACGCAGCACGCCAGGAGCGGCCCCGGTGCAGCAACGTCCACGCCTTCACAGGAGAAGGAGCAAAGCTCCGCGTTGTCGATCGCGCCGTCGCAATCGTCATCCAGACCGTTGCCGCAGACCTCGGCCGGAAGTTCGCCGCACGTTCCGCAGCGATTGACGAGCGCCTCGTCGGCCCGGCCGTCGCAGTTCTGATCCAATCCGTCGCACGTGGTTCCTTCGTCCGATGGCACGATCGCGCCGACGCACGCAGACCACGTACCATCGTTCTCACACTGCATCGTCCCGTCGCGACATTCGCCGACGGCCCGCGCGCCCGACGGTGCGTCCGACGGCCAGCAGCCACGAATGTCCCCCGGCGTGCACGCGCACCCTTCGTCGATCCTCCCGTCGCAGTTCTGGTCGATGCCGTCGCCGCAATGTTCTTCTGCGGCGGGCGAACGCATCGGATCGGCGTCGTCGCAATCGTCACCGCCGCAGGACGGGCGTTCGTGGCCGTCGCCGTCGGCATCGCATTCCTCGACCGGAACCACGGAGCCGCCGGCACCCGACGGAACGGGCGGCCCCCGCGGACTTTCGCCATCGCACGCGCATCCGATGGCTGCGAGAAAAAGGGCCGCGGTCAGGCGAACGAGGAGCATCGGAGACTCCGCGAGCCGGACCACGGGTCCGGCACCGGAAGGATACACAGGTAGTGCGCGAACTAAAGCAGCGGGGCCCGAAGGTCAGCGAAGTAGAGATCCCTGCCCTTCACCTGGAAAGCGACCTTGTCGTCGACGATGTCGTACCAAATCGCCGAGCTGGACCACCCGAACGGCTGGTCCTGCAGGTCGGCGAGGGTCCAGTATCGCGTGCCGAGCGCGCGCAGCTTGCCGACGAAGAGATGCCCGTCTCCCGCGTTGACGCAGTCTGCCGCCCAGAAGAGCACGACGTCGCCGGAGCCGCCGACACGGGGCTGGTAGCTTCCGGAACACGTGACGGTGGTCGGCATAAGGCTCTGCGTCGTCACCGGGCCGCCCGAAATCACATCGACCACGTCCGCGACCGTCGCCGTCGTCGAGGCGCCGCCCGCCGCATGATGGACGATTGTCTCGAACGCGAGCGTGGTGCCCAGCAGGTGGGGCCGCTCGTAGCTCGTGTTCGGCGGCGGCACGTACGTCCCGAGCTCGGTGTTCCCGACGAGATCCCAGACGACGAGTTCGCTCGTGGAGCTGCCCGGCGGAACGGCCTCGAACACGAGGATCCCGTCCGAGATGGTTGGATTCCGCTTGACCCCCGGACGCCTGATGCTGTGGAGACTGCCGCCGAACGGCTGGTAGAAATCAACGAAATACTCGCCCGTGACGAGATCATGGCTCACCCAGGCCGCCCAGGTACCGTCGGTGGCCGTCTGGCTCTCCCGCGCGGCAGTCCCCTTCCCCTTGGTCTCGGACTGCGAATCGTTCCAGACCACGATCCGCGAAGGATCGGGGTCCTCGCTCAGCCAATCTGCGTAGACGACGAGACCGTTCGCCGCGTCGACGTCCCCGCTCTCGATCGTGCCGAACGAACCGGTCACGAGCCCGGGATAAGTGATCGTATTGATGTAGTTCGAGTTCGCCTCGTAGGTGATGAACGCCTCGCTGCCCTTCATGGAAATCGACAGGTTGCCGGACTGTGCTGCTACCAGGAATGTCGGCGGAACGTCGGTCGGGACCGGGTTGGGCAACGTCTGCGCATACGCCGTGTCGCAGAATCCGACGACGCCGAGCGCGAGAGAGAGAAAGAAAGAGGGAGTCTTCAAACTGCCTCCTTGGTTCGGCTCGCGAGCGCACGAGTCGAACGGAAGGTTCCCGCCAGCACGTTTCGTGCTCAAGACGGAAACAAAGAAGCAGGTGCCATGACAGCATGTCAACCGTCCACATGGGGACATTTTCTAGTCGGGGCTGTCCGTCTGGGTGCTCCGCGGCGCCCAGGCTGGGCGCAGCGCGTCGCTCGGGCATATGAGGTGTTGTGCGACGCCGGTTGGCGGCGCGGCCGTGCGTCACGCCCTCAAGACGTCGACGTGGCGTCCGCGGAGGGCCGCGAGGTGCCGGGAAGGCCGTTCACCGCGCGCAGGATGTCGAGCGGGATGGGCAGCACGGTGTGCTTGTTGTCGCCGCTGCTGATCTCCACGAGCGTCTGCAGGTAGCGCAGCTGCATCGTGGCCGGGTTGCGCGACATGAGGTCGGCGGCCTGCGACAGCTTCTCGGCGGCCTGCAGCTCGCCTTCGGCGGCGATGATCTTGGCGCGGCGCTCGCGCTCGGCCTCGGCCTGGCGGGCGATGGCGCGCTGCATCTCGCCGGGGATGTCGATGTGCTTGGTCTCCACGTTCGAGACCTTGATGCCCCACGGATCGGTGTGCGCGTCGAGGACGGCCTGCAGCTCCTTGTTGATGCGGTCGCGCTCGGTGAGCAGCTCGTCGAGCTCCACCTGGCCGACGATGGCGCGCAACGTGGTCTGCGCCATCTGCGAGGTGGCGTAGAGGTAGTCCTCCACCTGCAGCACCGCCTTGTCGGACTGGATCACGCGAAAATAGACCACCGCGTTGACCTTCACCGAGATGTTGTCGCGGGTGATCACGTCCTGGGGCGGAACGTCGCGGGCGACCGTGCGCAGGTCGACGACGACCATGCGCTCGACCATCGGGATGAGCCAGCGGAAGCCCGCGCGCTTGATGCCCACGAAGCGACCCAGCCGGAAGATCACGCCGTTTTCGTACTCGTTGATGATCCGCACGCCCGAGAGGAAGAACAGGAAGAGGATCGCGAGGGGGATCAGGATGGCGATGCTGTTGAAGAGATCCATTCAGTGCTGCTCCTCGACGGTGACGGTGAGGCCGTCGACCTTGCGCACCACCACCGTGGCGCCGGGGGCGATCGGCTGCGCGGAGATCGCGCGCCACCGCTCGCCGTGAACGAAGACTTCGCCGCCCTGCGGCCCCACGCCGTCGAGCGCCCTGCCCCGCTCGCCGACGAGGCCGGCGTCGCCGCCGCGCTGCGGCGCCCTTCGCGCCTGCGCCGCGCGCGTCATCACGAAGAGCGCCGCGCCGGCCACGACCACCACCGTGGGGATCAGCATCTTGAGCGAGAGCGCGAAGGTGGGCTCCACGAACCAGCCGGTGTCGAAGCGATCGACGAGCAGCACGCCGCCGAGCACGAGGAGCGCCGCGCCCGCCAGCCCGAGCAGGCCGCTGGTGACGAACATCTCGGCGACGATCAGGCCGATCCCGACCAGCAGCAGCGCGACCGCGCCGGCCTCGACGGGCAGCGCGGAAAACGCGACGAGCGCGAGCACCATGCACACGCCGCCGATGAGGCCGGGCACGATCATGCCGGGGTGCGCGAGCTCGATGGCCAGGCACAGGCCGCCGAACACGAAGAGCAGGTAGGCGATCGACGGGTTGGAGAGCCAGTGCACGAATTGCTGGCGCACCGACGGCTCGATCGCCACGCGGTGCGCGTCCGCCGTGCGCAGCGTGCGCTCGCCCGAGGGCAGGTTCACGGTGCGACCGTCGACTGCGCGCAGGAACGCTTCTTCGGTGGGCGCGACGAGATCGACCACGTGGAGCTCGACCGCCTTCTCGGCGGTGATGCTCTCGCTCTCGCGCACGGCAGCGATGGCCCAGTCGGCGTTGCGGCCGCGCTGCCGCGCGATCGATTCGGCGAACGCGGCGGTGTCGTTCACCACTTTTTCGGCCATGGCCTTGCCGCCCGCTTCCTCGGGATCCTGGCCGCCGGGGCCGAGCACCGGGTGGGCCGCGCCGATGTTGGTGCCGGGCGCCATGCCGGCCACGTGCGAGGCGAGCGTGACGAAGACGCCGGCACTGCCCGCGCGGGCGCCCGCGGGGCCCACCCAGACCAGCACCGGAACGTCCGCGCCGAGGAAGGCGCGGACGATGTCGCGGGTGGCCTCGAGCGCGCCGCCGGGCGTGTCCAGCCGCACGAGGAGCGCGTCGTAGCCGTGCGCCTGCGCGGTCGCGACGCAATCCTGCAGATAGGCGGACGAGCCGGCGTCGACGGTGCCGGTGAGCGTGCAGGTGCCCACCGTCGCCATCGGCTCGGCAGATGCGCCGCACGCGAGCAGGAGCGCGAGCGCGAATGCAGGAAGGGAGAAGAGCAGCCGCAGCACGGGACACCGCCGACGAGGATTCGCCGGCAAGCGTAGCGCAACGCGGCTGCGTCCCGTCCGGTGAATTTTGCTCTTACCGCGAGCGCGCGGGCGGCCGCTTTCCGAGCCGCGCCATCACCAGCTGGAGATCCTCCCACGCTTTGACCTTCTCCCCCGGGCTGCGCAGCAGGTAGGCAGGATGGAAGGTGGGCATGAGCGGGACGCCCTGGTATTCGCGCCACTGGCCGCGGAGCCGGGTGATGGGCGTCTGCTCGCGCAGCAGCGTCTGGGCGGCGAATTTCCCGAGCGCGACGATCGCCTTCGGCCGCAGCGCGGCGAGCTGCGCCTGCAGGAACGGCTCGCAGGCGGCGATCTCGTCGGGCTCGGGGTTGCGGTTGCCGGGCGGGCGGCATTTGACGACGTTGCAGATGTAGACGCCGTCGCGGGCGTAGCCCATCGCCTCGATCATCTTCGTGAGCAGCTGGCCGGCCTTGCCCACGAACGGGATGCCCTGCTCGTCTTCCTCCGCGCCGGGGGCCTCGCCCACGAAGACGAGGTCGGCGTTCGGGTTGCCGACGCCGAAGACGAGGTTCGTGCGGCCCGCGCAGAGCTTGCAACGATCGCAGGCGCCGATGTGGGCGCGCAGCTGCGCGAGGCCTTCGGCGCCGGCGCCGGCGGCGGCGTGGCCGGGCGTGGGTGCGGGTGCGCTCGCCTGCGGCGCGGCGATGGCGGGGGCGGCGTGGGGCGCACCGGGCGCGGACTGGGGAAGCACGGCCGCCTTTGGCGACGGCAGCGGCGCGGTCGCCTCGCCCCGCGCCTGCGCCCAGCGCACGTGGCGGCGCAGGTCGCGCGCGATTTCGGCCAGCTCCGCTGCGGGATTCTTCTCGCCCATCTCTCCCCTCGCCCGAATGAACCGGCACTCGAAAACGTTCCAGCCCGGGGCCTGCTTCCCGGCCGCGGGCCCGGTTGCGTGGCAGGAAGGCGACTTATAGCCTGCCTTTCGCGAACCACGCACCAGGCACGCACAGCGCGGCGGCGACCGGCCGCCGGAGGGTTCAGGTGAAGAAGGCGCCGCTTGCCGCAGTTCTGCCCGTCGCCGGGCTCTTCGCCCTGATCCTCGTCTGGCCGCACCGCGCGTGGGCGTGGGGTCCCCTCGCCCACCTCGACTTCTCCGGCGGCGCGCTCTCCCAGCTCTCGCTCGTGCCCGCCGCCTTCCGCGTGCTGCTCGCCAAATGCGCGGACGATTTCCTCTACGGCTCGCTCGCCGCCGACATCATCGTGGGCAAGAACCTCGCCCGCTACGCGGTGCACTGCCACAACTGGAAGGTCGGCTGGAAGGTGTTCGCCCGCGCGAAGGGCGAGCCGCAGCAGGCGTTCGCGCTCGGCTTCCTCGCGCACCTGGCCGCCGACACGGTCGCGCACAACTACTACGTGCCCTACAAGACCGTGGAGGGCTTCGGCGTGCGGCGCACCGGCCACGCGTACTGGGAGCTGCGCTACGACCAGAAGCTCTCGCCCGAGCTGTGGCAGACGGCCCGGCGGATCACCGGCCAGTCGTTCCGGCGGCACGACGAGTTCCTCGAGGAGGCGCTCAGCGAGTCGTACGTGATCCCGTTCGGCGTCTCCAAGCGCATGTTCAACCAGCTGCTCTTCGCCGCGCGCATGAAGAAGTACCAGGCGATGTCGGCGGTGGTGGCGGGCGAGAAGGATCTGCCGCTCACCGACGAGGAGGTCGCCGAGACGCGGCGCATGGCGGTGGCGCAGATCCTCTCCATGCTCGCCGACGGCGAAGACGGACGCGCAAACGGCGCCGACCCCACCGGCGGCCGCAACCTGCACTTCGCGGTCAAGCTGCGGCAGCAGCTGCGCGAGGCGGAGCGGCGGCGCGAGCTCGACCCGGGAGACGCGGCCGAGGTGCTGCGGCAGACACGGCCCGCGTTCCGCGACGCGATCCTCGGCAAGCTGGTGCTGCCGGAGGTGCCCCTGCGCTCCGAGGCGTCGGCGGCGGCGCGGGCGGCGGTGGAGTTTGCGGCCGAGGACACCGAGTCGACGTCCGCCGCGCAGCTCGAGGAAGAAGTCGTCGCGCACGAGGCGAACGACGACCTGCCCTGACGGGCCTCGCCAAAAAAATCGCCCCGGTGTCGATCTCGCGCGTCCCCGTTCGTCCAGAGGGCGGAGGTTCGGCGAATGGGACGTGCGAAGCGAGTGGGTCCGTGGGCGGCCGGCGTGCTCGTGGCCGCGGCTGCGGCGTTCGCCGGATGGGCGCTCGGCTCGAGGTCGCGGGCATGAGCCCGAGCTCGGCCGGGCGACGACGCTGCCGATCGCGCAAGCGCACGTCGTGTCGGAACGGCTGATCCGCGACCCGCA
>Ga0164243_10011155_pt1 | contig 12844 bp, 10 predicted proteins | sample OricompcompostOP_FD_108781 | JGI IMG/M metagenome (GOLD analysis project Ga0164243, IMG submission 108781) | Organic Plus compost microbial communities from Emeryville, California, USA - Original compost - Organic plus compost (OP) | ecosystem: Engineered > Solid waste > Mixed feedstock >...
GGTCTGAACGCGCTCGCTCATCCAGATATCGCGGAGTAATTTCGTGTCCACGCCCGTCGCTCTTCCTCCTTTGATCGCCATCCTGCGCGGCATCCGCCCCGAGGAAATATTGGATGTGGCCCAGGCCCTGGTCGATGCCGGGATTCGCGGCATCGAAGTGCCGCTGAATTCCCCCGAGCCGTTGCTGAGCATTCGACGATTGACCGAGCGCTATGGCAACGAATGCCTGTGCGGCGCCGGTACGGTGCTCAAACCTGCGCAGGTCGACGCCGTTGCCGAAGCCGGCGGCAAGCTGATCGTGACGCCCAATGTCGATCGCGCCGTGATTGCCCGCAGCGTCGAATTGGGCCTGCAGCCGGTCCCGGGCTTCGCAACCGCGACCGAGGCGTTTGCCGCTATCGATGCCGGCGCGACCGCACTGAAGATGTTCCCCGCCTCGACCTACGGCGTGCAGCACTTGAAAGCGCTTCGGGCGGTGTTGCCGGGGACCAAAGTATTTGCGGTCGGCGGAGTCGGGGCTCGTAACCTCGCGGAATGGGCGGAAGCGGGCATCGACGGCATCGGCTTCGGCACGGACCTCTATGCACCGGGCCGCACCGCCGCCGAAGTCGGCGCCCGCGCCACCGCCATCGTCAGCGCCTGGCAGCAGGCGAAGGGATCGACCCACGCCTGATCGTGCTATGTTGCTCCCATAATTCGAAGGGGCCCGGACCAAGGCATGCGCAAACCCAGCGGACAGAACCTCACTTACGCCATCGTCGAAGAACTGGGGCATGCGGTCGTCACCCAGACTTATGGCGACACGGTGCCGTTTCCCATCGAAGCCGAGCTGTGCAAACAATTCGGCGCCAGCCGCACGGTGCTGCGGGAAGCGGTCAAGATGCTCACCGCCAAGGGCCTGCTCAGCGCCCGCCCGCGCCAGGGCACCTGGGTCGAGCCGGAGAGCAATTGGAATCTGCTCGATCCCGATGTGCTGCGCTGGCTGCTGGAAAGAAAGTTCTCGCTGGAGCTGCTCGCCGAATTCACCGAAATTCGTTATGCGATCGAGCCCATGGCGGCCGCGCTCGCCGCCCGTAACGCCACACCTGAAGGCATCGCGCGCATTCGCCGCGCCGTAGACCGAATGAAAACGGCGGCCCTCGGGGAAGATGATCCCCTCGAATCCGACATCGCCTTTCATGTCGCCGTGCTGCATGCCACGGGCAACCGGTTCTACGCTCAACTCGAAGACGTGATCAACGCGGCGCTACGCATTTCGATCCGGCTCACCAACTCGGTCAAAGGCGTGCCGCAGGCCGACGTCGACTTGCACCGCAAGGTGCTCGACGCCATCGAGGCGGGCAATGCCACCAAGGCCCGCACCATCATGGAAGGCATCATCACCGAAGTGCTGGATCTGATTAACACCGCGAAGAAAAAGAACAAGGCTGCGCCCGCTGCAAGCGTGGCTTCGCGCGCGACATCGACCCGACCAGCAGCGAGCTCTCGCATCGGCTCGGCGCGTCGCCGGGCTTAGCGATCGCCCAGCAACGCGTAAAGATCCATCTGGCGACTGTCGCCGATCACCTGCTCGAAATCCAAGCCGAGCGTCGCGAGCACCGGCTCCGCCACCGGCTTGATCTGCTTGATGACGTAGTGCTCGCGATCCAGCGGATGCTGGATGTTGTCGATGGGTTCGGGGCCGGCGGTCGTGATCACATAACTGATCAAGCGGCCCAGCGGCTGAGTCGACTTGCGGGCGGCAACCACATGCGGCGGCGTGGTCGCGGTGTACTCCTCGGTGTCCTTCCGAAGATTCTTCTTGTAGACCAGCTGGTCGTCCAGCTTGCCGTCGCGCACTCTGCCGACGATATCGGCGAGATAGACGTCGACCGGCTGATCCGTGAACAGGCGGTGGTACAACTCGCGCTGCACTTGTTTGGCGAGCGCCGTCCAGTCACGCCGCACGACTTCCATGCCGACGAACTGCACGCCGTCAATATCGGCCGCGTTGAGCAAGCCTGCATAACGTTTGCTGGCGCCGCGAGTGCTGCCTCTCGCCCTCGGCAGGAACAGCCGTAAGTAGAGCTTCTCGAATTTCAGCTCCATCTTGCTGGTCACGCGCCATTCCTGCTCGATGTATCGGGCGATGTCCTGATTCAGCCTGGCGGCAAGCTCCCTGCCTGTGGCACGAGCCTCGTCCGCGTCCGGCATGCCGGAGCGAACGAACAAGCTGTCGGTATCGCCATAGAGCACGGTGTAGCCCGCACTCTCGAACCACTGCTTGGACCACAACAGTATTTCGCGGCCGGTGCCGGTGATCGAGTTGGCGAGCGCCGGGTTGTAGAACCGGCACGCGGGTGTACCCAATACGCCATAACACGAGTTCATCAGGATCTTGATGGCGTGCGAGGCCACCTCGTCGCCGTTCTTCTTGGCTACGTCGCGCCGAGGGAACAACTCATCGAGCACCCGAGGCAGGATGGCGGGCTCGCGGCGGAATGCGCCGCCCGGCGTTTCGATCAAGTCGTCGGTGGGCTGCGGCCTGGCCACGTACGACAGCGGATCGATGTTGAACGTGCGAATGATGCTGGGATACAGGCTCTTGAAGTCGAAGACCCAGACGTTTCGATGCAGCCCGGTGAGCGGCTCGAGCACGTGGCCGCCCTGCTGTGCTTCGTACACGCGGGCATCGCTGGAGCGGACCGTCGGCGCGACGATGCCGAGTTTCTCCAGCTCCGAGAGATACAGGAAATCGAACGACGCGATGCTGGCCGCGACTCGATCCGGGGTCATCCCGGTGAGCTGACTGCGCGCCACCGCCAACGGAATCAGATTCAACTTCGCCACGATCTCGAATACCAGCCGCGCGTCGGTGCGTGCATACAGCGCGAACGCGGGCAGATCGTGACGATAGTTGTGAATGATTTCGGCCAGACGATCGCGAACGTCGCCCGCGACCGCCTTGCCTTCGCCCAGCACTTCCCGGGCCACGGCGTCGAGCGAGTAATCATCCATCCGCACGAACGCTCCGCGCAGCAGGTCGATGCCATCCATGACCAATCGGCCCGGAATGCTCGCCTGCCCGCTGCCGAAGTAACCCTCGGCCTTGCGAATGCGGATCGCGCCAGTGTCGCGACCGAGGTTGAATGGATGCCGCAGCCGTTGCGCCATGCGCTGCAGCGCCGTCAAGTCGAAGTCGACGATGTTCCAGCCGGTGATCACGTCGGGATCGAGACGCCGAACCCGCTCGCAGAACGCATCGAGCGCGGAGTATTCGTCGAGACAGCGCGTCGCCTTCTCCGGCATGGGGCGATCGCTGCCATCCACGATCAGCACCTCGTCGATCTCGTTGGAGTACATGGAGATCGCGAGCAGCCGCTCGCCCTTGCCATCGGTCTCGATATCGAACGACAGGACGCGCGGCTCGATCCTCACCTCGGCCGGCCGAAGCACCGGGTTGTCGAACACCCAGGTGACTGCCTCGCCCGGCGTCGGCTCGCCCTCGATCTCACAGCCGCCTTTGATGCCGCGCTCGATCAGATAACGGATCGCGAAGCGCACGTCCGCCTCGTAGGTGTCGATCCCCACGTCGTGCAGCCGGTCTCGCAGCCCGGGCACATCGGTCGGTGTCTCCATATCGAAGCGCGACACCGGCGCGCCGTCGAAAGTGCGCTTCTGCAACGGCACAGGCTGCTGCGACGTCAGGACGCTCGCGCGCTCGACGTCCCCGGTGCGAATGTAGAAGTGCGGACGCTGGCGATTGTCGCGGACCAGAAAGGTGCCGCCATCTTCGAGCCGGCCATACACATGGATGACAGGTACGCGCGTTCCGGCGGGACCGGAAACCACACGATAACTGGCCTGAAGAATGAAACCCCGGAGCTTGATCACCCGCGAATTGTGCTCCAAAGCGGCGGTCGCCGCGAGCCGGAAACCCTGTCGGCGTCGGGTCCGAACAGATACTTGACTTCGTCAAGTAATTCGGCGAACGTCTGCGCTCACGGAGGAACCCGCATGAATGCCGCGTCCGAGTCGATCATCGCCGACATCCGCCAGTTCAATCGCTTCTACACCCGCACCATCGGCGTGCTCGGCAACAACCTGCTGGGCGGCGACTATTCCCTGGCCGAGCTCCGGGTGCTGTATGAAATCGCCAATGGCACGGACGTGACGGCCGCCGACCTGGTGCGCACGCTGGGCATGGACTTCGGCTATGTCAGCCGCATCCTCGCGCAGTTCGAAAAGCGCGGCTGGCTCAAGCGCGAACGCTCCGAAGACGATGCCCGCAAATCCCACCTGCTGCTCACGGCGAAAGGCCGCAAAGCTTTCGCCGGCGTCAATCAGCAAGCGCGCGACGAAGTCGCAAAGCTTCTGGAGCCCCTGCCCTGGCATCGGCAACTGCAACTGCAAGCTCATCTGCGTCAAGTGCAATCTCTGCTCAGCCCGCAGCCCACGACGCCGGCCGTCCGGCTGCGAACGCATCGCGCCGGCGACATGGGCTGGATCATCCAGCGGCACGGCGCGCTGTATGAAAAGGAATATGGGTTCAACAGCGAATTCGAAGCGCTGGTCGCCGAGATCTGCGCCCGGTTCCTAAGGGAGTTCGATCCCGCGGTCGAGCGGTGCTGGATCGCCGAGCTCGGCGATACACGGGTGGGCACGATCATGCTGGTCCGCGGACCGGACGGCATCGCGAAGCTCCGTTTGCTGTTGGTGGAAGACAGCGCTCGAGGTCACGGCGTCGGCCGCATGCTCGTGAACGAGTGCGTCGGATTTGCTCGCGAGGCGGGTTACAAAGGCATGACGCTCTGGACGCAGAGCAACCTGGTGGCAGCGCGCAAACTGTACGTCGCCGCGGGCTTCAAACTCACCAAGAGCGAGCCGCACCACAGCTTCGGTCAGTCGCTGGTCGGCGAGACCTGGACCCTGTCCTTCGAGGACTGAGTCTCCCGGTTCGGGAACGTTGGCGCACCTGGATCATTCCGTCAGCGTCCGCAACGCTCCCGGAGGCAGCATGGCCACCGCTCGCAAAAGACGCTGGTCGCAACAGGTCACCGAGACCAGCGATGCACTGACGCTCGAGGAAGGCGTCTTCACCGGCGGCAGCTCCAGAGGCATCGCCCTGTCGCTGAAGCGCTCGGCCGAGCGCAGCCACAAGCGCAAGTCATCGCCGTATCGCTCCGCCATGTCGATGCTGACCTTCTACGAGAACCGTGCCGGTAAAACATTACCGGCCGCCCGCAGGCGCACGCTCGAAGGCGCGAAGGACGAGCTGCGTAAGCTGTACGGCAAGACTGCCAAGCAGCAGTCCGCGAAGCAAAAGACCACCCGAAACCAGCCCGGCAAGTCGCGCACCAGCACCAAACGCCGCAAAGCTCGCGCCTAGGGAACGTTCCCATGCGCCGAGCGTTGCACCTGCGGTCCTTGTCCCTGCTCCACCGGGTGCCACTTGAGCCGTAGCTTTTCGTCACAACTGCGTGAGGGCCTGCCGTACCCCCGGGGGGCTTTCTGGGATGGCCAGGGCACGAATTTCGCGCTGTTCTCGGCCAATGCGACCAAAGTCGAGCTGTGCCTGTTCGACGCCGACGGTCAGAAGGAGATCGAGCGCATCGAGCTGCCGGAATACACCGATGAGATCTGGCACGGCTACCTGGTCGATGTCGGCCCCGGTACGGTGTATGGCTACCGCGTGCACGGCCCATACGAGCCCGAAGCGGGCCACCGTTTCAATCCGCACAAGCTGCTGATGGACCCGTACGCGCGCGAGTTCGTCGGCCAGCTGCGCTGGGATCACGCCTTGTTCGGCTACACCATCGGCGCCAAGGGCGACGATCTCACTTTCGACGAGCGCGACAGCGCGCCGTTCATGCCCAAGTGCGTGGTCGCGGATTCGACCTTCGATTGGAAACAATCGGTCAGTCCGCTGGTGCCTTGGGATCGCACCATCATCTATGAAACCCATGTGCGCGGCTTCACCAAGCAACACCCCCTCGTGCCCGAGGAACTGCGCGGCACATTCGCGGGGCTCGCCGTCCCTGAAGTGATCAAGTACATCAAGTCGCTCGGCGTGACCACGGTGGAACTGCTGCCGATCCATGCCTTCGTCAACGACAGCCTGCTGCTCGACAAAGGGTTGAGCAACTACTGGGGTTACAACTCGATCGGTTTCTTCGCGCCCGATCCGCGCTACCTCATCGACCCTCGCCGCGGTGTGCAGGAGTTCAAGGAGATGGTGGCGCGCTTCCACGACGCCGGGCTCGAAGTCATTCTCGATGTCGTCTACAACCACACCGCCGAAGGCAACGAGCGCGGTCCAACGCTGTGTTTCAAGGGCGTGGACAATGCTTCCTACTATCGATTGATGCCCGAGCAGAAGCGCTACTACATCAACGATACCGGCACCGGCAATACGTTGAACATGAGTCATCCGCGCGTGATCCAGATGGTCACCGACAGCCTGCGCCTGTGGGTGAACGAGATGCACGTCGACGGCTTCCGATTCGATCTCGGCACCATTCTCGCGCGCGAGCCCAATGGCTTCGACAATCGCAGCGGCTTCCTCAAGGCCTGCTCGCAGGATCCGGTGTTGAGCCGCGTCAAATTGATCGCCGAGCCCTGGGACTGCGGCCCGGGCGGCTATCAGGTCGGCGAATTCCCGCCCGGCTGGGCGGAATGGAACGATCAGTACCGTGACACGGTGCGGGATTTCTGGCGAGGCGAAGCCTCGGCCAGCAAAGTGGCACCGCGCCTGTACGGCTCGGCCGACATCTTCAACAAGTTCGGCCGCCGCCCCTACGCCAGCATCAATTTCATCACCGCGCACGACGGCTTCACCCTCAACGATCTGGTGAGCTACAACGAGCGGCACAACCAAGCCAACCTCGAGGACAACAAGGACGGTCACGAGCACAACCGCTCCTGGAACTGCGGCGCCGAAGGCCCGACCGACGATCCGGGCATCAATGCGCTGCGTGCCCGGCAGATGCGCAATTTCGTAGCGACGCTGCTGCTGTCCCAGGGCACGCCGATGCTGCTCGCCGGCGATGAATTCGGCCGTACCCAGCACGGCAACAACAATGCCTACTGCCAGGACAATGAAATCAGCTGGCTCGACTGGTCGCTCGCGGAGAAGAACGAGACCCTGGTGCGCTTCGTGCAGCAGATGACGGCGCTGCGCACCAAGTTCGCGATCCTGCGCCGCAACCGCTTCCTGTCGGCGGAGGAGGATCCGCGCCTCGGCCTGAAGGAAATCACCTGGATCAATGCCAGCGGCAAGGAGATGGAAGACGAGCAATGGACCGACGATGGCATGCTGTGCTTCGGCATGCTGCTCGACGGCCGCGCGCAGGCGACGGGCCTGCGGCAGCGCGCCCACGACACGGCGCTATTGATCGTGCTCAACGCCTTTCATGATCTGGTCGAATTCACCTTGCCCGGCGATTCGCCGGACGCGCGCTGGACGCTGCTGATCGACACCAACATTCCGGACCTGCCCACCGGCTACAAGGCCGTGTTCACGACCGGGGAACAGTACGGAGTAACCGGGCGCTCGCTGCTCGTCTTCAGCCTCGAAGCGCAGAGCGAAACCGCGCTCGATCTCGCCATGAAGCCGGGCAAGAAATCTGCCCTGAAGCCGCCCTCCCCTTAGCACGGATCGCTCGCCTCGCTCGGGCGAAATATTTCGACTGGCGGATTGCCGTGGCGCGCCCGGATGGCGAAACTACGCGGCCCTTATCAACCCAGAGCAAGAGCGATGAGCGAGATCAAGCGTTACGAAGTGGGCCCGCGCATGAGCGGCATCGTGGTCCACAACGGCACCATCTACCTGTCCGGGTACGTAGCTGAAAATGCCGCCGGCCAATCGGTCGCCGCGCAGACCGAGGACATTCTGCAGCAGATCGATGCAGCGCTCGCATCGGTCGGCAGCGACAAGAGCCGGCTGCTGCAGGCCACGATCTGGCTGGCCGACATGAGCACGTTCGCCGAGATGAATTCGGTTTGGGACAAGTGGGTCAGCCCCGGCAACACGCCGGTGCGCGCGTGCGTGGAAGCCAAGCTCGCGCAGCCGAAATGGACCGTGGAAATCCGCGTCATCGCGGCTCAGTAAACGTCTCGACGGCAGCGCTCACTTTGGAGCGCTGCCGAACAGCACGCCGAGCATCCTGGCGCGCAGCTCGCCCGTCCCATTCTGCGTATTGCTGAGGATCACCAGGGTCATGCGTCGCTCGGGCAGATAATTCAGGCTGGCCTCGAACCCGTCGATGCCGCCGTTGTGGCCGATCAAGCGATGGCCCTGCTCCGGCTTCAGCCAGAGCCCCAACCCATAGTTCACATCCTCCTTGCCGGGCACGCGAATCGGCGTCGTCATCTCTTTATACGAAGCAGCGCTGAGCACGCGGCCCCCATGCAGTGCCTCGGTCCATCGGATCAAGTCCGCCGCCGTCGATCGCAACGCACCGGCCGCGCCCGGCACGCTCATATGTGAATAAACTGCGTTAACGTAGCTGCCCGGCGTGTTGCGATCACGCTCGTAACCGGTCGCGCGATGAGGCACCACGTCCTCGTTCCGATCGACCGCGGTTTGTGACAGCCCGAGCGGCTGAAACAAACGATCGCGTGCAAAGTCATGGAAGGTGCGACCGCTCGCCTTTTCGATGATCGCCCCGAGCAAAAAGTAACCGGCGTTGCTGTACGCAAAGTCGGCGCCCGGTGCGAAGTCATACCCCAGAGTGCCCAGATGCTTCACCATGTCCGGCACGGAGATGCCGGTGCGCACGAGGGTCCGTTCGGTGGGGCCAGGATAGCTGTGCACACCCGAGGTGTGACTCAACAACTGCCGGATGGTCACCTCCTCGCCGCGCGGATAATCCGGGAAGAACTTCGAGAGCTTGTCGTCCAAGGACAGCTCGTTCTGCTCGGCAAGCAGCAGAATGCAGGCGGATGCAAATTGTTTGGTGATGGAGCCGACGCGGAACACGGTGTCGGGCGTGGTTGCGGCTTGCCATTCCAGATTGGCGAAGCCATAGGCGTGCACGACGGGCGGCTTGCCCATTTCCCCCACCGCCACCACCAGACCGGCCGTCTGGCCCTTGCCAACCGCTTCCTTCGCGAGCGCGTCGAGCGCGGCTTGTTCGACAGGCGCAAGCGAAGCCTGGGCCTGGACGAAAGCGCCGAGGCACACGATCACAAACAGCGTCCGCAATCCGGCCACCCAGCTCATAACCATAAGCGATGCCTGCCCGCGCAAAAGGTTCGTCGGATAGTACCCGACTCCGATTTTCAGCGCGCCGGCGGTCGCTCCGGATCTTTCAATGGCCCCGGTAGTTCACTACTGCGGGCCTGTGATCCAGGCCGTACGATGCGATTCCATGATCGACGAGGCGGGCGAGTACCAGTTCAAGCCGCATGAGCGGCCCATCATGCCGGGCTCGCCGGCATCGCCCGACCATCCCGCCCCACGCCGCGTGGGCTACTTCCTGATCGGTGTGCTGATCGGCATCACCGGCGCCATGGGCAACGCCCTGGTGTCCGCCAATCTGCAAAACATCCAGGGCGCACTGGGACTGTACAGCGACCAGGCAGCCTGGATGACGACGGTCTACACCATGACCAATGTCTCCATGAGCCTGCTGCTGGTGAAGTTCCGCCAGCAGTTTGGCCTGGTGCCGTTCGTGCGCATCTTTCTCACTGCCTACATCGTGCTGACCGGCGCGCACGTGTTCGTCCATGACTATTCAACGTCGCTCATCGTGCGGGCCGCCAGCGGTGTCGCTGCCAGCGCCCTGTCTACTCTGGGCCTGTTGTACATGGTGCAATCGATGCCGGCCGCGCATCGGCTCAAAGGCATCGTGCTCGGCATCGGCGTTCCGCAACTCGCCACGCCACTGGCCCGGCTGTTCTCATCCGATCTGCTCGAGCTCGGCCAATGGCGCGCGTTGTATATCTTCGAGCTGGGACTCTCGATACTGTGCCTCGCGGCAGTCGTAGCGCTGCGTCTGCCCCCCAGCGAACGTATGAAGGCCTTCGAGAAACTGGATTTCGTCACCTTCGCGTTGTATGCGCCCGGGGTCGCGCTGCTGTGTGCGTTTCTGGGGCTCGGCCGTGTGCTGTGGTGGACCGAAGCGCCGTGGCTCGGCTACGCCCTGTGCGGCGCCATCCTGTTGATCGGCGCCGCGCTGCTGATCGAGCACAACCGTGCCAACCCGCTGTTGAACACGCGCTGGATGGGCAGCGCTCTGATCCTTCGCTTTGCATTCGTCGCCACCACCGTGCGCGTGCTGCTGTCGGAACAGACCTTTGGGGCCATCGGGCTGCTGACGGCGCTGGGCATCAACAACGATCAGCTGTTCAACCTGTTCCTGGTGATCTCCATCGTGAGCGTGATCGGCCTGGCCGCCAGCGCACTGACGGTGAACCCCGCCAATCTCGGTCGGCCGATTTTCATCTCGGTGGCCCTGATCGCGATCGGTGCGTTCATCGATGCGCACGCCACGAATCTCACCCGACCGGCGAACATGTACATCAGCCAATCTTTGCTCGCCTTCGCGGCCGTGTACTTCATGGGCCCGACGCTGTTGATCGGCATCCTGCAGGCGATGGCGCGCGGCCCGAATCACATCGTCAGCTTCTCCGCCGTGTTCAGCATTTCGCAATCGCTCGGCGGTCTGGCCGGCTCGGCGTTCCTCGGAACATTTCAGATCGTGCGCGAGAAGTTTCATTCGCACGCCATCGTGCAATCCTTGACCTTGACCGATCCGCAAGTCGCCGCTCGCCTGCAGGCATTGGGCGGCGCATACGGCGGCGTCGTTACCGACCCGAGCCTGCGCTCCGCGGAAGGCGTGGCATTGTTGTCCCAGCAAGTCACCCGCGAGGCCAACGTCCTCGCCTTCAACGACGTGTTTCTCACCGTCTGCGTGCTCGCCTGCCTGACCCTGCTGTGGATCGGGACGCGGCAGGTGCGCATGTACATCACGGGCGAAAACCCGATGGCAGGCGCCTTGGCGGCCATCGCCAAGAAACGCGCTCAACAACAATGAGTCTGAACCGGTGAACGACAACACTCCCGAGGAACCCAGGGTTACCGAGCCCATCGAAACTCCGGTGCAACAAACCGGCCCGAGAGGTTGGGCGCCACCGAAGCACACACTGCTCACAACCATCATCGTCATGGCGGCCGCACTCATGGGTGTGCTGATCGTGCTGTTCGCCTGGGAGCTGCCGCCGTTCACACGCGCCATTCAAACCACCGACAACGCGTATGTACGCGGCCAGACCACACTGATCAGCCCGCAGGTGAGCGGTTACGTGGTCGCCGTCCCGGTGCAGGACTTCCAGAAGATCCAGGCCCACGAGGTGCTCGCACAAATCGACGACCGGATCTATCGCCAGCGGGTCGATCAGGCACGCGCCAATCTCGCGGCAGCCATTGCCAATCGCAACAACTCGGAACAGACGCTGCAGTCCAAGCAAGCGACTGCCGATGCCCGAGCCGCAGCGCTGGAGAATGCGAAGGCACAGCTGGCCCGCGCGCAAGCCGACGCGAAGCGCGTTGAAGAACTGATCGAAGATGGGTCGGTGTCGTACCGGGAGCGCGATCAAACCCTGGCCGCCTTGAGAGCTGCCGAAGCTGCAGTCGATCAATCGCGCGCGGCCATCGAGATCGCACGCCAGGACATTGTCGCCGTCGAAGTGGGTCGCGGCGGCCTCGACGCCGCCGTCGAATCGGCGCAGGCAGCGCTGAAGCTTGCGCAAATCGATCTCTCGAATACGACGATTCGTTCACCCGTGGACGGGCAACTTGGCGAGGTTGGCGTGCGTGTCGGTCAGTACGTCACTGCCGGCACGCAACTGATGCATGTCGTTCCCGAGAAGCTTTGGGTTACGGCCAACTTCAAAGAAGCGCAGACGGCGCACATGGCCCCGGGCCAGCCTGCGGTGTTCTATGTCGACGCACTCGCCGGCGCGCGCCTCAGTGGTCACATCGAGCGCATGGCGCCTGCGACCGGCTCGGAGTTCGCCGTGCTGAAGTCGGATAACGCCACTGGCAATTTCGTCAAGGTGGCCCAGCGCATCTCGGTTCGCATCGCCGTCGATCCCAACCAGCCGCTCGCCCAACGCCTCCGGCCGGGGATGTCGGTCGAAGTGGAAGTCGACACCAGCCAGAACCCTCCAGCGCAGGGGGCGCCGTGATGCGTACTCGAACCTCGACCTGGCTGTTCGCCCTGCTCTGCTGCACGCTCGGCGGCTGCATGCTCGCGAACCGTCCGCCGCCACGCAACGCTGGCATCACCCCACCGCAGCAATGGCGTGTTTCGATCGGCCCGACCGTCGAGATCGAACGCCAGTGGTGGCATGGCTACGGCGATCCCGTGCTCGACAAACTGATCGAGCGCGCCCTGACCAACAACGCCGATGTGGGCATCGCCGCGGCTCGGGTCCGGCAGGCACAGGCCCAGGAGCGTCAGGCTCGATCGCGCCTCTCCCCTTCGCTCGATCTCACCGTCGTCGGTGCTCGTGCTCGTTCGCTGTCTGCGTTCGGCACGCCGCTGACGACCTCGTCGCTCGAACCTCAATTGCAGGCCGCCTGGGAAGTGGATCTGTTCGGTCGCGTTCGCGATCTCGCCGGCGCCGCGCGACAGCAGTACTTTGCGAGTGAGGCGGCTCGCGACGCCATCATCCTTGCCGTCGCATCGGCCACCGCCAGCTCATACATCACATTGTGCGCGCTCGATTCACGACTGGAAGTGACTCGCCAGACGCTCAGGGCGCGCGCCGAAGCGCTTCACATCGCACAGTCCAGAGCGCGCGTCGGATACTCCTCTCGCCTCGAGCTCGCGCAAGCTCAGGCCGAATACGAAGCGAC
>Ga0164243_10011160_pt1 | contig 12838 bp, 13 predicted proteins | sample OricompcompostOP_FD_108781 | JGI IMG/M metagenome (GOLD analysis project Ga0164243, IMG submission 108781) | Organic Plus compost microbial communities from Emeryville, California, USA - Original compost - Organic plus compost (OP) | ecosystem: Engineered > Solid waste > Mixed feedstock >...
CATGGCCATGGGCCACGTGCGCTACTCCACCACCGGCGAAACCATCCTGCGCAACGTGCAGCCCCTGTTTGCCGAACTCAACGGCGGCGGCTTCGCGGTCGGCCACAACGGCAACCTCACCAACGGCCTGACGCTGCGCCGCGCCCTCGTTGCCGAAGGCGCGATGATGCAGTCGACCACCGACACCGAAGTCGTTTTGCACCTCGTCGCGCGCTCGCGCCGCAACCGCTTCATCGACAAATTCATCGACAGCCTGCGCCAGCTCGAAGGCTCCTACTCCCTGGTCGCGCTCACCAACAAGAAACTGATCGGCGCCCGCGACCCGCTCGGCATCCGGCCGCTGGTCATCGGCGAACTTGACGGTTGCCCGATCATCACCTCGGAAACCTGCGCGCTCGACATCATCGGCGCCCGCTTCGTGCGCGAGGTCGAGAACGGCGAGGTCGTCGTCTATGACGACGACGGGGTGCAGATCCACAAGCCGTTCCCGCCGCAGCCGGCCCGCCCCTGCATCTTCGAGTACATTTATTTCGCGCGCCCCGACTCGATCGTCGGCGGTCGCAGCGTCTATCAGGTCCGCAAGAGCGTCGGCATCGAGCTGGCGGCGGAATCTCCGGCGGACGCGGACATTGTGGTGCCGGTGCCCGACAGCGGCGTGCCGGCCGCGCTCGGCTATTCGCAGGCCTCCGGCATCCCGTTCGAGATGGGCATCATCCGCAACCACTATGTCGGACGCACCTTCATTCAGCCGACCCAATCGATCCGCGAACTCGGCGTGCGCATGAAGCACAATGCCAACCGTTCGGTGATCGCCGGCAAGCGCATCGTGCTGATCGACGACTCGCTGGTGCGCGGCACCACGTCGGTGAAGATCGTGCGCATGATGCGCGAGGCCGGCGCGAAGGAAGTCCACTTCCGGATCGCCTCGCCGCCGATCACCCACCCCGACTATTACGGCATCGACACGCCGGAGCGCGACAAGCTGCTCGCCGCCCTCTACGACCTCGAAGGCATGCGCAAATTCATCGATGCGGATTCGCTCGCCTTCCTCTCGATCGAGGGGCTCTACCGCGCCATGGGCGAGGAGAAGCGCGATCCGGTGCGCCCGCAGTTCACCGACCATTGCTTCACCGGCGAATATCCGACGCCGCTCTCCGACCATGCGCAGGAAGCGCCGCCGCGGCAGCTCTCGCTGCTCGCCGAAGCAAGCTGATAAATTTATAGCCGCTGATGACCAAACCACTGGCTAACCGGATCGCGCTCATCACCGGCGCATCGCGTGGTATCGGCTACGCCACCGCGCTCGCATTGGCGGAAGCCGGGGCGCACATCGTCGCGGTCGCGCGCACCGTGGGCGGTCTCGAGGAACTCGACGATGCGGTGCGCGCCGCCGGCAGCACGGCAACGCTTGTCCCGCTCGATCTCAAGGACTATCCGGCCATCGACCGCCTCGGCGCGGCGATCCGGCAGCGTTATGGCAAGCTCGATATCCTGGTCGGCAACGCGGGCATTCTCGGTACGCTGTCCCCACTCGATCACGTCCAGGCGAAAGACTGGGACGATGTGATGGCCGTGAACGTCACGGCCAACTGGCGGATCATCAGCGCCTGCATCAATCTTCTGAAAGCGTCGGATGCCGGCCGCGCCGTATTCATCACCACGGCACCGACCGGAACGGCGTATTGGGGGCCTTACGCGGTTTCAAAAGCCGCGCTCGACATGCTGGTGCGCACCTTTGCGGCGGAAACCGTAACGACCAACGTCAAGGTCAACCTCATCTCGCCCGGCCAGGTGCGCACGCGGCTCCTCACGGCTGCGATGCCCTCGCTCGATATGACCCATATCACCAAACCCGACATCGTCGCGCGTGCGATCGTCGAGTTGTGTCTGCCGGGCGTCACGGAGACGGGCAAGGTGTACGATCTTCAATCGGGGCAGTTCAGGACGTTTCAGCTGCCGGCGTGAGCGCGCGGTCGGACGACTGCGAGCGCCACCAGAAACGACATTCCGAGAATAACGGCAGTCAGAAGAAACGGCGCGCCGGGCAGATCGAGGCCATGCTCGGGACTGATCGCGCGTGCGTAAATCGTCGTGAAGATCGCTGGACCGATCAGGTTCGCAATGCCGAAGAGACTGGCATTGGCCCCTTGAAGGCGCCCCTGCTCGGTCGGCAACACGCGGCGCGTCATCATTGCAATGAAGGCCGCATTGGCGAGCCCCCACAGCGCCAGCAGCGGGATTCCCGCCCAGAACCAATAGCCGGTCTGCGCCACACCGAAGGTGACAAATCCGGCCATGCCGAAAACAAGGCCGGCAAACAGCGCCGCACGCTCGCCGAACAGGGCGACGAACCTCCCGATCAGAAGACCCTGGACGATCATGGTACAAAGGCCAATCAGCGCCATGGTGATGCCGATCATGCGTTCGTCCCAGCCATAGCGGAACGTCATGTACAAGACCGTGATGGTCGACAGCACCACATGGCCCAGACTGTTGAGGAAGCCCGCCGCGGACAGACCGAACAGTTCGCGATGCGAGCGCAACAGCCTGAGCGCGCCGATCGGGTTGGCTCGCCGCCACTCAAATTTTGCGCGGCGCTCCGGCGGCAGCGACTCCGGCAGCACGAACAATCCGTAGCAGCCGTTGAGCAGGCTCAGTACGGCCGCAAACCAGAACGGCAGCCGCATGTCGATGCTTCCGAGCAATCCGCCCAGCGCAGGGCCGACAATGAACCCGACGCCGAAGGCGACACCCATCAAGCCGAATTTCGCCGCGCGCTGCTCCTCCGGCGTGACGTCGGCGATGTAGGCATTGGAAGTCGTGATGCTGGCCGCCGCGATTCCCGAAATCATGCGGCCGATGAACAGAATCACGAGATTGGGCGCGAGCGCCATCAGGATATAGTCGAGACCCAGCCCGAAGTTCGAGGCCAGGATCAATGGCCGGCGGCCATAACGGTCGGACAAGGCGCCCTGCAACGGCGAGAACAGGAACTGCATCAGGGCCCAGACCGTGGCGAAGATGCCGTAAATATCCGTCGCGACGACTTGGTTGCCCTCGACGAACGACAATACCAGCCGCGGCATCACGGGAATGACGAGGCCGAGCGCCAGCATGTCGAGCAGGATCGTGAAGAAGACGAAGATGAAGGCGGCGCGTCGGCGCGGCGCAGCCATCGGCGCGTCGGTCATCGTCGGGTCATCGCTTTTTCGCCCGGCCAGCGAACGGATTGGACTTCTCGCGCAACGTCACGCGGATCGGCGTGCCCGGCATGTCAAAGGCTTCGCGCAGACTGTTGACGAGATACCTGAGGTAGGAGTCCGGTACCGCATCGGCGCGGGTGCAGAAGATGACAAAGCTCGGCGGGCGCGCCTTGGTCTGGGTGATGTAGTTGAGCTTCAACCGGCGGCCGGAGACCGCCGGCGGCGGATTGGCCGAGAGCGCGTCGCCAAACCAGCGATTGAGCGCATTGGTCGTGACGCGCTTGTTCCAGACGGCATGGGCGTCCACGACCGCTTTCATCAGCCGGTCGAGCCCCTCGCCCGTGAGGCCCGACAGGGCGACGATCGGCACGCCCTTCAACTGCGGCAGCCAGTGGTCGGCTTCGCCGCGCAACTTGCCGATGGCGCCGGCACTGCCCTTCTCGAGATCCCATTTGTTGACGCCGAGGACGACCGCGCGGCCTTCTCGTTCGATCAGGTCGGCGAGACGCAGATCCTGTTCCTCGAAAGCCGCTTGCGTGTCCATCAGCACGATCACGACATCGGCGAATTTTATCGATTCGAGTGCGTCGCCTACGGAGAGTTTCTCAAGTTTATCTTCAATGCGCGCGCGGCGGCGCATGCCGGCGGTATCGTGCAGCAGGAATTGCCTGCCGTGCCACTGGAGCGGGACGGTGATGGAGTCGCGGGTGATACCGGCCTCCGGTCCGGTCAGCAGGCGATCCTCTCCGATCAGGCGATTGATGAGCGTCGATTTGCCGACATTGGGACGGCCGATGACGGCGACACGGATCGGCCGCTCGGCGGTTATGGCAGGTTCTTCATCCTCGTCATCGACAGCCGTTTGTTCAGGCAGCGCCGCGCAGATCGCATCGTAAAGATCGCCAAGTCCTTCGCCGTGCTCGGCGGAGATCGGTACCGGTTCGCCAAGGCCGAGCGCAAAAGCTTCATACCCGCCGGCTTCCCCGGCCCGCCCTTCGCTTTTGTTGGCAACAACGATGGTCGGCTTGCCGGACCTGCGCACGATGTCGGCGAAAGCGCGGTCGGCCGGCGTCAGCCCGGCGCGGGCATCGATCATGAACAGCACGGCATCCGCTGCGGCGATGGCCGCTTCGGTCTGGCTGCGCATGCGCCCGCTCAGGGTTTCCGGCGCGGCTTCCTCAAAACCGGCGGTATCGATGATCGTGAAACGCAGATCGCCGAGCGCCGCCTGCCCCTCGCGACGATCGCGGGTCACGCCCGGCCGGTCGTCGACAAGCGCCAGCCGCCGTCCGATCAGGCGGTTGAACAGGGTCGACTTGCCGACATTCGGCCGGCCGACGATGGCAAGCGAGAAACTCATGCACGAAAACCGGCGTTGCAATCATATTCATCGTGGCCGGACCTGTTCCGGCCGGCATTCCCCCAAAGCGGGTCCCGCGGACAAACCCACCGGAGAGGTCGGGCGAATCTAACGAAACTATTTTAACGGCTGAACCGGTCGGTCGGCGGACCGGCCGACGGCGCGCTGCCGGGCCACGGGCGTGTCGATGAATATTGTGGCTGTTGGGACTGTTGTTGTTGCCGCTGTTGTTGCTGTTGTTGTTGAGGCTGGGAATCCGACGGCCAACGGTCCGCCAAAGGCGCGCTGGTCGGCTGATGCTGCGCCTGCGGGGCTGGTGCGGGCTCCGTAGCCGGCCGAGATTCGGCTGCAACCGGCTGCGTCCGCCGCCGCGCGGGTCGCGGTTGGGTGGCGCGTGCCGCCTGCTGCGCCTTGCGCCGCTCGGCAGCTTCGGCCTGGGCCCGCTTTTTCTCTTCCTCGGCTTTCCGCGCTTCTTCCGCTGCCGTCTCGACCTGCGTTTGCTGGTCGATCTGGGACTGATACCCCTTCATCAGTTCCGGCGGCACGCCCTGCTGAACGCCGGGCACACCTTCAGGAAACACCGGGACACGCGTACCCTTCAGCTTCGGTTTGTTGTCGAACCATTGCAGCAAGGCCTGGTTTTCGCAGCCTCCGAGTGCCAAGCCCGCCGCGAGCACCAAAAACACCGGCAGTTTGCGGGTGAGCGAACCCATGCGCATCAGCTCTTGCCGCTCTGGCTAAGGGTGGACAGAACATCGGCACGCGCACGCACGCCTTGCGGCGTCTCCGCATCGGCGAGCAACATGTCGATCCATTTCTTTGCCGAGGCTGGATCATTGGCCTTGACCGCGGCAAGCGCCAGCAGCTCACGCGCCGTATGGCGGAAGGTACTGTCCGCCGCCGTCAACGGTTCGAGCCGCGCGGTCAGATCGGCAAGCGGAGCGGTATCGACCAGCAACATCGCCGCGCGAATGCTGGCGAGTTGCTGGAACGTCGGAGGCACGCTGGAATCCGTCGCGATCGAGTCATAGGCCGCGACTGCCGCTTCCGGATTCTTTTCGGCTTCGGCCGCGCGCAAACGCGCCAGAACGCGATAGCCGGTGGTGCCGTCAGTCGCGAGTTTGGCGAAGGCCGCCTCGGCTTCGGCCGCCTTACCCTGCTGGAGGAGCTCGGATGCCGCGTCATACGCGACGCTGGCTTCCGCGGCCTGCTTGGCCTGCCACCACTGGTAGCCGCGCCAGCCGGCAACTCCGGCAACGACCAGCACCGCAGCAATAACGACAAAGATTCCATAGCGATCCCACAGTTTCTTGAACTGCTCTCGCCGGACTTCTTCGTTCACTTCGTGAAAAATATCAGACACGATTCACCTGGAAAATGCGCCGTCACAGCCCGGTGCCGGCCACGAACGCGCGCCAAATCTATTGAAACCCCGGGCTGCTGCCTAACCTAGCGATGTGGCCATGGCAAGGCAAAGACGCGGCATTTCGCTCCGTTAAGGTCTCTTAACAATCTGGCGGCGCTCATGATTTTGCCGGCACCTTTTTGAGCGCATAAACATGTTCCGGTCCCGGGAACGCCCGTTCCCGCACCTCGGCGGCGTAGGCCGCGACCGCCCGGTCGATGGCCGGCCCAAGGTCAGAGTAGCGCTTGACGAATTTGGGCGCGCGCGGGGACAACCCCAGCATGTCCTCGAGCACGAGGATCTGGCCGTCGCAGACCGGACTTGCGCCGATACCGATCGTAGGAATTTCGATCTCGCGGGTGATTTTCGCGGCAAGCGGTTCGGCCACGGCCTCGATCACCACCGCGAACGCGCCGGCATCCGCGACCGCGCGCGCATCCGCCTCGAACGGACCCCAGTCGGACGGATCGCGCCCCTGGGTCTTGAAGCCGCCGAGCGCGTTGATCGACTGCGGCGTCAGTCCGATATGGGCGAGCACCGGAATGCCGCGCTGGGTGAGGAACGCGATGGTGTCGGCCATGCGCGAGCCGCCTTCGAGCTTGATGGCGCCGCAACCGGTTTCCTTCATCACTCTCGCCGCCGACAGGAACGCCTGCTCCCTCGAAGCCTCGTAGGAGCCGAACGGCATGTCCACTGCGACCAGCGCGTGGCTGGAGCCGCGCATCACCGCCTTTCCCTGCAGGATCATCATGTCGAGCGTGACGGGAATCGTGCTCTCGAGCCCGTGCATCACCATGCCAAGCGAGTCGCCGACCAGAATGAGGTCGCAGTGACGGTCTAGCACCGCGGCGGTATGGGCGTGATAGGAGGTAAGCGAAACGATCGGCGCGCCGCCCTTGCGGGCGCGGATATCCGGCGCCGTGAGGCGCTTCTGGTCAGCTTGCTTCGACATCGTCAGATTCCCGGCAGTTTCTGGCGGACGTGGTCCGGTTCGAAAACCGATATTCCCGCTTTTCAGGCCCCGAACACCGGGACCCCAATCCATAGCGGATGGAAGACATAGCCGAAAGCAGCGAACAGGATAGTGCCAATAAGTATGGCTATGGCGTCGTTTTTGCGCCCTCCAACCGGGATTGGCGGTCCGCCTGGGTCGGTCCGGTATTTCAGGCTGACCCGGTCGAATACCGCCCAGGCCAGCAGGCTACCGAACATGATCATGGCGCCGAGATCGCCGTTGGCGAGGAGATGGGCCAAGGCCCAGATTTTCACGCCGACCAGCATGGGGTGTTTCAACACCCGCTTGATATCGCCCTGGATATAGGCCGCGGCGAGGCAGATGAAGGCGAGCCACATGAGCGGAATGGCGAGATGGCGCGTCCAGATCGGAGGCGACCAGATCTCGATCATCCCCTCGCGGCGATAGAGCGCGAATCCATAAATGATCAGGCCCAGGCCGATCGCCGCCACAACCGAGAATACGCCCTTATAGGGCCCCTCGCCGATGCGCGCGATGACGTCGGCGCGCGCTTCCCGCCGCGTCACGAACACATGCGCGCCGATGAAGACGACGAGGCCGAGAATGAGGATGGCAAGACCCATTGGAAGCTCAACTTTCGAACCCGGAAAAAGGTGGCGATCCGGAGTAGAGGCGAAGCCCTGTTTGATGGCAAGATCGCATCCGTCCGGGTGAACACCGCTCCACCAGCGTCTCAGCCGATTCTACTGTCCCCAGCGCGCCGCCAGCGCCTGCCTCAAATACGGAGCCGTGAGAATGAAGAAAATTCTGCTCGCCGTCTGCGCCACCCTGTGCGCCGCCCTCCCCGCTGCTGCGCAGGAGTGGCCAACCAAACAAGTCAAACTGATCGTCCCGTTTGCCGCGGGCTCCACCCCCGACGTCACGGCGCGCATGCTGACCGACTATCTGCAGAATAAATTCGGGCAGACCTTCATCGTCGAGAATCGGGCGGGCGCGAGCGGCAATACCGGCACCGACGCCGTCGCCAAGGCGGAGCCCGACGGCCACACCGTCGGCATGAGCATCCTTGGCCCGCTTGGCGTCAATGCGGTGCTGTTCGGCCGGCTGCCCTACGATCCGGCAAAGGACCTTGCGTTCGTGACCATGCTGGTGACACAGCCGAACGCGCTTGCGGTCAATACCGGGCTTGGCGTCAACACCGTCCCGGAACTGATGACGCTGCTGAAGAACAACCCGGGCAAATACAATTATGCCTCGATCGGCAACGGCTCGCTCTCCCACATGTCGATGGAAGCGATATTGCTCAAGGCCGGCTCAAAGGCGGTCCATGTGCCCTACGCCGGATCGCCGGCGGCGATGACCGCGCTGATGCGCGGCGACGTGCAACTGGCCAGCCTTCCCGCCATTGCCGTGACGCCGCATGTGGCCAGCGGAAAGGTGAAAATCCTCGCTATCACGACGGCGGAACGGTCCGACCTCCTGCCCGGCATTCCCACGCTGACGGAGAATGGCATCGATGTGCAGGCCGACGCATGGAGCGGACTGATCGCGCCGGCGAAGACGCCCGACGCCATCATCGAGAAAATCCGCGCCGCCTTCACGGAGGCTGTCACCTCGCCTGCGATCAGGGAGAAACTCGCGGTGCAACTGACGTGGCCGATCCCGACGACGCCTGCACAATTCCGCGCCCGCGTCGAAAGCGACATGGCGCGCTGGAAGCCGGTGATCGAAGCGGCGGCCATCAAGGTGAACTAGCGTTAAGTCCCGAAAGCCGGAACCGGTTTGCGGAACGGATCGTGCCCGAGCAATAAAAGGAAAGGCCAATGCCGAAAGCAGGCGCCTGGACCGATTCCTATGGCGACGTGCGCGAGGCGACCCTCGCACACCTGCGTCAGCACGGCTGCAACTGCTATCCTTATTTCGACGGCTCGCTCCTCGGCGTGATCGCCGGCGCAGCCCAGGCCAGACGCGTCGTCGAACTCGGCACGGCGCTCGGCTATACCTCGATCTGGTTCGCTCATGGCGCGCCGGAGGCGACGATCGATACGATCGAGTTCGACGAGGCGCACGTCAAACTTGCGACGGCAAATATCGCGAAGGCCGGTTTTTCGGATCGAATCAAAATCCACCGCGGCGACTTTGCCGATGTATTGCCGCGTCTCACGCCCGCCTATGACGTCGGCTTTTTCGACGGCCACGGGCCGACGATGAACTATCTTTCTCACCTGCGGCGGCTGCTGCGGCCGCGCGGCGTGCTCATTTCGACCAATCTCGATTTCGGCGGGGAGTCTTCGCGCTACCGCGCGTCACTCGCCGATCCGTCCCAATGGCTGACAAGTTTTGCCGCCGAAGACGGACGCACGGCGATCAGCATCAAGCTATAGACAAGAAAGCGCCTCTCCCGGAATGGGAGAGGCGCTACCGGTTTTAATCGTCCATCAAGCCGCTTCGGCGTGCTGGTTGACCGCTGTTTCGGCGATCTTGGTCAGCGTGACATCGGTCTTTTTTTCTTCATTGAGGGTCGCGTCGAGAAGTTTGACCGCTTCCGAAAGTCCGAGTTCCTCCGCCCAGGTCTTGAGCGTGCCATAGCGTGAAATCTCGTAGTGCTCGACAGCTTGCGCGGCAGCGAGCAACCCTGCATCGAGCGCGGGCGACCCTTTGTAATCCGTCATGATCTCCTTGCCTTCGTCGAGAAGGCCGTTGATGGCGTCGCAGGTCTTGCCCTGCGGCTTCTTCTCGATCATCTCGAAGACCTGCTCCAGCCGCTCGACCTGGCCCTCGGTTTCTTCCTGGTGTTTTTCGAACGCTCCTGCCAGTTCCTCGGATTGCGCGGCCTTCGCCATCTTCGGCAGGGAACTCAGGATTTTCTTTTCGGCGTAGTAGATGTCCTTGAGAGTGTCATAAAATAATTCGTCGAGCGTCTTCGGCTCTCTTGCCATTAGTGCCTCCGTCGATGTTGTCGTGATATTGTCGTCCAAGGGGTAGCAGCTTGGGGTCGCAGCTTGCGGCCGGTGAGAGCCGAACGCACAACCTTACATCGCGTTCCTCGCCTCCGTTTTTTTCCGATCCGGCGAGCGAAGCTGATCGCGCCTGTCAGACGAACGCCGGCCGCTCCTTTTGTTCAGCGGACCTTGCCGCGGGCGCAGCAGCCCTTCAGGCAACGGTTCCTCCGGTTCGGGCGGATCGTAGACCCCTTGCAGGGTGACGCGGTAATCGGGTTCCTTGCCGCTCATGCATGCACCTCCGTGCGCATCGAACGTCCGGCTTGTGACGGGGTTCCGATTTGGCGCGGGTGCGGCTACATTCTCCTCATGACACGGATACGGAAAAAATCATCGGGCAACGAGCCGACCGCCTTGCGAGAGGTTACCGATGCCGAGATCGACGATGCGATCAACGACACCCTTGCCTGGAGCGTAGAGGCCGCTGCCTCCAACGCTGCATTGCACGATCTTTTCAACCAACAGGTCCGTGCCGTGATGGACGATGCCGGCCTCACCGAAGAGGAAAAGCAGACTGTCCTGGTGGCGATGGCCTGCCCGTGCTGCGGCAGCGGAACCGCGAGCTTCACCTACAAGCTAAGGCCCAAGCCGTAGCGTCTCAGCGTCCGCTGGGAGAAACCCGTTTTTCTGCCCGGCCGGCGGCGAAAAGCCCCCAAGGCAACGCGCCGGCGGTCCTAAAAAAAAAGCGTTACCGGCGGCGCAACAACTGCCGCAGCCGCGACGGTGTCTCGTTCTTCACCAGCGTCACGGGCGGCGGATAATAAGTTCCGGTGATCATTTCCTTCGTCGGCCCATAGAACCGGTATCTGAGACTATAGTGTTTGCCTTGAGGCGTCGGCATCCAGTTGGTTTCAGGCGTATCCGTTGGCAGCTTTGGGGCAAAGACCAGCGTGAGCGACCCGTCGTCATTCAAAGCGAGCGGCGACTGTTTGTTGAACATGTAGCGGTTGAGCGGATTGGCGATCACCTTGTTGTCGGCGGCGTCGAGCGCAACCAGTGACCAGAGATATTTCGCCTTTGATCCGGGCAAGGCTTCGGCCGGAAAAGTCTGGGTGTAGGTCTGACTGCCGTCGAGATTTCCTTCGGAAAAGGTCATTACTTCCCGGCCTGAATTGGCCCAGAGATCGGTGTAGTTGACGACCGTTCGGGTCTCGAAATCGCTGCGGTAGTTGCCGATCACCGGTGGGCGCATCCATCCGTTGACCGGCTTGCCGGGCCTTTGAACCTCGGCGAAAAAACCCGGGATCGCCCGCCGCTTGATGACGTCATCGATGCGCTCCCGCTCCTTGGGATCTGTAATCGCCGTCTGGACCGCGCTCGCGGTCTCCTGCACGCCGACCATGCCGATGTTGATGTCGTCTTCGCTCTCGATCACGTCACCGGCCTTGTCGAACACCTCGACGCCCGGAAGGTGGCTGTTCGGAAAATCCGGTTCCACCACCGCCTTTTCGATATGCGGCGTGCCGGTCGCCTTCAGGGTGACACGCTTCTGCAGGGCCAGAGCCTCGGCGGGATTGGTGCCAAGTTCAATGCGGAACACGACATGCGACTTCCGGCTCGGCAGGTTTATCCGCAGGGTGCCTTTCGGCAGCGTGAACTTGGACGGCTTGATGCAAAGCGCGAATTTTCCAAATGGGTGCTTGGGATAGGTCCGTTCGTTGATATTGGCTGTCACTTCACCCCAGCCGTTGAGAACCTGGAACGTGTAATAGCGCCCTTTGATCTCAGGCAGTTCGACGAGGGTGCAGCTTGTCTCGTCGACGGCGATCCACCCCTCACTGATGGCAAGATCGAAATTGGGATTGACTGCGGTTGCCCCCTCGGGCTCGCGATGGACGATCTCGTTCCACCGGAGCCCGTCCCTGAGATCCGAGGCCTCCTGACGCAAAACGAAGAACCGGCCCAGCAGATATTCGTAAGAATCGATCATATCCCGGTCGGCAAAGCGGGACGATTGCGCAAGCGCCGGAGATGCGACGCAGATCAGGGCGAAAGCGGCTAGTAACGCTCTCATGGACTACCCCACGGAGGATTTCGGGCGATGGAAGCCATCCGACCCTACCCACTCCCGGCACCCTCTGTCGATGCACCGCGATGCGCCGATTCAGCGCGTTCAACCCGGCGATCGCAGGAAATTGCGCACCAGCGGGTTGATAATCTCGGGCCGGATCAACGGAGCCATGTGTCCCCCGGCGTCGACCTCCCTGAATGTCCATGTCGGGCACGCCTGCAGCAACAATTCATTGATTTCCCGGATCGGAAGGACGGTGTGGCGATCCATGACCGCCAGCGTCCGGCGCGGCAGCGTATGCGCCCATTCATCGGCGGTCGTGGTGTCGCCCATTACCGCATCCCATTCATGAAAGTTGGGCTTCAGGCCCTCCTGAAACGCAATCCGGCGCTCTTCGGGCATCCGCTCCCACGCACCTTCGCCATTCCAGTATTCGGCAAACATTTCGGCCGGCACGGCCCATTCGCCGAGCGCTCCGAATTTCTTGATACTGTCACGCAGCGCCGCAATCTCTGCGTAGGCATCGACGCGGCCGGACTGGATAAGCAAGTCGAAGGGGTTGGCCTCAACCAGGACGAGTTTCGCAACGCGGTGCCCGAGTTGCGCTGCCGCCTTCATCGCAACCGCCCCGCCGAACGAGTGCCCGACAAGACAGATATCGTCGGCATCTGACGGTATCGCGGCGGCGACAAGCCGGGCCTGATCGGCAAGCGATTGCACCCGATCGGACGACCAGGCCGGCGTCTCGCCATAGCCATAGAGATTGACGGCGCGGACGCGAAAATCGCCTTGCAGATCGTCCATCAGGCGGCGCCACTGTCGAGCGCCGGCGACACTGGAATGGACAAGCAGCACGACCGGGCCGGAAGCGCCTGCTTCCA
>Ga0164243_10011162_pt1 | contig 12836 bp, 13 predicted proteins | sample OricompcompostOP_FD_108781 | JGI IMG/M metagenome (GOLD analysis project Ga0164243, IMG submission 108781) | Organic Plus compost microbial communities from Emeryville, California, USA - Original compost - Organic plus compost (OP) | ecosystem: Engineered > Solid waste > Mixed feedstock >...
CCCGGCTGTGTCTGCGCCTGCTGGCCCTTCCCGGACTTGGCACCCTTGTCAGACTGTCCGGTCTGACCCGACTGACCGGTCTTACTGGAGTCACCGCTGGAGTCATCCGAGCCGTCGCTCCCGCTGCTTGCCGAGGCGCACGCGGTCTCCAGAGCCTTGATGTCGGCCCGGAGGCTGTCGGCACCGGTGTCGCCCAGCGCCTGGGAAACCGCCGTCGCCTTGCTCATCGCGTCGGTCAGGTCGCTCTGGGCATCGGTGAGCGCCTTCTTCGCGGCATCGAGCTTCTGCTGGGCCGTCTCCACATCCTGCTGCGCGGCCTTGATGTCGTCGGCGGATGGCTGGTCGGCGCTGAGGGTGTCGTCGAGTGTCGTGATCGCATCCGAGAGGTCCGAGAGGGCTCCGGTCGCGGTCGTGAGCGCGTCGGGCAGCGTCGAGGCGACCGAGGTGACCACCGCAGCGGCATCCGCGGACGGGATGGCGTCCAGTGCCGTCTGGATTGCTTGGCTGCAGGTCGCCGACGACGCGGAGCCGCTGTCGCTGACGATCCTTACTCCGGTCGACGCGGCGGTCAGCGCGAGCGCTGGGACCACCGTCCCGGTGTCGGTGGCCGAGGCGGTGCTGGCCGACGTACTCGTGGAGGAGGTGGCCGCGGAGGTCTGCGCGCTCTCGTCCGCCTCCAACTGCGCGCGCGCCGAGGCCAGGGTGGCCTTCGCCTTGGTCACGGCCGTCTGGAGCGAGGAGCGGTCGAGGCGGGCGACCACCTGGCCCTTCGTTACCTTCTCGCCCTCGACCGCCACCGCCGAGACGGTGCCCGAGGTGCCGAACGCAAGGTCGGTACGCCCGGTCGGCGCGACCGTGCCGGAGAGCGCCAGCATCTGCTCGACGTCGGCGGTCGTGACCGATGCCGTGCGGTAGCCGGACGGGCCGGTGGTCGCGGCGGCGTACGTCGCGTAGCCACCGCCGATCACGACGGCGGCGACGACCACACCGGTGCCCGCTTTCAGCCAGCGTCGGGAGGACCGGATCACGACCCGCTCCCCGCGCGCCGCATGAAACCGCCGGTGCACTCGCCGTCCACCGGGTCACTCAGGCTGATCCGCGACGCGCTGACCGCCCCGGTGTCGTCGCTCTTCCCGGTCGCGGAGACGCACTTCCCGACCTTCAACGCGCTCGCCGAGGCGCTCCTCGTCGTGGTCACGGTGGTGGTGGAGCCGACCTCGACGCTGACCTTGGCGGTGGCCTTCGACCCCGGGGCGCGTGCCGCGACGGTGAAGCCGTCCGCGGTCACCGCGGTCACCTTGCCCGACGTCCCGAACATCCGGCCGCCCCGCGGGGCACCCGATGCGCCGCCGGACGGGAAGTCCGAGGGCATCCCGCTGGGCATCCCGGACGGCGCACCCGAGGGCCTACCTCCGCCACCGCGCTGTCCGCCGAAGCCTCGACCACTGTCACACGAGCCGTTCACCGCGGCGGCGATGCGAATGGTGCCCGCGGTCACCGGCGCGCTGGTGGATGCGCTCCCCGACCCCGCGGCAGACCCTCCGGCTGAAGCGGAGCCGGAGGATCCCTCGGCGGGCATGACCGTCACGCAGGTGCCGACCTTGACGTCCTTGATCGAGCCGGTCACCTGCTGGGTGATCGACGTCTTCGCGGTGTAGGTCACGGCGACCTGGCTGTCGCTCCCCTGCACCTGCAGGGTCTTGCCGCTCTTCGCAGCAATCTTGCCGAAGGCGCCGGGCATGCCGCCGCCCTGGCCGCCCGCGTCAGGGTTGCCGGCGGCGTACCCCTGTTGGGTCTGCTGCCCGGAACTCGCGGTGTCGCCGCCGGACGATCCACAGGCGGAGAGGGTGATCAGGCCGGCTGTGGCCAGGGCGAGGAGCGGGAGAGTGCGGTTCACTAGAGTTCCTTCGTACGTCGAGGTGGGTGCTGGTCTGCGCCGCTACTCGCTGCGCAGTGCATCGATCGGGGTGAGTCGGGCGGCACGGCTGGCCGGGTAGACGCCGAAGCCGATACCGAGGGCGAGCGCGCTGCCGAGTGCCGCGAGGGTGGCGAGCAGCGAGAGCGAGACCGGCTGATCGATGAGACCGGGGAGGAACTGCGCACCCGCGGCGGCGATCAGGATGCCGATCACTCCCCCGGCAAACCCGAGTAGCGAGGCCTCCACCAGGAACTGTCGGCGGATCACTCGCGGAGTGGCCCCGAGCGCCTTGCGGAGGCCGATCTCTCGGATCCGTTCGGTGACCGAGACGAGCATGATGTTCATGACGCCGATGCCGCCGACCAGAAGCGAGATCGCCGCGACACCGCCGAGCAGCACGGTCAGCGTCTTGTTGGTGGCATTGGCGGTCTCGACCAGGGAGTCCTGGCTAGAGATCGTGAAGTCCGCGGAGCTGGCATCGACGTCGTGCAGGTTGAGCAGCAGGGTGTCGATCTCCTGGTACGCCGCGGAGAGCGCGTCGGCCGAGGCCGCCTCCACATAGATCGTGGAGACCGACGAGCTGGTGGATCCGGTCAGGGCCTTCGCGGTGCTGATCGGCGTGATCGCGGTGTCGTCCTCGCTGCTACCGCTCGACGAGCTCCCCGTCGAGGCCAAGACGCCGATGACGGTCAGCTGGGTGCCCCCGACGGTGACCGTCTGCCCGACCGGACTGACCGGCCCGCTGAAGAGCTCCGAGGCGGTGTCGGGACCGAGGACGACGACCTTCGCCCCGGACTCGACCTCCTTGGCGGTGAAGAAGCGTCCCGACGCGACCGTTCGCTTGCGTACCTGGGGCCAGGAGGTCGTCGCGCCGACCAGCGAGGTGGTCCAGTTCGTGCTCCCGGTGCTGGCCTGGGTGTCGAGCTCGGTGTTCGACGAGGTCACCGGGGCGACCGCGGCGACGTCCGGGACGACATTGCTCTCACCGATCGCCTCGGCGTCCTGCAGGGTGAGCGTGGAGGCCGACCCGAAGCCGCCGCGCACCCCGGAGGAGCTGGTCGAACTGCCCGGCGCGACGATGAGCAGGTTGCTGCCGAGGGCACTGATCTGGTCCTTGACCTTGTCCTGTGCCCCCTGACCCAGGCCGACGGTGAGGATGACCGAGGCGATGCCGATGACGATGCCGAGCATGGTCAGGATCGACCGCAGCCGGTGCGAGCGAACCGCGTCCCAGGCGGTCCGAAGTGTCTCCAGCCAGTTCATCAGGCCATCACCGGCTCATCGGCGGTGATCAGGCCGTCCCGGATGGTCAGGTTGCGACCAGCACGCGCGGCCACGTCGTGCTCATGGGTGATGAGGACGATGGTGCGACCGCTTCGATGGAGCTCGTCGAGGAGCGCCAGGACCGCCTCGGTGGAGGCCGAGTCGAGGTTTCCGGTCGGCTCGTCGGCGAGGATGATGTCCGGCTCGGTCACCAGCGCCCGGGCCACCGCCACGCGTTGCTGCTGACCGCCGGACAGCTCACCGGGTCGGTTGTCAGTGCGATCCCCCAGGCCGACCCTGGTCAGCGCGGCGACCGCACGCTCGCGCCGCTCGCCGCGGGTCAGTCCGGCATAGACCAGCGGCAACTCGACGTTGCGCCAGGCCGGCAGGCTCGGTAGCAGGTTGAACTGTTGGAAGACGAAGCCGATCCGCCGGTTGCGTACCGTCGCGAGCTCGGCCTCGGTCATCGTGGACACGTCCTCACCGCCGAGGTGATAGCTGCCCTGCGTCGGCACGTCGAGGCAGCCGAGGATGTTCATCAGCGTCGACTTCCCGGAGCCGGAGGGACCGACCACGGCGACGTACTCGCCCTCCGTGATGGTCATCTCGACGCCACGGAGCGCCTCGAACTCGATCGACCCGGAGCGATAGACCTTGCGTACACCACTGAGCTCGACCACGGCCTCGGGCGTCATCGCGAGCCACCGCCGGGCAGTTGACCGCCGCCGGGGAACTGGCCACCGCCCGGCATCTGACCGAAGCCGCCCCCGTAGCCGCCGCTGCCGCCGGAGCGGCCACTACGGCTCCCCGATCCGCCAGGGATGCTGACCCCCGCCACCTGGACGCTGTCCCCAGCCTTGAGCCCCCGGGTGATCTCGGTCGTCGCTCCGTAGACCTCGCCGATCTCGACCGTCGTCTTGACCGGCTTGCCGTCGACCATTTTCATGACGTACGTCGTCTTGCCACTGGTGCGGATGGCACGACTCGTCACGGTGAGGACGCCGGTGCGCTGTTTGACGGTGATCGTCGCGGTCGCGCTGGTGCCGGCGTAGAGATCCTTCTGTGTCCCGGTCACGTCGATGGTGACCGGGAAGACGGCAGCACCGGTCGAGCTGGTCGAGGCGACCAGGCCCACGCTCTGGACCGTCCCGTAGACCGGGTCGCTGGCACCGCTGACCGTCACCGTGGCCTGGAGGCCCTTCTTGACCTTGGCCGCGTCGTCGGCGCTTACCGTGGCGTCGACGATGAAGTGGTTCGTCGACACCACCGTGACCGCCGAGGAGCTGGAGCTGTCGCTGCTGCTCGACGTCGACGCGCCGGAGCCTCCGGACCCACCGGAGCTCCCCGAGCCGCCGGAGCTCCCCGAGCCGGCAGAGGCCGAACCGGAGCCGGTCGACGAGCCGCTGCCCACCACGTCCCCCACGGAGAGGTCGAGTGCGGCGACCGTCCCGTTGATCGTCGAGCGGAGCACCGCATCCTCGACGTTCTGCTTCGCGTCCGCCAGGTCCGCCTTCGCCGAGAGGATCGCGGTCTGGTCGGAGGCGATCTGGACATCGGATGCGTCCGCGTCCTCGTCGTCGGAGAGCTGCTGCTCGGCTGCGGTCAGCGTCGCCGCGGCGGCGTCCCTGGTTGCGACCAGGCTGGCGTCATCGACGGCAGCGAGCCGCTGTCCCTTGCGCACGTGATCGCCCTCGGCGACGTACACCTTGGTGACGGTGCCGGAGACCGCGAAGTCGAGGTCGGCGGTCTTAGCCGCCTCGACGGTCCCCGATGCCGACACGGTCTGCTTCACCGTCCCCGACGTCACCTGCACGGTCATCGGACTCGTCTGCGCCGCGGAGCTCCCGCCCCGGGTCATCAACCATCCGCCGATCCCGGCGGCGACGACGAGGACGACGACCATCGCGACCAGCCATCGTCTCCGCCACCAGCTTCCCCGGCTCTCCCGGTCCTGCCCGCGTCTTGCCACGCCTCGCCCTTCCGATCCGCACCTCGGACAGGCGCGCCGGAAGGGACTCTCGACAAGGGGACTGTGGCCGTGTTCAGGCGAACCTGTGGTCCTGCTGTGATCCCTGCTCGACGCTTGGTGAGAAGAGCCTCAAAGTCCCGGGGCACCCCAGAGCGCCAGCCACCGGGAAAGCTCCTTCTCCACCGGCAGGTCGCCACCCACCGCATCTCGGACGGAGAGCTCAAGCAGGTTGTCGCGCTGGTTCGGCCCGGAGGGCGCGAAGGGGTAGAACGTGCCCTGCTTGTAGAGGTAGACCAAGCCCACCTTGCGACCATCGGTCCCGGTGAACGGGATCAGCGAGCAAAGCAGCCCCGGACCGTAGCCGTTCAGCTCGAGTGTGGTGTTGACGGCATGCAGGTCGGTACACAGCCCGGTCAGATCCGGTGCGGTCGGGTCGACCTGGTCATGGTCAACGGCCAACCAGGTGAACCCGTAGGAGTCCTGCGAGGTCGCCACCCGGGGGGCACCATCGGATGCCTGGAGCAGGGCGAGGATGTCCTGCTGGGTCCCCGCGAAGCCGGCGCCGGCCGCGGACCGGTAGCAGACCGAGCCGTCGCCGGTCGGCACCAGCCCGAGAGCTGCCTGGAGCGTGATCGCCGCGGAAGGTACGGCGAAGAGCGCATCGAGATTGGCCTGCTTCGGCTTCGAGCGACCGGTGACGACGTCCCAGAACCCCATCGGTCGCCCCGTCAGGCCGCGGGACGGCCGAGCTCGGCCTCGATCCGGGCCAGTTGCTCCAGGCGCTTCTCGAGGGAGGGGTGAGTGGAGGTGAGCGTACGCAGCGAGACACCGCTGATCGCCGGCGCGATGAAGAACGCGTTCATGCTCTGCGCGGCGCGCAGGTCACGCTGCGGGATCTGGTTGATCTCGCCAGTGATCTTCTGCAGCGCAGAGGCGAGCGCCCGGGGGTTCATGGTCAACTGGGCGCCGGCGCGATCGGCGGCCAGCTCGCGGTAGCGGGAGAGGAGCCGGAGCAGCAGGAAGCTGACGGCATAGGTGATCAGCGAGACGACCAGCACGGCCAGGAAGATCAGGCCGCTGTTCTGGTCGCGGCGACCGCGGCCACCGAACATCACGCCGTACTGCGACCCGCGGGCGACCATCCCGGCCACGATCCCCGCGGTCGAGGCGACCGTCATCACCAGCACGTCACGGTGGGCGACGTGACTGAGCTCGTGGGCGAGGACACCCTCAAGCTCCTCGGCGGTGAGCCGCTGCAGGATGCCGGTGGTGACCACGACGACCGACCGCTGCGGCGAGCGGCCGGTGGCGAAGGCGTTGGGCAGGTCGGTCTCGGCGATGCCGACCCGCGGCTTGGGCATGTCTGCGAGCGCGCAGAGACGGTCGATCATGGCGTGCAACTCGGGGGCCTGCTCCGGGCTCACCTCCCGCGCGCGCATCGCCTTCATCGCGATCGTGTCGGAGCTATACCACTGCCACCAGGCGATGCCGATGCCGACCAGACCGATCAGGATCCCGACGCCGGGGCTGTAGTTCCAGGCAAGGGCCATCAGCGCAACCACGACGGCGACGAAGAGACCACCGAGGAGCGCCATGACTGTCGTCATCCGGAAGGTGAGCCCGGGATCGCCGACGAAGCGTGTGCGTGCCATATCTGGATTGTCCCGCACGCCGCAAGCGTGCGTAGGCCACAGGTCAGCCCGGGATCAGGCCGTCCTCGGCGAGCATCTCCGCGACCTCGTCGAGACCGGAGTCGGGTCCGGGCAGGATCACATCGGACTCGTCGATGGCGTCGACCGGGTGCGGCACCCCGACCGTGCGTACGCCGTCGAGCAACTCCTTCAACGCGACCGCGAAGGCGGCCTCGTCCCGGGAACCGACGGCGCTCTCGACCACCGCGTCGAGCTGGTTGAGCCGGTCGAGGGCGGAGTCGGCGACGTCGTACTGCCCCTCGCCCAGGATCCGGATGATCACTGCTCGGCCTGCTTCTCGGTCGAGGCGACATCGATGACCGGCTCGGACTGTCCCGCGCCGGCGCCGCTGATCGCCTGTGGCGCCGACTGCCCCTTGAGCGCGGCCAGCTCGGCCTCGACGTCAGAGGAGGAGCTCAGCGCATCGAGCTGGCGGCTGATGTCGTCGTTGGGGCTGGCGGTCAGGTCGTCGAGGGCACCGGAAGCGATCAGCTCGTCGACCGCACCGGCCCGGGCCTGCATCTCTTGGGTCTTGTCCTCGGCGCGCTGCATCGCCAGACCGATGTCGCCCATCTCTTCGCCGATCCCAGAGACCGCCTCGTTGATCCGGGTCTGCGCCTCGGCCGCGGTGTAGGTGGCCTTGATGGTCTCCTTCTTGGTGCGGAAGGACTCCACCTTGGCCTGGAGCCGCTGCTGGGCGAGGGTGAGCTTCTCCTCCTCGCCCTGGAGCTGCGCGTGCTGCGTCGAGAGGTCGTTGATCTGTGCGGTCAGTCCGGACTTGCGGGTGAGCGCCTCGCGGGCAAGATCCTCGCGATTCATCGTGATCGCCTGCTGCGCCTGGCTGGTCAGCTTGTCGGACTGCTGCTTCAGCTGGTTGATCTGGAGCTCCACGCGCTTGCGGCTGGTCGCGACGTCGGCGACGCCCCGGCGGACCTGCTGCAACATCTCGAGCTGCTTCTGGTAGCTGTAGTCGAGCACCTCACGCGGGTCCTCGGCACGGTCAAGCGCCTTGTTGGCCTTGGCCTTGAAGATCAGGCTCATGCGCTTCATCAGACTCATGGAAACTCGAACGCCTCTCTCGCGTGAAGTCGTACGCCGGACCCGCGGTCACCTACAGTGACGGTGAGTGGTCGGGTGCTGAGGTTCACCCTACGGCGGGATCACAACACTCACCACACCACCCGGTCACAGACTCCGGACCGCATGGCCACCGCGACGTGCGGGCAGTCGCGGGCTCTCGATAGTCTGTACACCGCAGGCACTGCGCAAACATCTCATTCGTCATGGGTGTCGACTCGATCCCGGCACCCGGTCACTCCGCCCCATCCGAGGTCTTCGTTGTTCGGTCGCAAGTCCCAGTCCAGCCCGCAGGTCGCCGAGCCGCAGACCGCTGCGAAGGAGGGCGGCAAGGGTCGTCCCACCCCCACTCGCAAGGAGGCCGAGGCCGCTCGCAAGGCCCGCCTCAAGGGCACTCCCCCGCGCTCGAAGGCAGCCGCACGTGCCCAGCGCGCCGAGAGCAGTGCGAAGATGCGCGAGGCGATGCGGACCGGGGACGAGCGCTACCTCCCCGCGCGCGACCGTGGCCCGGTCAAGCGGTTCGTCCGCGACTGGATCGACTCGAAGTTCACCGTGGCCGAGATCGTGCTGCCGGTGCTCATCGTCGCCATGGTCATGGGCTACGTCGGCAACGCCCGACTCGCCGTGATCGGCGAAGGCGTCGTACTCCTGATGATCGTAGTCGTGATCATCAACCTCATCCTGCTGCGGATCGCGCTTCGCCGAGAGCTCAAGCGTCGCTTCCCGGATCAGGCGCCGTGGAAGGGCACCACCTACTACGCGATCATGCGCGCGATGCAACTGCGATTCCTGCGCCTCCCGAAGCCCCAGGTCAAGATCGGCACGGAGTTGCCGAAGATCTATCGCTGACTCCCCTTGATTTCGTTGTGACACAGGTCACCATGGGAGAGACTTGTCTTCCGGAGGTGACTCGATGTTCGGTCGGCTGCCCATGCTCCATCAGGTGCTGGTCGTCGCCATCGGCCTGGCAGTGGGTGTCCTGACCGGTCTATGGATCGCGCACTTCACCGACCTGCGAATGGCGCTCTCGGTGGGTGGCTTCCTCGGCGGTTCCGCCGGCCTCCTGCTCGCCTTTGCCCTGGTCCATGACTTCCATGAGCCGCACGATCCCGGCGACGGCCATGCCGGCGGGGACCGGCGGCTACGAGTGCTCCGGGTGCGTCGCCGCTGAGCCGAACCGCCATGGGCCCGAGAAATGACCGAGGGCCCGCACGTCAGCGCTCGCGCGGGCCCCGGGGCTACCCCTGACGGGGTCTCCTTGAAGGAGTGATCAGAAGGATCGTGGCAGTCTCCGGCCCCGAGGGCAAGTGTCGCGCGCCGAGGACCGATCAGCGCTTCCCGATGATGCCGACCGCGGCCGGCTGCTTGCTGTCGATGATCGAGACCCGGAAACCGGCGTCGGCCAACCCCTTCGAGGTCTTCTCGATCATCTCTGGCACCTGCTCGCGGCGGGTGGCCTCGTAGAAGATGTTCACCGTCCCGCCCGGCAACACCCGCTCGTGGAGCAGGGCGATCTCGGCACCCGCCTCGCGGACCCAGAAGAGGTTGACGTTGAAGGCGAACACCTTGTTGAGCCGCTTCACCGGCACCCGAAGGGTCGCGAGGTCGATCTGCCGGACGGTCAGGCGTCCGGCCTCGATGAACCGGGCACACCGCCGCTTGGTCCGGTCGACCCCGGACTCGGAGCGGTCGATGGCGAAGAGCTTCCCGGTCACCAGGCGGCTGCAGATGAGCTCGGCGCCAGCGCCCGGCCCGCACCCGATCTCGAGGATATGGTCGTTCGGCTGCACGTCCATGAAGTCCACGGCCCAGCGGATCCGCGCCGGAATCGTCTGCACCACCATGGGCCCAAGCCTGCCAGACGTCCGGCCGGACGTGGTGCCGACCCTGGCTCACGAGTGTCCGGCTCGCGGGCCTACGCCGGCGGCGTCCTGGCTCCGCCACTAGATTGGCCATCGTGACGAAGGTCGGTGTGTTGGGTGCCGCGGGCAAGCTCGGACGTGTGATCAGCGCCGCCGTGGAGGCGGCCGACGACCTGGACCTGGTGGCCCGGGTGGGTTCCTCCGACGGGCTCGAGACGCTGCTCGAGGCCGGCGCCGAGGCGGTCGTTGACGTGACGAACCCGGACGCGGTCATGGACAATCTCCGCTTCTGCATCGAGCACGGCATCCACGCCGTGGTCGGTACCAGCGGCTTCGACGAGGCCCGCCACGAGACACTGCGCGGCTGGCTGGCCGCGGCGCCGACGGTGGGGGTGCTGATCGCGCCGAACTTCTCGATCGGCGCGATCCTGATGATGCAGTTCGCCGCGAAGGCCGCGCCGTACTTCGAGTCCGTGGAGATCGTCGAGCTCCACCACCCGACGAAGGCGGACGCTCCGTCCGGCACCGCTCGGCGTACCGCCGAGATGATTGCGACCGCGCGCCGTACGGCTGACACTCCCCCGGTCCCCGACGCCACCACCACGGCGCTCGACGGCGCTCGGGGCGCCGAGATCGACGGAATCCACGTCCACGCCCTCCGGATCCGCGGACTAGTCGCCCACCAGGAGGTCGTCCTCGGCGGCGTCGGCGAGACCCTCACCATCCGCCATGACTCCCTCGACCGTGCCTCCTTCGCCCCGGGCGCCCTCGCTGGCCTCCGTGCCGTCGGCCACCACCCTGGCCTCACCATCGGGTTGGAGACCGCTCTCGGACTCTAGGTCGAGAGGCGGGTTTTGGTCGCACGAAGCGCGGCTTGTGGCCCGACCAGTGGTGGGTTGTGGCCGCACGAAGCGCGGGTTGTGGCCGCGACGTACGGCCTCAACCCGCATCTCAACGGGCCAGAACCCGCTACTCGGCGCCGGTGGGACCCACGATCGCGAGCACCTCCGGACGGCCGAAGACGTCGGCGGCCACGGCGGCACAGTCGTCGAGCGTGACCGCCTCGATCCTGGCGAGTACGTCGTCGACGGTGAGGAGTTGGTTGTGGACCAGCTCGGCCTTGCCGATCCGCGACATCCGCGAGGCGGAGTCCTCGAGCCCGAGGACCAGGCCGCCGCGGAGCTGGCCCTTGCCGAGTTGGAGCTCCTGCTCGCTGATGCCCTCCTTGGCGACCGCCGCCAGCTCGGCACGCACCGTCTCCAAGACCTCGTCGAGCTTGGTGGGCAAGCAGCCCACCGAGACACCGACCAGACCGGTCTCGGCATGACTGGAGGTGAACGAGAAGACCGAATAGGCCAGCCCCCGGTGCTCACGCACCTCTTGGAAGAGCCGCGAGGAGGTGCCACCGCCGACGGCAGCGTTCAGTACGCCGAGCGCGAACCGTCGCTCGTCGTCGCGCGCCAGCCCTTCCATACCCAGGACCAGGTTGACCTGCTCGAAGGGCCGCTGCGTCTCGACGACCCCCGGGTGAATCGGCAGTGCATCGCCACCCGTGCGCGGGCGCACCGGCATCGCCTCTGCCCCGAGGAAGCCGCTGCGGTCGAACGCAGCGGTAACCAGGGCGACCACGGTCTCGTGGTCGAGGTTGCCGGCCGCGGAGACGACGATGCGCGGAGCGCGGTAGTGCTCGCGATAGAAGGCGTCGATGGTGTCGCGGTCGAGGGCCCTGATCGACTCCTCGGTGCCGGCGATGCCCCGACCGAGCGGCGTCTGCGCACCCCATGCCTGGGCGGCGAAGAGGTTGTGGACGACGTCGTCGGGGTCGTCATCGTGCATCGCGATCTCATCGAGGATCACGTCGCGTTCCGCCTCGACGTCCTCGGGCGTGAGAAGGGACGAGGTCACCATGTCGCCGAGCACGTCGACCGCCAGCGGCAGGTCGTCGTCGAGCACACGGGCGTGGAAGCAGGTGTACTCCTTGGCGGTGAAGGCATTGAACTCGCCGCCGACTGCATCGAGCGCGACCGAGATGTCGAGCGCGGACCGGGTCGGCGTGCCCTTGAAGAGCAGGTGCTCGAGGAAGTGCGAGCAGCCGTGCAGCTCGGCGCTCTCGTCACGCGAGCCCACCGCGACCCACACGCCGATCGCCGCGGAGCGTACGCCGGCCATCTGCTCGGTCACGATCCGCAGGCCACTGCGGTGGACGGTACGCCGGACCAACGAGCCCGCGGTCTCCTCGAGGGTGACCGTCGTACCCGGAGTCTGGGTGGAACCGGACGACCGGCCAGCAGTTGCCTGCCGGCCGGTCGCCTGTTGGTGTGAGACCACGAGTGTCAGCTCACTCCTCGGCTGCGGCCTCGGCAGGAGCGGCAGCCTCGGCCTCGGTCTCCTCGATGACGGGAGCGAGCGAGAGCTTGCCGCGGTCGTCGATCTCGACGATCTCGACCTGGATCTTCTGGCCGACCTCGACGACGTCATCGACCGACTCCACCCGCTTGCCGCCGTTGAGAGCGCGCAACTTGGTGATGTGGAGCAGACCGTCCTTGCCCGGGAGCAGGGAGACGAACGCACCGAAGTTGGTCGTCTTGACGACCGTGCCGAGGTAACGCTCGCCGACCTCGGGCATGGTCGGGTTGGCGATCGCGTTGACCGCCGCCCGAGCGGCCTCGGCGGCCGCCCCGTCGGTGGCGCCGATGAGCACCGTGCCGTCGTCCTCGATCGAGATCTGGGCGCCGGTGTCGTCCTGGATCTGGTTGATCACCTTGCCCTTCGGGCCGATGACCTCGCCGATCTTGTCGACCGGCACCTGGACGGAGATGATCCGCGGAGCGGTCGGCGCCATCTCCTCGACGCCGCCGATCGCCTCGTGCATGACATCGAGGATGGTCAGCCGGGCGTCCTTGGCCTGGTTGAGCGCCTGGGCAAGGACCTCGGCGGGGATGCCGTCGAGCTTGGTGTCGAGCTGCAGCGCAGTCACGAACTCCGAAGTGCCGGCGACCTTGAAGTCCATGTCACCGAAGGCGTCCTCGGCGCCGAGGATGTCGGTGAGCGCGACG
>Ga0164243_10011165_pt1 | contig 12835 bp, 12 predicted proteins | sample OricompcompostOP_FD_108781 | JGI IMG/M metagenome (GOLD analysis project Ga0164243, IMG submission 108781) | Organic Plus compost microbial communities from Emeryville, California, USA - Original compost - Organic plus compost (OP) | ecosystem: Engineered > Solid waste > Mixed feedstock >...
CCGGGGCCGGGGCCGGCCGCGCCGTCGCGTCGGCGAACGCCTCACCGGCCATACCGGCGGTCAGGGTGGTGCCGTCGGCGGGGTCGATGAGGAGGAAGGAGCCGGTGCGGCGGGAGTGCGCGTACGCGTCGACGGGCAGCGGCTCGGCGGTGCGCAGCACCACGCGGCCGATGTCGTTGGCCGCCAGTTCGCCCGGTTCCGGGTGCTGGGACAGGTCGTCGAGCGTCAGCCGCGAGGGGATCTGTTTGACCAGGGCCTTGACGGTGCGGGTGGCGTGCTTGAGCAGCACCCGGTCCCCCGGCCGCAGCGGGCGGTCGTGGAGGTGGCAGACCGTCGCCGTCACGTCCCGGCCGGGCCGCAGCGCGGCGTCGGCCGGGGCGATCACGTCGCCGCGCGAGACGTCCAGGTCGTCGGCGAGCAGCAGGGTCACCGACTGGGGCGCCCACGCCACGTCCACGGCCTGGCCGAGCGCGTCGATGGCCTCGATCGTGGTGGTGCGCCCGGAGGGGTGGACGGTGACCCGGTCGCCGACGCGCAGCACCCCGGAGGCGATCTGCCCGGCGTAGCCGCGGTAGTCGGGGTGCTCGGGGGTGCGCGGCCGGATGACGTACTGGACGGGGAAGCGGGCCGCGTCGTCGGTCGGGTCGTGGGTGACCGGCACCGTCTCCAGGTGTTCGAGCACGGTGGGGCCGCTGTACCAGTCCATGTGCGCGGAGGGCGTCACCACGTTGTCCCCCTCCAGCGCGGAGATGGGGATGGCGGTCACCTCCGGCACGCCCAGGGAGGTGGCGTACGCGGTGAACTCGTCGGCGATCCGGGCGAAGACGTCCTCCCGGTAGCCGGCCAGGTCCATCTTGTTGACGGCCAGCACCACGTGCGGGACCCGCAGCAGGGCGGCGACGGCGGCGTGCCGGCGGGTCTGCTCCACCACGCCGTTGCGGGCGTCCACCAGGACGACGGCCAGCTCGGCGGTGGAGGCACCGGTGACCATGTTGCGGGTGTACTGCACGTGCCCGGGGGTGTCGGCCAGGATGAACCGGCGCCGCGGCGTGGCGAAGTAGCGGTAGGCCACGTCGATGGTGATGCCCTGCTCGCGTTCGGCCCGCAGCCCGTCGGTGAGCAGCGCCAGGTCGGGGGCCTGCTGGCCGCGTTCCTGCGAGGCGCGGGAGACGGCCTCCAGCTGGTCGCTCAGCACGGACTTGGAGTCGTGCAGCAGCCGGCCGACGAGGGTGGACTTGCCGTCGTCCACGCTGCCCGCGGTGGCGAAGCGCAGCAGCGAGGTGGTGGCCGTCGCCGCGGTGGCCGGACCGTCGGGACGAAGGGTGTCGGTCATCGTCAGAAGTAGCCTTCCCGCTTGCGGTCTTCCATCGCGGCCTCGGAGAGCTTGTCGTCGGCCCGGGTCGCGCCCCGCTCCGTCAGCCGGGAGACGGCGATCTCGGCGATGACCTTCTCCACCGTGTCGGCGTCCGAGTCCACGGCGCCGGTGCAGGACATGTCGCCGACGGTGCGGTACCGCACCAGACGCCGCTCCACCCGCTCGCCGTCCTTGGGGCCGCCCCAGTCGCCGGGGGCCAGCCACATGCCGGAGCGGGAGAAGACCTCACGCTCGTGCGCGTAGTAGATGGCGGGCAACTCGATCTTCTCCCGGGCGATGTACTGCCATACGTCCAGCTCGGTCCAGTTGGACAGCGGGAAGACGCGGACGTGCTCGCCGGGCGCGTGCCGTCCGTTGTACAGCTGCCACAGCTCGGGGCGCTGCCGGCGCGGGTCCCAGCCGCCGAACTCGTCCCGCAGCGAGAACACCCGCTCCTTGGCGCGCGCCTTCTCCTCGTCGCGGCGCCCGCCGCCGAAGACGGCGTCGAACCGGTTGGCGGAGATCGCCTCCAGCAGCGGCACCGTCTGCAACGGGTTGCGGGTGCCGTCGGGCCGCTCGCGCAGCGTGCCGTTGTCGATGTAGTCCTGCACCGAGGCCACGTGCAGCCGCAGCCCGTGCTCGGCCACCGTGCGGTCCCGGAAGTCCAGCACCTCGGGGAAGTTGTGGCCGGTGTCCACGTGCAGCAGCCCGAACGGCAGCGGCGCCGGCGCGAACGCCTTGAGCGCCAGGTGCAGCATGACGATGGAGTCCTTGCCCCCGGAGAAGAGGATCACCGGGCGCTCGAACTCGCCGGCCACCTCCCGGAAGATGTGCACCGCCTCCGACTCCAGCGCGTCCAGGTGCGTGAGCGCGAACGGGCTGTCGGTCTCCTCCTGTGCGGTCACCGCCGTGGTCAAAGCAGTCCCCTCTCCGTCAGCAGCGTGTGCAGCGCCCCGGCCGACTCCTCGACGGTGCGGCCCTGGGTCTCAAGGCGCAGGTCCGGGGCCTCGGGCACCTCGTAGGGGTCGTCGACGCCCGTCAGCCCGGTCAGTTCGCCCGCCGCCTGCCTGGCGTACAGGCCCTTGACGTCCCGTTCGGAGCACACGTCCAGCGGGGTGGCGACGTGCACCTCCAGATAGGCGGTGCCCTCGGCCTCGTGCCGTTTGCGGACGGCCTCGCGGCTGTCGGCGTACGGTGCGATGACCGGCACCAGCACCAGCACCCCGTGCGAGGCGAGCAGTTCGGCGACGAAGCCGATGCGCTGGACGTTGGTGTCGCGGTCCGTGCGGGAGAAGCCCAGCCCCGCGGTCAGGAAGGTGCGGATCTCGTCGCCGTCCAGCACCTCGGTGCGCCGGCCCGCGCCGCGCAGCCGTTCGGCCAGCGCCTTGGCGAGGGTGGTCTTGCCGGCGCTCGGCAGTCCGGTCAGCCACACGGTGGCGCCGCGGTTCCCCATCGTCCCTTCCGTTCGCATCGTCCCTCCGGCCGTCATCCGTGCAGCCCGCACTCGGTCTTGCCGCGTCCCGCCCACCGGCCGGCGCGGGCGTCCTCGCCGGCCAGCACCCGGCGGGTGCAGGGGGCGCAGCCGATGGAGGCGTAGCCGTCGGTCAGCAGCGGGTTGGTCAGTACGCCTCTCTCGGCGATGTAGCGGTCCACGTCCTGCTGGGTCCACCGGGCGATGGGGGAGACCTTGACCTTCTGCCGCTTCTCGTCCCAGCCGACGACGGGGGTGTGCGCGCGGGTGGGCGACTCGTCGCGGCGCAGCCCGGTCGCCCAGGCGTCGTAGCCGCGCAGCCCTTCCTCCAGCGGCTGCACCTTGCGCAGCGCACAGCACAGGTCCGGGTCGCGGTCGTGGAGCCGCGGCCCGTACTGGGCGTCCTGCTGCTCCACCGACTGACGGGGCGTGAGGGTGATGACCTCCACGTCCATGACGGCCTCGACGGCGTCCCGGGTGCCGATGGTCTCGGGGAAGTGGTAGCCGGTGTCGAGGAAGACGACACGGACACCGGGGAAGACGCGCGAGGCCAGGTGGGCGACGACGGCGTCCTCCATGGAGGAGGTGACGCAGAAGCGGTGCCCGAACGTGCCGGCGGCCCAGCGCAGCACGTCCAGCGCGTCCGCCTCCTCGAAGTCCCGGCCCGCCTGTTCGGCCAGCGACCTGAGCTCTTCGGGAGAGCGCTGCTCCGCTATGTGTGCGGTGCTCATGGGGTGGGGTCCTCTCCGTGTGCCGACCGCAGCCCGGAGGCCAGCAGCCCGAGGAATTTCAGCCGGAAGGCCCGGTTGCACGCGGCGCACTCCCAGGCCGCGCCCTGTCCGGGGGCCGTCGGCTCCTCGCTGGGGCGCAGGTCCTCGTCGCCGCAGTAGGGGCAGTGGAACGGTGCGGCGCGCTCGCTCACCGGAAGTCTCCGTCCGCTCGGCTCACTTGAGATCACTCTCGTCGGCGCGCGCCGCCCACTGGGCGAACCGCTCGCCGTCCTCGCGCTGCGCCTGGAAGGCCCGCAGCACACGTTCGATGTAGTCGGGAAGGTCGTCGGCGGTCACCTTCAGCCCGCGGACCTTGCGGCCGAAGCCCGGCTCCAGGCCGAGCGAGCCGCCCAGGTGCACCTGGAAGCCCTCCACCTGGTTGCCGTCCGCGTCGGTGACCAGCTGCCCCTTCAGTCCGATGTCGGCGACCTGGATACGGGCGCAGGAGTTGGGGCAGCCGTTGAGGTTGATGGTGACGGGCTGGTCGAAGTCGGGCAGCCGACGCTCCAGTTCGTCGATGAGCCAGGAGCCGCGGCCCTTGGTCTCCACGATGGCCAGCTTGCAGAACTCGATACCGGTGCACGCCATGGTGCCGCGCCGGAAGACGGAGGGCCGGGTGGTCAGGTCGAGCGCCTCCAGGCCCTCGGCCAGCGACTGCACCTGGTCCTCCTCGACGTCGAGCACGATCATCTTCTGCTCGACGGTGGTGCGCACCCGGCCGGAGCCGTGGGCCTCCGCCAGGTCGGCGATCTTGCTGAGGGTCGCGCCGTCCACGCGGCCCACGCGCGGGGCGAAACCGACGTAGTAGCGGCCGTCCTTCTGCCGGTGGACGCCGATGTGGTCGCGCCACTGCTGCGGCGGCTGCTGCGGCGGGGGGCCGTCGAGCAGCTTGCGGCCCAGGTACTCGTCCTCCAGCACCTGCCGGAACTTCTCCGCGCCCCAGTCGGCGATCAGGAACTTCAGCCGGGCCCGGTTGCGCAGCCGCCGGTAGCCGTAGTCGCGGAAGATGCCGGTGACGCCCTCGTGGACGTCGGCGACCTCCTCCAGCGGTACCCACGCGCCCAGCCGTACGCCCAGTTTGGGGTTGGTGGACAGCGCACCGCCCACCCATACGTCGAAGCCGGGCCCGTGCTCGGGGTGTTCGACGCCGACGAACGCCACGTCGTTGATCTCGTGTGCGACATCCAGCAGCGGCGATCCGGAGACGGCCGTCTTGAACTTGCGGGGCAGGTTCGAATAGGCCGGGTTGCCCACGACGCGGCGGTTGATCTCCTCGATGGCCGGGGTGCCGTCGATGATCTCGTCCTCGGCGATCCCGGCGACGGGCGAGCCGAGGATGACGCGGGGGGTGTCGCCGCACGCCTCGGTGGTGGACAGCCCCACACCCTCCAGCCGCCGCCAGATCTCGGGCATGTCCTCGATGCGGATCCAGTGGAACTGGATGTTCTGCCGGTCGGTGATGTCGGCGGTGCCGCGGGCGAACTCCTGGGAGACGTCGCCGATGACGCGCAGCTGCCCGGTGGTCAGCCGACCGCCGTCGATGCGGACCCGCAGCATGAAGTACTCGTCGTCCAGCTCCTCCGGCGCCAGGACGGCGGTCTTGCCGCCGCTGATCCCGGGCTTGCGCTGGGTGTAGAGGCCCCACCAGCGCATCCGGCCGCGCAGATCGGAGCCGTCGATGGACTGGAAGCCGCGGTGGGCGTAGATCGTCTCAATGCGTGTCCGCACATTGAGACCGTCGTCGTCCTTCTTGGTCTGCTCGTTGCCGTTGAGCGGCGTGAAGTGACCAGCGGCCCACTGCCCTTCGCCGCGGTGGCGTCCCGTCTTGCGGCGGGCGGGGGCTGGGGGGCGCTCGGAGGTGTCGGCCATGGCTGAGATCCTTCGGGCAGGGGACGCGGGCACACACAGGTCGGGTGCGAGCGGGCTCGGCGGTCGGGGCGGTTCGGCCCGAACGGTGCTCACCGTACGGTGAAACCGCCTGTACGCAGGGCATACGACACCGGTCACGATGCTGCGCCCGCGACGGTGGGGGCGGCGGATCCGGTGCGGTGGTGCCGGGACGGCGTCAGGGGAGAAGTGTCAGAACGGCGGTGCTGTGACTGTCAGCTCGCCGGACAGATGGCGCTGGACACGCGAGCGAGGTCGACGTGACGTCGACTCACCAAGGCGATTCCGGCGCGAGACATGACGGAAGCGTTGCACGGCCGTCTGATGCCAGTCCACTGTTGTCTGCATGGCGGACAAAAGCGTTTCGAATGATGAGATGAGCGCGGTGCGCGAGGGCGGGCCGGAGACTGAGGGCGGGACCGGGGGGTCAAGCCCCCCGGCCAGGGGTCCGGCTCGTGGGTCCGGGGGTTCAGGCCCCCGGCCAGGGGCCCGGCTGCGGCACGGCCGGCTCGTCGGCGGTCTCGGTGCGGTAGACGCGGAAACCACGCCGCTCGTAGTTGGCGCGGGCGTGCCGGCCGTCGCGCGAGCAGGTGTGCAGCCACACCCGGCCGGTCTCCGGACGGTCCGCCCAGCGGCCGGCCAGGTCCCAGGCCCGGGCGACACCGAAGGACAGCAGATGGCCGCCGATACCCCGGCCGCGGAAGGCCGGCAGCAGCCCGAAGGAGCTGACCTCCACCTCGCCCGGCACACTCGCCCCGTCCAGCTCGATGTACCCGGCGGGCGTGCCCCGTTCGTAGGCGACCCACGTCTCGACCCCGGGCCGGTCCAGGAAGTCCCGCCACCGGGCGTACGGCCACGGCAGCCGGTCCACCCATGTGTTGTCCGCGCCCACCGAGGCGTACAGGAACCGGTTCAGCTCAGGGCTGGGCACCTCGGCGCGGGCCACGGTGACACCCGCACCCTCGTCGGGCACCCGCGCGGGCACCAGATCACTCGGTGAGGTCTGCTCCAGGTACCACGTGGTGACGGTGACGGTCGCACTCATGGACGACACCCAATCATGGGCGGCTCAGCGGAGCATCCGCAGCCCCCGTACGCGGTTGACGGCGGCGGCCGTCTCGAACCGGCGGGGTACGGCGAAGTCCTCGTCCCGCACGGTCAGCAGCGGCCCGGTCGCCCCCTCCGCCAGCACCTCGTCCAACAGGTCCAGCGCCTCGGCGAGCGTCCGCCTGCCGTCCAGGAAGCCGCGCCGCACCATCAGTTCGAGGGCCAGGCCGATACCGGTGACCTGCCGCGGATCGGCGATCTGCTCGACGGCGCGCAGATCCACCTCGTGGTCCCCGAAGGAGAGCACGTCCTCACCGCGGGCCCGGATGCGGGAGCGCCCGCGCACCTGCGCGTCCAGCGACGCCGGATCCGGCACCCGCGGCACCACGCCGGGGAACGACTCCGCCTCGGCGTGCCGCCCCGTGGGCACCGCCGCGATCTCGTGCGCCCGCGCGGTCACGTCAAAGGGCCGGTAGGCGTCCATCATCACCACCCGGTCGGCGACCTCCAGATAGTCGCCGGAGCCGCCCATTACCAGCACGGTGGAGACGCCGTGGTCGCGGTGCAGGGAACGGATGGTGTCCACCAGCGGGGTCAGCGGCTCGCGGTCCTTGGCGACCAGGGCCTGCATCCGCGCGTCCCGGATCATGAGATTCGTCGCCGCGGTGTCCTCGTCGATCAGCAGCACCCGCGCCCCCACCTCGACGGCCTCGCACAGGGCGGCGGCCTGCGACGTGGAGCCCGAGGCGTTCTCGGTGGAGAAGTCCGCGGTGTCCGACCCGTCCGGCAGATGGTCCACGAACGCGTGCACATCGACCCGCTCCACCCGCCGGCCGTCCTCGGCGCGCAGTTTCACCGTCTCATGGCGTGAGACGACCAGTTCGCGCCCGTCGCCCGGCACATGGTCCCAGATGCCCGTCTCCAGCGCCCGCAGCAAGGTGGACTTCCCGTGGAAGCCGCCGCCCACCACGAGGTTGACCCCCTCCGGGACGCCCATGCCGGTGACCGCGCCGGCGTGCGGCAACTCGACCGTCACCCGCAACTGTCCGGGAGAGGCGAACGGCACCACCCCGGCGCCGGCCGCCGGCCGGTCGTCCACGCCGCTGCGGCGCGGCAGCACGGCGCCGTCGGCCACGAACGCCACCAGGCCCAGCCCCGGCAGCGCCTCCCGCAGCGCCACCGAGTCCTCGACCGTCTCCACGAAGCGGCGCACCTCCCGCGCGTCCAACGCCTCGTGGCGCAGGGCCGCTTCGGCGGCACGCGGCAGCACCTGGCACAGCAGCCGCTCGGCCTCGTACCCGTCGATCCGCCGCCCGTGCCCGGGCAGGGCCACGCCCAGCCGCAGGGTCACCGCGCCGTCGTCACCGCTGACCGTGCAGGAACTGCGCTCCAGCACCTCCTGGCCGCCCGCGTCCACCCGCAGCGCCTTCTCGCCGCGCAACTCCCGCGCGGCCTGCCGCACCAGGTAGGAGGCCAGGGCCCGCCGCCGGGTCGCCGTGTCCCACAGTTCGCCGGGCAGCCCGGCCAGCCGGCCGGGGACGTGCACGGCTACCCGGGCCGGCGGCGCGTACGGGTCCGACTGCGCGCGCACCAGCTCCAGCGTTCCGCCGCCCGGCAGCTCCCACCGGCCGACCAGGGACTTGTACCGGCCGTACTGGGCCCCCTCCAGGGACCGCAGTTGGTCCGCCAGCCCGGTGCGCGGGCCGCGCCCCGAGTGCTCCTCGTGCCCCGGGCGCCCGGTGTGCTCCCACGACGGTCCGCCGCGCCCGCGCGGACGATGACCCCCGCGCGGCCCGCCCCGGCCGCCCGCGTGGCCGCCGCGCCCGTACGGCCGCCCGCCGCCGCGCCACCGGCCCCCCGCGTCACCGAACTCCTCGCGCACGCCGCTCCCGCCTTTCCGTCCGTGTCCGACCGTGTCCGATCGCGTCTGTGTCCGTGCTCGTCGTCTCGTTCCGCCCGGCCGGTCCGGGGGCGTCCGGACGCCGGTGGTGCCGACCCTACGGCCACCGGACGGCCACCCCGAAACGCCCACGCGCGCACGGAGTCCGCCCCGTGCCCCGTGGAGCGGCTGTCCCTGAAAAGGGTCTAATTCCCCTGAACGCCCACTTCTTCGAAAAAAGCTCCATATTCTCTACTGCTGTGCGGAGGTACGGGAAACCGCCGTCCCACCGGCCGGCAGAAGGGGGCACCTCATGTCCGCACTCCGCTGGGCCGCGGCCCTCGGCAACGCCGACTGGCATCTGTGCGCCCCCCTGCTCGTCGCCCTCGCCGCCGCCTGGCACACCGACATCGCCACCGTCACCACGGGGGTGGCCGCCTACTCGCTCGGCCAGGGGCTCGCGCTGCCGCTGTGGGGCTGGCTGGCGGACCGGTACGGGCCCGGATGCAGTCTGCGCACCGGCCTGGTCGTCGCCGCCGCCGCTTCGGTGGGCTCCGCCCTGTGCCCCGGGCCCGGCTGGTGGGTCGCCCTGCGCACCGCGGCCGGCGCCGGCTTCGCCACCGTCACGCCCTCCGTCTCCCTCTACTTCGAGACGCTGCGCCCGGCACCCGCCCGGCAGCGCGCGTTCGCCGCCCTCACCACCGTCACCGCGGCCAGCGCCCTGGCCTCCCCGCTGCTCGCCGACACGGCGCTGAGCATCGGCTCCTGGCGCCCCGCCTTCGCCGTGATCGCCCTGCTCACCGTGGTGACGGTATGGCGCATCGGCGCCGTCTGCCCCCACCCGCTGCCTGCCGCGCCGCCTGCCCGCGGACGCGCCCCCGCCTCCGGACCGGGCCCGGAACCGCTCCCCGCGACCCGGGCGCGGCCCGACCCGGCACCGCTGCCCGCCGCGTACGCGTACGCCACGGTGCTCGGCCTGGGCGCCGCCGAAGGCACCGTCATGCTCGGCCTCCCCTCCCTCCTCGCCCCCGCCCTGGCCACCACCGGCGCCGCGACCGCCACCTCCGCCGTCCTGGTCAGCTACGCCCTCGGCGTGCTCGGCAGCACCCTCGTACTGCGCCGGCACGCGCGTCTGTGGCGGCCCGCACGGCTGCTGGCCACCGGCGGGACCCTCGGCGCGGGAGGCGCCGTGCTGGCCGCCCTGGTGCCGGGCGCCGCCGTGCTGATGGTCTGCGCCGCCCTGCTGGGCACCGCCTGGGGCTATCTGCACACCACGCTCCAGACGTGGCTGCCACGCCTCTTCCCGCCCTCCGCCCGGGCCCGCGCGGCCTCCCTCTTCTCCGCCGCCGCCATACTGGCCAGCTCCGCGACGGTGGCCGTCACCACCTCCCTCCTCCAGGAGGGCCGGCACACCGTGGTCTTCGCCACCGGCGCCGCCCTGTGCGCCGCGCTCACCTGCTGGACGCTGCTGGTGGCCCGCCGCCGCTGGCGCTGACGGGCGGCGGCAGGGGAGGGAGCCGGTGGCCCGGCGTCCGTCAGCCGGGGTCGCCGCCCTCGGGAACGGGAGCGCCGGAGGGCATCCCGGCGGCCACATAGGCGTCGTAACGGGCCCGCCAGTCGCCGGCCGCCTCGCCGTGCGGACCCGTCGGGGCGCCGCCGGTCAGCAGCTTCTCCAGCTCGCCGAGGCACACGTCCCAGCCCGCCGCGTTGCGGGCGGCGGCGTCCCGCTCCTCCAGCACGTCGGTGAGGGCCAGCAGACAGCCCTCACCGCGCGGCCCCAGCTCGAAGAGCAGCTCGTCACCGCCCCAGGTGTAGCCGAGCCGGTGCGGCGGGTCGAACTCCAGCACCGTGCCGAAGCCGTCGTCCGCGTACGGGTCGCCCGCGAACTCGATCCGCCCGCCCACGGTCTGCTCCATGGCGACGGTCGGCGACGGGAACCACGCGGCCAGCTCCGCCGGTTCCGTCAGCGCCTGCCACACCCGCCCCGCCGGTACCGGGAACGGGCGCTCCAGCCGTACCGCGGGCTGACCGTCCCGCTCCACGAAGACCCCCAGCTCGCTGCTCATCCTCACCCACGCCCTTCGCCGGGAAGCCCCGCCTCCCACTCCGCGCCGTGAGGGCCGGGACGGGGGCGACCGTCCCGCCGATTGTCGCTCCGCGGCGCCGGCGCCGCCGCCCGGGGACGCCGCACGGGGGAGGCGGGGCGGCGCTCCCGGTGCGTGGGGCGGGGACGCGAGCGCGGCGGGGGCCCGTACGGCGGATCCACCGGACCGGGACCACGCCGGGTGTCCGGCTGGCTAGGCTCGCGCCATGACCACCACCTGGGATCCCGGGGCCGCGGGCGTGCTCCGCCTGCCCTCCGGCCGGCTGGTGCGCGGACGGGGGCTGCGCCGTCCGCTGCCGCCGGGCCCCGAGCCGCAGTTCGGCCTCTATCTGCTGGGACGCGAACCGTCCCCCGTCGCCTGGGAGCACCGCTGGCTGCGCTGGCCCGACTTCCGGCTGCCCGCCGACCGGGCCGCCGCCCGCCGGGCACTGCACCAGGTGTGGGAGCGGGCGGCCGGTGAACGGGTGGAGGTCGCCTGCGGCGGCGGCCTCGGCCGTACGGGGACGGCACTGGCCTGTCTGGCCGTACTGGACGGGGTACCGCCCGCCGAGGCCGTCGCCTACGTCCGCGAGCACTATGCGCGGCGGGCGGTGGAGACCCCCTGGCAGCGCCGCTACGTGGCGCGGTTCGGGCCCGCCGCGGAACCGTCCGCGGGCCAGGAGACGGAGTAGCCGCCACCGGCGAAGGTGATGGGCGCGGGCAGGGCCGCCGGTTCACCGGGCCCGGCGGTGGTCGCCCGGATGTGCCCGCCGTACCCCGGCTCGGCCACGTGCGGCGCCAGCAGGCCCAGCAGGGCGTCGAGGTGGCCCAGATCGTCCTCGTGCCAGTGGGTGCGGCTGAAGAGCCCCCAGGCGTGCCGGTCCGCCGGGCGAGCGCGCCGGCCTCGCCGCCGGGCAGGTCGCTGCCCGGGTCCGGTTCCAGCAGCGGCCAGGGGTCCGCTTCGGGCGCCGCAGGCCCGGAGCCGCCGGCCGCGTCGCCCAGGTGCCCGCGCAGGGTCTCCAGCACGTGGGCGGGGGTGTCGTCGTCGAGGAAGCAGGTGACGACGACTTCGTAGCGCTCGCTCATGCGCCGCATTGTGCCGGGCCGGGTGCGGTGCCGGTCAGGACGGGTGGCGGCCGTCCGTGCCGCGCGCCGCGGCGACGCGGGCCGCCAGACGGCGGTGGTGGGCGCCCGGCCAGTAGAGGCGGGCGCAGTGGCCGCAACGGGTGAAGGTGTCGTAGGTGCGGCGGGTGCCGGGCGGCAGCCGGTCGGCGATCTCCTCCTTGGCGACCGGCTCCAGCGGTCCGTTGCAGGCGGGGCAGCGGGTCCAGGGGGCCAGCGGGGGGTCGAAGCGGGACAGCACGTCGGCGGTCTGCCGGTCGGGGGCGTCGCCGTGCACGTAGGCGCCCAGCCACAGCGTCCGCCGCCGCAGCAGGCCCCGGTCGCGGGTCAGCAGGATGCGCCGTTCGGCGTTGGCCCGGTCCACCAGTTCCGCGTCGTGCGCGTCGTTGCGGTAGGCCGTGTCGACGCCGAGCAGCCGCAGCCGCCGGGCCAGGGCGCCCAGGTGCACGTCGAGCAGGAAGCGGGGCGGGCACGGCGAGCCGGGCGGCAGCGGCTGGGGGCGCGGCACGGGGACGAGGCCGATGTGCGCGCCGTCGGCGGGCCGGTGCGCGGCGGGCACCTCGGTGCCGTCCACCCGCAGCCGCGACACCTCTGTGAGCGGGACGCCGAGCGACTGGACGACGTGGCCCAGCGACGAGGTGCCGTCATAGGGGTGGTCCAGGCCCTCGCCCCCCGCGCGGTCCGCCCGGGTGCGCAGCCGGGACGGCAGGAAGAGCCGCAGCTCCTCGGGCACGTGCACCTTCAGATGAGGGCCGCCGGTGGTCCGCTGCGGCGCGGTCATCAGTCCGTGCCGGGCAAGGCGGTGTCCCGCACCTGGAACATGCTGTGTCCCTGCGGCTCGGGCTCGGTGACCTCGACGCTTTCGACGACCGCTGCGGCGGGCCCTTCGCGGGCCCACTCCACGAGGGCTTCCACGGCCTGCGGGTCGCCCTCGAAGTGCGCTTCGACGCCGCCGTCGGTGAGGTTGCGCACCCATCCGGACACACCCTGCTCGGCGGCCTTCCCCCGGCAGGTGTCGCGGAAGAACACCCCTTGGACCTGCCCCGTCACCCGGACACGCTTCGCTGTCGCCGCCATGTGTGCCACCTCCTGGCTCCCATGGTCCCTCCCACGGCCCCTCCCATGCTCGCCCGCCCGCCGCGCCGCGGCATCTTCCCGGGGAGCCGGGGAGCCGGGGAGCCGGGAAGCGGACCGGAGGCCGCCGTTGTGGGCGGCGGCCCCC
>Ga0164243_10011166_pt1 | contig 12834 bp, 14 predicted proteins | sample OricompcompostOP_FD_108781 | JGI IMG/M metagenome (GOLD analysis project Ga0164243, IMG submission 108781) | Organic Plus compost microbial communities from Emeryville, California, USA - Original compost - Organic plus compost (OP) | ecosystem: Engineered > Solid waste > Mixed feedstock >...
CGCTCATGATGCCGAGCAATCCGCGCCCCGGCGAAACGAAGGCGCGTGCGTCCATCGAATTGACCCGAGTGACGTCGCGCGCGCTGTGCAGGCTGTCGTCCATGAGAAGAATCACGCCGCGGCCGAAAGCTCGGCCGTCCGCGGCAACGGCAACGGCGTTGTACAGGTTGCCCAGGCAATCGCGATCGAGGATGTCGAGGGCCCGGGTGACGCACGTGACCACGACGGGGCGGCGATTCTTGACGACGAGGTGTAGGTAGTACGCCGTTTCCTCGATCGTATCCGCGCAATGCGTGACGACGACGCCATCCGCCGCACCCGTTGCGAACAGCCCGTTGATGCGTGCGGCGAGCCGGGTCCAGACGAATTGATTGGCTTCATCGCCGGCCAGCCGGGCGAAGTTCTCGACCTCGATGTCGGCAAGCGAATCCGCGCCCGGCGAGCACGTCACCAGCTGCTCGAAGCCGAGATCCACCGCTGCGGTTCGAAAGCGGAAGTCCTGATCGATCTCGACCTCCGCGACCTCGGGAATCACCCCGCCCGTGGCCAAGATGTGGACTTTCGACATGACCGACTCCGCAGCGGCTGGCGCATTGCCAAGACACTGGCACCGCGCGCGTCATTGCGACATTAGCCCCTGGGCCAACAGTCGCGCTGCGGTCACGCGATGTCGTCGGCCGCAGCTACAGCGCGGATTCGCGGCTCAACCGGTCGAACATCGGGTCGTTCGGGATGTGGTGCTCGGCCAGCACCGGATCGCTGCAGCGCTCGACGTCGGCATCGGCGCCGGCCTTGTATACGCGCGTCGGCGGCTCGATTCCGGCCATGGCCGCAATGCGCGCGAGCTGCGCGACGGAGCGGACGCCCATCTTGTGCATGACCCTGGCGCGATGAACCTTGATCGTCTTGACCACGGTGCCGAGGTCCGCCGCGATCTGTTTGTTGAGGCGCCCGGCGACCACATGCGTCAGCACCTCGCGCTCGCGAGGCGTCAACGAGTCGATGCGCCGCAGGATGTCGAGCAATTGGGCCCTCTGCGAGCGCGCCTGGGAATCGAGCCGCAAGCCCTCCTCCACTGCCGCGAGCAGCTGCCGTCCCTCGACGGGCTTGGTCAGAAAGGTGACTGCACCGGCGCGCATCGCCTTGACGCTCGTCGCGATGCTGCCGTTGCCGCTCAGGAAAATGATGGGCCGGGGCGTGCCGGAGGCGGCGAGCGAGGCTTGTACTGCGAGCCCGTCCATGTCCGGCATCGCGAGATCGAGAATGACGCAGCCGGCGCGCTGCGGATCATGGGCGGTGAGAAACTCGGCGGAGGTTGCGAACGAGCGCACGTCGTAGGCGGCGGATTGGAGCAGGCGCCCCAAGGCGCGGCGTACGTCCGCATCATCATCGACGACGAACACAGTTGCTGACGAATTGTTCACTTCGAGCTCCCTTGCGAAAGAGCGGTGCATGGCGCGCCATGCCGCCGCTCGGTCGAGCGCCAAAGAAGCGCTCCCTGCTGCAACTTTCCACCCCGTGAACGACGCAGTTCGGTCCGCGCTTGCCGCGGATCCGCTGCGCCGAGCGCTGCGAGCGCCGACGCTTGTCGGTGATCGTACCCAATGCCCTCGGCTGCTGGCTACTTCGCCGAAGGCGATCGCTCGCCTCTTTAGTTTGCTGCTTGCAGATCGAGCGCGAGGGCCTCTGAGTACGTGACCTGTACTTCGTTACCGCGCCGCAACCCGCGAATGAATTCCTTCGCCTTCGGACTGTCCACCGCGACCGTCCGGACGATGCCGTCGGGACGCTTGAACGTCACCGTATCGAACGACGTATCCACGGACTCGATCGTCACGGTCGTCGTGATCGTACTCGCCACGCCCGCGGCCGGCCGCTCGCCTTCGGGCGCACGCGTCACGACGGTCGCGCTCTGCGGTGCTTGCGGCTTCGCACCGCGCGGGAGGACGTCCACGGCTATCGCCTCGCGATAGCGGGCGGAGACTCGATCGCCGACGTTGATCTGGTCGAAGTTGCGCACGTTCGGTCCTGCGATGACGAGGACACGCGTATTGTCGTTACCACGTAACACGATCGAGCGGTCGTTTTGGTTGACAGCCTCGATCGTAGCAGTCGTTTCCTTTACGCGCTCGTCCGTGAAGCCTTCGCGTTGTTGTGCGCAGACGGCCGCGGAGCAGAGCAGCAAACAACTGAAGACGTATCGATTCATCACTGTTCTCCTGACGTTTCGAAGTCGGCGCACTCTCAGGAGCGTTCTGGGTGGGCAGCGCGCCAACGCCGCACCGCGACGCTGCACCCGGCCACTGCGATCAGCAGGAATCCCAATGCGCCCGCGGTGGGGACGATGCTCGCGGTGCTCGGCATGCGGGGACTGGTTTGCTCGGCCTGGGCGACTCGCTCGTTCTGTGCGCCGCCGCCCGCTTCCTGCTCCGCCGGCACGACCACGAACGGCACGACGCGCAGCGTCGTCTCCGGTCTGGCCGGGGCGAGCGCGACCATCGGCGAGCTCACGGCCACATAGGCCGTCAGTTCCTGATTGCGGGTCAACTCACTGGCGCGATACTCGTTGCCGTCCACCAGCACCCGAAAATCACGGTCGGTGGGAACGCGGGTCAGCGGTCCGCGCGAGCCGTCGGGATTGCGGAACCGCACGAAGAGCGTGTTGCCCTGCGCGCGCTCGAACTGAGCCTTGAAGACGGCATATTCCTGACCATCCCGGTTGATCACGTCCAGACACGCATCGCGCACATTCGGGAAACGATCGACGATGTCCTGGCTGAACTGCACCCGCTGACAGGCCGCTTCGTTCTGGGCCGAGGCCGCGGAGCCCGACAACAGCAGGACGAGCCCGCACGCAATCCAGATCGTTGAAAGTTTCATGCACCTCTCCTTGCGGTTGACGGATCGTGAACGGCGGTCGGACCGGACGGCTCGGCAATCAACTCACCGCGCACGACGAAGCGCTGCGGCGCCTCCCCGACCATATAAAAGGGATAGCAAGTCACGAGCGTGATCGTTGCGCCGCGGGTGGGCTGCAGAGGTGTCGTGTCGAACTTCTCGACGACGTCCAGCTGCGTGATGCGATAGCGATAGATGCGGTCGTGCGTGAGCACCTCGATCGAATCACCGACGCGGACATCCTTCAGCGTACGAAAGAAACCGTCGCGATGGCCGGCGATGCCGAGGTTGCCGCCCTCGCCGGGCCTTGACATCGCCGCAATCAAGCCGACGCCGCGATTGAGATGAACTTCGCTCGTGTCTGGATATAGCGGCGCGCGCAAGTCCAGTCGCGATACCCGCAACACGCCGACGAGCGCCCGGTGCGGCAGCACCGCGCTCGCACGATATTGGCGCACTCGCGATTGCGACCACAGCGCCATGTCAGGCGCCTGCTGCTCGAACGATGCGAGATCGACCGCCGCACCGATCGCCGCGTCGGCGCGCGCCCATCCGTAGACGGCGAGCAGCACGAAACCTGCGCTCAGGAGAATGACTTCGGTCGATGACACAAGGACACGGCGCATTGCGGCCAAGCGGGAAGCGAGTGGAGACGAGCAGACTCCTGCTCTCGTGCCGCCCGCTCAATTAGCCCTTGGTCCAACCGAGTACGACGATCCAATCGCACGCGTGCGCGGGGCGCGCATTTGCGCGTGAACGCGAATCGCACGCCGCAGCTTCGGTGCCCTTTGCGCGTATGTGCGCACTTCCATGGCGTGACTAGTCTGAAAAAAACGCGTGACGCCGACAATCTCATCGGCGGATGAAATTCGAAGGAGAACACGATGTTCGCGCACCCCGGACCGCTGCACCCGATCGTTTGTCAGCGCAAGGCCGAATCGAGCGGCCTCGGCGAAGTCAAACGCGTCGAGCAGGCCTCGCGAATGCTGGACGTGCATCTCGGTCCGGATGCGACTGCGCTCGAGGAGGCGGTCGAGAACAGCCACGACTGCATCACGCTCGTCGACATGCAGGGACGCGTGTTGTTCATGAATCTGCCCGGGTTGTGGCAGCTCGAGCTCGAAGGCGACCCGGGCACGAGCCGCATCGCCTGGTCGGAGCTGTGGTCGCGCGAGAACGCCGAGCTCGCCGAGTACAGCATCGAATCCGCGCGTTCCGGCCGCGCGTGCCGGTTCACCGCATGCCGGCCGACCTCACGCGGCGCCGCGAAGTGGTGGGACGTTGCGGTGAATCCCATTTTCGATCGCCGCGGTCTGCCGGTGCAGATGTTCTGCGTCTCGCGCGACATCACGGAGCTGAAGGCGCGCGAGCTCGCCTTGCAGCGCGAGCTCGCCGAAAAGGAAACGCTGTTGAGCGAGGTGAATCACCGCATCAAGAACGCGCTCGCCGCGATTGCGGGCCTCTTGTCGCTGCAAGCGCGGCAGAGCCAGGACGCGGCGGTGCACGCCTGCCTGCAGCAGGCCCAATCGCGGGTCCTCGCGATCGCAGAGATTCATCGCCGCATCTACGAGATGGCCGGACATGATTGCCTCGACATCGGCGACTGCATCGCCGACGTCGCTCGCGGCACGATCTCGACGCTGGACGCGAGCGTCAACATCGAGCTGCGGACGGCGTGCGAGCACGGCGTCTCCTTGAAGTCGGACCAGGCGATCACGTTCGCCCTGCTCACGTCCGAGCTGATCACGAATTGCGTCAAGCACGCGTTCGAGGGTAATGACGGGAAGGTGGAAGTCGCATTTTCCGCAGGCCCGACGCAGCTGTTCCTGCGCGTCCACGACAACGGGCGCGGCCTGCCGGAAGGTTTCGATCCGCGCAAGAGCGGCGGCAGCGGCATGAAAATCCTGCTCAACCTCGTACGGCAGCTGCGCGGCGAGCTCTCCATCGCGCGCAGCGGCCGTGGCGCGCACTTCGACATCGTGGTGCCGCGGGAGCCGCTGCCAAACAGCTGAGCCTCGTTGAAGCCTCCTCAAGCGTGTAAGGCTGATTCGATGGCATCGATCAGATCGCTCGCCCGGCATGGCTTCGAGAGCACGTCGTGGAACAACGTGCCCTCGTCACCGACGTTCAGCGTGCCCGACAACGCAAGGAAGCGCATATGCGCGAGCGCGGGCCGTTCCTTGAGCGCACGCACGACGTCGAGGCCGTTGCCGTCGCTCAACTGCAGATCCATCACGACGACCCCTGGCCGGGCTTGCGCCGCCACCTGCAGGGCTTCGGCGGCCGACGAGGCGCTGAGCACGTCGTAGCGCACTGCCTGCAGCAGGCGCACGAGGCTCAAGCGGCAGCTGCGGTCATCATCGACGACGAGGATCGTTCGGTTCACGCGGATTCACTTGTCACTCGTGGGCCTGGGCGATGAGCGCCGCACCGGGCGGTTTCGTTTCGGCGCGGGTGTCGTGCGCAGTTTTCGCCGGGAGACTATTCGCGTTGGCGCGCGAATGAACAGTCAGCGCTAGTCCGAACAGGGAATGGAGTAGCCGCCCTTACGGATGATCGCCGACGTGCAGATCTCGCGCATCCCGCCATTTCCGCGATGACATTTCAACGCAGGACGCATGAACGCAGGCTGAGCGTCACGGCGACGTCTGAGTACCGCTTCTTGCAATTTCGCGCGGCGAACGCGCGTTCGATGCTGGCCCCGCCGGATGGGGATGATTGGCGATACGCCAACCATGCGTTTTTTCCAGCGATGCGACAGTCCGCACGATCTCCGGGACGGTCGCGACACACAGCTTGTTCATCATGCGGGCGCGCCGTGACTTGACAGTGCGCTCGCACACCCCGAGCTCGACCGCGATCTGCTTGTTCAGCTTGTTGTCGGCGATCCCGAACAGGATCGCACGCTCATGCGGGGTCAGCTTTTCGAAGCGCGCGCGCAGATTGCGCAGCTCGCGGCGTGCCGCATCGATCTCGAGCGCCTTGCGCACGGCCGTGATGACCCGCTCGCCGTCGGCCGGCTCGACGATGCAGTCGATGGCGCCGCATTTCATTGCCTCGACGGAACGCGACACGTCATCGACGGTCGCGACGAAGATGAACGGCGGCGCCAGCGCCTGCGGCTGCAATCGATTCATGAGCTCGACGCCGTCGATCTCGCGCACGGCCATGTCGATGACCACGCAGCCGCACATCCCCGCGCACACGGTTCGCAGGAGCTCCGCCGTCGAACGGTACTCGACGGTCTGGATCCCGGCGGCCGCCACGGTCTGCGCCAACGCGGACCGGGTGGCCGGATCATCGAGGAGCACGTGAACTTTCGAGACGCAAGCGGCGGTCGTTTCCATCGCCGTAGCGTCGTCCGCACACGCAAGCCTCCGCAATGAGCCCATGGCCCAATGCCCACGTCGATGCGCACTGTGCTGGCGCTGCGGACACGGGGTCCTTGCACCGCACATTACGTCGCAACGATGCGACGGCCATGGGGCAGGGACGCCGGCGACAAAGGTTAAATCTCACACCGCATGCGCAAAACCGAGAACTAGTTGCAAGACGGCGCACTCATCCTAAGTGACGCTCGCACGTGATCTTGTCCACAAACCGAAGCATTTTCCTCCCGCCGCCAGGAGACGGTCATTCGCAACATTCTCGTCGTCGACGACGATCGTGCGGTGCGCGCAAGTCTGCTCAGACTGCTGCGCACGCGCGGCCATGTCGCGACGGGAGCGCGCAGCGGCTCGCAGGCCATCGAGCTCGCGCAGCAGCTGCAGCCGCACGTGATCATCGTCGACATCGTGATGCGCGAGGGCGGCGGGCTCGACATCGCCCGCGCCATCAAGAGCGACCCGATGCTGGCGATGATTCCGATCATCGCGCTGACGGGCTCGCCCGATCTCGTGCAGGACTGCGCAGCGCTGTTCCGGGCCGTGCTGACGAAGCCGTGCCCCTCGGCGACGCTGTTTCGCGCGATCGAAGCCCTCGAAGCGGTCGGCACGCCGCTTCAATGAATCAGGCGCTCGGCGTAGAACTCCATGAACGCGCGCGCCGGCAGCGGCATCGAAAATAGATACCCTTGCGCCATGCGGACACCTGCCGCCCGCAACGTCAGCGCCTGATACGACGACTCGACGCCCTCCGCGATGACGTGCAGCGTGGAGCTGCGCAGCAGCGATCGGAGCGCGCCCAGCCAATCAGGCGCCTCGCCTCCTTCGACGAGCTCTGCGGTCAGGGCGCGATCGAGCTTCAGGATCTTGAAGTTCGCGCGCGTGAGCAGCGCGGCATTCGTGCCGCTGAGCGTCGTATCATCGAGCGCGAGCGCGACCCCGTGGTCCGCCAATGCATTGAGCGCCTCGAGGCCGAGGCGGTCCGGAATGCCGCGCTCGGTGATCTCGAGCACGATCTGGTGCGCGCGAGCGCGCAGACCCGAGCGAACGGCGGCGTATTCGATGCCGCCGCGGCCGAGAATCTCCGGCGGCACGTTGATGCAGATGTGCACGTCCGCGTGCTTCCGCAGCCATTCGCCGAGCTCGGCCGCCACCGTGTCGATCACCCAGTACGTCAACCTGCCCGAGAGCGGCGTGTTCTCGACGACAGGTATGAACGCAAACGGCGGCACCACGCCTTCCGGCCGGCGCCAGCGCACGAGCGCCTCGCCGCCCAGACAATCGCCCGTGATGAGCGAAACGATCGGCTGATACTCCACGAACAGCTCGCCGCGATTCATTCCGTCTCGCACGTCATCCGTGGTGATCATTGCTCGCCTCGCCGCGCCACACTCACGCAAACCTAGCGCGACGCCGCACCGTGCACATCCGTGAAAGGAGCAATCGCCCGACAGGGCTTCGTCGCACGAGCGAGCGTGCGCGGGTGAGCGTTGCATCAAGGGCCAATTGCGGTTCACCGAGCCTCGCCCGACGCTCATTCCTCCAATGAGCACGTCCAGGAGTTGCCGTGGAAACTCTCGTGAGCGATTTCAAGGAGCTGCTCGAAGGCAAGGCGCAGCCGCCGTGTCTGTCGCTGTATCAGCCGACGCATCGGCATCATCCCGAGAATCGGCAGGATCCGATTCGCTTCAAGAATCTGCTCGCCACGCTGCGAGAGGGGCTGCAGCACTCCTACGGCGGCTATGACCACGAGGCGCTGCTGCGCCCCTTTCAGGAGCTCGCCGACGATCACGATTTCTGGAACCGCACGCTCGACGGCCTGGCCGTGCTCAGCAGCGTGGACATGCATCGCGTGTATCGCCTGCAGCGCCCGGTGGCCGAACGTGCGGTCGTCGCCGACAGCTTTCACATCAAGCCGCTCATCCGCATCCTGCAGTCGGCGGATCGCTATCAGCTGCTCGCGCTGACGCTCGACAGCGTGCGGCTGTTCGAAGGCAATCGCGACGTGCTCGATGAAGTACCGCTCGCGCCCGGCGTACCGCACACGATCGAGGATGCATTGGGCACGGAGCTGACGCAGCCTACGCTCACCGGCTCGCCGCGAACCTCGTCGGGAGGCTTCATGTACCACGGGCACGGCTCGCGCAAGGACGAGCGCGCGATCGACACGGAGCGGTTCTTTCGCGAAGTGGACCGCACGATCTGGCTGAATCATTCGCGGCCGAGCGGTCTGCCGCTGTTCCTGGTCGCATTGCCCGAGCATCATGCGGCCTTCCAGCGCATCAGCCGCAATCCGCTGCTCGTCGAGAACGGCATCGACGTCGATCCGCACTCGCTCGACCTCGACGACTTGCGCGCGCTCGGCTGGGAGGCCGAGCGGCCGCGCTATCTCGAGCTCACGGCGCAGCTGGTCGACCGGTTCCAGGCGGCGCGCGCGCGCGGGCTCGCATCGGACCAGCAGCGCGAAGTGGCCGATGCCGCGGCCGGCGCGCGCATCGGCACGCTCATCGTCGATGCAGACCAGCACATCGATGCGCGCTTCGACGCGGCCAGCGGCCGGATCGATGCGGCGCCAACCCAGAGCGGCGATGACCTGCTCGACGATCTGAGCGAGCTCGTGCTCAAACGCGGCGGCCGCGTCGTCGTGGTGCCGCCCGAGCGCATGCCGACGCAAACCGGGCTTGCCGCCATCTATCGTTACTAGGAGCCGGCCATGCGCGTGCTCGTGAACAGCGACAATTCCGTCAACATTCCCTCCGAGCTTGCGGGCGAGATCGCCGAAGCGATCGAAAAGGCGATGCGCCTGTTCGCGGACGACATCACACGCGTCGAGGTCCATCTCGGCGACGTCAACGCCGAACGCGGCGGCGCCGCCGACAAGCGCTGCATGTTGGAAGCGCGGCTCGCCGGACTGAAGCCGATCGCGGTCGACCATCACGCGAGCACGCTGCAGCAGGCATTCAGCGGAGCACTCGCAAAGCTGCAACGCAATCTCCAGAGCACGCAGGGCAAACTGCGCGGCCGCTGAACGAGGACGCGAAGCGCAACATCGCAGCCAGACTGGATGGTGTAGATGCACTTCGCAAATGAGATGTGGGCGAAGCTGCAGGAGCACCCTTGGGCGGTGACGTCGCTACAGCTGTTGCTGTTACTCGCGGCAGTGATCCTCGCTCATTGGCTCGTCGCATCCATGCTGATGCGCGCGGTGCGCAAAGCGGTCGAGTTCACACCCAATCAATGGGACGATGCGCTGCTCGGCAGCGGCGTACTGTCGCGCATCGCGCATATCGGCCCCGCGCTGATCGTGTACTACGGCATCGGCTTCGTCAGTCATCTGCCTGCCAAGACGGTGCCCGTGACGCGCGCCGTCGTCAGCGCCTACATCGTGCTCGCGGTCGCCATGGCCTTCAGCAGTCTGCTGACGGCGTTCGGCGCGATCTACGAGGCGGTCGATCAGCGCCGCGCCGATCTGCGCCCGATCAAGAGCTACCTGCAGGTGGTGAAGCTCGCCGCCTATTTCGTCGCCGCGATTCTCATCGTCGCGATTCTGTTCAACCGCGATCCTCTGTGGCTGCTGTCCGGCCTCGGCGCGCTCACTGCGGTACTGATGGTCATCTTCAAGGACACGCTGTTGTCGTTCGTGGCGAGCATCCAGCTCGCGACGCACGACATGCTGCGGCTGCACGACTGGATCCAGATGCCGCAATTCAATGCCGACGGCGACGTCATGGACATCACCCTGCACACGGTGAAGGTGCGCAATTTCGATCAGACGATCACGACGATCCCGACCTGGCGGCTGATCAACGAGAGCTACAGGAACTGGCGCGGCGTGCGCGAGGCCGGCGGCCGGCGCATCAAGCGCGCGATGCTGCTCGATCAGACCTCGATTCACTTCCTGGACATCGAGCAGGTGCTCGAGCTGCGCCGTTTCGTGCTGATCGCGGACTACCTCGACGGCAAGCTCGCCGAGCTGCGCCGCTACAACGAGGAGTTGAGCGCGCAGGGCCACGACCTCGTGAACTCACGGCGGATCACGAATGCCGGCACGTTCCGCGCCTACGTGCGCGCCTATCTGCGCGCGCACGCGCGCGTTCATCAGGACATGGACCTGCTCGTGCGGCAGCTTCCGCCGAGTCCGACGGGGCTGCCGCTCGAGATCTACTGCTTCGCCTCGACGGACTGGGAGCAATACGAAGACGTGCAGTCGGACATCTTCGATCACCTGTACGCGATCCTGCCCGAGTTCGGCCTGCGCGTGTTCCAGCAGCCGACGACCGCGATCCGCTAGACCGCCATGCGCGAATCCGGTGAGGACTCGCCGCGCCAGCCCGCGCTCTCATCGCCTTCGACGTCCGCGCCCTGCGTGAACTCTTCGACGACGTCGATGCCCTGCTCGACGACGCCTTTGACGTCCTCGAAATCCATCTTCGAAGCGCGGCGGATCGCGTTTCCGACCGACGTGCCGAGCTCGCCCAACGCCTTGCGCTCACGCACGCCCCAGAACAGCAGCGCGCAGCCCGTCGCGCCCGCGAACACCCGGCCGGCGATCGACCAGCCGTCGCCTGCGCCTTCGTGCCCGTTCGCCGCGCGCCGCAAGCCTTCGCCCGCTTCGCGCAGCTGCAGATGATCCGTGACGACGCGCAAGCCCGGAATGCGGCGGATCTCGTCCAACAGCCGCTGATGCTCGTGCGAATAGACATCGCCGCGCAGGAAGACGGCGCCGTCGCGAATCTTCACGCCGATCGTTTCCGGATGCGAGACGGCGCGCTTCAGCGCATGACGCAGATGCTTGCCGATCGCCTTGTCGCTCATCGGATTCGAAAAGCGCGTTCGTGCGCTCTCCGCGAGATCATGCATGCGCTCGGACAGGCTCTCGCGCATCTCGCGCGTTTGCCGGTCCATCTTGCGGGCAGCGCGCGCGCACTGGTCGCGCAACAAGACGCGTCTGCGCCGGCCGCTCACCGGGTCGAAGAGATAGATCGCACCGGCCGCAAGCGCCATGCCCAGAAGTGACTTGCTCAAAGTGTTCATACAACAGCTCCTCAAGTCCCCGCGTGCGCGCTGATCCGACGGCGCAGCGAAGACAGCTCAGATTGTTCGTGGTCATCCGTGGCGGGATGCTAGGCCCGTCGTGTCCGAACGGCACATGGACCTAGGTCCATCTGAAGGTGTAGGCAATCTTCAGAGCTGCAGGCTTGCGCGCGGCGCGCGCGTGAGCGTGGCCGTGGGCAGTGTCAGATGAAAGCAGGCGCCGCCGCGGTCGTTGTTCGTCGCCCACAGCTGGCCTTGATGCGCGGCGACGATCGAGCGGCTGATCGCAAGGCCAAGACCGAGGCCATGACTCTTCGTCGTATAGAAGGACTCGAACACGGCTTCGAGCTTTTCCGGGGGAATGCCGCGGCCCCGATCGATGACGCGTAGATGCACGTGATCGTCGTCGTTCGACGCTGCAAGCTCGATCACGCGCTCGCTCTCTTTCGTCTCGCTCATGGCGTCGGCTGCGTTCAAGAAGAGATTGAGCAGCACCTGCTGAAGCTGCACCCGATCGCCGCAGACGGGCGCGAGCTTCGGATCGAGCTTGAGGCTGACTTTGACGTGCTTGCGCACGAGATCGCTCTGGAGCAGCGCGATGACGTCGAGCGCGACCTCCGCCAGCTCGAGCTGCTGCATCTGGGTGTTCCCCCGGCGCAGCATGTCGCGCAGACGCCGGATCACCTCCGCCGCGCGGCGGTCGTCGTTCGCGATGTCCTCGACGATCGCGCGCACCTCCTGCAGATCGACCGGATCCTTCGCGAGAAAATTCTGCGCGGCTTGCGCGTTGCTCAGGATCGACGACAGCGGCTGGTTCAGCTCATGCGCCAGTGCGCTCGACAATTCGCCGAGGATCGCGACCCGCGCCAGATGCGCGAGCTGCTGACGATGATGCTCGACTTCGCTCTCGGCGCGCTTGCGCTCGGTCGCATCGACGATGACGCCGCTTGCGCGCGCGGGCCTGCCGTGCGTATCGCGCCAGATGTGCGCCTTGCCGACGATCCAGCGCGGCTCCTCTTCGGGCACGAGCACCCGAAACGAAAAATCGAGCACGCCGGCGCCGTCGTGAGTCGCGAACAGCCGCTCGAAACCCGGGCGATCGTCGGGATGAATGCGCTCGAGCACCGCATCGGTAGGCAGCGGCTCGTCCGGCCGCAAGCCGAACAGCTGCCCGAACAGCTGGGTCGCGCGGAAATCGCGCGAGGCCGCATCCCATTGCCAGACCGCCAGATTGTCCGGCAGCGCATCGACGGCGATCGGCGCCTCGCCGTCGTGAGCGCCATTGCGAGTTCGACGCAGCGCCTGCGCAAGGAACGGAACCGCCGCCGCGGCGGGCAACAGCACCGCGGCCAACATTGCTCGCGAGCGCCAGTTCACGGCCGCACGGGCGCTGTGGCCAGGAGCCTCGACGAGACTGCTCTTCGTTTGCACCCTGCGAGCGGCATCGTCGTCTGCTTTCCGCTAAGCCGATAACGCGTTCGCCGTCCCCCGCTCGCGCATGTGAAGAAATTCCGCGAGC
>Ga0164243_10011167_pt1 | contig 12834 bp, 9 predicted proteins | sample OricompcompostOP_FD_108781 | JGI IMG/M metagenome (GOLD analysis project Ga0164243, IMG submission 108781) | Organic Plus compost microbial communities from Emeryville, California, USA - Original compost - Organic plus compost (OP) | ecosystem: Engineered > Solid waste > Mixed feedstock >...
CAGCTATGCGCTCTTTTTCGAAGACAACATCCAGGCTGGCACTCGCACCATCGTGACCCCGGGCTTGCGCTACGACCACAACAGCGAATTCGGCGGCAATTTCAGCCCCAGCTTGAACCTGTCGTTCAAAGCGACTGATTCGCTGCGCCTCAAAGGCGGTATCGCCCGCGCCTACAAGGCACCTAACCTGTATCAGTCCAATCCCAACTACCTGCTCTACAGCCGTGGACAAGGGTGCTGGGCTGCAGAAACCAACTCGGGCGGCTGCTATCTCGCGGGCAACGAAGACCTGCGTCCGGAAATCAGCGTCAACAAGGAAATCGGTTTCGAATACGACCCAGGTACGTGGCGCGCCAGCGCAGCGTATTTCCGCAACGATTACAAAAACAAGATCGTTGCAGACACCGAGTATCTGTACCGCTTGAATAACGGCGCGCGCGTGCTGCAGTGGACCAATAGCGGCAAAGCGGTCGTAGAGGGTTTTGAGGGCAATTTGTTCATCCCCCTGACCCCGACGTTGGACTGGAACACCAACTTCACCTACATGATGCAGACCAAGAACAAGGACACGGGCGAACCGTTGAGCGTCATTCCGGAGTACACCATCAACAGCACGCTGGACTGGTTCTACACCCCCGAATGGTCGTTCCAGGCAAACGTGACGTACTACGGCAAGCAGAAAGGTCCGTCGATGAACCTGCGTACCGGTGAGACGCTGGAAGGCGAAGGCCGCCAGACTGTCAGCCCCTATGCCCTGGTGGGCCTGAGCGTAGGCTACGAGCCGAACAGCCACCTGCGTTTCCGCGTCGGCGTAAGCAACCTGTTCGACAAGAAGCTCTACCGCGAAGGCAACGCCAGCTCCGCCGGCGCTGCGACGTACAACGAGCCCGGACGCGCTTACTACGCCACGATGACAGTGACGTACTGATCGCGGACACAGGGCGAAACCCCGTTGGGGTTTCGCCCAAGAAAAACGCCTGACATGTCCACCATGTCAGGCGTTTTTCCTGCTGCGGCCGCCCGACTACTGCTCAGGAGACATGCAGACGTAATACGGGGCGTATTGGGTTCGACAATCCATCAGGCCGATAACCAGCACGCCCTCGCCGCGCTATTAACCAAAACGACCCGTAATGTAGTCTTCGGTTTCTTTGCGAGCCGGCTTGACAAAGATCTGGTCAGTGTCGCCGAACTCCATCAGCTCGCCCAGATACATATAAGCGGTGTAGTCCGAACACCGAGCGGCCTGCTGCATGTTGTGGGTCACGATCACGACGGTGTAATCGCTCTTGAGCTCTGCGACCAGTTCTTCGATCTTCGCGGTCGAGATCGGATCCAGTGCCGAACAAGGCTCGTCCAGCAACAGCACTTCAGGTTTGATGGCCACGCCGCGCGCAATACACAGACGTTGCTGCTGACCGCCTGACAAGCTATTGCCGCTTTGATGCAGCTTGTCTTTCACTTCATTCCACAGCGCAGCCTTGCTCAAGGCCCATTCCACGCGCTCGTCCATTTCGCCCTTGGACAGGCGCTCGAACAGCTTTACGCCGAAAGCGATGTTGTCGTATATGCTCATGGGGAACGGCGTGGGTTTCTGGAACACCATGCCGACCTTGGCGCGAATCAACGAAATATCGGTCTTGGACGTGAGCAGGTTTTCACCGTCGAGCAGGATTTCGCCCTCGGCGCGTTGGCCGGGATACAACTCGAACATGCGGTTGAACGTGCGCAGCAGAGTCGATTTGCCGCAGCCCGACGGGCCGATGAACGCGGTGACCTTGTTCTCACGAATCGACATGTTCACATTGCGGATCGCATGGAACTTGCCGTAGTAAAAGTTCAGGTTCTTGACTTCGAGCTTGGACTTGGCGGCGGGCGCAGCGGCGGCGCTGGCAGCTTTGTCGGCGAGAACGGTATTTGGCATTTGTCTTCCTATCACCGGCCCCCTCACGGCGCCGGCATGGCAATTACGATTTGCGGAACAGGCTGCGAGCCATGATGTTGATACCCAGCACCAACAGCGTAATCAGCGTGGCGCCGGCCCAGGCCAGATCGTTCCAGTCTTTGAACGGGCTGGCCGCGTATTGATAAATCACGACCGGCAAGTTGGACATGGGCGCATTCATGTTCCACGACATGAACTGGTTCGACAGGGCAGTAAAGAGCAGCGGCGCAGTTTCACCCGAGATGCGCGCGATGGCCAGCAAGATACCGGTGATGATGCCGGTCTTGGCGGCGCGATAGCAGACCATGGTGATCATGCGCCATTTGGGGCAGCCCAGGGCGGCGGTTGCTTCACGCAGGCTGTTGGGAACCAACAGCAGCATATTGTCGGTCGTGCGCACCACCACCGGAATCACCAGGATGGACAGCGCCAGCGCGCCGGCCCAGCCCGAATAGTGCCCAACCTGGGACACGTATACGGCATAGATGAACAAACCGATGATGATCGAAGGTGCAGACAGCAGCACGTCGTTCAAGAACCGCGTGGCCGGCGCCAGCCAGCCGCGCTGGCCGTATTCAGCCAGATACGTGCCGGCCAGTACCCCGATAGGCGTACCGATCAGCGTACCGACACCTGCCATCAGCACGCTGCCGACAACGGCATTGATCAAACCGCCTTGCTGGCCCGGGGGCGGCGTGATCTCGGTAAACAGCGTAAACGACAAGGCGGGTGCGCCCTTGAACAGCAGCGTCAGAATGATCCAGAACAACCAGAACAATCCGAACACCAGCGTGGTCAGCGAGATGGTCAGCATCACCTTGTTGACCAGATTGCGACGGCGGTAGATGCCGTTGCTCATGTTGATTGCGGATTCAGCCATGTTTCTTCCCATTAACGTCCGGCAGACCGATCAGCTCTTTTTGCCTTCGGCAGCTGTCGCACGCAGCAGCAGCACTTTCGACAGAGCCAGAACGACGGTGGTGATCAGGAACAGGATCAGGCCCAGTTCCAGCAACGCGGATTTCTGCAGCCCGCCGGCTTCGTTGAACTCGTTGGCCAATGCGGACGCAATCGAGTTGCCCGGCGAAAACAGCGAGCCCGGAAACTGGAAGGCATTACCGATCACAAAGGTCACGGCCATGGTTTCGCCCAATGCGCGGCCCAGACCCAGCATGATGCCGCCGATCACACCCGTCTTGGTAAAGGGCAAGACCACACGCCACATAACTTCCCACGTCGTGCTGCCCAGACCGTAAGCGGACTCTTTGAGCATGGTGGGCACCAGCTCGAACACGTCGCGCATCACGGCAGTAATGAACGGAATAACCATGATGGACAGGATCAGGCCGGCGGTGAAAATACCGATACCGAAGGGAGGCCCTGCAAAGATGCCGCCGATCACCGGTATGCCGCCCAACACGGAAATCAAGGTCGGCTGCACATACTGCTGGAAGATGGGCACAAAAACGAACAGGCCCCACATCCCATAGATGATGGACGGGATGGCAGCCAGCATTTCAATTGCCGTGCCCAGAGGGCGGCGCAGCCATGCAGGCGACAATTCGGTCAAAAAGATCGCGATACCGAATGACACGGGTACCGCAATGATCAAGGCAATCGCCGAGGTCAGCAGCGTGCCGACAATCGGAACAATGGCGCCGTAGCTCTGCTGGACCGGATCCCAATTATTGGTCCACAGAAACGACAAGCCATACTTGGCCAGCGTCTCGCGGCTGCCATAAATAAGGGACAGCATAATCGCTGCCAGCAGGATGAACACCAGGAAGGCAAAAAGCCGGGTGGCGTTCTTGAACAGCGCATCCATTAGCGCGTTATTGTTTTGCTTCATAGGCGAAGGCGTACCGGTAGTGACGGAGTCCGTCTGATGAGACTGGATTGGCACACCATTATCCATTACCGCGCTCATGGATGGGCTTTCCTTGAAATACGCTTAGAGATACTCGGGCCTGGCGGCGCAGACGATGCGCGGACCTTTGGGGGCCCGCGCATCTTTTTTAGGTCTTAGGTATTGCTAAGACGCTTATTTCCAGACGGGCTTGCCGTCAGCGGACTTGATTTCGCTCCAGGTGGCGCGAATTTCCGCCGTCACATTGTCAGGCAGCGGCACGTAGTCCAGCGCTTCGGCAGACTTGGCGCCATTCTTGAAGGCCCAGTCAAAGAACTCGAGCACGGCGCGGCCTTGCTCGGGCTTGTCTCGAACCTTGTGCACCAGGATGAATGTAGCAGCCGTCACGGGCCACGAAGCGGCGCCCGGCTCGTTGGTCAGGACCACGCCCATGCCAGGCGCGCTCTTCCAGTCGGCGTTGGCAGCAGCCGCAGCGAAGGCGGTCTGTTCGGGTTGCACGAACTTGCCGTCTTTGTTCTGCAGTTGCGTCCAGGCCAGCTTGTTTTGCTTGGCGTAGGCGTATTCGACGTAGCCGATGGAGTTCTTCAGCTGACCGACGTAGGCGGCGACACCTTCGTTACCCTTGCCGCCTTGGCCAGTGGGCCACTTGACGGCTTTGCCTTCGCCGACCTTTTCTTTCCACTCAGGCGAGACTTTCGACAGATAGTTGGTCCAGCCGAAGGTCGTGCCCGAACCGTCCGAGCGGTGCACCACGATGATGTCAGCCGAGGGCAGCTTCAGATCGGGGTTCAGCGCTTTGATCGCAGCGTCGTCCCATTTCTTGATCTTGCCCAGGAAGATGTCACCCAACACAGGGCCCGACAGCTTCAGTTGGCCCGGCTGAACGCCGTCGATATTGACCACAGCCACGGTACCGCCGATCACGGCCGGGAACTGCAACAGACCGTTCTTTTCCAGGTCGTCGGCCTTCAGGGGATCGTCCGAAGCACCGAAATCAACGGTCTTGGCCTTGATCTGTTGCTGACCGCCGCCCGAACCGATCGATTGGTAGTTCACTGCGGTATTGGTCGCGGCTTTGTATTCCGACGCCCACTTGGCGTAGACCGGGTACGGGAACGACGCACCAGCGCCGGTGATATCAGCAGCCTGCACAGCAAAAACGGCGCCGCTCAGCGCAACACCGATGGTAATTTGTTTGAATACGCGGTTGAACATTCGAATTCCTTCTGTGTTCGTTTAGGAGGTCGCGGCGGGCTGTTTCCGCCCGTCCGATCATCGACGTAACGAATCTTAGAAGCCCAACATGACAAGACCATGACAGTCACATACACGAAATGTGTCAGGGTGGGCGTGCGGCCTTATTTCAGCCGTTCCATCAGGAATTCGTGCATATTGAACGCCGCGCGGCGGTTGCGCGCACGGCTATAAGTACCGTCGGGCTGCTGATCCCAGGCCAATTGGTTGTCGCGCCAGGCATAGGTAAAGGCCTCGTCTATGACCCTTTTTTTCAGATCCTTGTCCCGCACCGGAAATGCGATCTCAACGCGGCGAAAGAAATTCCGGTCCATCCAATCGGCCGAGGACAGATACACGGGCTCGTCGCCATCGGCATAGAAATAAAACACCCGGGAATGCTCGAGGAATCGCCCGACGATGGAGCGCACCCGGATGTTTTCCGAGAGGCCTGGCACCCCTGCCCGCAACGCGCATACGCCCCGCACCACCAGATCGATCTTGACTCCGGCCTGACTGGCTTTGTAGAGCTCGGCGATGATCTGTTCCTCGAGCAGCGAATTCATTTTGGCCATGATTTTGGCCTTGCGTCCCTGTTTCGCGGCACGGATTTCGGCCTGGATCAGAGACATCATGGTCTCGTGCATGGTAAAGGGGGATTGCAGCAGCGACTTCAGCGTCCGGCGTGCGCCCAAGCCGGTCAGTTGAGCAAAGACCTTGTCCATGTCCTCGCACAAATCAGGATCCGCGGTCAGCAGACCAAAATCGGTGTACAGCCGTGCCGTGCGCGGGTGGTAGTTGCCGGTGCCCAGGTGAGCGTACCGGCGCAGCCGCCCTTTTTCGCGGCGCAGCACTAATGCCATTTTGGCGTGCGTCTTGTGCGCCACTACGCCATACACCACGTGGGCTCCCACCTCCTCCAGGCGAGCAGCCCAATTGATATTGGTCTGCTCGTCGAAACGGGCCATAAGCTCCACCACGACGGTCACCTCCTTACCGGCGCGCGCTGCAGCCAGCAGGATTTTCATCAATTCGGAGTCTTCGCCAGTGCGATAGATGGTCTGTTTGATCGCCATCACGTCCGGATCCACTGCCGCGGCCGTCAGGAAATCGATCACGGGTTGGAATGACTGGTAGGGGTGATGCAACAACTGATCGGCACGGGCGACGGCCGCGAACAACTCCGCGGGCTTGTCCGCCACCCGGTCCAGAGGCGCCGGAACAGAGCCGTGGTGAGGCGTAAACAACAGATCCGGACGGTTGTCGACGTTGCACAACTGCATCAGCCGGGACAGGTTGACGGGGCCGTTCACGCGATACGTATCATCGGCTGTCAGCGAGAATTCCCGCTGCAGATAGGTTTCCAGATCGTCGGGCGTCAACCGGTCGATCTCCAGACGTACGGCCGCACCGAAGTTGCGCTGCGACAGTTCGCCCTGCAGGGCGTGGCGCAGGTTGGTGACTTCTTCCTCGTCGACAAACAGGTCGCTGTTGCGCGTCACCCGCCATTGATAGCAACCGAGCATTTCCAGCCCCGGGAACAACTCGCCGACAAAGGCGCGCAACAATGAGGTCAGTAGGATGTAGCCGTCGGGTTTGCCGGATATCTCGGGCGGCATTTTGATCAATCGCGGCAGAGCGCGCGGCGCCTGCACGATAGCAATCGAGGCCTGGCGGCCAAAAGCGTCTGCGCCCGACAAGGCCACAATAAAGTTGAGGCTCTTGTTATAGACCCGGGGAAAGGGGTGCGCCGGATCCAGACCGATCGGCGTGAGCAAGGGCATCACGTCGCGATTGAATACCTCATGCGCCCACTGCTGTTGCTCGGCATTCCATTCCGAGGCGTGCAACAACGCAATTCCCTCGGCGTCCAGGCAGGGAAAAATCTCGTCATTGAGCAGACTGTATTGGCGGTCCACCAGAGCGTGGACCTTTTCCTGTACGCGCGCAAAAGCCTCCGACGGCGTCAGGCCGTCAGCCCCGACCAAGGCAGGATTCTGACGCAGTTGCTCTTTGAGGCTGGAAATACGGATCTCAAAGAACTCGTCCAGGTTCGAGCTGACGATACATACGTAGCGCAGGCGCTCCAGCAACGGGACCTGAGGATTTTCTGCCATCGCCAGCACCCGTTCATTGAACTTCAGCAAGGAAAGTTCACGATTCAGAAACGGGGGTTCAACCAGCGACGTAGACATACCGGGTTCCAATTCTAGAGACAAAGGCTGGGGTTTTACTGCAATTATGTGACTATTCCATGACAGTCCGAAATATGCGCTTAGCCTACGCCAAAACGATGACATCTGGTGGCGATTGTGGGGCGCTGTCACATCGGTTCCTTATAATTAGCGCTCTTACAGCCTTATCGACATCCCGCATGGACCACCTCCTGGCCGCCGTAGACCTCGGTTCTAATAGCTTTCGCCTGTCTATCGGACGGGTCGTCCAACAAGAAGGCGGTCCCCAGATCTATCAGATCGACCGTCTCAAAGAAACCGTACGGCTGGCCGCGGGACTGGATCACGACAAGCGGCTCAGCGACGAGGCAGTCGATCGCGCAGTGTCTGTCCTGGAGCGTTTTGGAGAGCGCCTGCGCAGCTTTCATCCCAGCCGGGTGCGCGCCGTGGCGACCAATACGTTTCGCGTCGCCCGTAACACCCAGGAGTTTCTACCCCGCGCCGAGGCGGCGTTGGGCTTTCCGATCGAAGTGATTGCCGGGCGCGAAGAAGCCCGGTTGATTTATCTGGGCGTGGTGCATTCCCTGCCGCCCTCGGCCAACAAGCGATTGGTGATCGATATCGGCGGCGGCTCGACAGAGGTCATTATCGGCAAGGGCTTTGAGCCTGGCTTGATGTCATCGCTCTATATGGGCTGCGTCAGCTACAGCCGGCAGTTTTTCCCGGACGGCGTCGTCGACGCCCATCAGATGAAACAAGCCGAGCTCATGGCTCGCCGGGAAGTCGAAGTCATCTCCAAGCAATACCGCAAGACCGGCTGGAAAGAAGCCTACGGATCCTCGGGTACGGCCAAGGCGTTATATGCCATCCTGACGGAATGCGGTTTTTCCGAAAACGCCATCACACGCGCGGGCCTGAACAAACTGAAAGAACGCATCATCCGCTCCGGCCAGGTGATCCCCGAGGAACTCCCCGGTATCAAGCTGGAACGCGCTGACGTGTTGCCCGGCGGTCTGGCCATCATGAGCGCCCTATTTGACGAACTGGGTATCGACCGGATGCACACTGGCGAGGGCGCACTGCGTGTCGGGGTACTGTATGACCTGCTGGGCCGCGACGCCGCACACGACAAGCGCGACGAGTCCGTTCACCAGTTCATGAAGCGTTATCACATAGATAACAATCAGGCCCAGCGTGTACGCCAGGCCGCACTGACATTCTTCGACTCGATTTATGCACCTGACGAAGGTCACAGCGAGCTGCGCAACGCATTGGGCTGGGCCGCCAATCTGCACGAAGTGGGACTGTCAATCGCCCATAATGCCTATTACAAGCACACAGCCTACGTGCTGGACAATGCGGACATGCCGGGCTTTTCCCGAGCAGACCAGCAACTGCTGGCACTGTTGGCGCTGGGGCATCAAGGCAAGCTGACCAAGCTCGAAACCCTGGTCAGAGACCGCAGCCAATGGGTTGCCATCCTGTGCCTGCGCTTGGCAGTATTGCTGATGCGCCGCCGTACCGACATTCCTCAACTGCCATTGAGCGTGTCGGTTCGAGGCGAATCGATCGTGGTTCGAGTCAAGCAAGACTGGCTGACCAAGCACCCGCTCAGCGACTTTACCTTACGCGCCGAAGAATCAGAATGGCGAAAAGTCGGTTTCTCGTTCGAGTTGCTTGAGTTCTAACCGGAACGGGCGCGTGGCTCGCCGAATAAGCCGGATGCGCAGTCTTCTGAGAGCCCTCTGAACGGGGCTGCGCCCACTCCGCCCTGCGCGGGCAGAAAGGGATTTAGGGGCAACTCCGCGTTTCCTTGAGAGCAGCCCTCGCATGATCAAATCACCTCGACGACCGGGGCGGGATCCAACCCGAAATGGCGCCGGTAACGGCTGTCCATCTGGGTCATGTCCAACAGCACCGGGAAATCCGCCGCGTTGAAATCCGGGTCCCATGCGGGTTCGCCGCAGATACGAGCCCCCAGCTTCATATAACCCTTGATGAGCGGCGGAACGCGCGCGGGCAAGGTGCTGTTCAAGAGCTCGACAGGATAGCGATGCAACGGCTTGACGCGCGGGGCATCGGGATCTTTCAAGTGACTGGCGATATTGCGCCATACCTCGGCAGCCGTCACGCCGTCATCGCGCAAGCTGACACTGGCACATCCCAGCATATAGCGATAACCGCCGCGCCGCATGAACTCAGCCAGACCGGACCACAACAACATGATGGCAGCGCCGCTACGGTGTGCGGCATGCGTACAAGAACGGCCGACTTCGACCAACTCGCCACGCAGTGCCCCAAGGCCGGACAGATCAAATTCGGACTCGGAATAATAACCGCCCGCCGCGAGGGCCTTTTCCGGAGTCAGGATGCGATAAGTGCCCACAACCCTGCCCGTATCGAGCTCTCGCACCATCAAGTGCTCGCACCAAGGATCAAAGCGGTCTTGCTCGATGCCATCCTGCGCGTCGGGGAACACCGCCCCCATGTCTTCGGTAAAAACGGTGTACCGCAGGCGCTGGATCTGCTCGATCTCATCGGCCGTGCTCGCCAAGCCCACGACCAAGACGTGTGAGGCAGAACCCGTCCAGGGTTCGGCGTTGTCACGCCGGGCATCGATACGTGCTAATTCGAGCATTGCGCAGGACTCCTTGAGGTATGCACAGTGTGGAGGCCGGATATGTCAGGCTTCTGACAAAAATATGACATGACCATGAAGTTTACGCCCATCCGAAAAGTCTCGAATTAAAGCAATATAAGTCAAAATAAATCAAACAAACCGTTTGACGAATAAAGGGCCGGCTCCATCAGGACCCGGCCCTCCTTTAGTAACCATGGCGCTGAATTAGTTGAGACTGGCCGCCAATTTTTCAGCGCTGGCTTCAGCCAAAGCAGCGTCTTCTGCTTCGACCATCAATCGCAATTTGGGTTCGGTACCGGACGCTCGAATCAGCACACGGCCACGCCCAGCCAATTCGGCTTCGACGGCTTGCGCTGCCGCCACCAGGCCCGAATGCGATTTCCAGTCGGTTCCCGGCGTCCAGGCGACGTTGATCATTTTCTGCGGATACATGCGCAAATCGCCCAGCCATTGCGCCAGGCTCTCGCCACTGCGACGCAAGGCCGTCAACACTTGCAAGGCTGCAATGATGCCGTCGCCGGTGGTATGGCAATCCAGGCACAACAAGTGCCCGGAACTCTCGCCCCCGAACAGCCAGCCGCGCGCCTGCATTTGCTCGAGCACATAGCGATCGCCGACTTTGGCGCGCTCGAATCCGACGCCCAGGCGTTGCATTTCCCGCTCGAAACCATAGTTGGTCATCAAGGTACCGACGACACCAGCGACCGGGCCTTGCATCATGCGTTCACGCACGATGGCGTACAGCAACTCGTCGCCGTTATAGATACGGCCCTCCCCGTCGACCATCTGGAGCCGGTCGGCATCGCCATCCAGAGCAATGCCCAGGTCCGCGCCACGCGCCTGGACGACTTTCACCAACGACTCAGGATGCAGAGCCCCCACGCCTTTGTTGATGTTGAACCCGTCGGGCGAAACGCCGATGGCATGCACATCAGCGCCCAACTCGCGAAATACGTGGGGTGCGACGTTATACGCGGCCCCATGCGCGGCATCGACAACGATCTTCAGGCCATTCAAATCCAGTTCGTTGGGAAACGTGCTTTTGCAAAACTCGATATATCGGCCCTGCGCATCTTGCATCCGGCGGGCGCGGCCCAGTTCTTCAGAACCCAGGCAACCCAAGGGTCCATCCAGCTCGGCTTCGATTTCGGACTCAACGTCGTCGGGTAATTTCATGCCCTGTGTCGAGAAAAACTTGATGCCGTTGTCCTGATAAGGATTGTGCGACGCGCTGATCACGATACCGGCCGCCAGACGGAAGGTACGGGTCAGGTATGCGACGGCTGGCGTTGGCAACGGCCCGGCCAGCAACACGTCGATACCAGCAGCGGACAAGCCCGCCTCGAGCGCCGATTCAAGCATGTAACCGGAAATACGCGTGTCCTTGCCAATCACCACTTGGGGACGGCCGTGGCCGCGCACGCTGTACTGGCGCGCCAGAACCCGTCCAGCCGCATACCCTAGACGCAAAGCGAAAGCTGCATTGATCACCTCGCCGCCGACCTCGCCGCGCACGCCGTCAGTTCCGAAATACTTGCGTTCTGTCATGCTCGAATAGCTCCTTGTTCAGATGCGTACCAGACCTTCAGGGCATCTACCGTCTCAGCCACATCGTGCACGCGCACGATGGAGGATCCGCGCGCGACGCAGGCCAGCGCACCGGCAATACTGCCGGCCAAGCGGTCAGCCACGGGCTTGCCGGTGGCGTCGCCAATCATGGTTTTGCGTGACAACCCCGTCAGTAATGGATAACTGGATACGCGCAGACTGGAGAGCCTGCGTAATAGTTGATAGTTGTGATCCGCCGTCTTGCCAAAGCCGAACCCCGGGTCTAGGACGATACGACGCGGATCGACCCAGGCGGCACGCAAACGCTGGGCGCGAGCGCCCAGGAACATGCTGATCTCGCCCAGCAGATCGGTATATTCCGGCGCCTGCTGCATCGTGCCGGGCTCGCCTTTCATATGCATGACGCATAGTCCGCAGCGCGACTGCGCCACGGCTTCGATGGCCCCGGGCTGCCGAAAACCGTAGATATCGTTGATCATGTCAGCGCCTGCGTCCAGCACAGCACGCATGACCTCTGGCTTGAAGGTATCGATGGAGAGCGGGACACCACAGTCGCGCAGCGCCTCGATGACGGGCAGCAAACGCGCCAGCTCGTCCTGGGCCGAGACAGGTTCGGCCCCCGGCCGTGTGGACTCGCCGCCCAGGTCCAGAATCTGCGCGCCCTCGTCAATCAAGCGTCGCGCATGGCTCACGGCAGAGTCGGTATCTGCATGCTGGCCACCGTCGGAAAAAGAGTCGGGCGTGATATTGACAATGCCCATGACGAGCGGGCGCTCGAGATCAAACTCGAAGCGCCCGCACAAAAAGGTGTTGGCCATATAAAACGATAAAAACTCTAAAGCAGCTTAGACCGCGGCTGGCGTACCACTGCCACCCGGCGCCAACCCTGAGGGAGGCGTATCGGTGCTGTCTGCCGGACCTTGCGGCGTCTTGGGCGGACGCGGCGGACGGCCCGAGGTGATATCGTCGATCTGATCCGCGTCGATGGTTTCCCATTCGAGCAGCGCACTGGTCATTGCCTCGACCATATCGCGGTGATCCTCCAGGATCTTGCGCGCCACGCCGTATTGCTCGTCGATGATGCGGCGGATCTCGAAATCCACCTTTTGCATGGTGGCTTCGGACATGTGGGTGGTCTTGGTCACGCTGCGGCCCAGGAACACCTCGCCTTCGTTTTCGGCATAAACCATGGGGCCCAATTCGTCCGTCATCCCGTAGCGGGTGACGATGTCGCGGGCGATGGCGGTGGCGCGCTCAAAGTCATTCGAAGCGCCAGTGGTCATCTGGTTCATGAAGATTTCTTCGGCGATACGGCCACCGAACAGGACAGCAATCGTGTTCAGCAGGCGTTCCTTGTCCATGCTGTAGCGGTCGCCTTCAGGCAACTGCATCGTCACGCCCAGGG
>Ga0164243_10011168_pt1 | contig 12834 bp, 12 predicted proteins | sample OricompcompostOP_FD_108781 | JGI IMG/M metagenome (GOLD analysis project Ga0164243, IMG submission 108781) | Organic Plus compost microbial communities from Emeryville, California, USA - Original compost - Organic plus compost (OP) | ecosystem: Engineered > Solid waste > Mixed feedstock >...
GACCGAGCGGTGCTGGAGGTCGTTGAGGACGTCGTGGTGGGCGCCGCGTACGACCGAGAGACGGGCGCGGTCCAGGGACTTGGCGGTGCGGTGCAGTTCGTCGCGGTCGGCGAGCGGGTCGGCGTCGCCGGTGAGGATCAGGGCGGGGACGGTGAGGTCGCCGTCGAGGGCGGCGGCGAGCAGGGCCTCGGGCACGGTGTCGTTGAGGGCGCCCCGGCGCACCCCGGTGTCGTCGGTGAGGGTGCGCCGGTGGGCGGGGCAGGAGGTGCGGACGTCGAGTTCGCCGTCCCAGGAGTCCACGCCGGTGGTGGCGCGGCCGGGCAGGCCGGCCAGGACGACCGCGTCCAGGGCGGGCACGGCGTCGGCCCGTGAGGCGTGGGCGGCGACGAGGGCGGCGCCCGTGTCGCTGCCGACCACGACGACGGGCCGTACGGTGCCGTCCTCCGCGGCGGTGCCGTCGATCGCCTCGGTGAGGTGGGCGGCGAAGCGGTCGAGGGTGCCGTCCGGGTCGCCGGCGTCGACGCCGGGGGTGTCGACGACGCGGACGCGGTAGGCGTCGGCGGCGAGGCGGCGGCCGAAGCGCCGGTAGGTGGCCCGGGTCTCGCCGCGGCCCGGCACGACGATGACGGTGCCGCGGGTGCGCAGGCCCTCGGGGGCGAAGTGGTCGGTGTACTCGGGCATGTCATGCTCCAGCGGTTGCGGGGCGGGGCGCGGGGCGCCAGCCCAGGGCGGGTGCCACTTCGGTCGCGATGAGTTCCAGGGCGCGCACGGCGGCGTCGTGGTCGGGGACGGCGGGGTTGAACTGGGTGATGAGGTCGGTCGCGACGGGCATGACCTGTTCCTTGCCGAGGGCCGCGACGATCTCGTCGGGGTGCCCGTGGAAGGCGTGGAAGCGGCGCAGTGCCTCGTCGGCGTCCAGGCCGGCCGGGAAGGCGCCGTTGCCGGCCATGCGCAGGGCGGCCTGGTGCACGTCGTCGCTGATGTGGGCGAGCGCGGTGCGCCGGTCCTTGGCCGGGAACACGAACCGGGACAGGCCGATGCGCGGGCGGCGCGGCCGGTCCCAGGCGTCCAGGTAGGCGTCCGCCCAGGGGCGCTGGACCTCGTCGGTGGGCGCGTCGTGGCCGTAGGCGGCGCGGTTCAGCAGCAGCTGGGAGCCGCCGGCCGCGGCGTGGGCCGCTCCTTCGGCGCTGAAGACGCCCTGCCAGAGGCGGTCGGTGAAGTCCGCGGGGGCCGGCTGGACGCGGAAGCCCGGGGTGCGCACCTCCTCCCCGGCGAGGGCCGTGCGCAGCAGGTTCAGGCTCTCGGTGGTGAGTTCGCGTTTGCGGGCGACGTCGCGGCCGAACGCGGCGTACTCCGTGGCGCTGGCGCCGCTGCCGACGCCGACTTCGACGCGTCCTCCGCTGAGGGTGTCGACGGTGGCGACGTCCTCGGCGAGGCGGACGGGGTCCTCCAGGGGCAGCACGGTGATGGCGGTGCCGAGGCGGATGCGGGTGGTGCGGGCGGCGGCGTGGGCGAGGAACGTCCACGGGGAGGACAGGCCGCCGCCGGCGAGCGGAACGTGGTGCTGGGCGACCCAGCCGATGTCGAAGCCGAGTTCGTCGGCGACGACGAAGAGGTCCTGGGCGTTGCGGTAGGTGCGGGCCGGGTCGTCGCCGCGGCTCTGGACGTGGGTGAGGAAGCCGAGTCTGAAGCGCGGCGTCGTGTCGGTCATGGGTGGTCGCCTCTCTCCGGGGGGATGTCCACGCGGAGGCCCGTCACCGGCTGTGGCGGTTGGCGGGGACCGGCAGGCCGAGATTGCCGCGCAGGGTGTCGGCCTCGTACTCGGTGCGGAACAGGTCGCGCTTCTGCAGGAGCGGCACGACGCCGTCGACGAAGAGTTCCAGCTCGTCGTCGGTGCGGAAGGCGAGGTTGATGCCGTCGAAGGTGCCGGCCTCGAACCACTGCTCGATGGTGTCGGCGACCGTCTGGGGCGAGCCGACGAACGGTGAGCGTCGGAACTCGTTGACGGAGTCCGCCACCTGGCGGAGGGTCAGGTTCTGTTCCTTGGCGCGCGCGATGATCTGTGTGGCGTTGGTCCGGCCGCCCTTCGCGGCGAGGTGCGCGACGTCGGGGAAGGGCGCGTCCAGGTCGTGGACGCTGAAGTCGTAGGCGCCGAAGGACCGGCCGAGCAGGGCGAGGTTGCGGTCGAAGTCGTTGTCCTCCTCGAAGATCTCCCGTTCGCGGCGCCGGGCGTCCTCGTCGGTGGCGGCGACGACCGGCCCGCCGTGGATGAAGATCTTGATGTGGTCGGGGTCGCGGCCGTAGGAGGCGGTGCGCCGCTTGATGTCGGCGTAGTAGTCCTGGGCCTGCTCGAGGGAGCCGCCCGGCGCGTAGATGCCCTCGGCGACCTGGGCGGCCAGGTCGCGGCCCTCCTCGGAGACACCGGCCTGGAAGATGACGGGCTGGCCCTGCGGTGAGCGCGAGAGGTTGAGGGGTCCGGCGACCTTGAAGTGCTCACCCTCGTGGTCGAGTGCGTGCAGCTTGGACGGGTCGAGGAAGACGTTCCGTTCGACGTCGGCCGGGAAGGCGTCGTCCTCGTAGGAGTCCCACAGTCCTCGCGCGACCTGGACGAACTCCAGGGCGCGGCCGTAGCGGGTCGTGTAGTCCAGGTGCTCGTCGAGGCCGAAGTTCCTCGCGGTGCCGGTGTCGAAGCTGGTGACGACGTTCCAGCCGGCGCGGCCGCCGCTGATGTGGTCGAGCGAGGCGAACCGGCGGGCCAGGTTGAACGGCGAGTTGTACGTCGAACTGGCCGTGCCGACCAGGCCGATGTGCCGGGTGTGGGTGGCCACCGCGGACAGCAGGGTCAGCGGTTCCAGACGGTTGAGGTAGTGGTGGGGGTAGGTGGCGTTGATGAACTGGCTGTCGACGATGAACAGGGCGTCGAAGAGTGCGTGTTCGGCGGCCTGTGCCTGCCGGATGTAGTAGGTGATGTCGATGCTCGCGTTCTTGGCGACGCGCGGGTCCTTCCACAGGCCGTGCTGGCCGGGGCCGCCGACGCCGTACGGGTGCAGGGCGAGGTGGATCTTGCGGGACATGGCTGGTCCTGTCTGTGGGTGCGGAGGTGCGGCGGAAGTGGCTCAGGCGTGCAGCAGGGCGCGCAGGGCTTCGCGTTCGGTGCGGCTCGCCGCCGCCGTGTGCAGGGTGGGCGCGGAGCTGACGAGCAGCCGGGTGTAGAGGTGCTGCGGCGTGTTGATGACGTCGGCGGCGGGTCCGACCTCGACGGCGCGGCCCTGGTAGAGCACGGCGATCCGGTCGGCGGCCCCGGCGACGGAGCCGAGGTCGTGGGAGATGAGGACGAGGGCGACGCCGTCGGCGCGCAGTTCCTTGAGGATGTCGAGGATCTGGACGCGGTTGGCGGAGTCGAGGGCGCTGGCCGGTTCGTCGAGGATGAGCAGGCGGGGCTCGGTGATCAGGGCGCGGGCGACGGCGACCCGCTGGCGCTGGCCTCCGGAGAGTTCGCCGGGCAGCCGGCCGAGCAGGTCCTCGGGCAGGCGGACCCGGTCCAGGAGGGCGCGGGCCCGCCGGGCGGCCTCGGGGCGGGCGACGCCCCGCACGAGGAGCGGTTCGGTCAGGGAGTCCTCGATGGTGAGGTCGGGGTCGAGGCTGCGCAGGGGGTCCTGGAAGACGTACTGGACGACGCCGCGGCGGCGCAGGGCGCGCCACTGGCGTGGGTGGTGGCCGCTGACGTCCTCGCCGTCGATGACGACGGAGCCGGCCGAGGGGCGTACGAGGCCGAGGACGGTGCGGGCGAAGGTGGACTTCCCGGAGCCGGTCTCGCCGATGACGCCGAGCGTTTCGCCGGGTGCGACGGTCAGGGTGAGTCCGTGCAGGGCCTGGCGGCGGGCGCGGCGCTTGCCGTAGTGGACGTCCAGGCCGGTGACGGACAGGACGGGTGTGTCGGTGGGGGCCGCGTGCGGCTGGTCGGCGCTCATGCCGCCTCCTCCTTCGGTGCCAGGAACCTGTCGAGGCCGTAGCTCTCGTGCTCGTCGACGAGGAGCCGGGTGTAGGGGTGCCGGGGGGTGTCGAGGACGGTGCGGGTGGGGCCGTGCTCGACGACCTCGCCCTGCCGCATCACGAGGACCTCGTCGCACAGCTGGGCGACGACGGCCAGGTCGTGGGAGACGACGACGAGGGCGAGGCCCGTCGATTCGCGCAGGTCGGCGAGGAGGTCGAGGATCTCGGCCTGCACGGTGACGTCGAGCGCGGTGGTGGCCTCGTCGGCGATGAGGATGCGTGGCCCCGCGGCGATGGCGGCGGCGATCAGGACGCGCTGGAGCATGCCGCCGGACAGTTCGAACGTGTACTGCCCGTAGACCAGTTCGGGGTCGCGCAGGTGCACGGCCCGGAGGAGTTCGAGGGCGCGCAGGCGGGCCTCGCGCCGCTTCAGTCCGGTCTTGACCCGCAGCACTTCGGCGATCTGCGCGCCGACGCGCAGGGACGGGTTGAGGTAGGAGGACGGGTCCTGGAAGACGGCGCTGATGGTGGAGCCGCGCAGCTCGGTCCACTGCCGCCCGGTGAGGGTGGCGGTGTCGGTGCCGTCGATCTCGATGGTGCCGGCGGAGACCTCGAAGTGGGGCGGCAGGATGCCGAGGGTGGCCCGGCAGGTGAGGGTCTTGCCGCTGCCGGACTCCCCCACGATGCCGACGGTGCGGCCGGGGGTGAGGTCGAAGGAGACGCCGTGGACGATCTCCCGGTCGCTCGCGCGGTCGTGGATGTGGACGTCCCGGACGGAGAGGACCGGCGGGGTGGCGGGGCCGGCGTCGGCGGGCCGGGTCTCCGCTCGTGCGGCTTCCTGGGACAGGGTGGTCATCACGCACCTCCGGTGGGAGCGGTGTCGGGCGTGCCGAGGCGGTGGGCGCGGGCCTTGCGCCCGTTGAGGAGGGCGCGTCCGGCTTCTCCGGACACGTCGCGGATGGCGTCCGCGAGGAGGTTGCACGCCCAGACCGTGGCCATGATCAAGGCGGCGGGGGCGAGCGGCCCCCACGGCCGGTAGTCGAGGTAGCCGAGGTCGGAGGCGAGCAGGCCGCCCCAGGTGGGTTCCGGGGGCTGCACGCCGATGCCGAGGAAGGTCAGGCTGGAGACGATCACGAAGCCGACGCCGATGGTCTGGGCGAGGGCGACCGCGATGGGCGGCAGGACCTTCGCCCAGACGTGCCGGCGGACGATCCAGCCGAGGGAGGCACCGGAGATCAGCGCCGCCTCCACGTACGGGGAGCGGGCGACCGTCAGCGTGGCGGCGCGGGCCACCCGGTAGAAAAGCGGGGAGACCAGGGTGCCGGTGACGAGCATGGCCTGGGTGATGCCGTTGCCGAGCAGGGCGATGACGGCGACGGCGAACAGCAGGAACGGCAGGGCGACGAGGGTGTCGGTCAGGCGCAGGGTGAACCATTCGAAGACCCGGCCGAGGTAGACCGACAGGATGCCGGGGATCGCGCCCACGGCCAGGGCCACTCCGGCCACTTCGAGGGAGCCGAGCACGCTGATCCGTGAGCCGTCGAGGAGCCGGCTGAGGACGTCACGGCCGAGGTGGTCGGTGCCCAGCCAGTGCGGACCGCAGGCCGCGGCCAGGGTGTCGTCGCTGGTGGCGAGCGGGTCGTGGGGGGCCAGCCAGGGGCCGAGGATCGCGAGGAGCGCGATCACGGCGAGGACGGCGACGGCGATCCGGCCCGAGGTGAGGGAGAGTACGCGGCGCACCATGGTTCACACCCCCCGCTGGGATGCCGGCGTCACACGGGCCAGCACCAGGTTGACGATCAGGTTGAAGACGACGACCAGGACGATCGACACGACCAGGACGCCCTGCACCGCGGGCACGTCGCCGGCCTGTGCGGAGTCGTTGGCGAACCGGCCGAAGCCCTGGAGACCGAAGATCCACTCGGTGACGACGGAGGCGCCGACGAGGGCGGGGAACTTCAGGCCGAGCGTGGCGAGCGCCGGTCCGAGACCGTTGCGCAGCACATGCCCGAAGAAGATCCGCCTCGGACTCAGACCGCGTACGACCGCTCCGGTGACGTAGTTCTCGCGGTAGGCGGCGACGAGGCTGCCCCGCAGTTGCCGGGCGACGTCGGCGATGACGTCGAAGCTCAACGCGACGGCCGGGAGGGTGATGTGGGCGAGCCAGGGGCCGATGCCGGCCTCCGCGGGGACGTATCCGGCGGCGGGGAAGAGGCCGAGCCCCACGGCGAAGACGGCCACCAGCACGATTCCGACGACGAACGCGGGCATCACGGAGATGAGCGTGACGAAGCCGGTGATCGTCCGGTCGATCCAGGTGGTGCGCCGCAGGGCGGCGACCGTGCCCAGCAGGAAGCCGACGAGGACGCCGATGACGAGGGCGAGCGTGGCGACGGAGAGGCTGACTCCGAGGCCGAGACCGATGAGGGTGGAGATGTCGGCGCCGTTGGTCCAGCTCGTTCCGAGCCGCCCGTGCAGTACGCCGCCGAACCAGTCGGCGTACTGGACGAGGAAGGGCCGGTCGAGGCCCCACTCGGCCTCGACGCGTGCGACGGCCTCCGGAGTCGCCTCCTCGCCCAGCTGGATCCGCGCCGGGCTGAGCCCGCTCAGTGAGCGCAGCGCGAACGTCACGAACGTCGCGACCACGAACACCGGTACGAAGATCATGACCGACCGGGCGAGGGCGGCCAGGACACGGACCAGCGTATGCCGGGTCCTGGCCACGGCGACCCCTCGACGGCGGGCGGGCGGGACCGCCCGCGGCGTGAGTGTCGTCATGGGGTTGCCCCCTCTCTGTGGGTGGTGGACGGGCCGTCAGCTGCCGGAGATGGTGACGCCGGTCCAGGTGAGGTGGGCCGGGATCTTCGGCAGGGCGGAGATGGACTTGCTCTTGGCGATGAGGTTGGGCTGGGAGTAGGTGAAGACGAGCGCTCTGCTCTTCAGCCCGGCCCTGGTCGCCGCCTGGAGGGTCTCGGCGTAGTCCGGGGAGTCCAGCGGGGTCCGGCGCACCTTGGCGATCGCGGCCTCGAAGCCGTCCGGCTCGTACGGGGTGCTGAGGTTGAGCGGGCCGTTGGGCCCGAAGTGCGCGGTGAGCGTCTGCGCCGCCGAGTCACGTCCGGTCGTGCTGTACAGCGAGAAGGTGAGTTCCTTGGCGAAGAACGGGGTGGCCCAGTTCTTGTCGATCTTGATCGTGACGTCGATGCCGGCCTTGGCCAGCTGCGACTGGACGATCTCGGCCTGCGGGTCCTCCGCCGGGATGACCAGCTTCAGCTTGAGGTCGTGGGCCTTGTAGCCGGCCTCCGCGAGGAGCTTCCTCGACCTCTCCGGGTCGTACGGGTAGGCGTTCTCCGACTTGGGGTCGTAGGCCACGTAGCCCTTGGGGAAGGGCTGGTCGGTGGCCTCGCCGTAGCCGAAGGTGAGCTTGTCGACGAACTCCTCGCGGTTCACGGCGTGACGGACGGCGTCGACGACCTTGTCGTTGTCGAACGGTGCCTTGTTGACGTTCAGGCTGAGGTTGGCGGCGTTGAAGCCGGGCTGTACGAACACGTCGAGTCCGGCCTTCTTCGCGGCGGCCGCCTGACTGGGGTCGATGTCGGCGAAGTTGTAGACGCCGGTGCGCAGTCCGGAGACGACGGTGGAGGCGTCGGGTGCCGAGGTGAGTTCCACGGTGTCGATGTGGATGTTCTCGGCGTCCCAGTAGTCGGGGTTCTTCTTCAGTACGGCCTTGGTGCCCGGCACGAGCTGGGTGACGGTGAACGGTCCCGCGCCCACCGGGTTCTGGTCGAGCTGGGCGGGTGACGCGGCCGCCTTGGGGCTGGCGATCTGAAGGACGCGCGAACCGAGGAGCTGCGGGATCTGGTAGTCGACCTGGGTGAGGTGGACGACGGCGTCCAGGCCCTTGGCGTCGACGGACTCGATGGAGGTCAGGTCTCCGAACAGGGCGGAGTTCTTCTGCTTCTTGGCGCGCTCGATGGCGGCCTTGACGGCCTTGGCGTCCACCGGGGCTCCGTCGCTGAACTTCAGACCGGGCCGCACGTGGAAGGTGACCTGGTCACCCTTGTCGTTGTACTCCCAGCTCTCGGCGAGATCCGGCACGGCCTTGCCGTTCTCGTCCGTACGGGTCAACGAGGCGTAGACGAGGGCGAGTTCACGGAACTGGGCGCCGCTGCCACCGACGACCGGGTCCCAATGGGCCGGGAAGTACGAGGACGTCCACTTGAGCGTCGCGCCGCCGCCCGCGGTGGACGAGCCGTCGCCGCACGCGCTGAGGGAGGGGACGAGCAGGGCGGTGAGGGCGGCGCCGAGGGCCGTGGTGCGCAGCCGGCGGGCGGGGGCGCCCCTTCTGGAGCGGCGGGACATGAGGTATCCGGACATGGCGTTCTTTCTGCGAGGACCCCGGGTCCGTGACGGCACGGCGGGAACGGGGGACGGAGGAGGTCGGCCTTTTCCGCGCACGCCGGGTCCGCGCTCGTCGGCGGGCGGACATGCCGACGAGGGCTCGGTGCGGGAGGCGGGCGCGGCCGGCCGGTGGCAGGAGGTGCCCACGGCCGATGGGGCCGGACCGTGCTGCGGGACGGGAAGGCGCTGGGCCTGGTGGAGGGTGCCGGGTGCCGGCCGCGGCTCAGCGGGAGGGCGAGCAGCAGATGCGGCCGCTTCGAGGAGCGGCGCCGGGTCGTGTCCTCGATACGTGACACGGCCTGAGAGACCGGGGACGGCGAGCGGTCAGCGACAGAGAGCGCTACAGGTGCGCCGCAGGTCCACGTAGCGGCACACCACGCCGGGGTGCGTCGTGAGCATGGGCATCATCCTGACCGTACGGATGAGCGACTGTCAATGGACACCAAATGGTGTCTCATTCGGTGGACGGGGGACTGACTGCTGGTCAGAGGCTCGTCAGCGCAGCGGGGGTGGCCCGGCCGGGGTCGCCGGACGGGCGACGGCCTCCTGCGGGTGCAGCCACAGCGGGCCGTTGCCGGTCTCGACGCGAACCGCTCCGGCCGGCGGCCAGGGGCCGTGCGTGAGCAGGGCGCGCTCCGGGTCGGTGAGGCTGCGGTGGTGCTCCAGCGCCCGGTGCGCGGGCAGGGTCACGGGCGCCGCCGGGAGGCCCGGACACAGCTCGGCGACGGCGGACGCGTAGGCGTCGTAGGCGCGCCGGCCGGGCACCGCGCGGTATGCGTCGGGTGTCCGCAGGAGCACGGTCGGCAGGGCGTAGCGGCGGCCGCCGTCGGCGGTCTCCTTGGCGGCGCCCGGATGCGGGGAACCACCCGGCACGGACAGCACCTCGGGCACCGGCCGGCGCGCCTCGGCCCGGTCGGCGCACACCCGCTCCCGTACGGCCGCGGAAGTCGCGTCGGCGGCCAGGCGCTCCGGATCGAGGCCGGGCACACCCTGGGCGGCGGCCAGCGCCAACTCGGGCGTGTCCGCGGGTTCGCCCCGTACGAACATCGTCTCGCGCAGCCGGCGCAGCACCCGGTCGGCCACCGTCTCGCCCTGCGCTTCGGCCGCCTTGGCCACCAGCGAGGTCGGCCACGAGGACGCGGCGACCCGGCTCAGGCACTCGGCGCGCGGGGCGCCGGTGTGGGCGGTGACCTCCTCGACGTAGCGCGCGTACCAGGCGGTCTCCGCTGCCGGGTCGGGGGCGGGGTCGTCGTCCTCGTCGAACAGGACGCAGAACACCCGCCGCCAGCGGGCCCGGCCCGCCAGGGTGGTCCGCAGCAGGCGCAGGACCGGTTCGGCGCCCCAGGACCACGGGCACAACGGGTCGGTGTACTCGACGACTTCGAGCACGGGCGGATGCTGCGCGGAGGTCACGCGGCGCCCTGGTGGGCCGGCCGTTCCCGCGCGTCGTCGGGGAGCAGCGCCGCCACCGTCGTCCCGCCGAGCAGCGCGGCGACGTCGGACTCGATGTGCCGCCAGATGCCGGGCAGGCCGGCGGCGGCACCGGGGTAGTCGAGGTCGCCCGGAAGCGAGCCGCGCAGGGTGATCAACTCCCCGTCCACGGCGCGGGACACGTCGAGCAGGGTGATCTCGTCGGCCGGCCGGCCCAGCCAGTAGCCGCCCTCACAACCGCGCTGGCTGCGCACGAGTCCGGCCCTGCGCAGATCGCCGACCACCGACTTCAGGAAGCGGAACGGGATGCCCTGGGAGGAGGCGATGGCTTCGCAGGTGAGCGGGCGGGAGGGTTCGCAGGCGAGCTCGAGAAGGGCCCGTGCGGCGTAGTCCGCCTTCGCGGAGATATGCATGCGCCCATCATGCCCGACCCCTCCCCCGTGTGAAGGCACCGCACGATCTCTGCGGCAACATTGCGGGAACATTGCCGCAGGTGAACGGCAATGGACACCTGTTGACATCCTTTTCGCGGCCGCTCTAGCGTCGCCGCCATGAGTGAGCCGCTGACGACACCCGGCGAGGGTTTCCACCCGCACCTGCACGACACCTCCTCCCCCGCCGCGACGACGCCGCTTCGCGCGCGTCTGCACCACATCCGGGCCGACGCCCTCGACGGCGACACCGCGCAGACCGGCGGCATGCGCCGGTTCGCGGCGGTCAGCGGGAAGACCGTGGGCTCCGAGAAGCTGTGGATGGGCCAGACCCACGTCGCCCCCGCCACGTCCTCCTCGGATCACCACCACGGCGAGTCGGAGACCGCCATCTACGTGGTGAGTGGGCACCCCGAGTTCGTCTTCCTGGACGGCGCGGGCGACGAGGCGGAGGAGGTACGGCTGCGCACGTCTCCCGGCGACTACATCTTCGTCCCGCCGTTCGTGCCGCACCGGGAGGAGAACCCGGACCCGTCCGAGGAGGCGGTCGTCGTCATCGCCCGCAGCACGCAGGAGGCCATCGTGGTCAACCTGCCGAAGCTGTACGCGCTTCCGGCCGACGGGGACTGACGACGGCCATCCCCCTCCCCCGGGCATCACGGAGGGCTCAGTTGCGTATGTGGAGGCCGAACCCGGAACGGCCCGCCGGCTCCAGCCCGTCCCTCAGGTGCAGCGAGGGCATCTCGTAGTCGCCGGAGTTCTGCGGCCGGAACGGGATCGGCTCGGTCGACTCCAGGGTGAGCAGCCGCTGCCGCCACGCCTTGGCGACGTCCGGGAAGTCCTCGTCGGTCAGCCGGTCGGCGCCGTACAGCACGAACGGGGGCAGCACCTCGATGCCCGGGTAGTACAGGATGCCGTGGTGGATCGGGAACAGCAGGTCCTCCATGGGGCCGTTGATCCCGCGCGCCGCGTAGTGCGACTCGTGGCCGCCGACGGTCACCGACAACAGCGCCCTGCGGCCCGCGAGGGAACCCTCGCCGAACCTGTCCCCGTAGCGGGTGTCGCTGTGCTCGCCCACGCCGTACGCGAAGTTGCGGGTGAAGACCCGGTCCACCCAGCCCTTGAGGATCGCGGGCATCGAGTACCACCACAGCGGGAACTGGAGGACGATCGTGTCCGCCCACACCAGTTTCTCCTGCTCGGCCCGTACGTCCGGGGTGAGCGTCCCGGTGTCGAAGGCCCGCCCCGAGTCCCGGGCGACCTCCAGCCGGCCCGAGCCGTCCCTTCCGTAGTCCGCGGCGTCCACGACCGCCTTCCAGTTCATCGCGTACAGATCGCTCACCCGTACCTCGTGCCCGGCGCCCTCCAGCGTGGACACCGCGAGGTCCTTCAGCGAGCCGTTGAGCGACTTCGGCTCCGGGTGGGCGTGGACGATCAGCGTCTTCATGACAACTCCCCTTCGGATCGGTCGCCTTCGATCCTGGGCGCCTCGACGCCGTTTGTTCAGGGACGCCTTTACCGCCGGTCTCGACTTCCTGGTAACGGCAGGGCCACCTTCACGGCGACTCGGCCGGCCGGCGCCGGGCCATACTGAGGACATGGAGGATCTTGCGAACTTCCTGCGCAGCCGGCGTTCCCGCGTCGACCCGGCGACCGTCGGCATCCCCGTCGACAGCCGCCGCCGGGTCGCGGGGTTGCGCCGCGAAGAGGTCGCGCACCTGTCGGGGGTGAGCGTCGACTACTACGTCCGGCTGGAACAGGGCCGCGCCACCCAGCCGTCCGAGCAGGTACGGGACGCGCTCGCCCGTGTCCTCGGACTCGACGAGATCGAACGGGGCCACCTCGACCGGCTCGCCTGCCAGCGCCGCCGGAACACGAAGGCGCCGCGCGGGCGGCTGCGCCCGGAACTGCTCCGCGTCCTGGACCTCGTGGGCGACGCCCCCGCCATGATCATGAATCACCGATTGGACGTCCTCGCCGGGAACCGCCTCGCGGAGCTCCTGTACGGCCGCCCGCTGCCGGGCCTCAACACCGCCCGGCACATCTTCCTGGAGGAGGCCGGGCAGGGCCTCTACGCGGACTGGGAGAAGTGCACGGTCGACGTGGTCGGGCATCTGCGGCTGGCCGCCGGGGAGTATCCCGCCGATCCCGGGCTCGCCTCGCTGATCGGCGAGCTCGCCATGAACAGCGAGCGGTTCCGCCGGCTGTGGGCCCGTGCCGACGTACGGGCCCGCACGCACGGGCGCAAGGCGTACCGGCACCCGCTGGTCGGGCTGCTGGAACTGCACCAGGAGAACTTCGCGCTGCCGTCCGAGGCGGGCACGGAGCTGGTGGTGCTGTCGGCGGCCCCCGGCAGCGCCGCCGAGGACGGGCTGCGGCTGCTGGCGGGACTGGGCGCGGACGCGGCGCCCGAGGAGTCCTGCGAGCGGGGCGAGCGCGGGGGCGCTCCGGGGCGGAGCACGCGCCGCCGGAGCTGACGGGCGCGGGTGACAGCGGCTGACAGCGGCTGACAGCGGCTGACAGCGGCTGACAGCGGCTGACAGCGGCTGACAGCGGCTGACAGCCGGAGTCGACCACGTGC
>Ga0164243_10011170_pt1 | contig 12831 bp, 8 predicted proteins | sample OricompcompostOP_FD_108781 | JGI IMG/M metagenome (GOLD analysis project Ga0164243, IMG submission 108781) | Organic Plus compost microbial communities from Emeryville, California, USA - Original compost - Organic plus compost (OP) | ecosystem: Engineered > Solid waste > Mixed feedstock >...
AGTTTAATGGAAAGTGGCCCAACGACCTCCGAAATTCAGGAGATTTTTTGGCCCAGTGACCTCCGAAATAATTGGCAAATAAAACCGAATTAACTGGCCCATTGACCTCCGTTATAGACATTAGCAATCATTGCAGCTCTTCTTGGTGGTTCCTTTGTTATTAAGAGAAGTAAAAAAAAGAATAGTGATAATAAAACTACCGTGATACAGAAAGACAACAATGTAAGTGGCGGTGGTAGCATTATTGGTAATCAAACCATAAATGATTGATGGATGGTCTTGAAATTAGGCAGGAAGGCAATACAGTTCATGGTGGAGATGTTATAGGTCAGCAAATTATTAACAACCATTACCCCAAGGCAACTCGTCTAGCCTCCTTGTTTGAGAAGTTAAAGAGTAAAATTGAAACCAATACTACGGTCGAACACATCTCTGATAATCTTAAGCGACTATCAGAAGATAGAGACGTTGTAGGCCTCGAACAAAAACTAATAGACGGACAACGAGAATATCTTCTGAGTGATGCAATGTGGCTGAAACAAGAATATGCCAAAAAGTTAACCAAATATACTTTTTTTGAACCGGCTCAAGAGATTCACGCTTATCTCTTGTCGGCAGTACTCGAAAAGTTTAGGAATATCATCTACCCTATGATAATTAATAATAGAACTCACGAGGAAATTTCTCAAGTTATTTCTAACCACATCATAAATCCTATTATAACTATAATCCAGGAGGAGGGATGTGAGGATGTTATGGGATTATGCGCAATTGATATTGAAGGAATGATATATTATCTAACCGGAAAGTGTCACATCAAATGGAAGCTATAGTTTATCACCCCGCATATGACTTGTATCATACCGTTTATAGAATGCTCCATATTCTGACAAAATTTGACAAGAGTGATTTTGTGGAAGTAGATCGAATACGGATATGGGATTTTTATATTTTATTTCCTGAGAAAATATATGGAATCAAATTAAAGCGCGAGGAGGTGGATATTAAAGAGTTAATTAAACGGTTTGTAAAAAAAAGTTGACAACCCATACGAATTGATTATTGATAATAAAAAGATATTTGAAAAAATAAGGCCCTATCAATTAACAGCATTGAAGTGTTTGGCGTCATACGGCATAATAAATAAAGACTATCTTGAATCCAATAAGGTTTCGGTTGTATCCAAAGATTTAATGGAAAAATACTCTCAAAAAATAGAGAGACTTAGTGACGTAGAGTCAAATGTTCTTAACCTTTTGACTTCACATTTTTACTACGTATCTATGTTTGGAAACTATGGTCTAAAGGCAAGAACACAACTCCTAGAAAGTAAATACGATGTTCAATAATTTATTTCTAAATAGATTAAAGATTGTTACGCGTTCTGGTAAGGTTGCCTATGATGAGATGTACCATCGAGGCGTAAATATTATACGGGGCGATAATAGCAGCGGTAAGTCGACCATTACCCACTTTATTTTCTATGTATTAGGTGGAGCGTTTACTGATTGGGTCAAAGAAGCTAAAGCTTGCCAATATGTAATTGCAGAAGTGGAGATGAATGGGGCAAAAATAACCATACGTAGAAATATTACGATAAATCCGGATACTGGAAAAGGTAACCCTATCGAGGCAATACATATATATTGGGGGGATTTTCTTGGCGCCGAAAAAGCTCCATTTGATGAGTGGCAAAGGTTTGGTTATCAAACTACTTCCGAGCGGAAGAGTTTCTCAAACGTCTTCTTTGAGTTATTGGATATGCCTATTATAAAGGGAGATAGTAATATTACAATGCATCAACTTTTAAGATTGATGTATGTAGATCAGGATTCACCGACAGCTTCATTGTTCTTCTATGAATTATTTGATTCATCACTAACAAGGGAAATAGTTTCTGATATATTGTTGGGTGTATATAGTGAAAGTTTATATGAAAGTAAACAGAGAGAGATAGAAGCGAATAAAGAACTGGATGATGTTAAAAGTGAAATTCGTGTAATAAAAAGGTTCATACAAAATCCTCTGGACTTAAAGCCATCTCATATTAAGGATAATATTGCGAGTAAGGAGGTAGAGATCGCAAATATTGAATCTGAACTTCATGAGTATCGTGTAAATAATAAGAAAGTGCGATTTCAGCAAACCACTAAGTTGGAATTTGAGAGACTTAACGACGATTTAGTAAATCAGAGGCATGCAGTTACTCAACTCGAAGACAGAATTCGCAGTATACAGTATGACGTTATTGATACTGGACAATTTGTATCGGTATTAGAGAAGAAGATAAAAGCCATAAGGAATTCTATTACTACCAGAGATTTTTTGGGTAACTTTCCGCTTGAGTATTGTCCTGAGTGTCTGACTCCATTAAACGAAGATTCAAGTTCGAATCAATGCAAACTATGTAAAGAATATATAGATGAATCCTTTGGTATTACCCAGGCAAGAAAGATTGAGCAAGAACTGGCCTTCCAAATAAAAGAATCAAAATCACTATTAGCCATTAATGAGAGAAATATTTTAGATCTTAAGGCAACCAATGAGGTTGAGCGTGTCAAGTTATATCAACTTCAGGTGAAGGCTAATGAGTCATTGAAAGACGTAAGGAGTCTTAGAGAAGAGAGAGTTGATGATCTCTATACTCAGAAAGGGTTCATAGAGGGAGAGATCGCTCAGTTGAATACCCTACTAGAACAGGCCGAAATATATAGTGGACTTGATAGGAAAAGATTGATGTTAGAAGAGGAATTGGCTGTTCTTGATGCGAAAATAAAGAAGATGGAAGAGGCACAAAGTAAGCTGAAATTTGAGATTAATGGTGAAATTGAAAAAAAAGGACTGTATTTATTAAACAACGATTTGAAACGGCAACAGGATTTCATTGGAGCCAAAGAGTTTAATATAGATTACCGGAATAACCTAGCGTTTGTTTCAGACAAGTCTGCCCGCTATTCCGCAAGCTCAAATTTTTATCTTAAGACATCCGCGCGTTTTGCAATATTTTTAGCATCACTACAAAATAGGCAGATGAGATATCCTAGATTTATTTTTTCTGACAATATGGAAGATAAAGGAATTGAAGTAGAGAGAGCCTTCAACTTTCAGAGGATAGTGATTCAGGAAGCTGCTAAGTATGATAGAAATTCATATCAGTTAATTTATACTACTTCTCACATCCCGCCAGAGCTTCGGGATAGCAAGGATTGTGTTGGAGAATTTTATACCAAAGATTCTCCTAGCCTCAAAAATATTTGACAGGAGATATATTTTGCAAGATAAGGAAGTCCACTACTTGATGGGTACTAATATTTGTTGTTTGAATATCCAGCAATCAGAAATCCCATGTTGATAACTCCTAAAAATGCTTCCAGTGAACATAAGAGTTTTAACCAGCCGGTAGGGCTGAAGTCACCATAGCCAAGTGTGGTAAATGTAATGGTACTGAAATACAAACCATCACCCAGTCCGAAGTTAGTTGTTCCTCCCGAGGAGTTGATAAAAGCGCGCCCTAACCAAAATATAAAGCCGAATGTGAATATAATGGCTATGGAAAGGTATATAATTCTATGCGGCTTCCGTCCATATTCCCAATAGTAGAAACTTATCGATTTGGTGATAAATTGCCACCCTTTTAAATTTGATCTGATCCACTCATTTTCTTCTATGAAATAATGTCTGGCTATATCATCCTCACCCTGTGCTTGGTAGACTTTTTTGAAAGCTTTATAACCATTAAAATTATTGTCAGGCATGCCGTGTTCTTTATGGATGTGGGTCGCAACTAATGTACAGTCTAACAAAACAGGATTAAAGCTTCCTCCGACGATTTTAGTTGAATATAGCTTTGAATTGTAAAAATCTCCACTTACGTTACAATTGTAGAAAGACCACTGTTGAAGTTTGGAACTAACCATAGTAAAGTTTGCCACAGTGCAATGTTCAAGTTTAACAGTGGGCATATTAAAGTCTTCGGCGATCCAGTTGTCGCATGCGCAATAATGACAACTTAAATTCCCATATTCACCGAAATAGATATCTCCCCGAAGGTCTATTCCGCACAGATTTACAAATTCCAGTCGTTTCCCTCGAAATAACGTACCATGTTTTTCAGGAAGAGATATTCCTCCCATCTTTAGTAATTCAAAATCTGATCTATGAACGTAAACATCTGCATGTATGAATACTCTTTCCAGGTTGGTATTAGGGGAGCTACGGGAATTGATATACAATATTTCTTGGTGTTGTCCACGTGCATGAAGCCAATCAAGATAAGAAGTGAATGTCTGAATATATGTCGAATGATAGGTTGATCCCAGATAAGTCCTCTCGCCTTCTACCTTTTGATAGTTAACGACAGTGAATTCAATATCGTCGTCTACTATTTTAGTTAGAAAAAGATTTTTGTCTTTCGAGCTTTTTTTGGGTTCTAAAAACGGCGTAAGAAATCCTGTGGCTATGATTATTTCATTGGTGAGATTATTTTCTTCTTTCCACTCTTTAAATAGGCGTAACGTTTTATCAAAATGACTCATTAAAACCGGGAAGTCATGCGTTTGTCTCCATTCGATAAAACGCCTTTCGGAAAGGGACCACAGGTCAATAATGTCCGGTTTGGGGTTGTTTTTAATCTTGTCAAATATTCTTTTGTCCACATCCTCTGTTTCTTTTAAAAACATCTCACGGTATTTATTCATATACGTTTAATATTCTGGTTAGAGTAGAGTCGTAATTTAAATTAAGCTTATTTCAAGATCGCTTCAAGTTTATGGCTGAAGGTATTCTATTACAGTAACTACTATGGAACCCTGCCTGACCTGGTGACAAGGTTTTCTGATCAGGACCTCCCATCAGATGACCTAACATAGAGGCATATTTTCTATCTATTAGCTACGCCGACATGCCTATATTGCAATAAAGCAAATATAAAAGAGAATATTGGGAGTTAACAACTGGAAAAATGGTTTAATAATTTGTTCAATTTCTCATACAGACTATGAGAAATAGTATCGAAATTATTTATACTCCAAAACGGAACTTCTGCGGCGGTAACATAAATTTTATCATTCTCATTAAACCCAGAACTAATTGTAAAGTGACTATCATGTTGCAGTACCTCAGTATAATTGGGATACAATAGTAGAACTGCCTTACAACCCCTTCTGAAAGCATAAGAGGTTACTTGGTATAAGTCACTTTGCATTACTCCTCTTTTTTTATCTTCTCTTGATTCATTATTCCTGATTTTATATTTGGTATCTATAATAATCTTTAACGATGAATGATTTCTATGGGTGAGGACGATGTCGTGTTGCATTTTAAAGACGGATTCATCAGTCAGAAATTTATCTGATTTTTGATATTCAACAATCCAATCCTTACTGAAATATAGTTCAAAATATCCAGCGATAAAATCTTCGAAAATATATTCCATTGGTAACAGAAGACACCAGTTTTTTTGCTCGTAGTATTGATGGTCGTACAGTAGGAGATCTAGCACTGAACGGCAAATATCAATTACGTCAAGATATTCAGTATAATGGGCATTAACTTTAATATTGTTTAGTATGGCACTATTAGACGGGGTGTCCTCAACTTCGTCTAAGATGAAAAGTATATCATTAAGTATTTGCTTGGTTTCAATAAACCTCGCTTTTTTAGATAAGAGACGCGTTACATATTTTATAGTTCTGTTTAGTTTATTATCAAAAATCAGAGGTTCCGTATCGCATTCAAGAATTTGATGATTTCCATTTGTTAATCCATTTGAAATATAACGATTGAAATCTATACGTCCCTTAGGCATAATCAAACTTTCTTCTACCTCTTCGTATAAAGATATAGGAAACTCGCTGATTACCTCTCGCATCCGGCTAGCCATGACATTGATGATTAGCTCAGGCAGATCGCAGGTTGAATCAAGATTTAAGTTATTCTTGGTGAAAGGGAACTTCCATTTCCTGCAGTGATTAAACCAGAAGAAAAAATGACTGATAAATAGCTTTTTGTTTTGATCATTAATTTGATAATCCCTAAATACCTTAGGATATATTTCAATTTGTTCTTCAGTTGTCTGAATGAAACCAATATAATTTTTAGCCCACGCAATATCCCCATCGAAGGAAATAATCGCTTGAGACACTGAGTATTCTTTCTCGTCTGCACCGATCTCTATTTCTTTTTCAAGTCGTTGTTGCCAAACCTCTTTTAAATAAGGCTCCAGCAGACTTCGGTTTACTTTTCCAATCAAACCGAACTCAAAGGTTGTCAGGAATTTCATCTGCTATATGATTTAGATCAACACGCCATTCATAAGTAGTAGCATCATATTTAACGGCATAACCACTTTTGTTAAAAATAGATCTCACATCGTCAATCCTTCCTGAGAAATATTCCAATAAAAGAGGAATTATTTTCTTTTTAATTATTTCGTCCAATGGGATCTCTTTTAGTAGATAGGCATGTCCGATCAGGTAATCTGCATTTTTCCTTTTTTCATAAATATTTCTATTAATTGTCTCCAGAAATGGAATTCTTTCATTATATCTACCGACTAAGGTATTTACATCAGGATACATTCCAATAAATTCAAATCTTCGTCTAAGAGCAATATCAATTAGAGCAATAGACTTGTCAGCTGTATTCATCGTGCCAATAATGTATAAATTGGGAGGGACTGAAAAATCTTCTCCAGATGACAATTTTACTTTCAGCTCATTATCGCCTCCAATTCGTTTATCGTCCTCTAATAATGTTATTAGTTCTCCAAATACTCTCGAAATGTTGGCTCTATTTATTTCATCAATAATTAGTACGTATCTTTTTGCTTCGTTTTTCTCAAGCGACGAATCGTAAGCTGATCTGGCTTTTTCTACGATAGAATAGAATATTCCTTTGTGCTTTACGAATGAAAGCTGATTGTTTGTGTTTGCCATGTCTGGTTTTATCCCAGTCATGAAATCTTCGTAGGTGTAACTTTGATGAAAGGTGACAAAGGCTATTCTTCCATCTTCTTTCAATTTGTCAAATTCTTCTTTATTTTGAAGATGGTTGCCAGAGGTTCCGTTAATTATTTCAACAGCCTTATCAATAGTCCTATATGTTTTACCAGTTCCAGGAGGTCCGTAAAAGATAACATTCAACGGAAACTCCGGTAACGCAGATGATGAAGATGGTGCTTGGGTTTCTGTTGCTCTATTTTCTACACTTGGATTTATTCCCAAATAAGATTCAATTTTTCTTTTGCTTTCGGGGTATTCATATTGCCATACAGATGTTCTCAATCCTTCGTCTATATCTAGATCGTCTATGTCGGTTTTTATCCATTCCACATTTCTACAATGCGGAAAGTCGAAGGAGTCTTCGTATAAATAGTTATCACTGATAACTCTTCCGATGGCCTTAATGGTCATTCCATCTGCTATCAAGATATAGTCATAAGGTAATATTCCATTATAGAATGTAAAAATTTCTCCTGCTTTTCTAGAAGCTGTCCTATTGTCTCCGCGATAGAAACCATTTGTTTGAAGGGCTCTTTGGAAGTTTGCCCTATTTAAAGGAGCTATGTCTTCCAGATCACCTATTTCATGCCAACCAATAGATGCTATATTATTCTGAATCATTACAGGGAGCAAGGAATTTCCATTTTCGCCATTCCTGCAACCGATCCTAAAATAAGTCGGTTGGTGCTGAGAATAGGTGGATTGTATATATGCATCGTATGATAGCTTGATGAAATCAATATTTAATTCATTCTGAATTCTTACCTGTAATTCTCGCAGTTCCGAGAAAGAATTGAAAACAGGATCTATTCCTTTACTTATTAAATAATCTGAAACCAGGCTATTGAAGCATAGAAAATTGTATGGGGTGATCCTAAACATGCCATCCAATAATTTAGATTTTCCAATGCCCCTTATCGACAGAATATTCTGAAAATCTGCATTACTAATTGTGTTTGATATAAGGTTATCGAAAAAATCCCAAAGTCGATTTATTTCATTGTGTGTTCTTTCATAAGCGTAAGGGAAAAACCAAACATTAGTTGCAAATACACTAGGGACACCGCAAATGTCCTTAACTGGGATATCGATGTGCATCAACCTGCAAACTGAATTTAATATTCGTTTATTTCGGAGTGGACCGTGTTTATATATATAGCTAAAGAATGTAAATGGATCTATTTCTGTTAAGGGGGTCTTTTGTCCCGGGCTTGTCTCATCATCAAATCTGTCTACGCCGGCCTGTTGAAGAATATTAATTAATTCATTTTGATTGCCTCTATACGCAGGGAGCTTCTCTGTAATCGCCTGATGGGCGTCAACCCATGAATAAATAAGTTTCATACTTAAGTTATATGGTATTAGGATTAAAATGATGTTTTGTTTTTATGTGAACTGTCATTTGACAGCTTTATGGGGAGTTAAAAATACTGTGGGGCATAAAATATCGATTATGGAAGACTAAATATAGAAGATTTTCTACAAAATGTTTGTTATTCGAAGATACTTGTAGTGAAACTTATCAAGATTTAAAAGGTATAAGCCTAACAGCAGTTAGTGGGATATGAAAAGAATATCTTGTAGATCCAGTTCTGTCTCAATGATATTGTCGGGCCAGTGGTGTTTAAACTGCTGGCTTACTTCCTGCAATATGAAACTGTAACTGCCGCCAGTATAGTTTAGCGTGAGCATCGAAAACTTCTAATATTGAGGTTGATCTTTACAGTCCAGTTTTACCTCAAATTCCAATTGAAATTCCTATTGAGTGATTTTCCCTTTTTTAAGATGTTTAAAAATAGCATTATGAAATATTGCCCTGTTTTTTCTTAATTGTTCTTTAATTGCTGGCTCATTGAGTATTTTGCTCGCCCGTAATATGTAAGAAAAGTAGTTGGTTTTGTGTTTTCTAGGAATATCTTTTATATGTACGGAGAAGTTACCATCTTGATTTCTTACAAGTTTTTTCCTTTTGGTAAATAGATCGTCTGAATTTAAATCTAACTGGCTATACTTTCTTTTGAGGTCGCCTTTGAATATAATAGGCGGGGACATCGTATTTTCGCTGATTTTTCGTGCTCTATGTGCTTTCTTCTTTACTGCGTATATTAATCGGCGATAGAACTTGGCAATATTACTCGATTTAATAAGCGTTTTATATCCATAAAATTCAAACCCCAGATAGGTTAGAGGTTTCCCAATGACGGATCTGTCTTTCTGCAGTAATATAGATGTAAGCCTTGTTTTATTTGGACTAATTTGAAAATTTCTAAAATAATATTTCTCAGTTTTAGATTCGCTAATCGTTACATGGCTTTTTTTTATGCGGGTGTTCATGAAAGTCTCAATCTCATCTGCATTTATCGGATCGCATATAACAAGTATGTCGTCAGAATAGCGTCTGTAAAAACCATTCAGCTTATTTACAACTGTTTCGATTACTTCAACATCGAATTCCAACAAATATAGATTGGCTAGGACAGAACTTATTGGAAGTCCCTGTGGAATACCAACGGGTTGCTTATCCTTTACAAAAGGACGTCTGTATACCCTAAATTCTCCGTTTTTTATTGCGTCCCTAAATGCTTCTACCGATTCAAAGAATGCCTCCACACCATGCTCCTTTCTGTTATGAGCTAATTTCTTCTCATTAAATCCGTACCTTCTACCGTTGGAGTTTCTCTTTACTCGTAGTTCATCTAAAAGTATGTATTTGAAATTTGTAGCAGCATTAAATACGTTGTAGTCTGCTGGACTGAGTTTTTCAGTGCCTATTAATTTACACCAGGCTTGCTTGAGTTTATTGTGATTTAATTCGTTGAAAAAACTTTTTATGTCAAACATTAGGACAATACATCCATCGCTAGCTCGTGTCTTAATTTCTTCAAATGCTTCAGACGCAAAATGGATTGTACTCTTTCCTGGAGTGTCAGATTCCTCAAATCCATCGATGGTGATTTTTCGGTAGGCAGTAATACAAGCGGTTAGTCCAGAATGTTTTTCTAATTCAACTTCGTAGCGATCTAATAATTTCTGCGCATAAAAGCCAAATATAATTGAATCAATGTGAGTCGAATAATGCAAAGGGCGTAACTTAGCTGTTTTTTCTACTTTACCACCTACTTTATGTAAGTGACTTCTTTTTTTGGGGTAACTGGGCGATTTCTTATATTTTCTTTCTTTTATTACAGAATGAATAAGAGGAAAGAAAGCGTGCCTTTCGACGAATTTTTCATCATGGACTTTTGTGATAAGCTCATTTCGTCTTCTTGCAACATCAATCTTCGGAGTAATGTGGAGATAACCTCTCCCTTTTAGCCATTTGGGTTCTTGTTGTGGATTAGCCATAAAAAAGCCTCACAGTTTTGGTGTAGCGGATATTAAACAGACATTACCTCAAAATGAGCAGGGTCAGTACCCAGTAACTGAGTCACACATGTGAATTTCAATGTAAGATATAGAATGCTTACCAAATACGCTATAACAATGCTGCTATTGACGATTTCAATAATATTACATACCTTAGAGGCTATCAGCACAAGCTTTCTTGCTCAGGGTACCTGCCTTACCGGGATTCTGGCACTGCGCGCAGTGGTAGAATTGGTGAAGACCTTACCTGGACAATTCAGGCTCATTCATGACAATCTCTTACCTGTTATCCTTTTCATATAACAGTAGATCTTTGTTGTATAGCGAATCTGTTATTCGATACTTCAGAAGATTTATGACCTATAACTAGTTGTCTGTAGTCCTCGAACTGTAAGGCTAAGCTGCAAATATACGAATATATAACCATTTAAGATAGATGATTAATAATTTTTTTGAAATCGGAGATATTGTCGCTGTAAAGACGCACCCTTATTTCAATGAATTGACCAATCTGGTGATCAGTGGAGATCCAGGCATGATCCCTCCGCTAATGATAGTTACAGAAGTTTTTAAAAGCCAACGGACTGCTTTTGGAAAAGGTTCTTTGAAAGAGGAAGCGGTTAAGTATCGTTGCCATTGGTTTTCATCTAATTCTCTAAGTTTTCTAACTACTGATGTATTTGAAGGAGATTTGAAACTCATAAAAAAAAATACGCACAATATTTGCCCTTCGGCTTTAAGGAGAGGTGATATAGTAAGACTAAAGAGCACATCACTTGAATTGGGAAAGTTAAAATCATTTCAACACTTTGAAGATAATTCTCTGGCTACCTTAAGTGGAACAACGGCGATTACCTCTCAGCTTCTTTTCCTACCTCCTGTTATGCAGGTATTCGATGTTCAATATTTCAAAACAGATAAGCCACTTCTTAACAAGAAAACAGGAGAGATATTGCGAACAATTCCTGTATGGGAAGTTAAGTGTTACTTTTTTAACTCCAAATTGGATAAACTTTCTGAAATCGCTCTGCCGTTAGATGCCCTAGAACTACTAGAAGAAATTGATCGCAATAAACTCGAGGTTATTAATGATATAATCATTAAATCTGGTTATCTACTTGTCAGTCGAGATAATGTGAAAACAATTGTTAAACCTCGCAGTATCACAGTCAGGATCGGAGCTTATTACCTACGAGGCTATGATATTTTACTTAATGAAATGAGAGAGGTGTTAATTGATAAGAGTGTTGATTTTATTGCCGTTGAAAATCCTTATGAAAAGGAAGTGCCTAATTTTAATATTGAATCGAACCCCAATTCAGCTGCACAAGCTTTTATTTACAATGAGATAGTAGAAAGCTCTCTATATGCTATTAAGAATCGTCGTTATGTCAGGATTAGATACAAGAATAGGAATGATCAAATTTCAATTCGGACAATCATGATTTTTAATGTTGTTGAGGTTAACGAAAATGGTACCTTGTTAAAGTATCTAATAGGATTCTGTTTGTTGAGACAGGAAAACCGACATTTTAGAATAGATCGAATTCAAAGTCTCCAAGTTGTTATACTGTCTCACGCGGACAATGTTTGAGCATCTTGCTGTAGCCTCAATTTATGCAGGTTTCTCACTTTTTAGTAATAATTTACCTGATTCAAGCCGTCGCTATTTCATAAAGCGAATATTATACGCATCAATACATTCGATATTGAGGGTCACTCGCAATTAAATGTGGCCTTTCGTTAAAATCGTCTATAGCAAATTTCTTGAACAATTCGATTGATGCTTTTGAGCAATAGTAAATTAATTTTATATCTGCGGAAAATGTATCCCCAGGTTGTATGACTATATTATAATTGTAAATTGATCTACTGAATGGCTGACCATTAATTGAATGGTATTTTCCATTGTTATGGATAGTATTTCGAAAAACTTTTAATATCTCATATCCACTTACCAGTCTTGGATCAAATTGAGCAAGATATGTATTGAACGATGGCTTATTGAAGAATGTTTTATTCCCAGATTCAAGTATTGAAGAAAAACGTACTATGAAATTATAAACTGCATAAGATGATAATGTATCAAATTGCTCCTCGTCCGAAAAGCTATTCTCTCCAAGTATTTTTCTATAGCTTTCATAGGGCTTTTCTCTTTCTAAATTAAAAAGAGATACAGTTTCATTGTATGCCGAAAAGATAATTGTGCGTACATATCCTAGCAACGAAACTCTGGTATCATCATTGTTTTGGCTTATCGGTGGCTTGTAATTATAAATTTCGTGCTGGGCCTTTTTACAAAAAAAATATACCTTACGAAGGTAGTATTCTGTCACTAATAGACGAATTGCCCACGATATATTTCCGGGGATTGGACAATTTGATTGCAACAGCGAGAAGTAATAAGGTGGCGGTTTGCTTGGGCTTTCAGGACTTTTCACAATTAATTCGAGATTACGGCGAC
>Ga0164243_10011171_pt1 | contig 12831 bp, 8 predicted proteins | sample OricompcompostOP_FD_108781 | JGI IMG/M metagenome (GOLD analysis project Ga0164243, IMG submission 108781) | Organic Plus compost microbial communities from Emeryville, California, USA - Original compost - Organic plus compost (OP) | ecosystem: Engineered > Solid waste > Mixed feedstock >...
AACCGCCATTTGCGCACCATGTCCTTGGGCGCGCGCGCATAGCCATAGCCCGGCATATCGACGAGCCGGAAGCGCAGCGGCTCCCCCACGTCGAAGAAATTGAGTTCCTGCGTGCGCCCCGGCGTATTGGATGTGCGGGCGAGGCTGTTGCGCCCGGTCAGCGCATTGAGCAGCGACGACTTGCCGACATTGGACCGCCCTGCGAACGCCACCTCGTTCACCGCCATGTCGGGCAGGAATTTGAGGTCCGGCGCGGATTTAAGGAAGGCGATCGGCCCGGCAAAGACCTTGCGCGCTTCCTCGACCAGTTCGCTTTGTTCCTGTTCGTTCACGGGTTGCGGCCTATTTCGCCGGAGCCGCGCTCAGCTGCGGATGGCGTTTGTAGAGCCACCATTGCTGCGCCATCGACAGGCAGTTGTTGGTGATCCAGTAGACCAGCAGCCCCGCCGCGAAGGGCGCCATGATGAACATCATCACCCATGGCATGATCGCGAAGACCTGCTGCTGCATAGGGTCCATCTGTGCCGGGTTCAGCTTGAACTGGAAATACATGCTGATTCCCAGCAGCAGCGCCAGCACGCCGATCCCCAGGAAAGCCGGAGGCGTGAAGGGCAGCAGGCCGAACAGGTTCAGGATATGCAGCGGATCGGGCGCGGACAGATCCTTGATCCACAGCACGAAAGGCTGGTGCCGCATTTCGATGGTGAGCTGCAACACCTTGTAGAGCGCGAAGAAGATCGGAATCTGGAGGAAGATCGGCAGACAACCGGCAAGGGGGTTCACCTTCTCCCGCTTGTAAAGCGCCATCATCTCCTGCTGGAGCTTGGGCTTGTCGTCCTTGTAGCGTTCCTGCAACGCCTTCATCTTGGGCTGCACGGCGCGCATCGCGGCCATGCTGGCGAACTGGCGCTGGGCGACGGGGAACATCAGCGCCCGGACCACGAAGGTCAGGCAGATGATCGCCACGCCGAAATTGCCGATATGCTGGAACAGCCAGTGGAGCAGGGCGAAGATCGGCTTTTCGAACCAGTAGGACCAGCCCCAGTCGATCGCCCGGTCGAACAGCGGAATCCCCGCGTCCTGATAGGCTTCCAGCGTCTTCACTTCCTTGGCGCCCACGAACAGGCGTGCGGTCTGGGTGATCGCCTTGCCCGGGGCGAGCATCACAGGGGGCAAGCTGTAGTCGGCCTGATATTGCGTGCCCGCGCCTTTGCGGAACTGGCCTGCAAAGGCTTCCTTCTGGTCGGGAACGAGCGCGGAGAGCCAATATTTGTCGGTAAAGCCCAGCCAGCCGCCGGTCGACTGGAAGCTCTGGGTCGACGGACCCTTGTCCAGATCCTTGTAGTTCACGTCATAATTGGCCGCGCCGTTGAACACGCCCATCGGGCCGATATGGATGGTCCAGGTGTCGGGATCATGAGGAATACCGGTTCGGCTGACATAGCCATAGCTTTTGACGCCAATGGCGCCCGCGCCGCTGTTCGATACTTTCTGCTGCGCGGTAATCATGTAATTCTGATCGACCGAATAGCGGATTTCGAAGGTCTGGCCCGCACCATTGTTCCAGCGCAGGGTGACCGGGCTGGTCGGCGTCAATTCCGTATCGTCCGCCGTCCAGAGCGTGTTGTTATCCGGCGTCTTGACGCCTTCGCCCTGCCAGCCGAAGCCCGCGAAGAAGGCGTCCTGCGTGCCGCTGGGCGAAAACAGTCGGATGGCGGGTGAATCCCTGGAGATCGTCTCGCTGTAGGTCGGCAGCACGATATCGTCGATGCGCGCGCCCTTGAGGTTGATGGAGCCGGTCAGCTTGGGCGTTCGGATTGCAATGCGCGGGCCTTCCTTCAGCACCAGCGCGCGGTCGCGGATCGCGCTCGGCGAATCCGCCGCTGGATCGGCGCCCGGTTGCGGTGCGGGGACTTGCTTGCCGCTTTCCACTTTGGTTGCGGGCGGGTTGGCCGCCGGGAAGAAATGATTGGCGATATAGGGCCAGCCGAACAGGATCAGCGCGGTCAGGATAACCGCCAGCACAATGTTCTTCTTGTCGTCCACTTATCTCGGCTCCGCCGTAATCGTTATTCTGATGAGTCAGGGAACCGGGTCATAGCCCGATCCACCCCACGGGTGGCACCGCATTAGCCGCTTCGCCGCCAGCCAGCTACCCTTGATCGGGCCATATTTGCCGATCGCTTGAATCGCATATTCCGAACAGGAAGGCGCATAGCGGCAGGAAGGTGGCAAAACCCGCGAAGGGCCAAGCTGCCAGCCGCGCGCGATCAGGATGAGGATGCGGGAAATCACCGGCCTGCCTTGCGCTGTTCGGGAACAGAGGGCTTGCTCTTGCTGTCGCGCCGATGTCGGGAAGGTGGCGCGTCTGCCTGCGAATCCGCGCGACGGACTTTCTGCAGGGCCTTTTCCAGTTCCTGCCGCAGTTTCATGAAATCGCGCTCCACGCCGTCCGCGCGGCCGATCAGCACATGGTCCGCCCCCGACACGCCATGAACGGGCAGGAGTTCCCGCGCGAGAACGCGAAAACGGCGCTTCATCCGGTTCCGGACGACAGCGCCGCCAATCTTCTTGGTGACCGTGATGCCATAGCGCATCGCCGGATCGCCATCACCGCGTTCGCGCACCAACAGGACGAAGCCTGGCATGGGCGCGCGCTTGCCGCGATTCGCTGCCAGAAAATCCGCGCGCCTGCCTATTACGGCAGGCCCTCGGTCCGGCACAGATTCGCGTGTCGCTTGGCTCAGGCGCTCAGGCTCTTGCGGCCGCGCGAACGGCGCGCGCGGATCACGTTGCGGCCGCCGGGAGTCGCCATGCGGGCGCGGAAACCGTGACGGCGCTTCCGAACCAGATTGCTCGGCTGAAAGGTGCGCTTCATCGTTCATTCCTCAAAAACAAATAGAGAATCGGGCGTGACAAAAAAGGGCCGCCGGTGGGCGACCGCATGTCAGGGGGGTGCCGATAGGCAAAAGGCCCGGTGAAGTCAATGGCGGAAGGTGCCTGCCTTCGCTTTGCGCGCGTCAGGAAATGGCGGATGTTTCGCGATGAAAAACCGTATCGCGCTTCACTTCCCCCGCGCCGCGCTCACCGCTTCCTTGAGCGCCTCATGTCCCACCGCGCCGTTCAGCACCTGATTGCCGATCACGAAGGTCGGTGTGCCGCTGGCCTGCAATTTCTGGGCGAGCGCGATGTTGGAGGCGATTTCGGCATCATATTTTTTCGACGCGATGGCGGCTTCGGCGTCGGCCTTGCCGATCCCGACCTTGGCGGCGGAGGCCAGAATTGTATCTCGCGTCACCCGGCCCGCATCGTAAAGCGCGCGGTGAAAGGGCATATATTGTCCGCGCTCCGCCGCCAGCAGCGATACCTTGGCCGCATCGCTGCTCTCCTCGGAGAGAATCGGCAGTTCGCGATAGACGACCTTCAGATTCCGGTCCTGGCTGACCAGCTTGGCGAGATCGGGCAGGGAAGCCCGGCAATAGCCGCAGGCATAGTCGAAAAATTCGACGATCGTGACATCGCCCTTGGCCGCGCCTTCCCATGCGCCCGCATAGGGCGTTTCAAGAGCGCTGCGGCTTGATTCGATGGTGCTTTCCATCCGCTTCGACTGCAATTTCTCGATCGCCTGCGGGATGATTTCGGGATGTTCGAGAATATAGTCATGCACGATCTGCTCGATCGCGGTCTTATCGCCTGCATTCACGTTGTTTCCTGCCTGCATGGCAAGCGCGGTGCCTGCGGCGGCGGCAATAAAGGCGAATGCGCCAAGAGTCATCTGCATGGTCCTGTTGGAAAGGGCCGCGCGGAAACCCGGCCGGTTGGAGTCCGTCATTTTTTCTTCCGTTGTTGCTCCACCGCGGCGCGCGATACCAAGGCGATATCCTGTGCGCGCAGATAGTCAACAGTGCCGGGCTTCAATCCCTGCAGGGCGGCGTCGGCGCTTCGCATCGCCATCGCGTCCTGCCCCATCATCGAATAGCGTTCCGCCGTCGCCAGCGCCGCGCGCGCCGTATCCCCGCGCCGCTCATAGACGACGCCCAACTGATACCAGGCGAAGGGGTTTTCGCGGTCGCGCGCCACGGCATTGCGTAGCACCTGCTCGGCCTCGGCGAAATTGGCGTCATCTTCCGTCGCGATCAATGCATGGCCCAGCAGCGTGGAGATGAGGGGCTGGTTGGTCAGCTTCACTGCCTCGCGCAGGGGAGCGATGGCATCGGCGGGCTTGCCGCTTTCGAGCAGGATCTGGCCTTTGAGTTCCAGAAAATAGGGATCGTGCGGCATGGCGGCGAGCAGCGCATCCGCTTCCGCCAGCGCCTTTTGCGGATAGGCGCTTTTGTGCCAGGCATAGGCCCGTGCATAATGGGCGGGGATAGTCTGGTCGCTTTCGGGATATTTTCGAAGCGTCTGGGTGGGTTCGGATACGAAGCCGATCAGCTTTGCCTTGATCCGTTCGAACCGCGCTTCCAACTGGGGATCGACCGGCTTGTCCCAGGCCGGATCGACCGTATAGACCTCGCGCAGCACATTGATGCGCTCGCCCGACAAGGGGTGCGTGCGTCCATAGCTGTCCTCCTGCGGGATGGCGAGCCGATATTCCAGATTTTGCAGCTTCTTGAAGAATTCGAGGCTGCCCTTGCCCGAAACCCCGGCCTTGCTCAGATAACGCGCGCCCGCCAAGTCGGCGGAGCTTTCCTGCGCGCGGGAAAAGGCGAGGAATTTGCCCATCGCCGCCTGTTGTCCGGCGCCCAATATGCCCATGCCCGCTTCCGCGCCGCCCGCCGCGATGGCCGCCGCGCCCAATACCAGACTGAGCAGCGTGATGCCGGTCGCTTCCTTCATCCCTTCGGCCGAGCGGATGATATGTCCACCCTCGATATGGCCCAGTTCGTGTGCGACGACGCCCTGCAACTGGTTCACGTTATCGGCCTGCGCGATGAGGCCGCTATGCACCCAGACATATTGCCCGCCCGCAACGAAAGCGTTGATCTCTGGATCATTGATGACGAAGACCTGCACATTGCGGGGTTCCATCCCCGCTGCCTTGACCAGCGGACCGGACATGTCGGCCATGAAGGCTTCGGTTTCCGCGTCGCGCAGGATCTGCTGCGCCAGCGCAGGCCGCGCGAGCAGCGCGAAGGATGCCAGAAGAATGGCGAGGAAGCGAAGGCATCGGCCCGTCATGATGCGCGACCGGGTGAGGGCAAGGGAGGCAGGCATCGGCGTCACTCTGCCATGGCGCCGCTGAATACACAATGAAGCCGCGCTTTGAACAAATGGAAACGCCGCCCCGTTCCGGCGTGGGCCGGGCACAGGGCGGCGTTGTTCAAACCAGGCAATAGAGCTTATTGGCCGAAGGTGCGCTGCCACCAACCGCGCCGGGGCGAGCCGTTTTCCTCTTCCCCTTCGGCGGTTTCCGCGCCCTCGACCGAAGCCGCCACCGTTTCGGGCGCTGCTTGCGCGGCAATCGGTTCGATCACTTCTGCAGCCGTTTCCGGCGCAACCTCGGCAGCGATTTCCTCGACGGCGGCATCCGCCTTCTTGCGGCGGGTGCGCTTGGGCTTGGGCTTTGCTTCGGCTTCTGTCTCCACCGCAGGGGCTTCCGCCACGATCACGGTATCAGCCGTTTCGGCATCGCTCGCGGCAGGCTTCTTGCGGCGGGTGCGCTTCGGCTTGGCCGGAGCCGCTTCGGTGACAGGCTCCTCGACAGGCGCTTGCGCGACCGGCTCGGCATTTTCCGTCGCAGCCGGTTCAGCTACGGCTTCCTTCACCTTGCGAGCGCGGGGACGGCGGCGTGTCTTGGGCGCTTCCTCCGCGACGGACTCTACAGCGGCTGCCGCATCCGACGCAACCACAGGTTCCGCTTCGGGGGCATTTTCGACTGGTTCCACCGCTTCGGCGGTTTCGCTCGCAGCGTCAGCAGCCTCCGCTTCGCCAGCCTCGCGCCGACGACGACCGCCCCGGCGACCACGGCGGCCACGCTTGCGGCCCGCTTCGCCTTCGTCGGCTCCTTCGCCTGCGGCTGCTTCGGCAATGTCTTCGTCAGCGTCGGCATCCACGTCCGCTTCGCCTTCCGCTTCTTCGCTCCCATCGGCAGCGGCCTGGCTATCCTGTTCGTCGCGCGGACCACCCCGGCGACGACGACGGCGACGACGGCGACGGCCGCCTTCGCGTTCCTCGCCGCGTTCCTCACGCTCGGAGGAAGTTTCTTCCTCCTCGGATTCTTCTTCCTCCTCCTCAATCACGTCGAGGTCATCTTCCTCTTCGGCGAGCGGCGCATAGCTCACGACGCGCTCGGGACGGGGGCCGCTGGCCTCCACCGACATGCGCGCGCCTTCCACTTCGCCATCGGGCAGGATGACGATGGTGACGCCATAGCGCTGCTCGATCTCATCGAGTTCACGCCGCTTGTTGTTGAGGACGTAGAAGGCCGCTTCCTGGCTTGCGCGCAGCGTGACGATGCTGCCGCGACCGCGCGCCGCTTCCTCTTCCAGCATACGCAGCGCGGAAAGCCCCGCCGACGAAGCGGTCCGCACCAGCCCGGTGCCTTCGCAATGCGGGCATTGGCGGGTCGATGCTTCCAGCACGCCGGTGCGTAGCCGCTGGCGGCTCATCTCCATCAAGCCAAAGCCCGAGATGCGGCCGACCTGGATGCGGGCGCGATCGTCCTTCAACGCCTCCTTCATCGCCTTCTCGACCTTGCGAATGTTGGAGTTCATCTCCATGTCGATGAAGTCGATAACGACCAGGCCAGCCATGTCGCGCAGGCGAAGCTGCCGCGCGATTTCCCGCGCCGCTTCCAGATTGGTGGCGACGGCGGTCTGCTCGATGCCATGCTCGCGGGTCGAACGGCCCGAGTTGATGTCGATCGACACCAGCGCCTCGGTCGGGTTGATGACCAGATAGCCGCCGGACTTGAGTTGCACGACCGGATTATACATGGCTGCGAGCTGGTCTTCGACACTGGCCCGCTGGAACAGCGACACGGCATCCGCATATTGCTTCACCCGCCGGGCATGGCTGGGCATCAGCAGCTTCATGAAATCCTTGGCGGCCTTATAGCCATGCTCGCCCTCGACGATGACTTCTTCGATATCCTTGTTGTAGATATCGCGGATCGCTCGTTTGATGAGGTCGCTATCATTGTGGATCAATGCGGGTGCGGCGGAATTCAGCGTATTTTCGCGAATTTCGTCCCACAGGCGCGCCAGATAATCGAAGTCGCGCTTGATCTCCGTCTTGGTGCGCTGAAGGCCTGCGGTGCGGACGATGCAGCCCATGGTGGAGGGCAGCGCCATGTCGGCGATGATCGTCTTGAGCCGCTTGCGGTCTGCGGCATTGGAAATTTTGCGCGAAATGCCGCCGCCATGGCTGGTGTTGGGCATCAGCACGCAATAGCGGCCCGCAAGGCTCAGATAGGTGGTCAGCGCCGCGCCCTTGTTGCCGCGCTCCTCCTTGACGACCTGCACCAGCAGTACCTGGCGGCGTTTGATGACGTCCTGGATCTTGTAGCGGCGGCGCAGCGCCATGCGCTTGCGGCGCAGCTCGTCGGCGGCCTCGTCGCCGCCCCGGCCCCTGCCGCGCCCACGGCGCGCAGGCTTGTCGCCGCCTTCGTCGGTTTCGGCATCCTCGCCGCCTTCATCATCTTCATGATGGGTAGCGACGATGACCTCCACGCCGTCTTCGCCGGTCAGCCCCTCTTCATCGTCATCGACCTCGGCGCGCAGCGCGGCCTCTTCCTCCGCATGGGCGCGTTCCTCGCGCAGCAGTGCCTCGCGGTCTTCGCGCGGGATCTGGTAATAGTCAGGATGGATTTCCGAAAAGGCGAGGAAGCCATGGCGGTTGCCGCCATAATCCACGAACGCCGCCTGGAGCGAGGGCTCTACGCGGGTGACTTTGGCGAGATAGATATTGCCCTTGAGCTGCTTGTGCTCGGCGGATTCGAAGTCAAACTCCTCGATCCGGTTTCCCTTGACGACCGCGACCCGGGTTTCTTCCCGGTGGCGCGCATCGATCAGCATACGCATTGTCATTTACGAGTCTCCGGCGTCGGCGGCCTGCGGCTGAGGGCCGGGTCGCCACGCGATAGTGAAGGGACGGCAGCATGGGCGTCGCCAGCGGCGCGGATTGCTGCATCGTCCGGTTTTGAAGGAAATTATGTGCGTCTGCTGCATCGGCATGGCCGGGCATTATGCCGGACCGGTCCATCCGCGCCGCATCGCCCGTTGCCGGGTTCAGCGGGGAATGGAAAACATGCCTCATGCAGCGTCAACCTGTTCGAACATCGGCGTCGCTGGAAAAGCGCGCCGATGCGTGCAAAAAATTGGCCCCGAAGGTATCGCTTTATCTGGCCACACTTATCGGAATGTGAATGGTTAGCAGCCAATGCGCGGCGGAGCAACGGCTGGTGGAAATATTCTCTCTTTTGCAAATTCTTGCGCCGGATCGCTGATCTGATCCATTGGCATGATCGTGCTGAAGATAGCGTTAACCGTCTCACTTTACGCCGGGACAATGAGGTGATGCTTAATGCCCGATTCAGCGTGGGGACGCGCTGGACGGATTTACGTCATGATATTTGGCTGGACGGCCAATGCCACTGCGTTGCACAAGCGGCGCATGCTTCAGAGCCTTGCCATGGCAGGCGCGATATTCGCGGCGGCTCCCGGTTTCGCGGGCGGCATTTCCGCTGTCGATGTGCAGGGCGACCGCGTCGTCGTGCGCTTCGACGACAGTATGGAGGGCGCATCGGCCTTCCTGCTGGACGGACCACGCCGTCTTGCGCTGGACATCAGCGGCGCGCAGGCGGGGCGCGGACAATCCTATGCAGGGAGCAATGCGGCGGTTGCCGCCGTACGCCAGGGGCAGTTGAACGAGGGCACCGCCCGCGTGGTGCTGGACCTCGCCTTGCCCGCGACGCTGGGCAATGCGCGGATCGCGCCCGATGGGAAGTCGCTCAGCTTTTCCTTGCAGGGGGTGTCGGATAACGCTTTTCGCACCGCGCTTGGCCTGGGTCGCACCCAATTCGACGCGCCCGCCCATATGAGCGTGCGGCCGCGTCAGCGCGTGCACAGCATCACCGTGCCGATCCCACGTGCCGCCAAGGGCGTGGCGCTGCCGCCGATCGAAGGGCCGCGCGATGGCGCTCGCCCGCTGGTCGTGATCGATGCGGGCCATGGCGGTCATGATCCGGGCGCGATCAATCCGCAGACGGGCAAGCGCGAGAAGGACGTGACGCTCGCCATCGCGCAGGCGATCCGCGACGAACTGGTGAAGGCGGGCCGGGTGCGTGTCGCGCTGACCCGCGACGACGACCGCTTCCTGGTGCTCCAGGAACGCTATGGCATTGCGCGCAAGCTGAACGCGGACCTCTTCATTTCCGTCCATGCCGATTCGGCGGAAAATGATACGGCGCGGGGCGCGACCGTCTACACCCTGTCTGAAACCGCGTCCGACCGCGAAGCCGCGCGTCTGGCGGCGCGGGAGAACAAGGCGGACATCATCAACGGCGTCAACCTGGGCGGGCAGAGCAGCGATGTTTCTTCGATCCTCATCGACCTGACGCAGCGCGAATCCATGAATATATCATCGAACTTCGCGCGGTTGTTGCAGCGGGAGGCGTCGCCCTATGTGCCCTTCCGCAGCGCCTATCACCGCTTTGCCTCACTCATGGTTTTGAAGGCGCCCGACATGCCGTCGGTGCTGTTCGAAACCGGTTATATCAGCAATTTTGAGGACGCTGCCTTCCTGTCGTCGAAGGAGGGGCAAGGTCGTATCGCGAAGGGCGTAGCCCGCGCCATCGAAGTGCACTTTGCCCGCAAGCTCGCCCTGCGGGGAAGCGGGGCGGGGGGATAGAGTCTGCACGCAATCCGCCGATCGGTGCTGGCATTGACCGCATTTTGACCGTAGAGCCTGCTCCATCATGGAAGAGGCTCGCCCTGAAACCGCCGCACCGTCGTCCTTCGCCTATCGCCTGCGCCGTGAGGCCGGGGGCATCAGGGACCGTCTTCGCCCCTTCTGGGGACGCCGCCTGTTCCGCTGGAGCGCGATCCTGCTGGGCGGCTTCCTGCTGGCGATATTCCTCTTCTGGCTGATCTTCGCGCGCGGCCTTCCCGACGCCTCCACCCTGCTGGAATATGAGCCGCCGCTGCCGACCATCGTGCGCGACATCAACGGCCAGCCGGTGCACAGCTACGCCCGCGAACGACGTGTGCAGCTTCAATATAGCGATTATCCGCCGCTCCTGATCCGCGCCTATCTGGCGGCGGAGGACAAGACCTTCTTCGAGCATCATGGCGTCGACATTCCCGGCTTTGCCGGCGCGGTGTTCGATTACGCCAGCAAGATCGGGTCGGGCCAGCGCGCCCGCGGCGGCTCCACCATCACGCAGCAGGTGGCGAAGAACCTGCTGATCGGCGACGAATATTCCCCCACGCGCAAGGTGAAGGAGATGATCCTCGCCTATCGCATGGAAGGAGTGCTGTCGAAGCAGCAGATCCTTGAACTCTATCTCAACCAGATATTCCTGGGCCGCAACGCCTATGGCGTGCAGGCGGCCTCGCGCGCTTATTTCGACAAGGATGTGGCCGACCTGACGCTGCCGGAAATGGCCTATCTCGCCATTCTGCCCAAGGGGCCGGCCAATTACCGCCCGGAAAGCCCGATCGGCCATGAACGCGCGCTGGAGCGGCGCAACTGGGCGCTGGGCGAAATGCATGCGAACGGCTGGATCACGGCGGCGCAGCGCGATGCGGCCCGCGCCGCGCCGCTGGGCACGGTCGCCTCCCGCGGGGCGAGCTTCGAGGACCGGGCGGGTGGTTATTATATGGAGGAAATCCGCCGCCGCCTGATCCAGCGATTCGGGGAAAAGGCGGAGGACGGCCCCAACAGCGTCTATGCGGGCGGCCTGTGGGTCCGCAGCCCCTATGATCCGGCCATCCAGACCAGCACGACGACCGCGCTTCGCAACGGCCTGCTGCGCTTCGACGCCGGGCGGGGCTGGTCCGGCCCGGTCGGCGAGATCAAGATCGATAATGGCTGGGAGCGGGAACTGGCCGCCAGCTATGTCAGCGTCGATTATGAAGGCTGGCGCGTCGCCGCCGTCATCAGCCGCAGTGCGTCTTCCGCGCAGATCGGTTTTGCCGACGGCACCACCGGCACGCTGCCTGCCGGGTCGGCGCAGCTTTCCTATCGCAAGACCGGGGGTTCAGCCTTCTCCGCGATGAAGCCGGGCGACCTGATCGTCGTCGCGCGCAACGGGCCGGACTGGGCGCTCCGCAACATTCCCGAAGTGTCGGGCGGCATGGTGGTCGAGGAAGTCCATTCAGGCCGCCTCCGCGCCTTGCAGGGCGGTTTCGATTCCCGCCTGTCATCCTATAACCGCGCGACGCAGGCGATGCGGCAGCCCGGCTCCACCATCAAGCCCTTCGTCTATGCCGCCGCGCTGGACAATGGCATGACGCCCGCCTCGATCATCGTCGATGGCCCCCTGTGCGTCTATCAATCGGCCAGCCTTGGCCAGAAATGCTTCCGCAACTTCTCCGGCGGCGGCGCGGGGCCGCAGACGCTGCGCTGGGGCGTCGAGCAGTCGCGCAACCTGATGACCGTGCGCGCCGCCAGCCAGACCGGCATGGAGCGCGTCGTTCGGACGATCAAGGCGATGGGCATTGGCGACTATCAGCCTTATCTTTCCTTCGCGCTGGGCGCGGGCGAAACCACGGTCGAGCGGATGGTGAACGCCTATGCCATGCTCGCCAACCATGGGCGGCAGCTCAGCCCCAAGGTCATGGATTATGTGCAGGACCGGCGTGGCAAGGTGATCTGGCCGGAACGCTGGCGGCCCTGTGACGGGTGCAACCTGCCGAACTGGGATGGCAAGCCCATGCCCCGTTTCGGTTTTGAAGGGAAACAGGTCATGAACCCCATGACCGCCTATCAGGTCGTCCACATCGCCGAAGGCGTGATCCAGCGCGGCACGGCCACGGTTCTGCGCGACCTTAATCGACCGCTGTTCGGCAAGACCGGCACGACGAACGGCCCCACAAATGTCTGGTTTGTCGGCGGATCGCCCGATCTCGTCGCGGGCGTCTATCTGGGCTATGATCAGCCGCGCAGCCTGGGCGGCTGGGCGCAGGGTGGCCGCATCGCCGCGCCGATCTGGAAGGCGGCCATGGCCCCGGTGCTGGAGAATATGCCCAAGACGCCGTTCGTTGCCCCCGCAGGGGTGCGGATGGTCACGATCGACCGCCGTTCGGGCAAGCGCATCTATGGCGCGTGGCCGACCGATGAACCCAAGGCGTCGGTGATCTGGGAAGCCTTCAAGCCCGAATCCGAACCGCGCCGCTCCATCCGCAAGGAGGAAGTGGAAGCGCAGGACAAGGCGGCTGCGGCCGGGGCAGCTTCCGGCGCGCGGCGTCAGCGCACCGACGCGGACTTCCTCCAGGATCAGGGCGGCATATATTGATATGCGGCTGGTTCGCGCTCTTTTCGGGTGCTAGGGGCCGCCGCAAGGAACTTTGGAGAACAGACCATGCGCGCCGAAGCGCAGCAATATATTGACCGTATCGACGCCGCGCTGGACCTGCTGCGCCGTTTCCTCGACTGGGACCGCGCGCTGCGGCGGCTGGATGAGCTGAACGCCCGCGTCGAAGACCCGACGTTGTGGGACAATCAAAAGATGGCGCAGGAAGTGATGCGCGAGCGCACCCGCCTCGACGCCGCCATCGGCGCGACCCGCGCCATCGAGCAGGACAAGACCGACACCGCCGAACTCATCGAAATGGCCGAGGCCGAGGGTGATGAGGATATGGTCAGCGAAGCCATAGCTTCCCTGAA
>Ga0164243_10011172_pt1 | contig 12831 bp, 14 predicted proteins | sample OricompcompostOP_FD_108781 | JGI IMG/M metagenome (GOLD analysis project Ga0164243, IMG submission 108781) | Organic Plus compost microbial communities from Emeryville, California, USA - Original compost - Organic plus compost (OP) | ecosystem: Engineered > Solid waste > Mixed feedstock >...
CGCGCCGAGCGCAAGGCGGTGAAGCAGTTCCTGCAGGGCCTGAACTACCCCTGGCAGGAGGAGACCGACAACCCCGCCTACAAGCTGTTCCTGGGACGCAAAGGCTGACGATCGCCAGCCGAATCGCTCACTTTGTGAGCGATTTAGCAGACTATTCCTTGCTCATATCCCAATTTAGGGAGCTTGACTGGCGGGCTCGACCCGGAACCACTACGCTCTGTTGTGCCCGAATCGCGGGTTATCCTTTGACCAGAGATTTTTGTGATGTCCTCCAGAGCCGCCAAACCCGATGCCGTTGTCGTCACCCTGCTGCTGTTCACCCTCGGCACCCTGCTGACCGCCACCTTACAGGTCATGCTCGGCTGAAGCCGCGCGCGGAAATCCACTCCCGGTCAGTGACCACACCCGTCAGCGGCACGTCCCAGGGTTCGAGCGGCAGCTCCGCCACTTCCTGAAAATGATGCGCCAGCCCCATCAGGCAGGGCCGGCGTCGGCCGCCGCGCCGCCAGAACGCGAACGAGCGGTCGTAGAATCCGCCACCCATGCCCAGGCGCCCTCCGCGCCGGTCGAAACCGACCAGCGGCAATAACACCAGATCCAGCGCCCAGGGCTGAAGCCAGCGCGCGCCGCGCGGCTCCGGTATGCCGTAGCGATTCGGCCGCATCCGCATGTCTTGCCGGTATTCACCGAACCAGAGCCTGTTGCCGGGCCGCAGCATCGGCAGATAGACGTTTTTGCCCAGCGCCAGCGCGCGCCGCAGCAGCGGCAACGGATCGACCTCGCCATCGGCGGCGATATAAAACGCGATATGGCGCGCGCGGATGAACCAGTGCTGGCGCTGCGCGATGCGCGCCGCGCGCGCCGCCGCCACCCGTTGCGCCCCGGCCGACAATGCGCGCCGCCGCGCGCGCAGGGCCTGGCGCAACTGGCGCTTGTGCAGGGCGTCGGTGTGGATGGGTTGCGTCATGGGAATGAATTCGAGAAGGAGACCCCGAGATACCGCTGGCGGCGTGGCCCTTGAACCCAGAGGTTCAAGGTGGCGGTTCCTGCGACGTCTTCAGGCTTTCCGACAGGGCGGACATGCACACCGACATCGACGAGAAACCCCCAGTTTTTTAAGCATCGGCTCAGGGGTCTTGACCACCTGGCGAATACCTCAGGGGCAGTCAGTATAGCCCGGGGCGCCGCGCGCGGGTCAAGGGAAAGCGGGCTTTTTTTCCGGGATTCGCGCGCCCTTGCGCCGCGCCGTCCCTCAGCCGATTTCCATCTGACGCAGGCGCTGCAGCGCGTCGTCGATACGTTCGCTCAGGCGCCGCACCTGCTCCAGATCCGCCGCCGGCGGCTCCGCAACCTGGCTTTGCTGATTGAGTGATTCATAGGTGGCATTGAGCGCCACCATGACCGCGATCCGCTCCAGGCCGATCACCTTGCCGGTATCGCGCACCGCGCGCATCTGCTTGTCGAGCTGGCGGGCGGCCTGCAACAGGCCGGCTTCCTGCTCGGGCGGACAGGCAACCTGGTATTCCTTATCGAGGATTTTGACCACGACGGTTCGGGACGCGCTCACGATTCCTGCTCCAACGCCTGAAGGCGGACAATCATCGCCTCGATCTTTTCGCGCGCGATTGCGTTTTTCTGCTCCAATTGCTCACGTTCCTGCTGCCAGCCGCTGGCCTCATTTTTCAGCGCGCGGTTTTCCCGGTCCAGCTGTTCGCACAAATGGATCAGGTCCGCTACCTTTCGCTCGAGCAGCTTGAATTGCTGATGTTCCATGACGGGCCCGTGATGGTCGCAAAGACGCTCCTACTATAGAGCCCGTCCCACGAGCCGGTCAATTAACAAAACTTCTTCCAATTCAATAACCTGTCATTCTTTTCGAAAATTTGACTGAACCTGTGTCGGGCATTGGCCCCGTTTTCTCGCAAACGGCGTTGCCTTTCCCGCAAACGGCGTTAACATGCCGCCACATCCTTCCGACGTTGGGCTTTCACCATGGTCGACAAACACACCACCGCCGTCGATTTTGAACAGCTCAGCGAGTTGTTGCGAAAATTCGGCGCGCTGCAATCCGCATCCGAACTGCACGGCTTCCTGGTCGGCGAGCTGGCCACCGGCGTGCGCCTGAGCCGCAGCGAGTGGCTGCGCACCGCCAACGAACAGGCCGATCTCAGCCGCAATCCCGACGAGGTGGCCGGCGATACCCTGTACGCGCTCTACCAGCAGACCCTGGCCGCGCTGAGCGGCGACGAGCTGGCGTTCCAGCTGCTGCTGCCCGAGGACGACGAACCGCTGCTCGACCGCGTCGAGGCGCTGGGCCAGTGGTGCCAGGGCTTTCTGCTGGGTTTCGGCCTGTCCGGCAAGCACACCACCGACGATGCCGAGCTGGCGGAATCGCTGCGCGATCTCGCCGCCATCGCCCAGGTCGGCGCCAGCGAGGACGAAGCGGCGCAGGACAGCAGCGAAAGCGATCTGTTCGCGATCAGTGAATACGTGCGCCTGACCGTGATCGACATCTTCTGGCAGCACCACGAAGAGTCGCCGCCGCCACCGGCCCATACGCCGCCACCGCCGTCTCCGGCCAGCCTGTTCCAGCGCGGCAAACTGCATTAAGCTGGCGGCTCCCTCAGCCGTTGTGTCCGCCGTCATGACCAGCAAGATCAGCAAACAGGAATTCGCCCGCAGACGCCGCGACCTGATGGCGCAGATGGAGCCGGACAGCATTGCCATCCTGCCCTCCGCCCAGGAAAAGATCCGCAACCGCGACGCCGACTATCCCTTCCGCCAGGACAGCGACTTCTACTACCTCTCGGGCTTCGACGAGCCCGACGCGGTGCTGGTGCTGCTGCCGGGCCGCAGCCATGGCGAAGTGGTGATGTTCTGCCGCGAGCGCGACCCGGAAATGGAATTGTGGAACGGCTATCGCGCCGGCCCCGAGGGCGTTTGCGCCGAGTACGGCGCCGACGACGCCTTCCCCATCGGCGACATCGACGACATCCTGCCCGGCCTGATCGAAGGCCGCGAGCGCGTCTACTACGCCATGGGCCGCAACCAGGAATTCGATCGCCGGGTGATGCAGTGGGTCAACGTGATCCGCTCCAAGGTGCGCTCCGGCGCGCATCCGCCCGGCGAATTCCTCGACCTCGACCATTTCCTGCACGACCTGCGCCTGTTCAAGAGCGCCGCCGAGCTGCGCATCATGCGCGAGGCGGGCGTCATTTCGGCGCAGGCGCACTGCCGGGCCATGCAGTTCTGCCGCCCCGGCCTGTACGAATACCAGCTGGAAGCGGAGCTGTTGCACGAATTCGGTCGCAACGGCGCGCGCTTCCCAGCCTACAATTCCATCGTCGGCGCCGGCGCCAACGGCTGCATCCTGCATTACCGGGAGAACCACTCCCAGATTCGCGACGGCGATCTGGTGCTGATCGACGCCGGCTGCGAACTGGAACACTACGCCTCGGACATCACCCGCACCTTCCCCGCCAACGGCAAATTCAGCAAGGAACAGCAGGCGCTTTACGAGGTGGTGCTGGCGTCGCAACTGGCGGCCATCGAAGTCATCAAGCCGGGCAACCACTGGAATGAACCGCACGACGCGACGGTGCGGGTGATCACCCAGGGCCTGGCCGACCTCGGCCTGCTCGACGGCGAGGTCAACGAACTGATCGAAACCGAGGCGTACCGCGCCTTCTATATGCACCGCGCCGGCCACTGGCTCGGCATGGACGTGCACGACGTGGGCGATTACAAGGTCGGCGGCCAGTGGCGGGTTCTGGAGGAAGGCATGGTGATGACGGTCGAACCCGGCATCTATGTCTCGCCCCACAACTCGGCGGTGGCGCGCAAGTGGCGCGGCATCGGCATCCGTATCGAGGATGACGCCGCGGTCAGCCGCGACGGCTGCGAGATCCTGACTTCCGATGTTCCCAAGTCGGTGGCCGACATCGAAAAACTGATGGCGGGGAGCCGCGCAGCGTGACCGTTGGTTCCGCCCCTGTCGATTACGATGTCATCATCGCTGGCGGCGGCATGGTCGGCGTCAGCCTGGCGCTGGCGCTGGACCAGCTGAGCGGCGGCGGCCTCAGGCTGCTGCTGGTCGAAGGTTTCGCCATTCCCGACGGCGCCCAACCGGCGCCGGTCTATCGCCCCAGCTTCGACGCCCGCGCCACCGCGTTGTCCCACGGCAGCCGCTGCATCCTGGAGCAGCTCGGGCTGTGGGATACACTCGCCGCCCACGCCACCGCGATCACCGACATTCACGTATCCGAACGCGGCCAGTTCGGCAGCGTCGCCCTCAACGCCGCCCGGCGCGGCTGGCCGGCGCTGGGCCATGTGATCGAAAACGCGTGGCTGGGCAATGTGCTGCTCGACGCCCTGCGCCGGCGCCCGGCCATCACCCTGCTGAGCCCCGCCAGCGTGGTGGCCTGCGTGCCGGGCCCGCAACACGCGAGCGCGACCATCGAGATTGACGGCGAGCGCCGCGAACACAGCGCCGGCCTGATCGCCATCGCCGACGGCGCCGAATCCGGGTTGCGCAGGCAATTGGGAATCGGCGCCGACATCAGCGATTACCACCAATCCGCCATCATCGCCAATGTCTGCTGCCGCCGCCCGCATGACGGCTTCGCCTACGAACGCTTCACCGACTGGGGGCCGATGGCGCTGCTGCCGCTGGCCGACAGCGCCGAGGGCGAAGCGCGCATGGCGCTGGTCTGGACCATGCCGCCGGAGCGGGCCGAACGCCTGCTGGCGGCGACCGACGGCGTGTTCCTGAACACGCTGCAACAGCGCTTCGGCCACCGCCAGAGCCAGTTCCTGCGGGTCGGCCAGCGCCACGGTTTTCCGCTCCGGCTGATCAGCGCCGAGGAGCAGGCGCGCCGCCAGCTGGTGCTGGTGGGCAATGCCGCCCACAGCCTGCACCCGGTGGCGGGACAGGGTTTCAACCTCGCGCTGCGCGACGTGTTGCGGCTGGCGGAAACTGTCGCCGCCGCCCACGGCCGGGGCGAGGCGGTCGGCGAATTGCCGGTTTTGCAGCGTTATCTGCAACGCCAGGCGCTGGATCAGTGGAAAACCACGCTGTTTTCCGACCGGGTGACCGCCCTGTTCGAGCACCCGCGTCTCGGCGGCCTGCGACGCCTCGGCCTGCTGGCGCTGGATCTGAACCCGGCGCTCAAAAACAGCTTCATCGATCAAACCGCCGGCTATCACGCCGGCGCCGCGCTCGGATGGCCGGCATGACTCCACAACGCTTCGATATCGTCATCGTCGGCGCCGGACTGGCCGGCACCGCGCTGGCCGCGGCCCTGGGCGGCAGCCCGCTGCGGGTGGCGCTGGTGGAAATGCAGCCGCTGCGCCTCGACTGGCCGCAGGGCCAGGATTCGGTGCAGGGCTTCGACAGCCGCGTCAGCGCGCTGACCTTCGCCTCCCGCGACTGGCTCGATCAGCTCGGCGCCTGGCAGGCGGTGGCGCAGCGACGTCTGGCGCCCTATCGCCACATGCACGTGTGGGACGGCGAAGGCACCGGCGCGATTTGCTTCGATGCGACGGAAGTGAACCAGCCGGCGCTGGGTTACATCGCGGAAAACCGCCTGTTGCAGGCGGCGCTGCTGCACTGCGTCAGCCGCCATCACAATGTGCAGGTATTCAGCCCGGCGCGCATCACCGGCTTCGAGCGCGTCGACGGCGGCATCGTCGTCAGCCTCGAGGACAACCGGCAGCTGCTCGCCTCGTTGCTGGTGGCGGCGGACGGCGCCAATTCCCGGGTACGGGATTGGGCCGGTTTCGAGATGCGCGAGTGGGATTACGGCCACAACGCCATCGTCGCCACGGTCGCCACCGGGCAGCCGCACCAGGCCACCGCCTGGCAGATATTCCGCCGCGAAGGGCCGCTGGCCTTTTTGCCGCTTGCCACCGCCGATGGCGGCCAACGGTTCAGCTCCATCGTCTGGTCGACGCTGCCGGACGAAGCCGAGGCCCTGATGCGCATGGACGACGCGGCCTTCGCCGCGGCGCTCGGCGATGCCTTCGAGCAGCGCCTGGGAGCCATCGTCGACGTGGGCCGGCGCCAGAGTTTCCCGCTGCGCGCCAGGCATGCGCGCCGCTATACGCAACCCGGCATCGCGCTGATCGGCGATGCCGCGCACACCATCCACCCGCTGGCCGGGCAGGGCATCAACCTGGGCCTGCTCGACGCACAGGCGCTGGCCGAGGAGCTGCTGCGCGCACAGCGCCGCGGTCTCGGCGCCGATCACGCCGATACCCTGGCCCGCTACCAGCGCCGCCGCAAAAGCGACAACCTGCTCATGCTCGGCCTGATGGAGGGCTTCAAGCGCCTGTTCGGCAGCACCGATCTGCACCTGCGCTGGCTGCGCAACGCCGGCCTCAGCAGCATCGACCGGTTCGCGCCGGCCAAACGCCTTCTGGTTCGCCAGGCGATGGGATTACACGGCTGAGCGATTTTCTCCACGACCGTTAAAAGCGAAGTCGCTGCCCTGCCCATGGCCGCGGCTTGTATTTACACAAGCCACAGGTAGAATGCCTCGCATTTCCGCCAGCAAGATCCCCGCAGAGGACCGACGATGAGCAATACTCCCAGCGAACTGAAATACGCGAGCAGTCACGAATGGGCACGCCTGGAAGCGGATGGCACCGTGACCGTCGGCATCACCGACCACGCCCAGAACGCGTTGGGCGACGTGGTATTCGTGGAGCTGCCCGACGTCGGCGCGACGCTGAGCGCGGGTCAGGAGGCTGGCGTGGTGGAATCGGTGAAGGCCGCATCCGATATTTATGCGCCGGTCTCCGGTGAAGTGATCGCCATCAACAACGTGCTGGAAGAAAACCCGGAAACCATCAACACCGATCCGTATCACGACGGCTGGTTCTTCCGCATTCAGCCCGCCGATATCGACGAGCTCAATGATCTGCTCGACGCGGATGCGTATCAGGCGCAGAACGAAGACGCCTGATCACGATAGAAAGCGGCGCATCGTCGCGCCGCTTTTTCTTCCGCCTCGCTTGGCACTCGCACTGTTTTGTTCTCCTGATCGCTCCCCACCTATTTTTTGTTTCGCTGAATTTGTTTTCGATTCGCACAACGCGCGTTGATCATTTCGCATCGCTCCAACAACTCGCAAAAGCCTGCCGGCATCCTCATTCATCACAGGTGCTGCGGCGGACCCGATGCTGAACCCGACAAAACCCCAGAGCGTCGTAACAACGAAAATCAAAATGGCGAAACGGACGCCAATACCCAGGGAATAATCAGAAGCACTACCGCAAAGATCCTGAACACTGCGATGGCGCCGAGCAGTATCTAAAGAAAGCGGCCCCGCGTCGCCACGTCAAAGCCGGTATAATGCCCGGCCTCCCTTCCCCCGCGGGCGCAGCCATGACCGAGTCCTACCCTGTTCTGTCCCTCAATCCCAGCGCCGAACGCCGCCTGCGCGCCGGTCATGTCTGGATCTACAGCAACGAGGTGGATACAGCGCGCTCGCCCCTGAAACAGTTCGAGCCCGGGCAACAGATCCGCGTGCAGACCGCGACCGGCAAAAACGTCGGCTTTGCCTATATCAATCCGCACACGCTGATCTGCGCTCGGCTCGTCAGCCGCGATCACGCGCTCGACAAATCGCTGCTGGTGCATCGGCTGAACATTGCATTGGCATTGCGCGAACGTGTTTTCGAACAACCGTATTACCGCCTGGTATACGGCGACAGCGACGGTCTGCCCGGCCTGGTGGTGGACCGTTTCGGCGATTATCTGGTGGCGCAGATCAACACCGCCGGTATGGAGCGAGTGCTGGATGATATCGTCACGGCGTTATGCCAGGTGCTGAAGCCGCGCGGCATCCTGCTGAAGAACGACTCGCGCGTGCGCGCCTCCGAAGCGCTGCCGGAGTATGTGCGGGTGGCGTTCGGCGAAGTGCCGGAAGAGGTCGAGTTGATCGAAAACGGTTGCCGTTTCATTGCGCCATTGTATTCCGGGCAGAAAACCGGCTGGTTCTATGATCACCGCAATGCCCGCGCGCGGCTGGCGCCCTATGTGCGCGGCCGGCGCGTGCTGGATGTCTTTTCCTATATCGGCGGCTGGGGCATTCAGGCGGCGGTGGCCGGCGCCGGCGAAGTGATGTTCGTCGACAGTTCGGCGGCGGCGTTGGAGCTGGTCGAACGCAACGCCGAACTCAACGGCGTGGTCGACCGCTGCTCCGGCATCGAAGGTTCCGCCTTCGATGTGCTGAAGGACCTGCACGAACGCGGCGAGCGTTTCGATACCATCATTCTCGACCCGCCGGCGTTCATTCCGCGCCGCAAGGACATCAAGGCCGGCGAGCAGGCCTATCGCCGTGTCAACGAGCAGGCCATGCGCCTGCTGAACCGCGACGGCTTCCTGATTTCGGGATCGTGTTCGCTGCATCTGGCGCGGGAGCAGCTGGTGGATCTGTTGCGCGCCGGCAGCCGCCATCTGGATCGCCAACTGCAAGTGTTGGAGCAGCACGGGCTGGGGGCGGATCATCCGGTGCATCCGGCGATTCCGGAGACGGATTACCTCAAGAGTGTTTTCTGCCGGGTGCTGGCGCCCTGAGCCGGGATGAATCGCCGGAACGCTCAGGCTATGGAGCCGCGGTTGGCATCCTTCGGGGCACCGGCACAACCGCTGCCCCGTGATCGCCAGCGGCGCGTTTCAGTCGCGCAGGCTGATGATCGGCCAGCCGCGCTGCGTGGCGGTGTCGCGCAGGGTCTGGTCGGGGTCGACCGCCACCGGATGCCCCACCATTTCCAGCAACGGCAGGTCGTTCTGCGAATCGCTGTAGAAGTACGCATCGCGCGGATCATAGGGATGGGCCTGCAACCATTCCCGCAGCCGCGTCACCTTGCCCTCGCGGAAACAGGGCGTGCCCACCGACTTGCCGGTATAGCGTCCGGCGCGGATTTCCGGCTCGGTGGCGAGCAGGTCATCGACCCCGAGGCTGTCACCGATCGGCCGGGTCACGAAGGCGTTGGTGGCGGTGATGATCAACAGGTAATCGCCGCGCCGGCGGTGCTCGGCCAGCAATGCATCCGCCTTCGCCAGCCGCAGGGGCGCGATCACATCGCGCATGAACTCATCGTGCCAGCGCCGCAGCTGCGCCATATCGTGCCGGGTCAACGGTTCCAGGGCGAAGGCCAGATAGGCGTGGATATCCAGCTCACCGCTTTGGTACTGGCGATAAAAACGGTCGTTGTTTTCCCGATAATGGACCGGATCGACCAGCCCGCGATCGACCAGGAACTGACCCCAGGCGTGATCGCTGTCGCCGCCCAGCAAGGTATTGTCGAGATCGAAAATCGCCAGACTCACATGACTCTCCACCACAGTTTCAGGGCCGCCTAGCATACCCGCGCGGCCTTGACCTTGCATCTTTGTCAGGATTGTTTGATTCTCGCGATCTGTGGAACAATAGGTCCACTTTTCCCCGTTACATGACGAGATTTGCGCCGGTGATCGATGCCGATGGATTCCGCCCCAATGTGGGTATCGTGGTGGCCAATACCCTGGGCGAAGTGCTCTGGGCCCGCCGCGTCGGCCAAGATGCCTGGCAGTTCCCGCAGGGCGGCATCAACGCCCATGAGGCGCCGGAGGAGGCGCTGTTTCGCGAGCTGTACGAGGAGATCGGCCTGCTGCCGGAACACGTCCAGATACTGGCCTGCACCCGCGGCTGGCTGCGCTACCGGCTGCCGGAACGGCTGGTGCGGCGCAACGAGCGCGGCCCGGTCTGCATCGGCCAGAAACAGAAGTGGTTCCTGCTGCAAATGATGGCCGACGATACCTCGGTGCGCATGGACATGGGCGACAAAGCCGAATTCGACAGCTGGCGCTGGGTCAGCTACTGGTATCCACTGGCGCAGGTGGTGTCCTTCAAACGGGAGGTGTACCGCCGCGCCATGAAAGAACTCGCGCCACGCCACAGTAAACTCGTCAGCGCACGTTAGGACCGGAGATGGAACGCAAAAAAATCTCCATGCTCGACTCCCTGCGCCGCATCGTGCAGGAGGTCAACGGCGCCGCCGACCTGCAAACCGCGCTCAATGTCATCGTGAGCCGGGTGCGGGAAGCGATGGGCACGGAGGTTTGCACCGTCTATCTGCGCGACCCGGACAGCGGCCGCTATATCTTCATGGCCAACGAAGGCCTCAACCCCAGCTTCATCGGCAAGATCAGCCTCGCCCCCGACGAGGGCCTGGTCGGCCAGGTCGCCACCCGCGAAGAGCCGCTCAACCTGGACGACGCGGAATCCCACCCGAATTTCCTGTTCCTGCCCGGCATCGGCGAGGAGCGCTACGCCTCCTTCCTGGGCGTGCCGATCATCCATCAGCGCAAGGTGCTGGGCGTGCTGGTGGTGCAGCAGGTGGAGCGGCGCCGCTTCGACGAACACGAGGAAGCGTTCCTGGTCACCTGCTCGGCGCAGCTGGCCGGAGTGATAGCCCACGCCCAGGCCACCGGCTCCATTGCGAGCATCGGCCGCGGCGGCGCCAAATCGGGCGCCGGCGCGCGCTTTCAAGGCGTGCCCGGCGCCTCGGGCATCGCCATCGGCCAAGCGGTGGTGGTATCGCCGCCCGCCGATCTGCACTCCGTGCCGCACCGGGCCTGCGCCGACCCGGATGCGGAAATCCGCTTCTTCTACGACTGCCTCGCGGCGGTGCGCAAGGATGTGGAAGAGCTTGGCGCCAAGTTGTCGGCGCGCCTCGCTCCGCAGGAGCAGGCGCTGTTCGATGTCTATCTGCGCATGCTGGACGACAGCGCGCTCGGCTCGGAAGTGGTCGAACGCATCCGCCAGGGCGAGTGGGCCCAGGGCGCGCTCAGCCAGGTGGTGCTGGCGCACGTGCGCACCTTCGAGATGATGGACGATCTCTACCTCAAGGAGCGCTCCATTGACGTGAAGGATCTGGGGCGGCGCCTGCTCGCCTACCTCCAGGCGGCCAACACGCATCCGGTGGTGTATCCCGACCGCACCGTACTGGTGGGCGAAGAGCTGACCGCCTCCATGCTGGGCGAGGTGCCCAAGGAAAAACTCATCGGCCTCGTTTCCGTGCGCGGATCGGGCAACTCCCACGTCGCCATCCTCGCCCGCGCCATGGGCATTCCGACGGTGATGGGTTGCGTCGACCTGCCGTTCACGCAGCTGGAAGGCGCCGAGCTGATCCTCGACGGTTACAACGGTTTCGTGTACTACAACGCCGCGCCCGAGCTGCGCGCCCAGTTCGAAACGGTCTACGAGGAAGAGAAACAGATTTCCAAGGGCCTGGAAGCGCTGCGCGACCTGCCCTGCGAAACCACCGACGGCCATCGCGTGCCGCTGTGGGTCAACACCGGCCTGATGGCGGATGTGGCGCGTTCCCTGGAGCGCGGCGCCGAGGGCGTCGGCCTGTACCGCACCGAGGTGCCCTTCCTGCTGCGCGACCGCTTCCCGAGCGAGGAAGAGCAGCGCGCCATCTACCGGCAGCAGATGGAAGCCTTCGCGCCGCGCCCGGTCACCATGCGCACCCTCGACATCGGCGGCGACAAATCCCTGCCGTACTTTCCCATCGAGGAGGACAACCCCTTCCTCGGCTGGCGCGGCATCCGCGTTACCCTCGACCACCCGGAAATCTTCCTGGTGCAGGTGCGCGCGATGATGAAAGCCAGCCAGAACCTCAACAATCTGCGCATCATGCTGCCGATGGTCAGCAGCGTGCCGGAACTCGAAGAGGCGCTGGAATTGATCTACCGCGCCCACGAGGAACTGATCGAGGAGGGGCTGGAGCTCGAGCTGCCGCCGATCGGCGTCATGGTGGAGGTACCGGCGGCGGTGTACCAGGCGCGGGAGTTCGCGCGCCGGGTAAGCTTCCTGTCCGTCGGCTCCAATGACCTCACTCAATATCTGCTGGCGGTGGACCGCAACAACGCGCGCGTCGCCGATCTCTACCACGCCTATCACCCCGCCGTGTTGCAGGCGCTGCAAATGGTGGTGGACGCCGGCCACGCCGAGGGCAAGCCGGTCAGCATCTGCGGCGAACTGGCCGGTGATCCCGCCGCGGCCATTCTGCTGGTGGCGATGGGCTACGACATGTTGTCGATGAACGCGACCAACCTGCCCAAGGTGAAATCCGTGCTGCGCAATATCGACAGCAACACCGCCCGCGATCTGCTGGCCCGGGCGATGAACATGGACAACTCCCACCTGATCCGGGAAATGCTCGACGAAGTGCTGACCGCCGCCGGCATCACCCGCCTGCTGCGCCCGGCGCCGCCCTCGTACAAATTGATCGTCTGAGAAAGACACACATGGGCACCGGAGCCGATCGACACCATTCCGGCGCCTGCCACTGCAAAGCGATTCACTATCGATTCACCAGCGCCACGGCCCTGTCCGATTTCAGCGTGCGGGCCTGCGATTGCACATTCTGCCGCGCCCACGGCGCCGCCTACATCTCCGATCCACAGGGCTCGCTGACGCTGTTTTTTCAGGATCGTTCGCAGGTGCGGTTTTATCGGCAGGGCAGCAATACCGCCGATTTCATTCTCTGCGCGCACTGCGGCGTCCTAGTTTGCGCGCTGCATTCGCAGGACGGCGAACGCGCGGTGATCAACGCGCGCACATTGGCTGATTTCGCATCGCTGCCGCCGGCGCGAACGACGAGCTTCAGCGATGCCGGCGCCGAACAAAAACAGCAACGCTGGCGGCAAACCTGGATCGGCCGCGTCGTCATTCATGATCTGCACTGAAGCGGCCCTCGCCCGAACTGGACGAGGCGGGCGCGAATCAGTAGACTCGCGCCTGTCATTGGGGAGTAGCCTTCCGCCGCCCCACCCAA
>Ga0164243_10011173_pt1 | contig 12831 bp, 9 predicted proteins | sample OricompcompostOP_FD_108781 | JGI IMG/M metagenome (GOLD analysis project Ga0164243, IMG submission 108781) | Organic Plus compost microbial communities from Emeryville, California, USA - Original compost - Organic plus compost (OP) | ecosystem: Engineered > Solid waste > Mixed feedstock >...
GCGGGGCCTGGCCGAGGGCTTCGACATCACCGCCATCCCCACCATCATGGCGATCCGGGACGGCATCGTCGTCTTCGCCCAGCCGGGGGCCCTCCCCGCCGCCGCGCTCGAGGACCTGATCGGCCAGGTGCGCGCCCTCGACATGGACGAGATCCGCGCCGAGATCGCCGCCGAGCTCAACGGCGAGACCAGGGACGCCTGACCGCCCGCGCCGCACCGCTTTCAGCCGGGGCATGGCCTTCGTCGCCATGCCCCGGCTTTCGTTTGCCCTGCCGCTGAGCTACGGCCTCGCCACCAGCGGTGTTGTCTAGGCGACAACGACTTCCACCGATGATCTCGGCGTTTTTGTCCGATCCTGCGTCAAGAGACCCCCAGGTATTGCCATAGATACAACCTCGTTGTAGCTTCTCCTCCAGTCCACTACATCGGAGGAGTGCGGTGCAGGGGGAAACGAGCACATTGACCGCCGAGCGCGTCGCGCGGGCCGCGGCGATCGCGCGAGCCGGCGGCTTCGAGGCCGCGCTGGCGGGCGGCGACCTGCCGAGACGGGTCGACGTGACGCTGGCGGAGGCGCTGGTCCTCGGGTTGTTGCGGCAGGGCGTGACGCGGTACGTCGTCGTGCTCGGGCACGGCTCCACCGAGCTGGGCGAGGTGCTGCGCGTCTACGAGGAGGCCGGGCTGGTGCGCACGTTCGCGGTGCGGCACGAGACCGAGGCCTCGCACGCGGCAACGGCGTTGCGGTGGGTCACCGGGGAGAAGGCCGCGGTGGTCACCTCGATCGGGCCGGGCGCGCTGCAGGCGATGGCCGGCTCGCTCGTGGCGGCGAGCGACGGCGTCGGGGTCTGGCACATCTACGGGGACGAGACCACCGAGGACGAGGGCCCCAACATGCAGCAGATCCCGCGCGCCGAGCAGGGGCTGTTCCTGCGGCTCACCGCCACGATGGGCCCGGCGTACTCGCTGCACACCCCGCGCGCCCTGCCCACCGCGCTGCGGCGCGGCCTCAACCAGGTCGAGCACCCCTACCGGCCCGGGCCGTTCTTCCTGCTGCTGCCGCTGAACACGCAGGCCGAGCGGATCACCGGGTTCAACCTCGACGAGCTGCCCGTCGGCGCCCCGCCCCGGCTCGGCGGCGCGAACCCCAGCACCTCCTACCGGGAGATCGCCCGCAGGCTGCTCGACGCCCGCCGCGTGGTGATCAAGGTGGGCGGCGGCGCCGCCGGATGCCGCGCCGAGCTGGAGGAGCTCGCCGAGCTCGTCGACGGCGTGTTCGTGATGTCGCCGATCAGCCTCGGCGTCATCCCCGCCGACCACCCGCGGCAGATGATGGTCGGCGGGTCGAAGGGCTCGCTCAGCGGCAACCACGCGATGGAGCACGCCGACCTGCTGCTCGCCGTCGGCACCCGCTCGGTCTGCCAGGCGGACTGCTCCCGCACCGGCTACCCCCGGGTGCGGCACGTCGTGAACGTCAACGCCGACCTGGACGCCGTCATGCACTACGCGCGCACCAGCGCGCTGCTCGGCGACGCCCGGCTCAGCCTCGCCGCGCTGGTCGAGGCGGTCCGCGCCGAGTCGGCCGGCCGCGCCCCGGGGGAGAGCGACTGGCTCGCCGAATGCCGGGCCGCCCGCGCCGCCTGGGAGAAGGTCAAGGCCGAGCGGCTGGCCCGGCCCAGGCTGTACGACCCGGTGTGGGGGACCGAGGTGCTCACCCAGCCCGCCGCCGTGCACACCGTGTCCGAATGGGCGGCCGGGGCCGACGCCGTCACGTTCTTCGACGCCGGGGACGTGCAGGCGTACGGCTTCCAGATGTCCGCCCAGAACGACCCGGCAGCGTCGTTCACCGAGGCGGGCGCGAGCTACATGGGCTTCGCCACCAGCGCCGTGCTCGCCACCGCCTTCTCCGGACGCGACTGGTACGCGGTGGCGGTGACCGGCGACGGATCGTTCACCATGAACCCCCAGGTGCTCATCGACGGCGTCGCGCACGGCGCGACCGGGTGCGTGGTCGTCCTCGACAACCGGCGCATGGGCGCCATCTCCGGCCTGCAGCTCGACCAGTACGGCAAGGACCACGCCACCTGGGACCACGTCGCGGTCGACTACGTCGCCTGGGCCGCCTCGGTGCGCGGCGTGAACGCCCTGTTCGGCGGCACCACCCCGGACGAGCTGCGCGACGCGCTCGGCCGGGCGCGCGCCCACCCCGGGCTCTCCCTCATCCACGTGCCGGTGTACTTCGGGCCGGACCCGGACGGCGGGCTGCCCTCGTACGGCCGCTGGAACGTCGGCAACTGGGTGCACGCCACCCAGGAGCTCCGCCACGAGATCGGACTGTGAGAACCATGAGCGACCCGAGCCCCGCCACCGGGGCCGCGACCTCCGCTGAGACGAACCCGTCGCCGTCCGCGGCCGTGTACTCGCCGCCACCGGCCGCCATGTACTCGCCGCCTCCGGCCGCCGTGTACTCGCCGCCACCGGCCGCCATGTACATCGCGGGCGGCTGGCACACCACGCCGGACACCTTCCCGGTGCGCAACCCGGCGGACGGCGAACTGCTCGCCGAGCTGCCGATCGCCCGGCCGCGGGACCTGGACGCGGCGCTCGCCGCCGCCGCCCGCGGCCACGAGACCTGGCGGCGGACCCAGCCGTGGGAACGTTCCCGCGTGCTGCGCGCCATCGCCGACGGCATCCGCGCCCAAATCGACCGGTTCAGCCTCGTCATCACCCTCGACCAGGGCAAGCCGCTCGCGCAGGCCGAGGGCGAGGCGCTCGCCGCCGCCGACCAGTTCGACTGGTACGCCGACGAGGCCCGCCGCGTGTACGGCAGGACCGTCGAGGCGCGCGACCCCGACACCCGCATCATGATCCGCCGGGAGCCCGTCGGCCCGGTCGCGGCGTTCGCCGCGTGGAACTTCCCGGCGCTGCTGCCCGCCCGCAAGATCGCCCCCGCGCTCGCGGCCGGCTGCTCGGTGGTGGCGGCGGCCCCGGCCGAGGCGCCGCTGAGCACCCTGCTCATCGCCGAGATCGCCGACCGGGCCGGGCTGCCCGCGGGCGTGCTGAACGTGGTGACCGGCGACGCCCCGGCGATCTCCCGCCACCTGATCGGCTCGGACGTGATCCGCAAGGTGACCCTGACCGGCTCGGTGCCGGTCGGCGCGGAGCTGCTGCGGCTCGCCGCCGACGGGATCAAGTCGGTCTCCATGGAGCTCGGCGGGCACGCGCCGGTGCTGGTGTTCCCGGACGCGGACGTGGAGCGGGCCGCCCGGCTGTGCGCGCGGGGCAAGTTCCGCAACTCCGGCCAGGTGTGCATCGCCGCGAGCCGGTTCCTGGTGCACGAGGACGTGGCCGAGCGCTTCACCGAGGCGTTCGTCGCCGAGACGCGCACGCTGCGGCTGGGCGACGGGCGGGACCCCCGCACCGACGTCGGCCCGCTCACCACGCGGCGGCGGCTCGAGGCGACGCACGCGCTGGTCGCCGACGCGGCGGCGCGCGGCGCGACCGTGCGCACCGGCGGCGCGCCCGCCGACGACCTGCCCGGGGAGTGCTTCTACCGGCCGACCGTGCTCACCGGGGTGCGCGACGACATGCGGGTCATGGCCGAGGAGCCGTTCGGGCCGATCGCGCCGATCGCCGCGTTCGCCACTTTCGCCGAGGCGATCGCCAGGGCGAACGCCACGCCGTACGGGCTGGCCGGGTTCGTCTTCACCGAGGACCTGGCGACCGCGTTCCGCGCGGCCGAGGAGCTCGACGTCGGCATGGTCGGCGTGAACGAGCTGACGATCGCCACCGCCGAGGCCCCGTTCGGCGGCGTGAAGCGGTCCGGCTTCGGCCGGGAGGGCGGCAGCGAAGGGCTCGACGACTACACCGTTGTCAAGTACGTCAACATGCGGCTGCGCGGAGCCGGCGATGACGACCGGTGACGCGGGCGCGCGCGGCGTGGACCGCGGCCTCACCTCCTACGGCGACGAGGGGTTCAGCCGCTTCCTGCGCCGGGCCTTCCTCTCCTCCGCCGGGTACGACGAGCGGGACCTGGACCGGCCGGTGGTGGGCGTGGCCGACACGAGCGGGGGCTTCACCACCTGCCATCGGGAGATGCCGCAGCTCGTCGCCGCCGTGGCGCGGGGCGTGCTGGAGGCCGGCGGGCTGCCGGTGACGTTCCCCGCCATGTCGCTGCCGGAGATCCTCATGTCGCCGACGTCGATGCTCTTCCGCAACCTGGCCGCGCTGGAGACCGAGGAGCTGATCCGGGCGCAGCCGATGGACGCGGTGGTGCTCGTCGGCGGCTGCGACAAGACGGTGCCCGCGCAGCTCATGGCCGCGGTGTCCGCCGACGTCCCGGCGGTGCAGGTGGTGGCGGGCCCGATGCTCACCGGGACCTGGCGCGGCCGCAGGCTCGGCGCGTGCACCGACTGCCGGTCGATGTGGGCGGCGCACCGCCGCGGCGAGCTCGACGAGGCGGACGTCGCCGACGTCCGGGGCGCGCTCGCCACGACCGGCGGGACGTGCATGGTGATGGGCACCGCCTCGACCATGGCCTGCGTCGCCGAGGCGCTCGGGCTGAGCCCGGCGGGCACGGCGACCGCCCCGGCGCCCACCGGCGACCGGCTGCGCGCCGGGGCGGCGTCCGGGCGCGTCGCCGTGGAGGCGGCCCGCGCCGGGCGGCGGCCGTCCCGGATCGTCACCGAGGCGTCCCTGGTCAACGCGGCGACCGTGCTGCTCGCCGTGGGCGGCTCGACGAACGCGGTGATCCACCTGCTCGCGGTGGCGCGGCGCGCGGGCCTGGCGTTCGGGCTCGACGACGTGGCGCGGATCGCGGCCCGGGTGCCGCTGCTGGTGGACTGCAAGCCGTCCGGCTCCGGCTACCTGGAGGACCTGCACCGCGCGGGCGGCGTGCCGGCGCTGATGAAGGCACTTGAGCCGCTGCTGGAGCCGGACGCGCCGGTCGTCGAGGGCGGCACGCTGCGCGACCGGCTCGCCCGCGTCGCCCCGCCCGCCCCGTGGCAGAGCACGATCCGCACCCTGGACGACCCGCTCGGCCCGGCCGGCACGCTGGCGGTGCTGCGCGGCAGCCTCGCCCCCGACGGGGCGGTGCTCAAGGCGTCCGCGGCCACCGAGTCGCTGCTCAGGCACGAGGGGCCGGCCGTGGTGTTCGAGTCGGCGGAGGACGCGGCCCGCCGGATCGACGACCCGGACCTGCCGGTCACCCCCGACTCGGTGCTGGTGCTGCGCAACGCGGGGCCGGTCGGCGGCGGCATGCCCGAGGCCGGGTCGCTGCCGATCCCCGCCCGGCTCGCCCGCGCGGGCGTGCGCGACATGGTGCGGGTCTCCGACGCCCGGATGAGCGGCACCGCGTACGGGACGGTCGTGCTGCACGTCTCCCCGGAGGCGGCGGTCGGCGGCCCGCTCGCGCTGGTCCGCGACGGCGACCCGATCCGGCTCGACGTCGCCGCGGGCGAGCTGTCGCTGCTGGTCGACCCGGCCGAGCTGGAGCGCCGCCGCGCCGCGTGGCGACCGCCGGACCCGCCCGCGCGGGGCTGGCGGCGGCTGTACCGGCAACATGTGTTGCAGGCGCACGAGGGGGCGGATCTCGATGTCTGCTAGCCGACCGGCAACCGAGTTGACTGGATCACAACACTTCGGCTTGACTGCCCCCATGGCTGACCCGACCACTGACTCGCCCCAGTCCCGTACCGCAGGCGCCCTGTTCGTCGGACTCGACGTGCTCGACGCGCTCGCCCGCCACCCCGACGGGCTCGGCGTCACCGCGATCGCCCGCGAGGTGGGCGCGGACAAGGGCAACGTGCACCGGCTGCTGCGGGTGCTCGAGGAACGAGGCTACGTCGAGCAGGACGAATCCACCAAGCTCTACCAGGTCTCCACCAAGATGATCTCCCTGGCGGGGCAGGTGCTGCGCGGCGTGGACCTGGTCGACGTCGCCGGGCCGATCATGCGCGAGCTCGCCGCCACCACCGGCGAGGCGGTGCACCTCGCCCGCCGGACCCGCGACGGCGGCGTGTACGTCGCCCGGGAGCGGCAGCCCGGCGGCCGGGTCACCGTGGAGACCGAGATCGGCGCCCAGCCGGTCATCTACGCCACCGCCACCGGCAAGGCGCTGTACTGCACCGCCACCGCCGAGGAACTGGCCGAGGTGCTGCCCGAGGTGTTCACCGCGCACACGATGCGCACCCACACCGGCGTCACGGACCTCATGGCCGACCTGGAACAGATCTGCCGGCGCGGATACGCCATCGACGACGAGGAGCTCAACCTCGACGTGCGCTGCGTCGCCGCGCCGATCTTCAACCTGCACGGCGTCCCGCTGGCGTCCATCGGGATTTCCGGGCCGGCTTCGCGAGTGACGCTCGCGACCATCGGTGACCTGGGCCGTACGGTCTCGATCGCCGCATTCCGCATCACCCAGCAAGTGGGCGGGCGCGTCCCCGCGAAGTTCAGCGCCCACCCACCGACATCCACGGAGGTCCACGGATGACGAACAGAAGCGTCGCGCTTCGACGGCGTGCGGTCAAATTCGCCGCGATCGCGACCGCAGCGCTGCTCGCCGCCGCGTGCGGCTCGAACTCGGGCACGGGTTCGGACAGCGCCGGCGCCGGCGAGGTCGGCATGGTGCACTACTTCAGCGACGAGGGCGGCAGCAAGGCGATGGCCAAGGTGCTGTCCATCTGCCAGGCCCAGTCCGGGCAGACGATCAAGAACAGCCCGGCCGAGCAGGAGGCGTTCAAAGACGCCATCCTGGTCCAGCTCGCCGGCAGCAACCCGCCGGACCTGTTCTCCTACTGGGCGGGCGCGAAGACGCAGTACCTCGTCGACCAGAACCGGCTCGCCCCGCTCGACGACATGTGGGCGAAGAACGGCCTCGACGAGGCGATCCCCGGCTCGCTCACCCAGGCCGCCGCCACGTACAACGGCAAGCGGTACCTGGTGCCGATCGGCTACCACTACGTCGGCATGTTCTACAACCCCGAGGTCATGGCGAAGGCGGGCGTCACCGCGCCGCCGAAGACCTGGGACGAGCTGCTCGCCGCGGCGGACAAGCTGAAGGCCGCGGGCGTCACGCCGTTCGCGCTCGGCTCGAAGAACCGCTGGCCCGCCCAGTTCTGGTTCGACTACCTGCTGCTGCGCACCGCCGGGCCGGACTACCGCGCCCAGCTCATGGCGGGCAAGGCCAAGTACACCGACCCGCAGGTGGCCAAGGCGTTCGAGCTGTGGAAGCAGCTCTTCGACAAGAAGTACTTCAACGACGACCCCAACGGCTACGACTGGACGGACGCCGGCGACATGGTCTCCTCCGGCAAGGCCGCGATGACCCTCATGGGCACCTGGATCAGCGGCTACTGGGACGGCAACGGCGTCAAGGCCGGCGAGCGGTACGACTTCTTCCCCTTCCCCGAGGTCGCCCCGGGCGTCCCGCAGGCCGCGCTCGGCCCGGTGGACGGCTTCGCCGTGGCCGCCGGGGCGGGCAACCCGGCGGGCGCGGAGAAGGTCCTCGCCTGCCTCGCCTCGCCCGAGGCCCAGCAGGCCGTCGCGCTCACCCAGGGCGCCCTCGCCCCCAACCCCAAGGCCGACCTGAGCAGCCAGAACGAGGTCATGCACCGGGCCGCCGAGGAGGTCGGCAAGGCGCCGGTGTTCGCCTTCAACTACGACCTCGCCACCACGCCCGAGATGTCGGACGCGGGGCTGAACGCGCTCGCCCGGTTCGTGAACGACCCCGCCGAGGCGGCGTCCGTGCTGGCCGAGGCGCAGAGCACCGCGGACGGCGTGTTCTCCGGCTCCTGACCCGCCCCCGGGTGGGGCCGCGCACGCCGGGCCCCACCCGGCCGGACCCGCACACGCGATGACGGCATTGCACGACGAACGAAAGGGAGACGGGCGCCGATGACGATCCGGCGGACCTGGTGGGCGTGGGGTTTCCTCGCCCTGCCGATCCTCACCTACGGCATCACGGTCGTGTGGCCGGCGCTGTACTCCTTCTACCACGGCTTCACCGACTGGAAGGCGGTCGGCGGCGGCGACTGGACCGGCACGGCGAACTTCGCCCGCATGGCGCAGGACCCGAGCTTCGCGCGCGCCCTGCGCAACACCCTGATCTGGACGGTCGCCGGGGTGGTGGTGCCCACCGTCGCGGGCCTCGCGCTCGCGCTCGGGCTGAACCGGATCACCCGGTTCGCCAAGGTGATCAAGTCCTTCTTCTTCCTGCCGCTGGCGCTGTCCCTGGTCGTGGTCGGCCAGGTCTGGTTCTGGATCTACCGGCCGGAGGACGGGCTGCTCAACATCGTGCTCGGCGCGCTCGGCCTGGACTCCTGGCGGCACGCCTGGCTGTCGGACCCGGCCACCGCGCTGTGGGCGGTGATGGCCGCCTGGGGCTGGCAGCAGGTGGCGCTCGCGATGGTCATCTTCCTCGCCGGGCTCACCACGGTGCCCCGCGAGCTGACCGAGGCGGCGCAGGTGGACGGCGCGGGCGCGTGGCAGCGGCTGCGCGCGGTCGTGCTGCCCGCGCTGCGGCCCTCCTTCGTCGTGGTGATCTCGCTCAACATGATCAACGCGCTGAAGAGCTTCGACATCGTGTACGTCATGACCGGCGGTGGACCGTTCCGGCAGACCGAGACGCTCGCCGTGCTCGCCTACCGGGTGGCGTTCAAGACCTACGACTTCGGGTACGGCAGCGCCGTCTCGGCGGTGCTCTTCGTCGTCTCGGCCGTGATCATCGGCCTGTTCTTCGCCTGGAACTCGTGGAAGGACCGCCATGCCTGACACCGCCGTCGCCGAGCGGGCCGTGCTGCCGCCGCAGGCGCCCGCGCCGCCCGCGTCGCGGCCCCGCCGCGCCTCCCGGGCCCCGCTGGCCGCCGCGCTCGCCGCGTTCGCGGTGCTGTTCCTCGTCCCGTGCCTGGGCGTGCTGTACACGTCGCTGAAGACCGACGCGGAGATCGCCGCGAACGGCCTGTGGGCGCCGAGCGGCGACCTCACCCTCGACAACTACCTGCAGGCGCTCACCGCCGGCGGCACCGGCCGCTACCTGCTCAACTCGCTGCTGGTGACGATCCCGGCGACCGCGATCTCGGTGGCGCTCGGCACGCTCGCCGGCTACGCGATCGCGGTGCTGCGGCCCCGGGCCGGGGAATTCATCGGGTTCTGCCTGCTCGCCGGGCTGTTCGTGCCGCCGCAGATCCTGCTCATCCCGCTGTTCGCCGGGTTCAACGCGGCCGGGCTGTACGACACCCTCTTCCCGATGATCATCGTGCACTCGGGGTACGGCATCTCGCTGTGCACCCTGGTCATGCGGAACTTCTTCCGCGGCCTGCCGATGGAGCTGCGCGCGGCCGGGCTGGTGGACGGGGCGGGCGAGCCGCGCATCCTCGCCTCGATCGTGCTGCCGATGTCCCGGCCCGCGCTCGCCGCGCTCGCCACCCTCCAGTTCACGTTCATCTGGAACGACTTCCTCTACCCGCTGGTCTTCACCCGCTCGGACACGATGCGCACGGTGATGGTCGGCATCCTGCAGCAGCAGGGCCAGTACTCGATCGCGTACGGCGTGCAGGCCGCCATGGCCGTGCTCGCCAGCCTCCCCACGGTCGCGATCTTCATCGCCTTCCAGAAGCACTTCATCGCCGGCCTCACGGCCGGGGCGGTCAAGGGCTAGAAAGACTCAGGAGTCCCAATGATCCGCGTAGGCATCATCGGCTGCGGCCGCATCTCCGACCTGCACGCCCAGGCCTATCTGGAGCACCCGGACGCGGTCATCGCCGCCATCTGCGACCCGGTGCCGGAGAACCTCGCCGCCCGCGGCGCGGCCTGGGGCGTCGCCGAGGCCGACCGGCACGCCGACCACCGCGAGCTGCTCGCCCGCGACGACGTCGACATGGTGGAGATCCTCGTCCCGCACCACCTGCACGCGCCGATCGCGCTCGCCGCGATGGACGCGGGCAAGCACGTGTCGCTGCAGAAGCCGATGGCCACGAGCCTCGCCGACGCCGACGCGATGATCGCGCGGGCCGCGGAGCGCGGCGTGGTGTTCAAGGTGTTCGAGAACTTCGTCTTCTACCCGCCGATCCAGCGGGCCAAGGAGCTGGTGGACGCGGGCGAGATCGGCGAGGTGCGCGGCATCCGGCTCAAGTCCAACCCGGGCTGGAGCCCCACCGCCTGGGAGGTGCCCGCGGCGGCGAGCGCCTGGCGCGCCGACGCCGAGCAGTGCGGCGGCGGCCCGCTCGTCTTCGACGACGGGCACCACAAGTTCGCCATCGCCTGGCACTTCCTCGGCCTCGCCGAGCGCGTGCACGCCTTCATCGGCAGCGCCTACGACGGGCTGCTCGACGCCCCCTCCGTGGTGAGCTGGGTCCATCCGGGCGGGGCCGTCGGCTCCCTCGACGTGATCTACTCCCCGGACCTGAAGCTGGACACCGCGCACTACGCGCAGGACGACCGGGTGGAGATCACCGGGACCCGGGGCGTCATCTGGGTCACCCGCGGCCACGGCCGCATGCTCGACGCCGCCCCGGTGATCCTGCACCGCGACGGCGCCACCATCGCCTACGACGACATGCCCACCGGGTGGGAGACGAGCTTCGTGCGCTCCGGGCGGCACTTCGTCGACGCGCTGCGGAACGGCACCGAGCCGCTGCTCACCGGCGAGCAGGGCAGGCAGGTGCTGGCCTTCGCGCTCGCCGCGCAGGAGTCGGCGCGCACCGGCCTGGCCGCGGTCCCGGGCGGCGGAGCGGCGGGCGACGCCCGGTGAGCACCCCTCGCACCGAGCTCGCCGCGCTCGCCGAGACCCCGCTCGACCTGCTGGTGGTGGGCGGCGGCGTCACCGGGTGCGGCGCCGCGCTCGACGCCGCGTCCCGCGGGCTGCGGGTCGGCCTCGTCGAACAGGCCGACCTCGGCTCCGGCACCTCCAGCCGGTCCAGCAGGCTCGTCCACGGCGGCCTGCGCTACCTGGAGCAGTTCCGGTTCGGGCTGGTCCGGGAGGCGCTGCGGGAACGCCGCCTGCTGCTCGACCGGATCGCCCCGCACCTGGTGCGGCCGATCCCGTTCCTCTACCCGCTCACCCGCCCCCTCTGGGAGCGCCCGTACGTCGGCGCGGGGCTGGCGCTCTACGACGCCCTCGCCGGGGCCTCCGGCGTGCCCGGGCACCGGCACCTCGGCCGGGCCGCCACCCTCGCCCAGGCCCCCGCGCTGCGCCGGGACCGGATCGTCGGCGCGGTCCGCTACTTCGACGCGCAGGTCGACGACGCCCGGCTCACCGTGGCGCTGGCCCGCACCGCCGAACGGCACGGCGCCCTGATCGCCACCGAGGCCAGGGTGGACGCCGTCGAACCCGGGGAGCACGGCCCGCGGGTCACCGTCGCCGACGCCCGCACCGGCGGCCGGGTACGGCTCAGCCCCCGCCGGGTGCTGCTCGCCGCCGGCCCCTGGACCGGCCTGCTCGCCCGGGACTGCGGCCTCGCCCCCGGCGGCGCCGGACCGCGGGTGACCATGTCCAAGGGCGTGCACCTGGTGGTCGACCGCGAGCTGATCGACTGCTCCACGGCGGTGATCGCCCGCACCCCGCACAGCGTGCTGTTCCTCATCCCGTGGGAGCGGCACTTCATCATCGGCACCACGGACACCCCGTGGACGGCCGCGCCGGGCGAGGTCGCGGCGACCTCCCGCGACGTCGGCTACCTGCTCGACCAGGCCAACCGCCTGCTGGCCCGGCCGCTGCGGCCGTCCGACGTGGCCGCCGCGTACGCGGGGGTCCGGCCGCTGGTCGCCACCGCCGGCTCCGGCTCCGGCGACCGGCCGACCACCTCGATCAGCCGGGAGCACGTGGTGACCCGGCTCGCCCCCGGCGTGTTCGCGGTCGCGGGCGGAAAGCTCACCACCTACCGGGTGATGGCGGCCGACGCGGTCGACCTCGCCTTCCGCGACGCCCCGATCGCCCCCTCCCGGACGCATCGCCTCCCGCTGGTCGGCGCCGCCTGGTACACCGCCACCCGGGCCCGCGCCGGCCGCCTCGCCGAACGCGGCGGCCTCGGCCGCGAGGCGGTCGAACGCCTGCTGCGGCGGCACGGCGACGAGACCGAGGACCTGATCGACGCCGCCCGCGGCACGCCCGGCCTGCTGGACCCGCTCCCCGGCGCACCCGGCTACCTGCGCGTCGAGGTGATCTGGGCGGCCCGCAGGGAGAAGGCCCGGCACCTGGCGGACGTGCTGGTGCGGCGGCTGCGCGTCGCCACCGAGACCGCCGACCGCGGCGCATCCGCGGCCGGGCACGCCGCCGCCCTGCTCGCCGGCGAACTCGGCTGGGACGAGCGGCGCACTCAGGCCGAGATCGACGCCTACCTGAGCTGGGCGCGGGCCGAGCGGGACGCCCTGTCCGCCCCGGACGACCCGGCGTCCCCCGCCGGACGGCGGGTCGATCACTCGGAGACCTCGATGTAGCGCCAGCCGTCCTCCTCGTCGTCCTGCCGGTCCGAGACGTCGACCTCGACGCCGGCGAGGGCCTCGACGATCCGCGCCGTCATCTTCTCGCTCATGAAGTGGTGGCGCAGGTTGAGCCGCCGCAGGTGGGTGAGCGGCTGGCCGGACAGCAGCGCCTCGGCGCCCTCGTCGCCCATGTTGCCCATGGACAAATCGAGGGACTCCAGCCGGGGGACGATCGGGGCGCCCGCGACCGCGGCGGCCACCTCGTCCTGGCGTTCGCTGTCCTGCAGGCCGAGATGCCTGAGCGCGGGCAGCCCTTCGCCGGCGAGGATCGCCGCCCAGTCCTCCGGGCCGGAGTCGCCGCCGTAGTTCTCCTCGCCGAGCCACAGCTCCAGGTGCCTGAGCGCGGGCAGCGTGGAC
>Ga0164243_10011175_pt1 | contig 12829 bp, 10 predicted proteins | sample OricompcompostOP_FD_108781 | JGI IMG/M metagenome (GOLD analysis project Ga0164243, IMG submission 108781) | Organic Plus compost microbial communities from Emeryville, California, USA - Original compost - Organic plus compost (OP) | ecosystem: Engineered > Solid waste > Mixed feedstock >...
AGGTTCCAAAAATCCCAATGGATCGTCTCTCCTCCAAGCATCGTCACACTGTAGCCGCACGTCCGCCCGATGATGCCGGAGTTCAGCCAGCGGCGCGTCAGCTCTTCCATCAATTGAAAGCCCACGCCCGCCCCGGCTCCGGCCAGCGTATAATCGGCAAGGCTCATGGAAGAGGCACGCCGTGAAAAGAGCAGAAACAGACCGAGCGGCAGCAGCTTCCACACTTCCTCGAAGATCGGGGTCAGGACAGCCTGGGACCAGGTGTCCCTCGTATCCCCACCAAACAGGCCGTGAGCCGCGAGCAGCGTCAGCGCCGTGACCGGGATGACGAGAAAGATGCCAAGCAGCATAAACCTGGCTGCCTGCTTCCAGGTAAATGTTTTGCTCCGGCAAAGAAACCAAAACTGCAGCATGACATAAAAAGACCATAAATACTGGACGAGCATCGTGCGTGAATCCCGGTACAGGAACAGGCCCAGGATAAAAAACAAAAGGGATATCCAGCACCATATCGTATATAAGGTTTTGAGCCAGGGGAGACGCCGGAGCGTTTCCTGCACCCACCGATACACCCCTTCGGCGATATCCCTGATTCCGTTTCGGATGTTCCAGATCGTATCCGTTTCAATCTCCTCCTTCATGGCATCACCCTGATTCTGAGGGGCTGTCGTGACAAGAGCTGTGAAGATATAAGATCCGCTTCCTCCCCAATATACCTTATATTCGTCTTGGGTTGGGCAGTGAATATGGGGATGTAAACCAAAACTGGACCATTTTCCCCCTCCAAGGGGACTAAGGTCAGCCGAAAAGCCGCCGCTAACCGGCGCGAGTGGTGCATAGCTCCTATAATCAATCCGCCCCAGTTCACTCGTTTCTGAAGATCTGCAGGACCGTGTCCGAAATAACCTGCTCCGGGACGTCCCCGTGCAGCGTATACAGAAAATCATCCTTCACGAAACGATACACCACCTTCTCCGTTTGGTCATCGCGAAGCTCCTTCGTGGATGGAACGGCTTTCTGGTGTGACAGAACCGGATAAGGGGACGGACTTCGCAGCCGGGTGACGGACAAGCGTAATCCATTCGGGTAACGGATTCGAATCTCTGGTTCCATAAATTTATCGTCATACACCTGGACCGAGCGAATCTGATCTTCATCAGGAAAACGAAGCTCGCTTCGAAGAAGCACCCTCGCCTCCTGCAACGTACTTGAGCGCAGGTTTCGGTCCAAAAAAAGGCCTGCACTCAAAATCACCAGTACGACCAAGGCTGTAACAGACATTGCACTGATCAGTATAAAAAGAAGCCGTCTGCTTTCCTTTTCCAACTTCCTGCTCCTTCCCGCTACGGCTTGAATATACGTGTGTTTATATTAACGACGTGAGTATACGGGCAAGAGTTACGGGGTTTGACCCGATGCGAAATAGAAATTTTACATTGTTGGACGCGGATACTCCCGAAGGATCAGTTAAGTAGGATTTCAACTTGTTATTAACCTGTTTATGCGGGGCAAGACTCTGCCGGGTCATAGCGGGGATGAACATTTATTAATGATGTTTATAGTTAATATGATTAAATAAAAATGGTAACATCCTCTTTTTCCTTTAACATCGTGCCTATGAAACCGAAAAGCACGCTCCCCACAGCGGGAATCGTGCTTTTTAAGGGTGGTTGGGTAATTAATTCATGCCATTAATCATTGGGTGTCCGTCCCTTAAGTCCGAAAGTCATTTCCCGTCCGGCTCCTGCGCCTCTTCCAACCTGCGGCGCTTGGCATCCCGCATTTTCCGCCAGACGGAAACGAGGATGATGCAGCCGGAGAGAATGATATTGATCCAGACCGACAGAACAACCACTACATACGGCCCTGTGCCTGGCTTTACCGCCGTCAGGGAGACGAAACAGAGCAGCAGCAGGACTAGTGACATCGAAAGAACGATTCTGGACAGTGCTCCGAAGTCGCCCATCACACGCTTTTGATGGCGCCGATGTCAGCCATCTTGCGCTGCCACAGCTCATGCGCCTCCTCCGCGTAATGACAAGCCGTCTGCTCTGAGCCCACCAAGCGGAGCTGGGGCTCTTCCGAGGAGCAGCGGTCCGTGGCCATCGGGCACCGCGGATGGAAGCGGCAGCCAGTCGGCGGTTTGGCCGCGTTCGGCATCTCCAGGCTGCGCAGTGGCAGCTCCGTAATCGCTTTGGCGATTTCGGGATCGGGCGTCGGAACGGCGGACAGCAGCGCCTGCAAATAAGGATGCTTCGGATGGCTGAGGACATCGTTGACCCCGCCAAGCTCCATCACACGTCCGAGATACATGACGGCCATGCGGCCCCTTCCGGCGATGTAGCGGGCCGTTGCCAGGTCATGCGTAATATAAATGATGGCGATGTCCAGCTTGCGGTTCAGCTCTGACATCAGGTTCAGGATCGAGATGCGCAGCGACACGTCGATCATGGAGACGGGCTCGTCGGCCACGATGATCTTCGGATTCAGCGAGACGGCGCGGGCCATCAGAATCCGCTGGCGCTGGCCGCCTGACAGCTGGTGCGGGTATTTATCGAGGAAGCGTTCCGGCGGCGTCAGGCCGACGGTCTGCAGCAGCTCGATGACCCGCGCCCGGGCCGCCTTGCGGCCGCGGACGATTTTACGCTGCAGGATGGGAGCCGACAGCGATTGGTAAATGGTCCGCATCGGGTTCAGCGCGGCGTAGGAATCCTGCTGCACCAGCTGAACGTCGCCGCGGAATTGGTTCGCTTTTTCGCCGCTCAGCTTCGTTATCTCCTGTCCCTTGTACAGCACCTTGCCTGAAGTCGGCTTCTGCAGGCCCGTGATGATGCTGCCAAGCGTCGTTTTTCCGCATCCGCTCTCGCCAACCAGTGCGATGATTTCGCCGGGATGAATATCCAGACTGACATCGACGACAGCTCCCACTTTCTGGGGGGGACCAAACATGCCCTGGTTCCGTTCAAAGTACATGCTTACGCTATCGAGCCGCATCAGTACCTCGGAACTCTCCGTTCTGACCGCTTCCCGCAGCCGCTGTCTGGGCTCTACCTCAAATTCGATATTTCTGGCATTCATGACGTACGCACCTCCGCAACCGACTCGGGATTCGGATATAAATGACAAGCGACTTCATGCCCAGCGGGCGTATACACCTTGATCGGATTCTGTTCCTTGCATTTCGCGTGCGCATATTCGCACCGCGGGTGAAACGGGCATCCCGGCGGCATGTTGAGCAAATCCGGCGGAGATCCGGGGATCCCCTTCCGTTCCGACACGTCTTCATACAAGCTCGGAACAGCTTTCATAAGCTTCGCGGTATAGGGGTGTTTCGGCCGCTTGAACATATCGTAGACGTCGCCGGCTTCGACGACGTTGCCTGCATACATCACACCGACCCGGTCGGCGGCTTTGGCGACGACGCCGATATCGTGGGTCAGGAGCAGCATGGTAATATTCATGTCTTTGTGGATCTTTTTCAAAATATCGAATATATAAGCTTGAGTGATCACGTCCAGCGCAGTCGTCGGCTCATCGAGGATGACGAGCTGCGGATCGAGCAGCAGGCTGAAGGCGATCATAACCCGCTGCTTCATCCCGCCCGAGAGCCCATGGGGGAACGAATTCAGTACCCGGTCCGGATCAAGCCGGACATAATCGAGCAGATTCCGCGCTTTATCCACCATCTGCTTCTCCGTATACGATTTGGAATGGGCCCGAAACGTCTCGATGATCTGATCCTTGATTCGGGCGACGGGATTCAACGCGTTCTGCGCCGCCTGAAACACCATCGACACTTGCTCCCATTTGTATGCCTGCAGTTCTTTTTTACCCAGGCTCATCACATCGCGGCCATCAAACGTAATCGATCCGCCGGCAACGCGTCCGGGAACCGAAATCGCCCGCATGATGGCGGATGCCATCGTGGATTTGCCGCTTCCGCTCTCCCCGACCAGGGCCGTGATCTGTCCCTTGGGGATGACAAAATCGGCTTCATTGACAGCCCGCAGCAGACCTGCGCGCATCGGGAATTCGATCGTCAGCCCCCTCACTTCGACCAATGGTTCCATCATTTTCTCCTCCTTCATCGCCGGCCCTTACGATCTCAGTCTCGGATTCAGCGCCTCTTCCAGCCCGTTGCTGAAAAAGATGCAGGCCATTTGGAACAGCCCCAGGCACATGATCGGCGAGATCAGGTAGATATAGCCTTTGGGGTTGAAGATGCCGCCAGTGTTCTGTACGGCCAGCTGGATCATCATCCCCCAGTTGGTCGGGGAATATGGGGCAAGACCGAGCATCATCAGACCGACGCTGGCAACGATGGCCCCTTGGGCCGCCATAATAAAGTTGATCGCCAGATACGGCGTCAGGTTCGGCAGAATCTCCCGGAACAAGATATAGGGCGTTTTCAGGCCCATAATCCGGCAGGCGATAATAAATTCGCGGTTTTTGAGCGACAGCAGCTGGGAGCGGATCGCCCTGGCGAGCGGCGCCCATGACCATGCCGCCAGAATAAAGGAGAACATGACCGGATTCTTGATCTGTACGAGCGCGGCAACGATCATCAGCACGGGAAAGCTCGGAACGGTCAGAAACAGGTTGGTGATGAACATCAGCACCGTGTCGGTTTTGCCTCCGACAAAGCCGGATACCGCCCCAATCACGAATCCGAGCACCAGCGTAAACAGGGCGGCGAACAGCCCGATCGACAGCACGTCCCGGGAACCGTACACCAGCTGCAGGAATGTATCCCTGCCGCCGTAGTCGGTGCCAAGCCAGTGGGCGAAGGACGGACTCTTATACCGGCCGTCGAAGTTGACGGTCATGTCCAGCGAGGCCATCATAGGCCCGAAGATGGCCATAAAGATGAAGATCGCCAGGATAATCATACCTGAGAACGCTTTCTTGTTGCGGTATATCGTCTGCCAGAAATCGATAAATCCTTGACTCATCCGTCAGCCCTCCTCCAGCTTGACGCGCGGATCCAGCTTGGCATAAATGAGGTCCGAGGCCAGGTTGGCCAGAATGACCGCGATGCTGGTCACGAGCAGCAAGCCCTGCATCAAAGTATAGTCGCGCTGCTGTGTTGCCTGCCCGATGTAATAGCCCATACCGGGATAACTGAACACATTTTCGATCAGCGGCGATCCGCCGAGCATAAAGCCGAAATTGACGGCCAGCGTCGTAATCAGCGGCAGCATGGCGTTGCGCTTGACGTAACGGCTCATCAGCGTCCGTTCGGAGACCCCGCGGATGCTGGCGGCGACGATATAATCCTCACCCAGCACGTTGACCGCGCTCCCCTTCATCGTCAGCGCCCAGGTGCCGATCGTCGTAATGACGTAAGTCAGAATCGGCAGCGCGCCGTGATACAGCACGTTTAGAATGAACGGAAGGTTGAAGCCGGGCTCCACGATCGGGTCATAAGCCCCGTTGACCGGGAACCAGCCGAATTGAAAGGCGAAAATAACGAGCAGCAGGATGCCGACGATAAAGTTAGGCACCGAAGACGTTAGGATCGCATAGATCGAAATGATCGGATCCAGGACCGTCTTACGCTTGAACGCCATCATGGCACCCAGGTTAATGCCGATCAAGAAGCTGATGACGAGCGACACGCTGAGCACAAACAGCGTCCATGGCAGCGCGTTGGCGATAATTTCGTTTACCGAAACGTTCTGATAGATCATGGACATGCCCAGATTGCCGTGCAGCAGCCCTCCCAGGTACCGTCCCAGCTGGGTGAAGATCGGCTCTTTCGGATTATAATTGATCATGGCCGTAATCTGGCGGTATGCTTCCTCGAGACTCATCCCGCGCTGAGTGGCAAAGTCCCTCGCCCACGTATCGATCGCACTGCCGGGCGTCATCCGCAGCAGGAAAAACGTAAGCAGCATCGCGAGGAAGACCGTGATCAGGGAAACACCGATTCTTTTTAAGACCCCTTTCAGGCTCATTCCTGTCACCTCCAAGTGTTTATCCGGCTTGTGCGGCCGTTATCTCGGCCAATACTCTTCCGGCATGTACGTTGAGTTGAAGCCGTGGTTCAGGTGGGTGATGGCCAGCTGCTCATCCGGATCGGTAGCGAGCGGCATATCCCGGTTGTATTGAACGATTTGGTCCATCATCGGGAAGTTCCCGGACATCGTTTTGGTATTCAGCCAGGCGCCTGTGGCGTTCTGGAAGAAGTTCACGCCCCAGCAGTTTTCGTTGGCGATCCAGGCCAGGTTGTCGATGATTTTGCGCCGCTCCTGTTCGTCCTGAACATAAGGGAACCGTTTCATTTCCTTGTCGATATCGTATACTTTCCCGTCAATGCCCTTCAGCTTCAGATCGAGTTTGCCGGTATCGACTTCGTTGCCGTCCGCGTCTTTCTTCTTGACGTTCGGGAAGCCGACCTTCGTTTTCGTTCCCTGCCAGAACAGCACCCGCATCGAGCTCCACGGATTCTGGAAGCCCCAGGACACGTCAACCCAGTCCATGGACATATCGTATTGTCCCTTGTCGGCGTTGGAGAAGTAGATGGTGCTGTCCACAGCCTTCAGCTTCGTCGGAATGCCGAATTTGGTGAACTGCTCCGCGGCGATCTGCGCCGAGTTCACGCCGGGTGCCCAGTTGTTCGGCGCACCGATGATGAAGGAAGGCACCTTACCGTCAGGATCGCGCCATAAACCATCGGATCCTTTGGTCCAGCCGATCTCCTTCAGCAGCTCGGCCGCCTTATCCAGGTTCGTCGTATAATCGGTCATCTGATCAAGGACGGATTTGTCGACTTCTTTTTCGAGTGACGAAGGCATGATGCCCGTCATCGATATTTTCGGGTATTCCTGGCCGTAAAAGTTGCCGATTTCACGCAGCTTTTTCTTATCCAGCACATAGGTCAGCGCCTGCCGGAATTTGAGATTGTCGAACGGCTTGTTGCGGATGTTGTACATCAGCCCCACGCTCGCCGGATCATACATCCGGTAGTGAACCAGATCTTTGTTCTGCTTCAGCAGCGATTCCAGGATGTCCTTCGGCGGGGTGCCGTCGTACCAGTCGAGCTTGCCGGCCTTGACGAGAGCGTATTGGGCCGAGAGCTCCGGTACGTTTTTGATCCAGATCTTGTCAAAATGGACCGCATCGGGTCTCCAGTAATCTTCAAACTTATCCAACAGCATATCGGTCGTCGTCACTTTTTCAAACTTATACGGTCCGGTGCCGACCGGAATTTTCGGGCCCGCACGGGTGAATTCATTCCAGTTCAGGGCGATTTTTTTGCTGAGCTCATCCGTAATATCCAAGTTGAACGGTCCGTCCTTGGATTTGTCTGTAAGCGGTTTCGCTTCTTTCAGCAAAGCATCGGCCTTATCCACGTATTTCTTGTAGATGTGGTAAGGGATTTGGCCCTGGAGATCCTGGGCGAGGAGCAGCTTTCTAAGTTCAGGATACGGCGCAGGGTTCATCCAGTGAAAAACAACGGTGTAGTCATCGGGGGTTTCGATCGAAGTCAAATACTTCGTCACTTCGGCCCCGTTGTTCAGCCGGTAGTACGCCCATACATCTTTACTGGTAAAAGGGGCGCCGTCATGCCACTTTACGTTCTGATGCAGATGTACGGTCGTCGTTTGCTCGGTATCCTCGGAGGATTCCGCCAGCCGGTTGTACACATTGTTCATTGACCGGATAAAGAAGAAGAGGCCCTCAAACATGTAGCGGTTGTTCGTATCCCCGGTTCCTCCGGAGCCGAACGGGTTGCCTTGGTACAGCGGGGGCTTGGGCCATCCGCCCAAGACGTGGAAAATCTTGTCCTTGTTGTACTTGATCTGCGCATCCGGAACCGGCTGCTGCATATCTTTCACTTCGCCGGCGCTGAGCCGGTCGACCAGGCCGGGAGCTGAGGTGCCGCAGCCTGAGACGATCATTACGGCTCCGAGCACAATGCTTAAACAAAGGCCTGATAATCTTTTGCGTCCGCTCAAGACGTTCATGCAGTTCCTCCCGTCTAGGTTATCTTCTCCAGAAGATTGGCTCCTGGAGTATTCACTATTATAGCGAACGATTTCAAAATCAAGTTCATAAAAACGCTTACATACTCTCCCGAAAATGTATAGAATCGTTTCGTTTTCGACGGTCGAAAACTTTTATATTCATTCTTTACCAGATGCCAGCAAACGGCTGGCACAGCCCCTGTTAACAGCAAAAAGGCCCTTTGGACAAGGACCTTCCGAGTTATTTACAGCATTAACTTTCCCCGCTGCGCCTCCATTCCATCGGCGTCATGCCCACATGCTTGACGAACAAGTCATGAAAACGGCTGGACGAGCTGAAGCCGACTTCGGAGGCGATAAATTCAACGGGCTTGCGCGAGGTGTGCAGCAGCCGCTTGGCTTCGTCAATTCGCAAGGAAATAATGTACTGTTTAGGTGACATGCCGATGCGGTCGGTAAATTTTTTGCGGAAAATGCTTTCCGACAAATAGTGGTTCGCCGCCAGATCCGACACCTTCAGCGATGTATGGTAATTCTGGTGAATTTCCTTCAGCGCTTCCTGAATCATTTGCTCTTCAGGATGCTCCGAGAGGGCTTCAGCCGCTTGGTCGCAAGTTCCCGTATGATAAGCGAGCAGCAGTGTCTCCAGAGCATTTCGCAGCAAATCGTAAGAATATTCGGTCTTCTCTTCCCGCCTGCATTCTTCCTCAATCTGGCGCATGCCGGCTAACGCGCGCTCCGCGGCGCCAGGGGTCAAAGACGCTTTCAGGATCGGACCCGGACGCTGCGAAAACGCATGCGACAACAAGTACTGGCAGTATGGCGGAAGGTTCTGATCATAGATGTGAAGTGAATAGCCTTCCCAGGCTTTGACACAGACGTAGCTGTGCTTCAGATCCGGCGGAATGAACAGTAGATCCCCCGGATGTGCTTCAACGTTCTGTTCCCCAGCGGCATAATAACCCTCTCCCCTTACGAGGAGGGTAATCTCCGCGGATGGGTGGGAGTGGGATAGAAATAAGCCCTCCTTCTGATCCTTGTCGCTCGGATTTGTATGAAAATACACGATGCTGTCCATAAATCCGATATCCATCAGCGATCCCTATCCTTTTCGAATGAAATTGGTTGAAAACGGTAGCCTTACGATAACACATACCCTTAAGACTGTATGTCAGGCGGAAGTATGGGGACGAATGGCCCCTGCCAGCTTTGAAAAAGGGTTCTCTACATGCATTGACGCCCGTCACGCCTTGCATGCACCTGCAACCTCAGCGCTTGACCCACACATCTTTGTAGTTGATTTTACCCCAGGTATCCAAGGTAATACCGCCTAAGGATTGATCATGTCCGATGATGTGGATGCTGTGGTACATAAATAACAGATGATGGTCTCTTTTTAACTGATCCTCAATCCGCCTCAGCAAAATCCTTCTTACGGTGTAATCCGGTTCTGCCAGAACCTCGGACAGCGCCCGGTCTACCCCATCCCTCGCGGCTTCGTCCAAGTGGTTGCGGATATATCCGTAATGGGAACGGTACATTTCGATCAAAGACACGGAAGGTTCGTTACCGAGTACCTCTCCGGCATAAATCATATCGGCTTGTTTCAAGACGGATGGGTTCGTCAGCTCACGGATCGGCATCACATGGACTTCCACCTTCACCCCGATGTCTTCGCAGGCCCGACGGATCCATTCGGTATCCAGCTCGTTACTGGTCATTTCGTAAGTGTACAGGGTCAGCGTTTCTCCGCGGTAGGCGGATTCGGCCAGGCAGGCTCTCGCGAGCATCAATTCCCCGCCCCGCCCGTACGCCTCGTCATGGTCATACGGATTAAAGCCCGAGGAGGGCTGTTCTCTCTTTCCTCCCAGCTCCTTGACCATCTGTTCACGGTTAATAGCTAAATGAATTGCCTCCCGAAGCTTAACGTCATGAAGTATTCCGTCCCTCGACAGATTAAAAGTCAGATAAGTACTACCCTCTTCGAGTCGGGTCAGCAAAGTGCCCGTTTTCTTCTTACCTGTCGGTTCAAAATAGAGCACTTGCGTGTCACGTTCCTGAAGTCTGTCGGGCTTCAGATGCTCCAAATAGTTCGGCCAAACCCAAATCTCGATGCGGTCCATCATCGGCCGGCCCTGGAAATACCGCTCGTTCGCTTCGAGGATCATGCCGTTATCGCTGTTCTCCTTCATAACAAATGGGCCTGTACCCACCGGCATCCGCCGTATATCCCGGGTCGCCGCAATGCGGTCCAGATCCTTAGGTACGATGGAGAAGCGTTCCGAAGCTAGTAGATGCAGAAACAGGGCATTAGGTTCGCTTAGGTGAAAACGTACGCTGATATCGCTGAGGACCTCAACCCTTGCCACATTCGCCATGAACCAGTCCGGCGGATTCAGCTGCCCAAAGCGCTGGAACGTATATTGAACGTCTTCGGCCGTCATCACCTTCCCGTGATGAAACAGTACGCCTTTACGCAAATAAAAGGTCCATTCGGTGTACTCGCGATCCGATTCCCAGTAATGGGCGAGCCCCGGCTTGATCACATGACCGGCCGTGTCGAACTCCACCAGCGTGTTCAAAATCTGTCGAATCAGGTGGGTCTCCGTGCGGCGAATGACGAACAGCGGCTCGAGATCGGGCACCGGCCGGTAAAACGGGAAACGGAGGATGTCCTTATGGTCGGAAGCCTTCTGCGCACCAAACTGCCCGGCCAGCCAATCGGAAAATTGGGATTCGGCCAGGGGGTCCGTATGCGCATGCAGCAGCCCGAACGCTTCGCCGACATGTCCTTTTAAAGCCAGTTCTTTGGCTTTGTCCAGCAGCAGCTCCTGTGCATCGGCAACCAGGACGAGCCGCGACGTATTGCCCCGGCCCAATCCGCTCTGCCAATCAATAAGCCCCAGTTCCTTCATTTTCTGCACGAGCAGCTGTGCATTTCGCCGGGTGCATTCCCATATGTCCTCCAGCTCCTGCATCGTCACCTGGATCGAGGAGCCACGGGGCTCGGAAGCAAAGTGTTGATTCAGTTTATTGTAGTAATGGACAACGTCCATATGAATTCCCCTCCTTTGCCATGAAAAGGTGAAATGTTCACTTGAAGATTTCGCCTCTCCCTTCGCCTTTTTCAAAATTATAATTTGACTTGTATGAAACGTAAAGAGGAGGTAATGAAACATGTTTTCGGCAGAGCCCCGGCAAGGTCCGGTCACCTACAATCTTACGGAATGTTTCTTCCTTGATGCTTTCTTTCCTCTGGCGCCATTCCGGCTCCGGAGGAAATGTAATAACTGGTGCTGCCCTTCTATGTATGATCTTACATAATCTTCGCTCGTCATGTCTATGTACGCGGAATTGATGTTCTCCCCTATACCGTTCATTTCCCTGGAAACCGGTCATTCACCGACCGTGGATTCTCTATACAACCGGGTTTCTGCTGATGACCTTCGAACGCTGAGCCGAGCTAGGCCGTAGGCCTGCTGCTGTGGACTTTGAGCATCTTGGTGATCTACACAGCCAATGGCGCTACCCGATTGATGGATTCAAACATCATCTTGTATGCCAAAGATCACTTGGAGTTCTCGCGCTAATGTATTGGGATTCGTTCTCTCTGCCGCTGGAGCAGGCTGAATTCATGACGCCGCTGGTTCACACACAATAACAAACGCCCCTAGGGTACAAATGTCTTGGACGCCTTTAGGGGAAATACCGGTAAGCTTCAACTTAAGCCAGCCCCATTTAGGTCAGACGGTGAAGTTCGGTGAGATGTTGCGCTTGCTGGTTGCCCTGACTACTCCATATGCCGCCTAGGCTTCATGTTCTTCTTCGCTTAAGCGGTGGCAAATGGGATGATGATGCCCTACCCAATGAAGCTCTACCCAAACGGGAAATCCGCGCTCCAAACGATCAAATTATTTCTTGGGTAATCGCAAAATGTTCATAGGTTCGACATCCGCTGATGTCCCTCTATGTCGTTCATGCCGTTAAATGATTGAGGCAATCTGTCGAAACAGCACCGATTGAAAACGCTGCAATTTCCGATTATACTAGCTCCGCGGGTAAATCAACGAACAACGAACGATTGCGGAGGATGATGCTGACATGTTCTATTTATTGCCTCTGATGCTGGAAAGAGTCGGCATCCTGATTATCGTCGCCTTTCTGCTGTCCAGGATGACGTCGTTCCGCCAGATGCTGCATCATGAGGATCGGCTTCCCGCGAAGCTGCTGCTGATCGTCATTTTTGGCGTGTTCGGCATGATCAGTAACTATACCGGTGTAGAAATTCATGGAGGTGCCATCGGCTCCGAAATCTGGCAGGCCGGCGTGCAGGTTGACAGTGCACTGGCCAATACGCGGATTATGGGTGTGGCCATCGGCGGTTTGCTTGGCGGACCGCTGGTCGGACTTGGGGCCGGGCTGATCGCCGGTCTCCATCGGCTGACGCTTGGCGGATATACCGCTGCCGCCTGCTCTATATCTACCATACTGGCAGGTGTAGTCACCGGATGGATCGGCAGGAGGTTCCGGAGGTCCGATCCCGGCGCGCCATGGCGTGCGGTTGCCATCGGAATCCTGATGGAATGCGTACAGATGGGGATTATTTTGCTGATAGCCCGCCCTTTCGACGCCGCAGTTCAATTGGTTTCGGTTATCGCCCTGCCGATGATCGTCATGAACGGATTCGGCACCCTGATGTTTATGCTGATCATCCAGTCTATCCTGCAGGAGGAGGAGCGGACTCGCGCCCTCCAGACGAACCAGGTGCTTCATATTGCCGACCGGACGCTGCCCTTTTTCCGTCAGGGCCTGAACCCGGCTTCGTGCCGGGAAGCGGCAAGCGTCATTCTGGAGGCCAC
>Ga0164243_10011177_pt1 | contig 12829 bp, 12 predicted proteins | sample OricompcompostOP_FD_108781 | JGI IMG/M metagenome (GOLD analysis project Ga0164243, IMG submission 108781) | Organic Plus compost microbial communities from Emeryville, California, USA - Original compost - Organic plus compost (OP) | ecosystem: Engineered > Solid waste > Mixed feedstock >...
ACAGAATATGCTGCTCTATCCAATTTTGAAAGCGATAAACAGGCGTATTAGGGTATTTAGGTTTAGGTTAATTTGAAGAGAATTTTGTAAAATTACACAGTCTTAATTTCGGGAAGCCGACAAAGCATCCAAGGTATCGGTGGTAGTGGTAATAATGCTGTTCGGGAAGCCGTAATAATTTAAATTTTAGCAAAGAATTTTTGTTATGTTTTTGCGTCTCCAACTAATTTTATTAGCTTTAGACAAGCTTAAAGGTATTTTATATCTTTGCACCAATAAATAGGCACATGGCAGCGGCAGAGCAAATAAAGAGTCTTATACGTTCTTTCGGAGAAGGAGATGATTCTCGTTTCTACGCTACGGCTATGCAAATAGCTGCAGCGGAGGCTAGAAAAGGTCATTCTGCACTTGCTGATGAGCTCAAGTAGATGATAGATAAAGCCAAGCTTTCTAAAAGCAAGGAATCTGTTATTATCAAAAAGCTTCCTGTTAATAGCGCACAAAAGGAATTGAATGACCTCTTGGAACTCATTCACCCTAATGTAAAACTAAACGACATGGTGCTCTCCCCTATTGGAAGCATCTCCCGGAATTAACTCTTTTAAGATATTTAGTTTCTCCTTCGAAAAAGAAAAGAAGCACCTTTCACCATCAGCCATAAAAAGGCCAATACTAATCCGTTCGTCCTGATTGGGGCGAATAGTACAGTACAATATGGAGTAAAACGCGCTCATCTTTTTATTATATACTCTGCTACCAGTTCTTTAAAGTTCGCTTTTGTATCCGCTATCCACGTAGCATTATCAATAATACTACTTTTTATTTGTTCGTGCAAAGTTCCCTTATCACTACACCAGTCATTAGGGATACCAGCTACTATTTCAGGTAGTGCATTGTTACAGGCAGTTACAAAGTTAGGAAAGTTCTTCAACAGTAACCGTGTCTCTTCTGCAATTTTTTTATTGTTATATAACAAAGTCTTCGCCAAATCGGAAGACAATATACTATCATACTCAGTCAATTGGGCAAGATCCTGTCCCAACCTACATCCATCAAAAATGTCGGAATGGTCAATGGGTGTTATTTCATAATAGCCTCTATTTGAATTGATCAAAAGGTTATAATTATTGATACTTCTATCTGTATTGGCAACCCAAAGATCAAATAAACCGATTTTTAAGAGGTCATATCTATTTTGAAATTTCTGCAACTCATTGTGTAGGCTTACCAAACTTGTAACTCCTTCTGCGCGCTTTCTAGCCAAGGCCTCTTTAGTGCGTTGGGAAATCAAATTTCTTTCAATCTCTGCGGAGAGGCCGAAAGCAAAAGCTAAAACTTTAGAGTTTATATCGCTACCTAAGCGGTAGTTATCTTTTATTGTCCAGACACGGATATCGCGGTTCATACACTCGTTTAGTACCCCCATGATCATCAGTAGATTCCTTCCTAATCTGGACAGCTCGGAACAAATAAGTACATCTCCTTTTTTCATTCGTTTTAATAAACGACCAAGCTTTCTCTCTTCCACACTCCTAGCTCCAGATATTGTCTCTTCTATCCACTTATTGACGACAGTGCTATTTCTATCGCAAAAATCATTAATCTCAAATCGTTGGTTTTCTACTGTTTGTTTGTCTGTACTGACTCGGATGTAACCGTAAATCATCATAGTTGTTTCCTAAATTCGAAATGGAAACTACCGATTTCTGAATAGTAATAACTACGTCTTTTACGACAATATTTAACAGGTGCACCTAACTGCTTAAGTATTGTTATATATTCATAAAGTGCACTTTCAGATAGAGAAAGTCTTTTCGCAAACTCACGAGGCGTACCAGTTGATCTCCTTTTTATCAAAGCATCCATCTTTCTTAATCTATATAGATAGTTCTTCAACATAGATTGATCTTTTTCTTTTCAAGAATGCGAGCCTCTAGCTTAGAATTACTATTCGTTACGTAATGATAAGGAAGGAGAAACTGAAGCGGCCCTCCAAACTCGAAAGGATATAGTGATAATAGTTATAAAAGCTGTAATTAGAACAGCAATAGCAAAAAACCAAACGCTGATAGATATTTTATACGAAAAATTTTCTAACCAATTCTTCATCGTTAGCCAAGAAATAGGAATTGATATAAGTCCCCCAACTATTACTAACATTATAAACTCTAACGAAATTAATCGCATAATTGTAAAAGTTGTTGCACCGCATACCTTACGTATACCAATTTCTCGAGTCCTTTGCTGCGTGACATGAACAATTAAAGCAAACACACCACTGGCAGCAAGCATCATTGTTAACGCGCTGAAGACGTTAAACAAATATTTCAATTTTCTATCAGCTTCATATTGCTTGGACAATTTGTCGTCAATCCATTCTGTTTCCAACCATTTTTCAGGAAACATATTACTCCAAATCCGTTTTAAGGATTTCAAAACATTTCGTTCACTTCCAGGAGTAATTCTGATCAGCATGCCCGAATTTTCCATAGAATTATTGGCATATATTACAGTTGGCCCTTTATTTTCAAATAGAGAAAGGTTGTGAAAGTCTTTCAGAACACCAACTGGAGCAGTGCTAAGGCCAGGCACAATTGCGTTTAATTTATCAACTCCAAAAATTCGAGCTGTTGTTACAGTAATTAAAGATGCTCTCGATTCATTTAGCTTATTATATGCCTTCTGATTATATCTAAGAAGACTATCGTCGTTGATGATATCTCGACCAAAAGCCGAACTTAAAAATCGTCCCTTAATTAACTTTAAATCTAATGTTTTAGAAAACTCGTCATCGGCAAGGATATACCAAACAGTCAAATGCTTATCACCCGATAATGGGTTGTCAACTTCTTTAGACATATACCCGCCTCCATTGGCTGGAATCCATGTAGTTGCGCTCACATTTTTCACACCTGCCACCTGTTTTAACGCCTCTTTAAAGGGTTTAAGTTTACCCTCCCAAGAGACATAATTGATAGCTAGCAAGTTTTTTTTATCGAAACCTAGATCTTTTTCATCAATAAAGTCTAGTTGTTTTCGAACAATTACCGTTCCTGCTAAAACCGAAATAGAAATAATAAATTGTATTACAATAAAAACTTTACGTAATAAATTTTGATTAGACAAAGTACTTCTTGATAAACGCCCTCTTAAAAAATCTACTGGGGATAATCTGCCAAGTAGCAAAACAGGATATGTTGCAGTTAGTAATGAAAGCACTAAGACAACTGTTAGCAATCCTGTCGCGATATAGACACTAGAAAGTAGTTTATATTCAAGAGAATGTCCAAGATAACTTTCTATCCAATTTAGAGATAGATAGTAAATAACGGATGCTAAAATGGTTGAAATCATAAACACCATGAAAGAATCGACTGCAAAAAAAAGGAAAATTTGAAGTTTTGAAGCTCCATGAATTCTTCTTACACCGACTTCCCTCATACGAGATAAAATTCTGGAGGAGCATAAATTAGTATAATTTATGCATGATATGACGAATAATAAAATTCCGCAACCAACAAAAAAGTATATATTTCTTTCATTTCCCTTTATATTTTGAAACTGAGCAAAATCCGATTTTAGATATATATCGGCCATCGGTTGAAACTCATATTTAAACGGCTTGTCCATATTTACAAAAGAACGATACCACATATTCACATTTGAGGTAAACTTTTTCATTTCAGTTCCTGGCCTCATTAGAATATAATTATTTGTAAACGAACCGTATTCTAGAGGGCTAAGCTCCTCCGAAGAACGTTTATCTATTACTATTGCCTCAGCACGTAAATGTGAATTCGATGGTATGTCCTCAATTACACCAGTAATATAATAAGGGGTTCCATTGACTTCCGATGAAGGTGAGTCGTATACTATTTTATTTAATACTGTACCATTCTGTAAATATTTATCTCTAAAGCTTTTTGTAATCACCAAATTTTTATATCCTTCTACAAACACCTCCGGATTACCTGATAATATTTTTAAATCAAGCAATTGCCACACAGCAGTATCCGTTAAAATAGTATTAATTTTTATCCCTTCTTTGTCATAATTATCTATATGAAGCCTTATACTTCTGGGAGTGAATGAAGTAAACGATACAACTTCGCTAAAATTCTCTTTTAACTCCTTCGGTAAACCTACAAAAGAAGTCGGCAAACGATTATTAAATTCACTTTCTGCTGAACTAACACTAATTATTCGATAAATATCTTTTGCATTTTTCCACTGTCGATCATAGGAATACTCGTCAACACCTATTGATCCTGTAACAGTCAATGCCCATATCCCTATTGTGAGTCCAACCACACTAATTACGGTATCTAAAGGGGATTTCTTAAGATTAAAGAATGCTGTCTTAATATATTTACTAAACATGACGATTCGAATTAATCACTATTAACGTAAAAAATCATTCTGATTACTGAACTTATCATGGTTCAGTTGTCAATAATTGGACAAAAAGGGTTTAAACTTTTACGAAAGCTTCAGCGAGAAAAATATACGACTTCAGAATCTAAGCGTTGGTTTTATAACTTGAAATTAATAGCAATTATTGAAAATAGAAACGATTAATAAAATCACAATTGTAAATATATTGTTACAATACAATTTTATGTTATTATTCATTGTTGTCCGGTTAAATTTCCTACGAGCTTAAAAATCCTGTTTATTTTCTAATGAGCGATATTTTTCTGCCCTAGGCCGATAGCATGGTCATGTCTGAAAGATGCTTAACTGATTTTGATCTCTTACTGTTAAGTTATTCCAGTTCACGTTTGGATTATCCAGGAACTTAAAGAGATTGATATAAGTTAAAGCATGGCTTCTGATAAAGGATACCATGTTGGAAAAAGCCCATCTACGTTTTGTCCTTTCTTTAATTACCAGCAGGATGAGCTGGGCGATCAGCGACACCCAGATCTGTATCTCGATGGCATTCTGGGATTCCCCAAGGAAATATTTAAGGGGGAAGTTCTGTTTGAGCCTTTTGAACAGCGATTCTATCTGTCACCTTTGACGGTAAATATCGACAATAGCGATCGCCTCCAGCTCAAAGTTATTGGAGAGGAACTCATAGATACTGTCATTTGCATGGTCGTAATAGAATACCCTTCGTAATAATAAAGGACTATCTTTTACATCTATGCTGATCACTTCATCCTCCATTACACGGTCTGCATCCCTTTGGTGGACAGCAAATTGCTCTAAAGATTCATAAATAGCGTTTTCTTTCTGGCGTGTCACAAAGAAGACTCCTTCCATATCCCAGCTGGCGTACTGCGCATAATCAATATAGCCTTTGTCAAATACCACAAAGGAACCCTTTTTAAGCTCCAGTTCCTTCAGGAATACATGGTCATGGATGGCAGTCGATGAAAAACGTACCAGCGAAGGCACATCTTCCCGTGAATGGATCATGGTATGCACCTTAATGCCTCCTTTCTTCTTTCCTTCTTTCGGGTTACGCCCAACCCCCCTAAGTACATCGCTGAAAAGGCTGATAGTGGTCGAATCCACAATATGCAGGTCTTTCAACGGTAAATTGGATATTCCGCGCCAAAGTACACCATTATTCCGCTGCAATACTGACCCCTCTAGATTCGAAGGAGTTACACTCTCTTCGCCCCGTAGCTCTCGGCCGTAAAAACTATCTCTTCACTGGAAGCCATGAAGCGGCCCAACGTTCGGCTATGATATACTCATTCTTTGCCATCTGCAAAAAGCACGAGGTAAACCCTTTTCAATGGTTGAAATATACCCTGCAGCATATCATGTCCATTAATCATAAAAACCTCAAAGAGCTTTATCCGCAGAATTATAAACAAATTATTGAGCAATCAAACATGTAGTTCATAGGTCAGCTGTCTACTGAATTTTACCTTTTAAAACCTCTTCTTATTTAACGCCCTTTACTTTCGTCTGTCGTACTCTATTTAATATCTCTTCCACCGGGTGCTTCAACTCGTCGCCCATCTTAACGATTTCATTCGGCATATCATCCCTCATCAAAGTCATTAGTGCGTAATAGGTGGGTTTAAGTAAGTCTTTCAACTTAGGAGCAGTCTCGAATTGCTTGAATAAAAAGTGATATTGGTGTCGGGACATTAGGTTTATGAACAATTCATTTATATGATACATATTCATGTCTTCAGACAAAGCCTCTCGACGCACTTCCTTAAAGCCTAAGATTTGCTTTGCGTACCCGGATTTTGACAAGTATCTCTTTTCATCCTCTTTCAGTACATTAGAGTTCGTTTCAATAAGCTCGTCTAGCTTTTCCAGGTCCAATTTATCAGAATTAATCAATGCATTTGCGGATTCTAATATCGAAGAAGACGAGCGCTTGCTATCCTCATCATCGTACCACATCTCCAGGAATTTTGTGAGCCAAGCTACACGCTTACGATCACGCCGATCGCCACTGCGCATCAAATACCAAATATTGAAGAAACGTTCCTTCAACTGATATAAATAGTTCTTTGTTGTAGTTGCTTTTTTCTCGATAACATTGTTCTTTTCCAACTGCGCAAGTTGCGCTGAAATCAATTTGGTTTGCATTTTTTTACCTTCTTCACGGATTTCATTGGCAATCTCTTTAGCACTAACTGCATCCCATTTTTTGGCAATCACATCTACTATACGACGCTGCTGCACCGGAAGATCCTCTATACGATGCTTATATAAAGGTGTTGCCTTATCCAATACTTTTTCAAGATCCTGTAACGCCTTTCCGTTTGGATCGTCTAACAGTACCTGATATAGCATCATAATGGTGCGGATCACTCCTCCTGTCAATACCGTTAGGGTATCAATCTTGGCCTTGTGCTTTTTTAAGTCTATACGTTTGGCCGCGGGACAATCTTCTTGTAACTTGCCGATCAAACTGAATGTTTCTTCCTTGCTTAGGCCGTCAAGGTAGATAATGTGAAAAAATTCAAAGAATGGCTGACTGTAATCATGCAAATCATTGATTACAACTGCAGACGCACCGATAACACGGATATCATTGCATTCTATCAGTATCTCACGTAAACGCCGCTTTTCTTTGTCACGCAGATTGTCCAAGAAAAGCTCTCCAAAGTTATCGAAGAAGATAATGAGCTTTTTGCCATGCTCATGAAGCTTTTCTATCAGAAACTTAAAGCATAACCGCTCATAGTCTTCCATATCCACAAAACGTTCGGTATACTCATAATAAGCACCGTCAGTATCAAAATAATCATCCAGGTACTTTAACAATTTCTCCCATAGACCGGCCAAACTGTTGACATCGTAAGTTTCCTCATTGAAAAATACAGGAATAAGCCAATTCTTCAAATCCTCCGTACGTTCGATTTCGTACTTTAACCGCAACAATAGAGTGGTTTTACCCATACCTCGTTGACCTTGGATCAAGTAATGTTTTTCGGGATAACGCATATTGCTATTACGGATATCCTTAAATATTTTTTCAAAGGTTTTGGTGCGAACTACAAAATTAGCGATCAAATCTTCTTCACGAAGGGTTGCCGGATTATATAGTGTTGTATCTGCCATCTTTCTACTTATTTAACTAATTATCTACACATATGGCGTCTACACCACAATTGCAATATGGGTGAGGTATATCGATACACGGCATCCTCTCCGCTAAAATAAAGATAGCCATCACCCTCTAATATATTTTTGATACGCTGTAGATTGTCTATACCGTGTTTTACCCCGAAATCGATTATTATGTCTTCTTCGATCTGATCGTATAATGCCACGTGTTTTAATACATCTAGAACAAATGCATACTCTGCACCTTTCAATACACTATTCAATCGAGAAAAGTACGGTTCGAACTGCGCACGATTTCTTACATGGACCACCTGTTCAAATGCCTTGTCTATGGCCTGCACATCTATTTCCTTACCTTCTACTTCGTATACTTCAATTATTTCTTGTGCGATCAGCTGTAAATGAAAAGGTATATGCCATTTCATTTTATCCAGCACATACTGCAACAGATCTAAATCGATTTCCAAATGCTCTTCTTGTAACAACTTGCTAAAAAAATCCCCTGCTTCTGCTACCGACAATGCCTGCAGTTCTACGGAGCGTAGATCATTGACTGCTGTTAACTGGGTAACCTGTTCCACCATTGGATAAAGAGAAAGCGAACCTGTATAAATGAACTGTATCTTATCTGCCAGGTCCGGATGGTGGCGAAGCGCACGATTCTTTTGAATAAAACGCTCGGCGGCATCTTTTCCGCTAATATTCAAGATGTTCTGTATGGTCTGAGGAAACTCATCTATCTGTACTACCAAATGTCCCAGATCTTTTTTAACATTGGCAAAGAGCTCAATCAGTAAATCATAATAATCGGTGTCTCCACGCTCCCGTAACTCTACATTATAGACTTTTTTAACGCGGTCCATAATGCCCGCAACAGCATCCCTAAATTCTGCATATACTTTGGATAATTTATTGATTGCATCGCTATTCAACAATGCTTCGAAAATTACCTTAAAAAATTCATTGTCTGATTCAACGGATTCAGTAATTATGTACACAAAGTAATATCCATCTTCAGGATATTCTTCCATAAATTTCAATATGGAAGTCTTACCTACTCTTCGAGGAGCGGACAGATAAATACTTGCACCCGAGGAAAGCACTCTGTATATCTTTTTGATTTCTTTATCTCTGGGGTAAAATCCATCACCTCTCGCCGGATTGCCTAAACTGTTCTTCATTGACAACAAATTTATTGCCAAATATAATAACAAAATTTTTATTGTCAAAATACATGACAATTTTTTTATTGTTAATAACACAGGTAAGCACTTGTGTATTAATTTAAAAATGACAAGAGTAAACTCCAGTGGGAATTCTCTTTTGCCGCAGAGAGATTCGTTGCCGTTAAGTCCTATTGAAGACTTCGGGACTTGAGTGACCAGCTTCCACCGTGGATTGACTTTATTAACAATGAACAAATTTCAATTTGTTCTTTTATAGTTGCATCTAAAAATGTTAACTTCCCCAACGATTACAAAACAATGAAATAAACAAACTATGAAGGAATATTTGGGTTTCCTACTTATCGTAATTTGTTTTTGCTGTAATGCGCAGTTAAAAAATCCGGATTTTGAAGGTAGTGGCGGATGGTTTCCCGGATACAACAGTAAAAAAAATGTCCGTATAGATACTATAGAAAAATTTGCTGGCAAAAAATCCCTGTAAATTTACTTTGAAATGGAGTCTATCTGTGCAACAATCTGAGATTCCATATCATTAAAGAACCCTTTATACGACTGTATTACCACGCCTCCTTTGTCTAGCAAATAAAACGATGGATATCCATCAATAGGAAAGTCTTTCAACACGCTTTTTTCTGTTGTAAAACTTGCTGTCTTAACTTTTTCTCTTTTGTCAAACTTCGCGATGGCTTCCACTTGATCTATTGGATAAATATTCAGTATAACCACCTTATCGTTATATCTGTCGTAAAGCCTATTGAGCATTTGCGCCGCTCCAACACAGTGCGGACAGCCAATCAAGCTAAAATTAAGGAGCACAACCTTGCCTTTTAGTGTAGTTAATTGAAGCTCCTTACCTGTAAGATCATGTACGTTTAACGGCGGCGAAGGTGTTCCGTTAGGCAGGTATTCGACAGGCAATCGTTTTGCGGGCGGTTTGAAATGATCAGGAATACTGGCTACAGACAAGTCTGGAAAGTTTTTTTGATCCAACTGATATTGGTCATAGGCGTGGTTTTCGATTAAGCCAAAGAAAGTACCGTCGCTTGCCAGCCCCTTAAACCTACGGCTAATTAGAAAGGGAAGTTGGTTTTTTTTGTCGAAAACAAAATCCGTAATTTCATAAACATGTTCATTGTTCGCTATGCTATCAAAGTCTGTTACTTTGATATGTGCATAAGCTCTATTATTCAACAACGTATCGGGCAACTGCACTACTTTGTTTGCTGGTTGATCAATTAGTTTTTCCAACTCACTTGCCCAATACAAAAGTGAACGCGTGTATTGTCCATTAACGCTTTCTTTCTGCACTTGATAGGTGCTATCTTTAAGATTTAAATTCACCATCTTATTTCCATCGAAAGCATAGGAATGATCCCGTCCCTTAATATAATAATATCCTGCTATATTGCCTTCTTCAGGCACAAACAAAACCTGCGAATTGAGTGTGTCTACTACAAAGCCCTCTTCAAAAGAAAATTTAGTACTGACAACATCAGTATAGCTGACATTTTGTAATGATTTGATTTTTTGGACTGACTGTTCAAGGATCTGAGCATGGACACTACACATACCCGCAAGCAATAGGAAGTACAGCATTGAACAAAAAAATCTGCTTATTATTGGATTCATATATAAATATATTAATAAAATATTATTCCAAAATATTTCGCTGGGTTAAAACATGCCAAATGTCCGAGCATCATTCAAGAGTCGCCATACAAAATTTATAACCTCGGTTTTGGCGATTGGGATGAGACAAACCGAGACATTAATGATCTCGTGAATACAAATAATGAAGATCGCCAAAAAGTCTTGGCTACAGTGGCTGATACTGTTGTCGATTTTTTGAATAATCATCGGCAAGCAGCCATATTTGCTAAAGGCAGCACTGCTTCTCGAACACGGTTATATCAAATGAATATTTTAGCTTATTGGAAGGAAATAACGGAGGCTCTTATTTGGTACAAGGTTATATAAAGAAAGGATGAGGAAGCTAAAAAATTCCTAAAAAAGCATCCTGTGCCTTCCAGTTTTTGGGAGTAAACGAACAATCGAAGCGCTTTTACACAACCTGAAGAAATCACAATTAGCATCCTTCAACTTGTCAGAGACTAATGTTTATCGTGTTTTTTATTCTTCAATATTCTTTCTTTTTTTGGGTAAGCGTTAGGTATTCACCAATATTCGATCTTTTTGGTAAGTATTTTATACTTATCAGCCTGCTGTTTACTCTTCATCACTCAGGCAGCGCAAAGGCGCTGTAACTGTCGCTTTTTGGTGTCCCTAGTTTTGTGCCGCGGAGTCGTCTAAAAGCAGTACTCTTTTTGTAGCTATCTTATACCTGAAAAATAAACCGATACCGTAAACGCAAATACCCGGATTTGTTTTATCTTTGCGGCACAAAAAATAATAAAAAATGGATACGGAACCCGACCATAGTACAAGCAGCCATTTACACTAAACCTTGCCGTTCGTAAACGGTGCGGTTTACCCCAAATGGCCGCACAGGTTACAGGAACAACGAATGGCTGCTATACGCGCTTTGCCCAGCGCCAGCCTGCTCAATTATTTTGCTGACAATAAATGGTGCCAAGGCATGAGAAATTTTCAAGATTTACATCCTGCTGATATCGCAGAACAATTAACCTCCTTTGATGCACGCGAACGGAACATTGCCTTCCTGATGTTGCGTGGAGAAGAAAAAACTGCCGTTTTTTCTTATTTAGACATTGATTTACAACAGGAAATTATTAAAAGCCTGGCGGATAAAGATTTGTCGGAAGTATTGAACAATCTGGAACCGGATGATCGGACCATGTTGTTTGAAAGTTTTCCGGACGAGCTGATTAAGCGCAGTATCAATCTATTGAATAAAGAAGAAAAGGAAATTGCGCTAAATTTGATTGGCTATCCTGAAAATTGCATTGCCAGACTAATGACACCACATTATGTACAGGCCCGAGAGCACTGGACGGTTGAACAGGTTTTTGCCCATATTAAAAAGTTTGGCAAGAAGGCGGAGACGCTAAATTATATTTATATTGTTGACCAGGCCAATAAATTGATCGACGACCTGCGTATCGGGGAGCTTTTAATGGCCGAACGTGAAGATACCCTGTCGAAATTGATGGATAAAAGCTTTATTTCGATTACTACCACTACGCCGATAGAAACTGCCTTGGATATATTTGAGAAATACGACCGTTCGGCCTTGCCCATTACCACGGAGAAAGGGGTATTGGTAGGCATCGTAACCTCCGACGATATTCTGGATAGAATGAAGGAGCGCGACACCGAAGATATTCAGAAATTCGGTGGTATGGAGGGTCTTGATCTGTCTTATACCAAAACCTCCATGACGGATCTGGTAAGAAAAAGGGCAGGTTGGCTGATCATCCTCTTCATTGGCGAAATGTTTACTGCTTCTGCCATGAGCTATTTCGATGCCGAAATTGAAAAAGCGGTAGTGCTGGCACTCTTTGTGCCTTTAATCATCTCCAGCGGAGGAAATTCTGGCTCGCAGGCGGCTTCCCTGATTATTCGGGCAATGGCCTTGGGTGAACTAAAACTTAAGGACTGGTGGTATGTGATGCGTAAAGAATTATTATCCGGCATTTCTTTGGGTATTATATTGGGTTTGATCGGATTTCTGCGGATTGTGATCTGGCAAAAAACCGGCATTTACGATTATGGCATTTACTGGGTCTCCATCGCCATCAGCGTTGCGCTATCGCTCGTTTTCATTGTCCTTTGGGGCTCGCTTTCTGGCTCGTTAATCCCTTTTATCTTGCGTCGATTGGGATTAGACCCGGCCGCTGCATCGGCACCCTTTGTAGCGACTTTGGTAGACGTAACCGGCCTGATTATTTATTTTACCGTAGCAGCCCTGTTTCTCTCCGGTAAGCTTTTATAAAGGGAGGTAATTACCTCAGCCAAGAGGAAGCTTACGGCACTTTGCAGTGCCTTTTTTGGCTTCCTCTTAACTGGTCGGGGTGGCAGGATTGGCTGTGTCCCTCAGGCCCCATACGCTAGGCTACAGCCATCCTGTGAGGGGGGAATGACAGACAAAAAGCTGCGCACTCCGTGCTACGGCT
>Ga0164243_10011178_pt1 | contig 12829 bp, 12 predicted proteins | sample OricompcompostOP_FD_108781 | JGI IMG/M metagenome (GOLD analysis project Ga0164243, IMG submission 108781) | Organic Plus compost microbial communities from Emeryville, California, USA - Original compost - Organic plus compost (OP) | ecosystem: Engineered > Solid waste > Mixed feedstock >...
ATTATCTATTCAGAGATGGCGCGTGCCCGGGCGCTTCAGCGCTCATCTCCCATCGACGAAACGCTTGCGCTCACCCTGCTGAAAAAAGCGGAAGATCTGGTCGGACTGGAGAGCGACGTTGATTCCTACAACCAGATCCTGCTTGATGGGGATATGAAGGGGCTCGACGAGCGGCGTTGGCGCATCGGCAGAGCGAAAACAATGCTAGCGTTACGGCGCCCAACGGAGGCAATCGAGGAGCTGGACGAGCTCGAACTGCTGAGCGGCCAGACTCATACCCGCCGCCGCGCCTGGACCGACATTCTCTATGCGCAGAGCTCGCTTGCTATGCAAGATTGGTTTATGGCGACGCAGAAGGCTATCAGTGCCTGTAATGAGTGCAAGGAGGTGCAGTCGCTCGCGCATATCACCCGGGTTCGCGACATCTATAAGCAGTTGTTGCACAGTCCCTATAAACAGAATCGCGAGGTGAAACGGCTCGGCGAGCTGCTGAACGCGAAAAAATAGGAGGAAGGGGTTTCCCTTCCTCACCTGAACCATGTTTTCTCTCGTCCCACTCATAAGACAAAAGAGGGGAAGAACGTCTCCCACTATGTAGCATACCAGAGCCACCAAATGGAGGGAAATAAATGTAGGCCATTGACCAACTCATCTCAACTGAATAGCGCAAAAAAGAGCAGCCGACCGATCTGATCGACTGCTCACACAGACTGTTCTGCCTTTACGGGAGCTGGAAAGGACAGAACTGTTGAAGCTGCGGCTGTACGCGGTCATACACGTTTTGCAGCGCTTGCTGTGGCGTACTATCGCCAAGCAACACCGCTTGCTTCGCTGTATCCATCGCGTCCCAGATCTGGGCACCCACCGGCATCGGCGGGCGGCTCAGCGTAAAGGGCATCATCGAGGCAAAGAACTTCTGATTGCCAGCGGTAATCTCGGGATCGTCGATCAGCGATTTCAGCGTTGGCAGGTGTTGTGTCTGAAGAGAGTAGATACGCTGTCCCTCAGGGCCGGCGATATACTGCATCAGTTTCCAGGCACCATCCACGTTCTTCACGCCCTTCGGCATAACCAGCGCATAGCCGCCAGCCCAGGTAAACGGCTTGTCCCCTTTTTGCCCGACAGGCAGATAGGTAATGCCGTAGTCCAGCTTGGGAGCGTAGTCGCGAATGCTCGACAGCAACCAGTTTCCAGTGATTGACATTCCCAGATGGCCGGTGAAGAACGGGGTCTCGCTCGGAGGCGCATTGGGTGGCTGATAGGTTGCCATAAACGTGTCAACCTTGTGATAGTCCAGCTCCTTCGACCACTTCGCGTAGTTCTCGAACGCTTTCTTAAAGGCGGGCTCGAACGCGGTAAACTCACACGTGGTTGGGTCGTAGTATTTCGCGCCCATGCTCAGGCCCCAGGTTGCAGGCGACGCTTCGCCATCCCAGGGGATCAGACCGAGTTGTGTATAGTTCCCCTTGCTATCCTTCTTTACCAGCTTGCGCGAGATCTCCATAATCTCATCAATAGTTGGAGGACCATTTTTCGGATCAAGAATAGAAGGATCAATGCCGGCCTCGCGGAGCAGTTTCTTGTTATAATAGAGCCCACGAGCATCGCTATCAAACGGCAGGGCATACGATTCACCCTGGTACATGGTCTCTTTCCAGGCAAACGGGAAATATTGATCGCTGAAGGTCTTGCCACCTTCCTTCTCGATCAGCGGCTGAAGGCTGCTCAAAAGACCAATCGATGCATACTGACTGACAGTAAAGCGGTCAACTTCAAACACATCAGGCGGGGTTCCACCACGCACGGCAGTAATCAGAGCTGTCGCATCACCCTGGGAGGGCGATGGCTTGCCAACCAGTTTGACATGATAGCCAGGATTCGCCTTTTCAAATCCTGCAATGATCTTCTTCCATCCCCCCATATCCACCGTTCCGGTACGCGTCGTCCAGAACGTAATGGTATGAGGATCGCTTGGCCCCATAGAGCAAGCAGAGATCAGGACCGCCAGCATCAGGGAAACCATAAGCAGCGACCCTGCCTGCAACAACTTCCTCGTATGTATCATCTTACAGATTCCTCTCATCATCGTACTTATCTGAAGCTACCAACGGTAATACCCTTAATGAAGAATCGCTGGAAGGCGAAGAAGAGAACCATGATTGGCAGGATAATCAGGACAGAAGCCGCCATTAACAGGTTGAACTGGATATCATGCGTGGAGCGGAACATCTGCAAGCCAATCGAGAGCGTCTGCAACGATTCATCCTGTAGATAGATCAAGGGTCCCATAAAGTCGTTCCATGCACCGATAGCGGCGAAGATCGCGACCGTCGCCAGTGCCGGACGCGCCGTCGGTGCAACAATCGTCCAGAGAATACGCCACTCGCTTGCACCATCGACACGAGCAGCATCGAGCATATCCTGCGGAATCTGCAAAAGGAACTGCCGCAAGAGGAACGTAGAAAACGCGCTTGCCAGAAAATGAGGGACAATCAATGGCAGGTAGGTATTTACCCAACCAAGCCACGCAAACAGGTCAAATTGTGGAATAAGCGCGATAGGGAACGGGACGAACAGGGTTATCAGAACGAGATAGAACAACTGATCTCGCCCCTTCCACTGGATGCACGAGAAGCCATAGGCAACGATAAGGTTAGAAACGACGGTACCAATGACTGTTAAAGCGGTGATAAGCAGCGAATTCAAGAAGAACGTGCCGAAAGGAATAATCGTGACCGCCTTCACAAAGTTTTCCCAGAGCCAGCTTTGTGGAATAAATGTGGGCGGTGTCACTGACATCTCTTCGTTCGACTTTAACGCAGTGGCAACCATCCAGTAGAGCGGGATCAAGAAGAGCACGCTCATAACAACCAGGAAAATACGGGCAACAATGCTATCCCAGATCTTCTGCCAGATGCTGACTTTGTAGCCTTCGCGCTTGACAGGGGGAAGATCCTGCTGCTCAATTGGTTCCATACTAAGAGCCGACTTCATAATTGCTATATCCTCCTCTCGCACCATCACCAAAGATGGGCGGGTCTCGTATTGATCTGAAGATCCCTTACGCGCCAACCTCGTAGTTGACAAAGCGCTGTGCCACAGTATAGAGCACTACTGAGAGCACCATACCAACGAGGAACAGTGCTACTGCCAGGGCAGATGCATAGCCCAACTGAGCATAGCTGAAGGCGTTCCTGTAGAGGTAGAACATGTAGAACAGGGTGCCATTGTTGGGGCCACCATTTGTCATGATGTATGCAGGGGTGAAAACTTGCAGACCACCGCTGATCGCAGTAATGAGATTAAAGAGGATGGTGGGCGAAAGCAGTGGAAGCGTGATCCGAAAGAAGCACTGAAGCTTGCTCGCGCCATCAATGCGCGCTGCATCATACAGGGTCGTCGGGATGCCGTTCATACCCGCCAGGAAGATCAGGGCTGCATTCCCTGCGCCAAGCTGAGCCAACATGATAATGACCCACTTTGCGCTCGTCGGGTCACCGAGGTAGTTGGTTGCAGGCACACCGAAGAGGCCCAGGAACTGGCTCACAATACCAAACTGGGGGTTCACCAGCACGATAAAGATAAAGGCGATGGTGAATGCCGGTACCAATGAGGGCAAATACAGCAGTGTGCGGTAAAGGGGAGCCTCCCGAACCGGACGGTTCATCGCGATTGCCAGCAAGAGAGCAACAACCAGGCCGATAGGAACTGCAAGAATGGTGTAGAAGAACGTGTTAAACGTTGAGGTGCCAACCAGGGGATCAGTGAACATACGCTGATAATTCTGCAAACCAAGCCAGACGGGCGCTTGCATACCACTATAGCGGAACAGACTGATGACCAGGGAGTACACAAGCGGGAAAAGCACAAAGGCAATAAAGCCAATGGCCCAGGGACTGATAAATAACAGCCCTTTGACGATGTTCATCCGCTCACGTCGTGTGAGACCGGCTTTCTTGACAGCTTGCATTACTGCAATGCCTCCTTCAAAAACGTTTTCCGCGTGTTAACAGAACACGCAAAAGCCACATCAATGTATCGGAAACGCAAACGTCACAAAGACGTGCTCGTCGTTGAGCGCGTAGGATTTATGCAAGCTCACAGTGTCCTCGTTCAGCACAGAACTCGACACAGAACACAAGGTTCAATCTATCCATGATCGAACCAGATGTATTCGGCATATGAACCGATATACCCTTTACCACCACCACGCTTGCTACAGTATTTCCGCTTTCCGTCTTCTATAAATAAAAAGAGAAATGGACAACGTTTTTCTATTAAAAGTTCGAGATGCCCTTTTATGATGAGAGGCAAAGAAAGCACTTGCGTAATGCTGTCAGGAGTGATGTCACCGGTTCGGGTTGCCAGGCTGCTTCCTGGGTCAAGCGGTCATACCCCGGGAGAGCTCCCGGAAGGCTCAGTACAGCAGAGCTTTTGAACGAACCGCAAATAAGTTGTATACAGATAGTCTGAGCAAAGTCGTAAATGATTGAACTTGTACATCACACCTTTCATGGTCTAATCATACCATGCAAAAAACCCATTTACAAGTCTTGAAACAATGCCAGCTACAAATTCATCTTGTCTTACGAGGAAAGATCCACTTTCTCGACGATGAAAAGCCTCTTTACAGGCTGAGCTTATCCTGTGTTCTCCCCTTATTTGTATGAACAAATATCGTCCTTATTCCTCTCTTTTTGTCTATACAAATACCGGCCTGAGACAGGGTCTGTGCATGCAAAAGTGCAAAGCTGTCGAATCTGAAGAGGAACGGGCAGTCACACCGTATCCTCCTAACTGGCGCCTTTTTCCTGGATTTACTCTAAAAATGCGTATAGCACGGAAAGGGGAGGAACTGGATTCAACCATGAAGAACGCGTGAGAATACGTCCTCATGCAGCGTTTTCGCATCGCCATCGATAGAGAGATAGAAAGATCTCATGAGTAAGAGGATTTTGAACAATGAAGGACTTTTTCAAATCGATCAAAACGTATAAGCTTATCTATCTCGGTCTGATTATTCATATGCTGTATTATATTTCTGCATTTCATACGGGGTGGTTCAACGGACTCTTCACAGGAAGTGCAATTCATTATTGCTGCAAAGGACTCGATTTTTATCAGGTTCCCGACGGAGCATACGCTTACTGGCATAATGGAAAATTGACCGGGGAAGAGCTGCCAGATGGTACCCGTTTTTCACAGGATCATCCGGCGAACAAGAATGTCTACCATCCGCTGTTTACGTTAATAGTCGGCACAATACTGCTGCCCTTCTCACCAGAGCACGCCTTTACGGCATGGCTGATGCTCAAACTGGCGCTCACTATCGGTGTTGTATGCTACTTTATCTGGATATTTCAGAACAGTAAATATATATCGTTTGCAGTTTTTGTATTGCTGGCCTTTGCGACCAATTATCTCGAAATTGCAATTGCTCAGTTTCATAGCGTGCTGAACGCGTTTCTGCTGCTCTTTCTTATCGATCTGGTGAAAAGAAAGAGTGTTGTCAGCAGCTCCATTCTGTCTTGTCTCACGATGCTTGTCAAGCCGATTGTCTTCTTATGGACGCCGCTGCTCATCATCAAGAAGCGCTCCGGGATCGCACTCGGGGGCCTGCTGCTGTTTGCACTCTACACCGGGATTTTCACCCTTGATGGAGCGGCAAACTACTATATTGATAATTTACGCGGGCAGCTTCTAGCAGCTTCTGTCTTTGGACCGGATCAGATCATCACGCTCGGGGCGCTCATCCGCTTTGATACCAACCTTCCGGATGTGGTCTACCAGTTTATTCGTTATGGGACGCTGGCTGGAATTCTGGTGCTCAGCCTGCGCAAGCGCTTCCACATTGTCAAAGGCTGCTTCCTGCTCACAGTGTACTATCTCTTCTTCTACAGTCTGGTTTTCGAGTATCACTATACCAGTCTCGCACCTGTAATCGCTATCTGTCTGGTCTGCTGCCCGGAATTTCAAACGCTTCGTTCGCGTATATGTGTTTTGCTTACCTGTTTACCGAGTGCATTTGTATTTCTCAATATACTGAATATTGGAACCAAGCACGATTCTTTCTACGGCACAAGCGTCGACCTGCTCGGCTGGCGTATCATGGTCATCAGTAAGGTGCTTCCAGTCCTGTTTCTCTGCATCTTCGTGCTGTCCGATGATGTCATAGCACTCTGGAAGCGGATTCGCAAGTACATTCAGCAATGGAGACGGCACGTACAGCCTGTTCCCTCTCATGCCGATCCAGCGCCAGCATTCTCAACACATCAGGAGCACACTGGCATAGAAAGTCGTACAGCATTATAAGAGCGGCGCCGCTTTAGCTGAAAGCATACACGATTTGACGATTGCGGGAAGTTAAATTATGCTGAAGCAAAACAGGTAAAAGACGCGTGCAGGCGGCCCTCGCAAGCAGCATTCTATCGCCCTGGCGACCTTTTTCCTTCCACCACTTCTGTCATTTCCTCGTCTCTTCTAAGAGGACCAGCAGCAAGCTGTGCCCGGTTTCGTTGTGATGCAGATCTATTTGTAGGGCGCTCTTGTATCTATTTGTACACAACGTTGCATACAAGAACAGATGTGTCCCTGTGCTTGCAAGCGGACAGCGACGCATTCGGGTTTGCTCCCTTACCACCCTCAGCATGTTTCCATCTGGCTCGCTCTCTATATGCTCTGCCAGGCACTTCTACGCATTCCCAATTCCAACAGAGTTTCACACGAGCATTACATTTTGTTACAAATGTTTCGTATTTTCTCTCCATTCTCTTGCTTGTGCAACGTATTTCTTCAAACATGTGATATTACCATTGACATGACGCGATGAATATGTTACATTACCTGTGATGTTTGTGGAAGGACATTGAAATCACATTGTAGGTGGTTTTGATTGTCTGAAGGTAGCATAAAGCCCGGTGAGCATTCCATGCTCCCCCTGGTCACTGGTGTGGTGAGAACCGAATTTACTCTCCTATCATTTCTGTTCTCAGTCCACCTTTGCTCTTTTGCCTTTTTTCGTCCCTGAGCGGTCGATGAAAGGCGATACCGGATTTTGTGGCGGAGCCGGTCCCTGAACTGGCCCCGCCACTTTTTTGGCTACCCTTCCTGACAGTTGAGCAACAGGCAGTCAATGCAGCCTTCCAGATCCGAGCAGCGGCACTTCAGGCCCTGCTCAAGCAGCCGCTTCATCTTCATGGTGCGATCGAGCAGCGAGGAAATTTCTATCAGTTTACCTCGGGCCAGCGTTTGCCAGCGGTCAGAGACGGGCGACGCCTCGCGTTCATCGAGCAGCGTTTTAATTTCCGTAAGCGAGAAGCCAAGCTGCCGAGCGGTTTGAATAAACTCGATTCGCGTCACTGTCTCCTCATTGTACCGTCTGCGCATACTCACCCGACGCGGCTCAGGAAGCAGCTCAATGCTTTCATAGTAGCGAATAGCCGAAGGACGTAACCCCGTGCGCCGCGCCACCTCGGTAATCGTAAGATCGTCATTTTTCATGCATCTTTCCCTCTTGACTTCAAGTTAACTTGAAGAAGTACAGTGAATGGCGAGCCGCAGTTCTCTGGCTCGATCCAAAAGAAGACAGAAAGAAGGTCACATTATGGCTAGCAGTCAAACATCTCAGGTCTTTCATGTGGGAAGCGCTGATTTTTCAGATAAGGTGTTACAGGCAGACACTCCCGTTATTGTTGAATTCTGGGCGGAATGGTGTACCTATTGTCGGGCGCTGACACCCCATTTCGAGCGCCTGAGCAATGCGTATCAGGGGAGACTTCAGTTCGCCATGCTCAATGCCGACGATCACCACGAAATTCCGATCCAGTATGGCATTCAGGGCCTCCCCACGCTGCTGATTTTCCATAAAGGGAAAGAGGTTGCCCGGCTTATCGGGCCGCATCCCACGCGGCTTCAAAGCCAGATAGACAACGTTCTTGCCCGCATCTGAGACCAGATAAGCCGTGTGGTGAAGCACCGTTCACTGCACGGCTAGTTCACTTCTGACGTGCTACGCAGTTTTTCCCGCACTTCCATCAATATAATGCCGAGCATGTTTTTCCCGCTTCCATCGCGACCAATACCCCAGTAGTAGTCTCCCGGGGCATTCTCCACGATTTCTTCATCACCCGTCTCAAGCAGCAGCTTCTTGAGTTTCGGGTGCGTCTCGAACTTGCAGAGCACCGCGCGCCGCATCACGTCATCCTTGACCTCTTCCCAATCGGGGCGCAGCGGCACCTCCCGGGAACGGCCCAGTTCCGCTGCCTGTTTGGCCGAGGGAGCCTCGCGAATCCGGTCGGCATAGGGCGTGTTGACGAACTTCTGTGCCTGAAAGAAATGCTCCACGGTCGGCCACCACTTCCCGTCAAGCTGCACGCCATGACGCGAGAAGTTAGAGAAGCAACCATACGGATTTTCTCGTGTGCTATAAAAGTAGATTGTCATAGTATTATCCTCTCATTCCTGTTTTTCTCCTCTTTCCTGAAGAAAACAATCCCCCACCACTGAGACACCTTACCACTTACAACAATTCGCAGTCGGGATTTTATCCCCTCGCGCTCACAAAGATCGGGGACGACGGAGCACAGCAAGGCGTATCAAGCCCGATCCACCCCATTCTGCATCACTCCGAAACGCCTCAAGCTGCAAATATGCACAGGATAACTCATCGCGCAATTGATCTGCTGTGAACCAGTGCACAAAGCCCGCGCCATTACAAAACATGTCGCCTGGCTCCAACGAACGAAACTGCGAGGCTGCCTGTTGCTCATCGGTGTAGAGCGAAAAAGCGTTCGGGGGAACGGCGTAATAGGAGAAGAGAAGCGGCGCGCTCGGCTTCAGAACTCGTGAGATCTCGGCAAGGTATGCAAGCCGCTGCTCGCGAGAAGGGATGTAGCCATAGAGCTTGAAGGCCACCGCCGCATCAAAGGAGGCATCAGGGAAGGGCAGGGTGAGCGCCTCAACACAGAGCAATTGAGGCTTCGGCTCAATATCAACCGTCAGTGAACACGCCTGCTCGATCAGGTTCGGGCTGACATCAACACCGACCGCTTGCAAGCCTCGCCGTGCCAGTACTCGCGTGATACGACCTGCTCCACAGCCCAGATCAAGCACGCGCCCCTGTTCGGGCAATATCTGAAGTAGCCATGCTTCGGCTTCTGCAGGCCCTTCACTCGCTTCCCGGTGATAATGCTGCACCTGCTCAGGAGCATCAAACCAGGCACGTACACGCTCGATCAGGATGTCACGCTCGTTTTCCAGCATTTTGTTCTCCTTTTTCTCGTTTTCACGTTCCTTATCCCTGCTTGCTACTATACCATACGACCGATAGAAAAGGGCCAATTTTTCTCGAATGCCAAAAACTCGTGAAAAATGATGTCCCCATTGGGAAGTTTCATCGTACATAATAATAGACACTGAAACGACAGTGCTCTGTATCAGCTTTGGAAACGTGAGGTTTTGTGCAGTATGGACGTGTGGCTTTCCTTCGTTGCCTGGTTCACGGTGCTTCTGGTGGTGCTCTGGTGCGGCTTCGACCTGTGTCGCGAAGGAGGCCATGCGGCTCATCTTGCCCTTCCTCTGCCACTTCAGCTCCTGAACCGTTCAAGACGCTCAACCATTCGCGCCGGGCCACTCGCAATCCCTCCACAGATATGAGAAGTCACAACGCTCTGCCCACCTATGCAATACAAGCAGGTGCGAAGTCAGTGCAATGTATTGACATTCCACAACAGTACTGGTATGCTTGTACTGGAAACATGCTGTATTTCAGAGGGAGGAACGTTCAATGCCAGTCTCCTGCCGTCTGCGCATTCTTCTTGCCAGACTCAACCTTGAGCTAGCCCAAAAAGGACAGGCACCAATTAGCCTGCGCCGGCTTGCGGACGAAAGCGGGGTCTCTCTCAGCGTGATTGTGGCGCTGCATCGAGGGCGCAGCCAGCGCGTTGATTTTGCAACGCTCGATAGGCTGCTGACGTTCTTCAATCACTTTTTTCCTGTGAGCATGAACGACTTGCTTGAATGGGAAGAAGATCCCATCGTTGCAGCCGTGTAGCGTGTCAAAAAGGAGCAGACAGAATGGCAATACGCAAGATCGTGCTCCTCGGAGACCCTATTCTCCGAGAGAAGGCAAAAAAGATTCGCACGTTTGATGCATCATTGAAAAAACTTGTTGATGATATGTTTGAGACCATGCATCAGGCACATGGCGCCGGGCTCGCTGCGCCGCAGATCGGACTCCCAATCCGCCTCTTTGTGGTCGAGCTGGATGATCCCGATACCGGCAAACATCATAAGGTTGCGATCGCCAATCCAGAGATCGTCAAAGCAGAGGGCGAACAGGTCGGCGTCGATGCCTGCCTGAGCATTCCCGGCTATTATGGGGTCAATGTGCGCCGCGCTGAACACGTGATCGTCAAAGGGCAGGATATCAAAGGGAAACCGCTTCGCGTGAAGGCAAATGGCTATTTCGCATGGGCACTTCAACACGAAACGGATCATCTGAATGGCATTCTCTTTCTGGATCGCCTCGACCGCCCCGAGGATCTACGCGAGGTGAAACCCGGCGAAGATATCATCATCGAGGATGAGGCGGGAAGTCAGGTGTAGTCTTCGCTGGCTCCCGCTTTTTGGGCAGTGGCTGCGTCAAGGATGCTGGCAACAACGGAATATCCAGATCAAGCAGCGGCAGGCCTGTGCGAGCCACAATAAGCTGATTCAGGCGTCGATACACGTCTTCTGGGGAGTCGCCTGCGCTGCTTTGCGTGGCAAGCAATATTCCACTGCTTGCGCGCCAGCGGATTACCTGCTGCTCGTTCGCCAGCTCGTAGAGCTGAACGCGCGTATACATAGTGAGCGGCCTGTAATAGGTGGCGAACAGGCGCATCTCGTCCCATCCCATCGTCTGGCCACGCAGGCTGATTCCCTGCTCGCTAACAATGAGTTTCTGCGGTCTCGTGCGCACTACATAATACAGAGCTATCAATACAAGCAACGCCACGGAGCAGGTAGGCAATACTGTCCACCATTGGGAATCGGAAGCAGCTAATCCGGCAAAGAGCATCAGCCCGACAACGGCGAACCCGATCAAGACCCACGCAAGCGGCGTCCAGCGCAGATGAATCGTGACTGGCAGAGGGAGCGCATCGGAGTCAGCAACTGGCTGCTCTTCCGCACGGTTGCCTGCTTCCTCGTTCGCCAGCGCCTCCGCCCGACGCTCAGCGATACGCTTCCAGATGTCGATTCGCCACAGGTAGCGCCAGAAAAACGCACTGGCAACCATAAGCAAGGACCAGATCCGGCCAAGCACGGCAAGAAATGAGGTCTCCGGGCGCAATGTATAGGCATACCCGATCAACACGCACGCGCAGAAACAGGCACGCCAGATCAGCACCCACAAGACCTCCTTCCAGAGCGGGTCAAATGGCTTTTTCATTTCACGCTCCTTTCATCCACTATGGTGTGTTCAAGCAGCAGACGCCCGGTATGCGCCAGCACAACCCTATTTACCTGTCGAAAGAGCTCAGCCTGAGACATCGCCACGGACGGCTTCGTCTCCTGTATCCCCTCTAGCGGAACCCTCCAGCGCACAACAGTCTGCTCGTTCACCAGCTCATAGTATTGGGTATCTATGCGATAGCAAGCAAACAATCGCACCTCATCCCAACAGATCGAGCGCTCCTGCCCCATGCAACGCGAAAAAAGTCCTTGCTCGTCCAGTATCAGCCTGTCAGGCTCTTTCTGACGCCGTGCCCGTAGCATGGAATTCAGCCAGAAAGAAAGCAGCCACAGGTACATACTCAGCAATAAGCACGCGAAAAAGCTCCTGCTATTCAGCAATTGCAGAAAAAGTATGATATATAGTCCAACATATGCTATAAGGTTCAACCACCAGATTTATCGCATTTTCTGATATTCCACGCGGAGAGGCAATGAGAACGAGACGGCGTCGAGAGTCAGCATTTTTGCCGGGAACGCTATCTCGTTCGGCTTTTCAAGCGCTCGCGCACGATTCCGCTTGACGCGTTGATAGCGCCGCCACTGGAAGAAAGATCCCAGGCCGAACAGACAGAACAGCACCACGCTCACCGCAACAACCACGAGTAGTTGATATAATGGCAGCAACTGGCTCCCCAGGCCAAGTACAAGCACCTGGAGCACACAAGCAGCACAATACGCTCTGCTCGGTGCAGCCTCTCCAATGGATCCTCAAACGGCTGCATGCTTCCCTCCCCTCCTGGAGCGTGTCGGAGCCAGGTCGAGCAAGGACAGCCCTGTCTTCGCGACAACAACACTCGCGATCTTTCGCAGCAATTCATCGTTACTGCACTTTATCTCGGGCGTCGTGACCGTTTTTATGATTGACGGAATCGAGGCAGTCCAGCGCACCAGCGTCTCCTCGTTTGAGAGCTCATACCATATCGCAACAGTACCAGTCGAATAGCAAGCAAACACTTTCGCCTCATTCCAGCGCATGAAGGTCTCCTTGCCATTGTAGCGCGCCCTCACGCCCTCCTCGGTCAATTCCAGCCATTGCGGATAAGCCCGCCATTGTGTCCAGAAATTTATGATGCTGAGGAACAGCGCATACCCGAATCCAACAATTGAGAGCGGAGAAACACGGGATTGAGCACTTACAATAAGCAAAGCCATCATAAAGATTAAGAAAGCCATCAACAGCCATAGCACACCGAAAAAGACGATGAAGATCCGATTCTGCTTTCTGAGCAGCCGGAAGGGCAACGGCAACGCCTCCATGTCACCAACTGGCTGGAAGCGAACAAGCGACGACTCGATATCCCCATCAAGCAGGCACTCCCGGCGGTTCGCAAGC
>Ga0164243_10011179_pt1 | contig 12828 bp, 8 predicted proteins | sample OricompcompostOP_FD_108781 | JGI IMG/M metagenome (GOLD analysis project Ga0164243, IMG submission 108781) | Organic Plus compost microbial communities from Emeryville, California, USA - Original compost - Organic plus compost (OP) | ecosystem: Engineered > Solid waste > Mixed feedstock >...
CCCGTGCAGGGCACGATGCTGAGCGTCCTGCAGGCGGTCGCGGACGCCGTCGCCGCCCAGCCGGGCGAGCTGCCCGACGTCGTCGAACTCGCCGCCAAGTCCGCGTCCTCGGCGCTGGAGCAGACCCCGCAGCAGCTGCCCGTCCTCGCCGCGGCGGGTGTGGTGGACGCGGGCGCGCGCGGGCTCGTCGCGGTGTTCGACGCGCTGGTGGGCGTGGTCACGGGCGCGCAGACGCAGGTCGCGCGCTCGTGCGAGGCGCACGCGCCCGTCGACGAGACCGAGCAGGCGCCCTACGCGTGGGAGGTCATGTACCTGCTCGACGGTGTCGCGGAGGCCGACGTGCCCGCGTTGCGGCGCACGCTGTCCGGCCTGGGGGACAGCGTCACGGTGGCGGGCGACGGCGCCGGCGCGCACGCGGTCCACGTCCACTGCGCTGACATCGGGGCGGCCATCGAGGCGGGTCTGCAGGCGGGTCGTCCGCGCCGGATCCGGGTCGAACCGCTGGTCACGCCCACCCCGATCGAGCCGCCGTCGGGCCCGGACCGCGTGGTGGTCGCGGTCGTGCACGGCGGCCAGCTCGCCGCGCTGCTGCGCGCGGAGGGGTGCCCGGTGCTGGCGGTGCCCGACCACGCCGCGCCGAGCGTCGAGGACATGCTGGGCCTCATCACCGAGCAGGCGGCGGGCCACATCACGGTGCTGGCGGGCGGCGCCGCGCTCACCCGCGCCGCCGACGACACGGCCGCGCACCCGATGGTCGGCGACCGGGACATCGTGGTGATCCCGTGCGCCTCGCCGGTGCAGGTGCTGTCCGCGCTGGCGGTGCACGACCCGGGCAGGCGCGCCAACGACGACGTCGTGGCGATGGCCGAGGCGGCCGCGGCCACCCGGCGCGGTGAGCTCGTCGTGGCGGCCGAGGAGTCGATAACCTGGGTGGGGCGGGCCCACGCCGGCGACCTGATCGGTTTCGTCGACGGTGAGGTCGTGCTGGTCGAACCGCCTGGCTCGGCGCCTGCCGAGGCCGCGATGGGCGTGCTCGACCGGATGCTGGCGCTCGGCGGCGAGCTGGTCACCGTGCTCACCGGTACGGAGGCGCCTGCGGGCCTGACCGAGGAGTTGCAGGAGCGGTTGCGCGCCGAGCGGCCGGAGGTGGAGTTCGTGTGCTACCCCGGCGGACAGGCCGATGCCGTGCTGCTGATCGGTGTGGAGTGACGACGCGTGACCGGACTGCGTGACAAGCTGCCCCCGCTGCTGGGCGCCAAGACGGCGAAGGCGCTCGCCGAGTCGCTGGACATCCACACCGTGGCCGACCTGCTGCGGCACTACCCGCGCCGCTACGCCGAGCGCGGGGAGCTCACCGACATCGCGGGCCTGGAACTCGGCGAGCACGCCACGGTGATGGCGCGTGTCGAGAAGGTCAACATGCGCCGGATGCGCAACAAGCCCGGCCACATCCTGGAACTCGTCATCACCGACGGCAGGCGCAGGCTGTCGTGCGCCTTCTTCGGCAGGCCGCACCAGCACGAACGGCAGCTGCGGCTGGGCCGCACTGGGCTGTTCGCGGGCAAGGTCACCGCGTTCCGCAACACGTTGCAGCTGGCCAACCCCGAGTACCAGATGCTCGACGGCGACGACGACAGCGCGCTGGACCACTTCGCCGGGGCGATCATCCCCGTCTACCCGGCCGCCGCGGGCATGCCGTCCTGGTCGGTCGCGCGGTGCGTCCGCCAGGTGCTCGACACGCTCGAGCGCGAGGACGATCCGATGCCGCGCGAGTTCCTGGACGAGCTGCAGCTGATGGACCTGTTCGACGCGCTGCACAACATCCACCGGCCCAAGGACCGCGACGCGCTCGAGGCGGCGCGGGAGCGGTTGAAGTGGGACGAGGCCATGGCGGTGCAGCTGATCTTCGCGCGGCGCCGGTTCACCGCGGTGTCCAAGCCCGCGCCCGCGTGCCCGCGCGTCCCGGACGGTCTGCTCGACGCGTTCGACCGCCGGCTGCCGTTCGACCTCACCGAGGGGCAGCGTGCCGTGGGTGACGAGATCGCGGCCGATCTGCAGACCGAGCACCCGATGAACCGGTTGCTGCAGGGCGAGGTCGGCAGCGGCAAGACCGTCGTGGCGTTGCGCGCGATGCTGCAGGTGGTCGACTCCGGCAGGCAGGCCGCGATGCTCGCGCCCACCGAGGTGCTGGCCGCGCAGCACGCCCGGTCGCTGCGCGAGATGCTCGGCGACCTCGCGACGGCGGGCGAGCTGGGCGCGGCCGACAACGCCACGAGGGTCACGCTGCTCACCGGATCGATGTCCACCAAGGAACGCAAGCAGGCGCTGCTGGACGCCGCCTCCGGCGCGGCCGGGATCGTCGTCGGCACCCACGCGCTGATCCAGGACACGGTGTCGTTCGCCGATCTCGGACTGGTCGTGGTGGACGAGCAGCACCGGTTCGGCGTCGAGCAGCGCGACGCGCTGCGCTCGCGCGGGGCGGGCGGCGGCAGCCCGCACGTGCTGGTCATGACCGCCACCCCGATCCCGCGCACGGTCGCGATGACCGTGTACGGCGACCTGGAGACCTCGGCGCTGCGGCACATGCCGGTCGGCCGCTCGCCGATCAAAACGAGCGTGGTGCCCGCCGCGGAGAAGCCGGCGTGGCTCGACCGCGCGTGGCAGCGGGTGGTCGAGGAGGCCCGGAAGGGCCACCAGGCCTACGTGGTGTGCCCGCGCATCGGCGACGAGCCCGCGTCCAACAAGGACGGTGGCGACCGGCGGCCCCCGCTCGCGGTGCTCGACGTCGCGGCCGAGCTGGAGCACGGGCCGTTGTCGGAGCTGCGGATCGGCGTGCTGCACGGCCGGATGCCGCCCGACGACAAGGACGCGGTGATGCGCGCGTTCGCCGCGGGCAAGCTGGACGTGCTGGTGGCGACCACGGTGATCGAGGTCGGCGTCAACGTCCCGAACGCGACGATGATGGTCATCATGGACGCCGACCGGTTCGGGGTCAGCCAGTTGCACCAGCTGCGTGGCCGTGTCGGCCGTGGTTCCGTGCCCGGGTTGTGCCTGCTGGTCACCGAGACCCTCGACGGTACCGCCACCCGGGAGCGGCTGGCGGCGGTGGAGTCCACAACGGACGGCTTCGAGCTGTCCCGGCTGGACCTGCAGCTGCGCCGCGAGGGCGACATCCTCGGTGCCGCGCAGTCGGGCAAGCGGTCGGGGCTGAAGCTGTTGTCGCTGCTGGAGGACGAGTTCGTGATCGCGCGGGCGCGGGAACGGGCTCAGGAGGTCGTCGCGGGCGATCCGACGCTGGAGCGGCACCCCGGGCTCGCGCACCTGGTGGAGGACCTGGTGGACCCGGATCGCGCGGAGTTCCTGGAGAAGTCCTGACGCACGATCGGGCGACAGCCCGAGTTGTGCGCGGTGCGTGACGGGGCAACGCTGGGGCGTGCTCAAGTCTGGAATTCGCGCGCTCGTCGGTTCGGCACTACTCGTCCTCGGCGCCACGGCGCCGGTCTCGGCGGCGCCGGGGGTGCAGGCGGACCCGCCGAGCTGGGCGCTCGACCGGATCGACCAGCGGGACAAGGCCGCCGATCACAGCTACCACTACGACACCGACGGCCAGGGCGTCACGGTGTACGTGATCGACACCGGGGTGGACGCGACGTCGCCGGATCTGGCCGGGCGCGTCGACCCCGGCCGGGACTTCGTGGGCGGCACCGACGACCCTGCCGACGGCAACGGCGACGGCACCCGCATGGCCGGCCTGGTGGCCGGCGCGGACTACGGAGTCGCGAAGGGCGCGCGGATCGTGCCGGTCAAGGTGCTCGACGACGCGGGCGACGGGCGGCTCAACAACATCATCTCCGGCGTCGACTGGGTCACCGCCCACGCGCGGCAGCCCGCGGTGGCCGTGATCGGGTTCGGCGGCCCCGCCTCCGAGGGCCTCGACGACGCGGTGCGCAGGCTGGCCGCCGTGATGCCGGTGGTCGCCGCGTCCGGGTGGTCGGGTGTGGACTCCGCCTTCTCCTCGCCCGCGCGCGTTCCCGAGGTGCTGACGGTCGGCGCGGTCGACGACGCGGACGCGTTCGCGGCCAAGTCCGGCTTCGGCCTCGGTGTCGACCTGCTGGCGCCGGGCGTGGACGTCCCTTCGCTCGCGCCGGGAACCGCCACCGCCTCGACGTTCTCCGGCACCTCGATGGCCGCGGCGCTCGCGGCGGGCGCCGCGGCGCTGTACCGGGCGCAGCACCCCGGCGCGACGCCCGAGGACGTGCTGAACGGGTTGATCGACAACGCGACCCCGGACGTGCTGACCGGTCTGCCCGAGGGCACCCCGAACCGCCTGCTGTACACGCTCTCGCGCGGCCAGGGTGCCGGAACGACGTGAGGTACCCCGTACCACCGTGCGACATGCGCACATGCCAGATGATGTCCATCACCCGGGACAAAACTCCCGCTGAGCGGGACCGGAAGGTAACGTCTCTGCACTACCGATCCGAATTACCGGGAAGGACCGGGCATGTTTCGCAAGGTGCTGGTCGCCAACCGCGGCGAGATCGCCATCCGGGCGTTCCGCGCGGGCTACGAGCTGGGCGCGGGCACGGTGGCGGTGTTCCCCCACGAGGACCGCAATTCGCTGCACCGCCTGAAGGCCGATGAGGCCTACGAGATCGGGGAGCCGGGACACCCCGTCCGCGCCTACCTCGACGTGCAGGAGATCGTCGGTGCCGCGCGCAAGGCCGGTGCGGACGCCGTGTACCCCGGCTACGGCTTCCTGTCCGAGAACCCCGACCTCGCGCGCGCGTGCGAGGAGGCCGGGATCACGTTCGTCGGGCCGAGCGCGGACATCCTCGAGCTGACGGGCAACAAGGCCCGGGCGGTCGCGGCCGCCCGCGAGGCGGGTGTGCCGGTGCTGGGCTCGTCGGAGCCCTCGACCGACATCGACGCGCTCACCACGGCCGCCGACGAGATCGGGTTCCCGGTGTTCGTCAAGGCCGTCGCGGGCGGCGGTGGACGCGGCATGCGCCGCGTCGAGGACCCGGCGCACCTGCGCGAGTCGATCGAGGCGGCCATGCGCGAGGCTGAATCGGCCTTCGGTGACTCCACCGTCTTCCTGGAGAAGGCCGTGGTCGATCCGCGGCACATCGAGGTGCAGATCCTCGCCGACGGTGCGGGCAACGTGATCCACCTGTTCGAGCGCGACTGCTCGGTGCAGCGGCGGCACCAGAAGGTCATCGAGCTGGCGCCCGCCCCGAACCTGGACCCGCAGCTGCGCGAGCGCATCTGCAACGACGCCGTCGCCTTCGCCCGCACCATCGGCTACCGCAACGCGGGCACCGTCGAGTTCCTGCTCGACAAGGACGGCAACCACGTCTTCATCGAGATGAACCCGCGCATCCAGGTCGAGCACACCGTGACCGAGGAGGTCACCGACGTCGACCTCGTGCAGTCGCAGCTGCGCATCGCCGCGGGCGAGACGCTGGCCGACCTCGGCCTGTCGCAGGACCGCATCTACCTGCGCGGCGCCGCGCTGCAGTGCCGCATCACCACCGAGGACCCGGCCAACGGTTTCCGCCCGGACACCGGCATGATCAGCGCCTACCGCTCACCCGGCGGATCCGGTATCCGGCTGGACGGCGGTACCGCGTTCGCGGGCACCGAGATCAGCGCGCACTTCGACTCGATGCTGGTGAAGCTCTCCTGCCGCGGCCGCGACTTCGCGACCGCCGTGGGACGGGCCCGTCGCGCGGTCGCCGAGTTCCGCATCCGCGGTGTGGCCACGAACATCCCGTTCCTGCAGGCCGTGCTCGACGACCCGGACTTCGCGGCCGGGCGCGTCACCACCTCGTTCATCGAGGAGCGCCCGCACCTGCTGACCGCGCGCCACTCCGCCGACCGCGGCACCCGGCTGCTGACCTACCTCGCCGACGTCACGGTCAACAAGCCCAACGGTGAGCGGCCGCGGTCGATCGACCCGACGACGAAGCTGCCGGAGCTGCCCGCGGCCGACCCGCGGCCGGGTTCGAAGCAGAAGCTCACCGAGCTGGGCCCGGAGGGTTTCGCGCGGTGGCTGCGGGAATCCCCGACCCTCGGGGTCACCGACACGACGTTCCGCGACGCGCACCAGTCGCTGCTGGCCACCCGCGTGCGCACCAAGGACCTGCTGGCCGTCGCGCCGGTGGTGGCGCACACGCTGCCGGAGCTGCTGTCGCTGGAGTGCTGGGGCGGCGCGACCTACGACGTCGCGCTCCGGTTCCTGGCCGAGGATCCGTGGGAGCGGCTGGCGAAGCTGCGCGAGGCGGTGCCCAACATCTGCCTGCAGATGCTGCTGCGCGGCCGCAACACCGTCGGCTACACGCCGTACCCGACCGAGGTGACCAACGCCTTCGTCGAGGAAGCGACCAAGACCGGGATCGACATCTTCCGCATCTTCGACGCCCTCAACGACGTGGAGCAGATGCGCCCGGCCATCGACGCCGTCCGCGAAACCGGGACGGCGGTCGCCGAGGTGGCCCTGTGCTACACCTCGGACCTGTCCGACCCGGGCGAGAAGCTGTACACGCTGGACTACTACCTCAAGCTGGCCGAGCAGATCGTCGGCGCGGGCGCACACGTGCTCGCGATCAAGGACATGGCGGGCCTGCTGCGCGCGCCGGCCGCGGAGAAGCTCGTTTCCGCGCTCCGCAAGGAGTTCGACCTGCCGGTGCACATCCACACCCACGACACCGCGGGCGGCCAGCTGGGCACCTACCTCGCGGCGATCGGTGCGGGCGCGGACGCCGTGGACGGCGCAGTGGCGTCGATGGCGGGCACGACCTCGCAGCCGTCGCTGTCGGCAATCGTGGCGGCCACCGACCACTCGCCGCGGCCGTCGGGGCTGAGCCTGCGCGCGGTGGGTGAGCTGGAGCCGTACTGGGAGATCGTGCGCAAGATCTACGCGCCGTTCGAGGCGGGCCTGGCCTCGCCGACCGGCCGCGTGTACGACCACGAGATCCCCGGCGGGCAGCTGTCCAACCTGCGCACGCAGGCGAAGGCGCTCGGGCTCGGTGACCGCTTCGAGGAGATCGAGGCGATGTACGCCGCAGCCGACCGCATCCTGGGCCACCTGGTCAAGGTCACGCCGTCGTCGAAGGTCGTCGGCGACCTCGCGCTGCACCTCGTCGGCGCGGGGGTCGAGCCGGAGAAGTTCGAGGCGGAGCCGAACCGCTACGACATCCCGGATTCGGTGATCGGCTTCCTGCGCGGCGAGCTGGGCGACCCGCCCGGCGGCTGGCCGGAGCCGTTCCGCACCAAGGCGCTGGAGGGTCGCGCCGAGAAGAAGCCGGTCGCCGAGCTGAGCGACGAGGACCGGGAGCGGCTGGCGACCGACCGCCGGGCCACGCTGAACCGGCTGCTGTTCCCCGGACCCACCAAGGAGTTCGAGGAGCACCGGCGCGCCTACGGTGACACGAGCGTGCTGCCGAGCAAGGACTTCTTCTACGGGCTGCGGCCGGGTGAGGAGTACGCGGTCGACCTGGAACCCGGTGTTCGGCTGCTGTTCGAGCTGGAGGCCATCGGCGAGGCCGACGAGCGCGGTCTGCGCACGGTCATGTCGACGCTCAACGGTCAGCTGCGCCCGATCCAGGTGCGCGACCGGTCGGTGGCGTCGGACCTGCCCGCCGCGGAGAAGGCCGACAAGTCCGACCCGAAGCAGATCGCCGCACCGTTCGCCGGTGTGGTCACCCTGTCGGTCGCCGAGGGCGACGAGGTGGCCGCGGGAGCCACGGTGGCCACGATCGAGGCGATGAAGATGGAGGCCGCGATCACCGCGCCGGAGGCCGGAACGGTCGCGCGGCTGGCGATCGGCTCGGTGCAGCAGGTGGAAGGCGGGGACCTGCTGATCGTGCTGGAGTGACGCGACCCGGCGCCGTGCCCATCCCGGGCAGTGCCACGGTGTGCGAGGGCGCGGACCCCGCGGGCAGCTCGGTTGCCCGCGGGGTCCGCGCCCTCGTCGCGTTTCACGGTGCACATTCGTTTCCGGCAAACAGGATGAATTTCCGATTCGCCGCCTGGTTCTGCCCACAATCAGTGAATTACTTCGCTAATACAAGCTTTTTCGCGGAGTGCGTGCTTGAATGAAGTTCGTGGGTAGCGCACGCGGGGTCGCGGGCGCCGTGGGAGAACTTCTGCAGACGGCGCTGGGCCAGAACGTTCCGATCCGTATCCGAGCGTGGGACGGCAGTGAAACCGGCCCACCGGACGCGCCGCTGCTGCGCATCGCGAACCGCAGGGCGCTGCGCCGCCTGCTGTGGCCCCCAACGAACTCGGCGTCGCCAGGGCGCACGTCGCGGGGGAGCTCGAGCTCGAGGGCCCGTTCGTCGAGGGCCTCGAACGGCTGGACGCGCTCGCGCGGTCCACCGGGTTCGACGTCGACCTCGACTGGGCGGCGAAGTGGCAGCTCGCCAAGGGGGCGGCCCGCCTCGGTGTCATCGGCCTGCCGCCGAAACCGCCCGCCGAGGAGATCCGGCTGGGCGGGCGACTGCACTCGCGCAAACGCGATGCCGCCGCGATCTCGCACCACTACGACGTCGGCAACGACTTCTACGCGCTGGTCCTCGGGCCGTCGATGACGTACTCGTGCGCGGTCTGGGAGAAGCCGGACACCACGCTGGAGGAGGCGCAGATCGCGAAGGTCGACCTCATCGCCCGCAAACTCGGGCTGCGCGAGGGCGCGCGCGTCCTCGACGTCGGCTGCGGCTGGGGTTCCTTCGTCATCCACGCGGCCAAGGTGTACGGAGCCCGGGCGGTCGGGGTCACGCTGTCGCAGGCGCAGGCCGACTTCGCGCGCAAACGCGTCGCCGCGGAGGGCCTGTCCGACCTGGTGGAGATCCGGGTGCAGGACTACCGCGAGGTCACCGACGGCCCGTTCGACGCGATCTCCAGCATCGGAATGGCCGAGCACGTCGGCGCGTCGATGCTGCCGGTGTACGCCAGATCGCTGTTCGACCTGCTGCGCCCGGAGGGGCGGCTGCTCAACCACGCCATCTCGCGGCACCCGGCTGCGGCGCCGCGCGACCAGAAGACGTCGTTCATCGACCGTTACGTCTTCCCGGACGGCGAGCTGGAACCGGTGAGCGTGATGGTCGCGGCCATCGAGGAGGTCGGCTTCGAGGTCCGTGACGTGGAGGCCCTGCGCGAGCACTACGGCCGCACGCTGCGCGCGTGGGTGGACAACCTGGAAGCGAACTGGTCCGAGGCGGTGCGCCTGAGCAGCCCCGGCCGCGCACGCGTGTGGCGGCTGTACATGGCGGCCTGTGCGCTCAGCTTCGAGGCGGGCACCATCGGGGTCAACCAGGTCCTGGCGGTGAAACCGTCGGCGCGCGGCGGCAGCGGGATGCCGCCGGTGCGCACGGCCTGGTTGTCCTAGTCGCGGACGAGGCCGGCCACCAGCTCGTAGGAGCGGCGGCGGTCGGCCTCCCCGTGCACCATGGTGGTGATCATCAGCTCCTCGGCGCCGGTGTCCTCGACGAGGGTTTCGAGTCCCTTGCGGACGGTCGACGGCGAGCCGTGGATCGTCGTGCCGAGCCGTTCCTCCAGCAGATGCCGGTCGACATCGGAGTAGGGGTGCTCCGCGGCCTCCTCGGGCGTGGGCAGCGGGATCGGGTTGCCGCGGCGCAGCTGCACGAACTGCAGCCCGCTCGGCCCCGCCAGCCAGCGGGCGCGCTCGTCGGTTTCGGCGCAGACGACCGCGGTCCCGAGCATCACGTACGGCTCGGCCAGCACCTCCGACGGCTGGAACGACTCGCGGTAGAGCTCGACCGCTGGCAGCGTGTTGCGCGCGCTGAAGTGGTGCGCGAACGCGAACGGCAGCCCCAGTGAGCCGGCCAGCCGCGCGCTGAACCCGCTCGACCCGAGCAGCCACACGGGCGGTCGGTACCCGGCGCCCGGCACGGCGCGCACCGGGCCCTCGTCGGTGAAGAAGCGCAGCAGTTCGCTCAGCTGCCGGGGGAAGTCGTCGGCGCCGAGGGCCTGCCGCGAGCCGCGCAGCGCGAGCGCGGTGCGCTGGTCGGTGCCCGGCGCGCGGCCGATCCCGAGGTCGATGCGGCCCGGGTGGAAGGCTTCCAGGGTGCCGAACTGCTCGGCCACCGACAGCGGCGCGTGGTTGGGCAGCATGATCCCGCCCGAGCCGACGCGGATCGTCCGCGTGGCTGTGGCGACGTGGCTCATCAGGACGGAGCTGGCGATACCCGGCATGTTGTGGTGCTCGGCCACCCAGAACCGGCGGTAACCCAGGTTCTCGGCGTGCCGGGCGAGCTCCACGGTGCCGCGCAGGGCGGTGCCCGCGTCGGCGCCGCTCGGGATGGGGGACAGGTCCAGCACGGACAGCGCGATCTCGGACAGACGGCTCACGACCCCGTGCAACGCGCCGCGGGGCCCGTCTCTTCCCCGCAGGTGATCACACACCGAGCGCGGCGCACGCGACGTCCACGGCCGCCCGCCGCAGGTCGGCGCGCGGCGCATCGGGGAACTGCACGGTGCAGTCCTGGATGCCGCCGAACGCGATGACCGCCCGGGTGGCCTGCTCCAGCGTCGGCTCCGGTCCCTGCAGCAGCTTCACCAGCCGCTCGCGCCAGGACAGCACGCGGTCGGTCAGGCCGAGGTGGGCCAGCGTGGTCAGCTCGCGGAGCATGAGCACCACCTCGGCACGGTGCCGGTGGTGGAAGTCGAAATAGCCCTCCAGCAGCGCGTGGATCGACCTCCGGCAGCTCCTCCTGGGCGGACAGGAACGCCTCCTCCTCGTCGATCATCGGCTGTTCGATGCTGCGGACCAGTTCCTCGCGCGACGAGAAGTGGGAGTACAGCGCGGGTTTCGTGATGCCGAGCCGGTCGGCGATCTCCTGCAGGCTGGTCCGGTGCTCGCCTACACGGTCTCCGTCGCTGCGCAAGACCGGCGGCCACGCGGTCGACCTCTACCGGCCCGAGGGGGCGCGGCGACCGGTGCGGATCGACCTGGCGAAGGTCTTCGGCGCGACCTCGTCGCGGCACGCCGAGATCATGCGCGACGACCTGACTCGATCACCGCGATCTCCGCCGACGGCGACGTGCGGTTCGAGTACACCGCGCCCCGACGGTTCGATCTCGTCGTCGGCGCGGACGGGCTGCACTCCACCGTGCGCAGGCTGGTGTTCGGCGACGAGTCCCGCTTCACCACCGCCACCGGCGCGCACCTCGGGGTGGTGGTCCTGCCCAGGGAGTGCAGCCAGGACGGTGAGCTGTTCCGTGGCGCGTCCGGCGTACCCGCGCGGGACCCGGCGGCGCAGAAGGAGCCGCCGCGCACGGTGTTCGCGGGCATGCACGCGGACGTGGACCGGTGGCTCGGCGAACTCGATCGCACGCCGGCGTTCTACTTCGACTCGATCGCGCAGCTGCACATGCCCACTTGGTCGCGGGGAAGGGTCACCCTCGTCGGCGACGCGGGTTACTGCCCCGGGCCCGCGGTCGGCGGCAGCACCAGCCTGGCCGTGGTGGGCGCCTACGTGCTCGCCGGGGAGCTGGCGCGGGCGGGCGGTGACCACGAACCGGCGTTCCCCGCCTACGAACGCGCGATGGCCGGGCACGTCCGCGGAAGCCGCGAGGCCGCCACCAGCGCGGCGAAGAGTCTCGTGCCCACGTCCCGGCTCGGTGTGCGTGGCCTGGCCGAGGCCGCGCGACTGGTGTCCGCGCTGCCCGCCGCGCCCGGTCGTGCCCTGTTGCGCCTGACGAGCCGCACGGCGCGCGTGCACGACGCGATCGCGGTGGGGGAGTACTAGTCGTCCAGCGGCGGCGCACGCCCGCGCCGGCTACGAGCCCGGCACCGAGCCGATCGCAGGCGGCTGGGGCGGCTCGCCGGTGACCACGGTGCCCAGGGTCTGCGTCCAGGCGCGCTGCCACAGCCCGTCCGCCTGGATCTTGCGCAACCAGGCGTTGATGAAGCGCTTGAACGACCCGTCCTCGAGCTTGAGCCCGATGCCGTACGGCTCGCTGGTGAACGGCTGCCCGCTGATCTGCAGCTTCGCGTCCAGCTGGGCCTCGCCGGCCAGCACGGTCAGGTCGTGCACGTAGGCGTCGCCCTTGCCCTGCTCCAGCGCCTGCACGCACTCCTCCGCCGTGCCGAAGGTGGTGATCTTCGCGCCCGGCACCCGCTGCTGCAGCGCAGTCACGCTGGTGGTGCCGGCGACCGCCAGCACGTTCTTGCCGTCGAGGTCGGCCGGGTCGTCGATGCCCTTGGTGCCCTTCAGGGTCGCGATCGCCTGCCCGGACAACAGGTACGGCCCGGCGAACGCGACGCGCTGCGCCCGTTCCGCGGTGATCGTGTAGATCCGGATCACCGTGTCCACCGTGCCCGTTTTCAGCATTGCCTCCCGGGTTTCCGGCGTGGTCGTCACGATGTTGACGTTCGGCCTGCCGATGATGTATTTCGCGAGCATTTTTCCGAGCGTGGCGTCGAATCCGTCAGTGCTTCCGGTGATCGGATTGCGCTGGGACAGCAGCGGCAGGTTCTCGTCCCCGCCGATGATCAACGTGCCGCGCGCCCGGATGGCCTGCGCCGTCGGGCTGGCCGCGAGATCGGCCTCGCTCGCCACCGGCGCCTCGGCGATCACGCCCTGACCAGCAGAAACGTCATGCTCCGGCGCTGCCTCGTCGTCGCCGCCCGTACACGCGGCGGTCGTGAGCAGCGCGGTGACGAGGCCGATCGAGGCCGCCGTCCGGCGCGCAGCACGCACCCAACCTGCCATGAGGTGCTCCATCCACAGTCCCGTGACACACGATGAGACGATCGGTCCCGCCGTGCATGGTAATTGCCCGGTAAATGGTGAGCACTAA
>Ga0164243_10011182_pt1 | contig 12826 bp, 15 predicted proteins | sample OricompcompostOP_FD_108781 | JGI IMG/M metagenome (GOLD analysis project Ga0164243, IMG submission 108781) | Organic Plus compost microbial communities from Emeryville, California, USA - Original compost - Organic plus compost (OP) | ecosystem: Engineered > Solid waste > Mixed feedstock >...
CGATTTCGCATTGACCGATGCCGAGCCGTTTTACGAGGAATGCCTGCAGGAGCTTTGCCGGATGCTCGACGTCGAATATTTGCCGCCGCCACAATAAGCCCTGCGCCCCAACAAGCCATGCGCGCCGGGCTCAGGCGGCGACCTTGGCGTTTCGGGCTGCAAAGGCGATGGCATCGGCCAGACGCATCCTGAAGCGAACGCGCGGCGGCTTAATGCCATGGATCAGCAGCGTGCGGCGGACCGCGGGAGTCGCGCCGGCGATATAGACGGCGGCGCCCCGATGCCTGGCCTTGCGCACAAAGCCCTCGATCGTTGCGGCTCCCGTCGAATCCAGGACGGAGACCGCCGACAGATCGAAGATATAGGCCTTTGGTTGTTCGCCGATGCGGTCCAGCGCCGCCCCGACCGCCGCGGCCGCACCGAAAAAGAAGGCACCGGACACCCGTATGACGGCCACATCCGGGTCGGTCGCCATCTCCACGTCATAGGCTCCACGGCCATTGCCGTTTACGCTGTCGGCCTTGTCTTCCTCCACCTGAGGCCGGGCATTCTCGACCTCCACCGCTTGCGCCATGCGGTGCAGGAACAGAAGCGCGCTGAGGGCGAAGCCGACGAGAATGCCTTCGGTCAGGTCGCGGAAGATCACCAGAAGGAAGGTGACGAGCAGGACCACCGCATCGCCCAGCGAAGCACGCATCAGCGTGGCGAATTCGTGCTTCTCGGCCATGTTCCAGGCAACGACCGCCAGCACACCCGCCAGCGCGGCCAGCGGGATGTAGGAGGCGAGCGGCGCCGCGACGAGCATGAAAAGCAGGAGGAAGACGGAATGCAGCATGCCCGAGACCGGCCCGCGCGCGCCGGAGCGCACATTGGTCGCCGTGCGGGCGATATTGCCGGTCACGCAGATGCCGCCGAAAAGCGGAGAGGCGATATTGGCGATCCCCTGGGCCACAAGCTCGCAATTGGAGCGATGCCGCCGGCCCGTCATGGAATCCGCCACGACCGCCGAAAGCAGGCTTTCGATGCAGCCGAGCAACGCAAAGGATAATGCATTCGGCAGCACCGCCACCACTCGCGCATAGGAGATTTCCGGCAGGTGCGGCATGGGCAGTGTTTGCGGTATGCCGCCGAAACGCGTGCCTATCGTCTCGACCGGCAGGCCGAAAAACGCAGCGCCGGCGGCGGCCGCCGCCACCGCGATGATGAAGGACGGCCAATGCGGGCGGTAGCGCCGGACCGCGACGATGATGCCGATGGTTGCCATGGCGACAAGCACCGCCGCCGGGCTGATCGTCGGCAGCGCGCCTGCGATCGCCTGCAGCTTCGGCAGCAGCGGCCCCGGTTCCCTTTCCAGGCTCAGGCCAAGCAAGTCCTTGATCTGGCTTGCAAATATGATCACGGCTATGCCAGCCGTGAAGCCGACGGTCACCGGATAGGGAATGTATTTGATGAAGGTGCCGAGACGCAGGAGCCCAACCGCCGCCAGCATCAGTCCCGACAGGAAGGTCGCCAGCAGAAGGCCATCGACGCCATGCTGCGCCACGGTAGCCGAGACCAGCACAATAAAAGCGCCGGCGGGTCCGCCGATCTGGAAGCGGCTGCCGCCGAAAGCCGATACGATGAAGCCGCCGATGATGGAAGTGTATAGCCCCCGGTCCGGCGTCACGCCCGAGGCGATGGCGATCGCCATGGAAAGAGGCAATGCCACGATGGCGACCGTCAGGCCGGATATGGCGTCGGCCTTCAGGCTCGCCAGTCCGTATCCTTCCTTCAGGACCGTGAAAAGCTTGGGCGTAAAGAGTTCACGAAAATCCGGTTTTGCGGTCGCGGCGGCCATCACAATCCTTTCCTTTGCCACCATTCTGGCGGGATCGTCGGCCGGGCTGCGGTCGGCGCGCCGCTCTTCGTTCAATCAGGAGCAAGACTTAAGAGGGGTCCGCTTTGAGGCGAACCCCTCTCCCTCCACCCGAACTCACGGCATTCTCGCCGATCAGTTCGATCCCCGCCCGGTCGAGAGCCTCGACCAGCTTGGTCAAGGTATCGATCACGCCGCGCACATTGCCGTCGCTCGCCTCCATGCGCTGAATGGTCGGCACCGACAGGCCCGCCATTTCGGCAAGCTGGCGCTGATCGATCCCGAGGAGCGCCCGGGCGGCGCGCATTTGTGCGGCTGTGATCATGAATAAGGTCTATATCTGATCCTTTATTGATCATATACTATCTATCCACTCTGATGTCCAGAACATCAAAAATGGTCTTTCGCACATGATACCAGATCCCGTTCCCTCCCCGGCGGAAGGCCGCGGTCAATGGAAGCCCTCGCCCAAATGGCAAATGCTCCTCTAAGAAACGCGGTTAACAGCTTTCTAACGGATACCGGTTAGGTTCATGGCCGGGCGCGGTTTGCCCGTATCATGTGTCGAGTTGCAGCGTCAGGCGTATCTGCCCGTGTCATCTTCGGTCTTCAGACAGATCGCCCAGGGAGGGGAAGGAGGAAAGGCCGAACGGCTTTTCCGTGCCGCCGTCTCGGCTTTCTGTTCGCTGCCCCGGCCGTCACGCAGCGAGATCGTCCAGCTCGACGACCTCACCCTGCCCCTTCTCGATTGCGTGCCTGCGGATGCGCGCCGCTTCGCCGCCGCCGCCCTGTCGGAATGCGAAAGCGTGCCGCCCGGCTTGCTTCGGCGGCTTGCCAACGAGCCCGTCGAGATTTCGGAACCGCTTCTTGTCCGTTCCCGCGCGCTGAGGGATATCGACCTGATCGCGCTTATCGGCCGTCATGGCCTGCCCCATGCCCGCGCCATCGCCCGCCGGCCGGGGCTCAATCCGGCGATTGCCGATCTCGTGCGCGCGCTGATCGCCCATGCCGACAAGCCGAAGCAGGACGAGGCCGCAGGCCGCCGGAAGGGAATGGCCGAGGAGGCCGTCCGCGAGCGGCTGCGCGAAATGATGCGGGCAACCGATGGCGACGAAAAGGCGGCCAGCGCCGATCAGAATGCGGGCGAGCCTTCCTATGACGAATTGCGCAGGGCCGCGCTCTCGGGCGACGCTTCCCGTTTAAGGACGGTGCTGGCGAAAGCCCTGGGGCTTGATCACGAGCAGGCGCGCCGGCTGCTGACCGCATCCTCCTATCTCGACCTGATGACCGGCCTGCGCGCCATCGGGCTGGAAACCGAGCAGGCTTTCCTGCTGACCGCAGCCGCTTTCCCCGCCTATTTCGGCCATTCGCAGGCTGTCCGGCTTTTCGTCGAACGCTTCGAGCGTATGGAGCCGGGCGCGGCGCAGGCTTTTCTGCAGCGCCGGAGCCCTGGAGATGCCGCCCGCAGGAATGCGCTCAGGGCGTGACTAGGGTCAGTAGTTGATTCTCGTCGAGCTTTTGAATTTGACCTTTGAGCAAGCGGATGACGGAGACGGGACTCAGATGTCAAATTCGTTCCACTAGCTCGAAATAAGTCCCGGCCGGATCGTCGACGGTCTCCACTTCCACTACCCAAAGGTCCGCGTCGAAACGCATCTCGCGCTCCAGCCGGGCCGCTATCTCGGTCTCCTCCTCCGTCGTGATCAGAAGGCTGAACTGACGGTCCGAAGGCCGCGCCTCCGTATAGCTGATCTGCGGCGCCGGGCCGTAGAGCGTCACCCGTCCGAAGCGGTCCCGGCGGGTGATGAAAATCGCCCCCGCCTCGGCTGCGCCGCGCCGCACGACCGCAGCGAACCCGCCTTCGGCAAAGACCCGCCGCACCAGCGCGGAAACCCAGATCTCGGTGGTGACCCGCATGTCGCGATCCCTTTGAACCGAAGCGGTTTCACTTGTATTCAGCGCCGCGTTCGTCCCTTTCTTCGTCCCGACGCCGCCCGCCAGCCTCAATTCGTCAGGCCGATTTCGCGCATCTTGGCCAGCAAGGCCGCATCCGGCTCGCCGGTCACTTCCAGCCCGAAAAGTGACTGGAATTCACGGATGGCCGCGCGGGTGTCCTCGCCAACGATGCCGTCCACCTCGATTCCGTCATTGCCGAAGGCTTTCAGCCCCGCCTGAATGCGTTCGATCAGGGGATCGTTCACGGGCTCCGTCGAAGCCACCTGCACCGGCCTTTCCTGCTCGGCCACCTCTGCCGGGCGCGGCGTAGGGGGCGGTGGCGCGCTTTCCTGCGGCTTCTCCTTCATGCCGAGATGCTGAAGGAGCGTATCGTCTATGCCGCCGGTCACTTCGATGCCCACAATGCGCTGATAGCTTTCGATCGCGCTTCGCGTCTGCGGACCGGTCAACCCGTCCACCGGGCCACGATAAAGATTAAGGCCGCCGAGCACCTCCTGGACCTTGCGCACGGTCTCGTCGCCGCCGGGTTTTGCGGCATTCTCCGGCGGTGGTACGGCACCTGTCGTCTCACTTCTGTCCGGTGCGGGAACCGGCTCGGCCGCCGCCTGAGGCTCGGCCGGACGCCGGGTCGGCTCTGGTATCGATTCGGGCTCAGGCACCGGCGCCGGCTCGGTGGCGGCGGGCATGTTCTGCCGCGTGGCGAAAAAGGCGCTCTCATGGAAATGCGGCTGATACCACATTGCATTGGCCGAGACGAAAAAGAGCGAAACCAGGAATGCCGTGCTGCCTCCGGCCACTGCCGGATTGCGCGAAATGGCGCTGCCGGCGGCCGAAAGGCCGGCAAGCATCAGGCTGGCAAACCCGCTGCGCTGCTTACGCCGTTTTGCGGATCGTTTCATTCTTCGTCCCGTCATCGATATGCTGTGTCTGGTTGGCGGCCGCGGCATCAGCCTCGCTGGTGGCGTCCTCCGGCTCGGCCACCGGCAGCGTGATGCTGACGCAGGTGCCCGCGCCCGGCGCGCTCTCTATTGTCATGCCGCCGCCCTGGAGGCCGACCAGTCCCTTGACCAGCGCAAGGCCGAGGCCTGTGCCGTTAAACTGCTTTGTATAGTCGTTTTCCACCTGCATGAAAGGCTTGCCGATGCGCTTCAGGTCTTCGGCCGAGATGCCAATGCCGGTATCGCTGACATGGAATTGCAGCCGCTCTCCGATGCGCTCGGCCGTCACCGTGACGCCGCCGCCTTCCGGCGTGAACTTGATCGCATTGCAAAGGAGGTTGATCAGAACCTGCTGGACGGCGCGGCGGTCGCAATAGACCTCACCGATATCGGCCGGCACATCGACGGTGACGGATACGTTGCGATCGCTTGCCAGCTTCTCCGTCATGGACAGGCTGAGCTGGACCGCGTCCTCGAAGCGGAAGACCTCGGGGCGTATCTGATAGGTGCCCGATTCGATCTTGGAGACGTCAAGGATCGCATTGACCACCGCCAGCAGATGGCTGCCCGCGTCATGGATCAGCCGCACATATTCGAGCTGGCGCTTGTCGCTGAAACTGCCGAACATCTCATGCGAAAGCACATCCGAAAAGCCCAGTATGGCGTTCAGCGGAGTGCGCAATTCATGGCTGACGGAGGCCATGAAGCGGCTTTTGGCGATCTCCATGCCCTCGACTGCTTCCCTGGCCGCTTCGAGCCGCATCGTCAGTTCGGCAAGTCGCGAACCGTCGCGCAGCACGGCGACCAGCAGACCCGTGCCGGGATCCCGGACGATCTCGGCCGAGAAATGGGCGTAACGGCCTTGCGCCGTTTCCGCCGCGGGCAGACGAAGCCGCAGGTCGATCTTGCGCGCCGAGGCCCCTTCGCGCAGATCCGAAAGCGCGCAGAGATAGGCCACGCGGTCGGCCACATGCACGCGATCGAACAGGCCGGAGCCGAGCAGCATTTCACAAGGCAGGCCAAGAAGCGCCGCAGCGCGCCGATTGGCATCCACGACGTCGCCGGCCTCATCCAGATGCAGCACGACCGCGTCGATCAGCTCTTCCAGCGGACGCGGCTCAGCTTCTGTCTCGACCGGTTTTTCAGCGGCGAGCAGGCCCTGCAGCCGCGGCCACAGCGTCGCGCCATAGGCAAGCGGCACCAGCCAGTGCCAGGCCGATCCATTGGCGGGATCGGCAGCGATCAGGCCGGTGGTCGAAAGCACCGTTCCAAGGCCCAGCGCCCCGACGGCCGAGGCAAGACCGGCAAGAGCGGCCTTCCTCGTCCGCCCGCCCCAGGCGGCCTCGATGATCGGTGCGGCAAGCAGGACAGCCAGCGGCGAGGCAGCGCCGCCCGATGCCGCCAGCACGATGCCGAGCGCCGGGGCGGCCAGAACAAGCGCCATGTGTTCGGCCAGACGCCTTTTTGCCGTCGCGATGAGAAGGAGCGCCACAAGCAGGCCCGCGCCCAGCGTCGCGCAGGCCGCCGCGACCGTCGCGGCGGTTCCCAGATGTCCGGCCAGGCTCTGCGCGACGGCGGCTGCCGCTAGGAACGGCCCGGCCAGAAGAGTGCCGATCAGCCTTCCCTGCCGCCGGCGCTCGCCACCGGTCACCGAAGGGTGCACCAGGCGTTCGCAGGCGGCCGCTATCCCTGCCGACGGCTTACTGGGCTTGGACGCTTCTGCACTCAACTCGACGCACTCTCGGAACTGGCCTGGGTAGTGATTTTCTTGTCGTGCCGACACTCGCATCTAGCCTTTAAGGAAAGGATAAACGGCACGCCGCCAATGCCGGAAAAACGCGCGGCAAGGCCGATGGAGCCGCCGATTTCGGCACGGATTGGCGTCATGGTAAACAGTCGGTAATGGCGATCAGGCTCCGGCCGGACCCTGATGAAATGCCGGGCCAGGACGAAAAAACATTTTCATGTCAGAGATTTGGATGGCCTCCGGAAGCTTACCGGCACAGGCAGCATTTCGCGGCAAAGACGTTTCATCCATGTATGTTCAGATTTTCGAAGCAAGATTCACTGAAAATTTTAGCAAAGCTGGCAAGCCGGCCTTGGATCCTGCCATCTATACTGAGCGGCAGGGACAGCCCCGCCGGCAGCAGGCATCTGTCGGCGGGCGGACAAAGGGACAAGAAAAATGGGTTTTCTGATCCGTTGCATATTCTGGCTGTCGCTGGTGCTTCTGGTCATTCCGATCCGGACCGGCGAGGAAGGGTCCGAGACAACCACCGTTGGCGCCATTCAGGCCTTTTTCGCCGTGCGCGGGGCTGTCGAGGACATAACCGGCATCTGCGAGCGCAAGCCCGATGTCTGCGAGACCGGGCGCGCCGCGCTTCACACGATCGGCGCGCGGGCGCGCGAAGGCGCGCGCATGGCCTACGAGATCATGGGCGACGAGGAAGGAAAGGCCGGCCTCAAGGAGGATGGCCTCAGGGAGGATGGCCTGGAAATGCCGCGCATGGAGGCCGGCGTCGAGGCCCTGCCGACGCCCCGGCCCGACGTTTCGCTCAAAACCGGAACCGTTTCCGGGCGCGAATAGGGCGATTTTTCCCGTGACGCGCGTCCTGCCGGCCACTATATGCGGGGCATGACCACAAGGCTCGACACCATTCAAGAGGATTTCGCCTTCCTGGACGACTGGGAAGAGCGCTACCGCTATATCATCGAGCTCGGCAACGACCTGCCGCCCTTCCCGGAATCCTCGCGCGACGACGCCCACAAGGTGCGCGGCTGCGTCAGCCAGGTCTGGCTGCACACCGAATATGGCGAGGGGCCCGATCCGGTCATCACTTTCTATGGCGATTCTGACGCCCATATCGTGCGCGGGCTCGTGGCGATCATGATGGCGCTTTTTTCCGGCAAGCGTGCGAGCGAGATCAGGCGCACGGATGCCGAGGCGGTCATGCGCGCGCTCGGCCTGGACGAGCATCTGACGCCGCAGCGGGCCAACGGCCTGCGCGCCATGGTCCAGCGCATCAAGCAGGAAGCCGAACTGGCTGCGGCTTGAGGTGTCACACCCCTCCGGCACTGGGCCGGAGAGGTGAAACCTCACCCCATGATCTTCGGCCGGTAGCCTTCCGCGCCCCAGTGCAGGATCGGCCGGCTTTGGCTGCCGCTGCAAAGATGTGGCTCGTAGTGACGGCTGAGTGCGCCGAGCGCCGTCTTCAGCACAACTTTGGCCGAACGCACCGGCCAGCCGCGCTCGGTCTCCACCCGCTCCAGACCCTTGAGAAAACAGCAGACATCGACAAGCACGCCCGCAAGTTCCGGCCCGACGGCCTGCAGCGCGCGGTCCACCCGCTGGCGCGCGGCAAGGGCCGCGTCGGTCAGTTCGACCATGCCGCCCGAGCCACCGGCGCGCCGGCCGGACGCCACCGCCGCCTGCCAGTTGGCGGTGATACGCGGCATGATCTGCCCGCGCGTGTAATCGGCCCGGAGCCGTTCGCCAGCGCGGATTTCCGCACCGGTCAAAAACCGCTCTCCCTTGCGGGTCCTGCGGCTTGCAAGCTGGGCGAGCGGCGATTCGGCGAGATTGATCTCCACCGTCTCACGCATTCCCTGCACTTCCATCACTACGCTGCCTGTCTCGCCGTGCTGCGCACGAAACGGCTCGACCGTCGCCGCGGCCCGCCGCGCAAGCGCCTGTCCTTCCGCCGAAAGCCGGGCGCACTTGCCGGAAACCACCACCAGGCCCTGGGCAAGCAGCGCGCGAAACTCGCCCCTGCGCACCGAGATCGTGCCCCGGTTTTCCGTTTCCAGAAGCAGGTTGTCGCCGCTGCCGGCAACGGCGATCGTGGCCGGGCCTGCCGCAAGGAAGCGCGACACCCGCATCTTCTCCCTTGAACTCCTGTCCTCTCTTTTCATGCCGGCGGTCATTCAGCGGACCTCCCGGTTGCGGAACGCAGCGGCGGTTACCCGTTCGGTCAGGCTCAGGATGCGGTCGAATTCGGCATCCTCGCGCAGATCCTCGATCAGGTGGCAGGCATGTTGCACCGTCGTGCGGTCGCGGCTGAAGCCACGACCGACCTCTGCCATTGTGAGCCGCAGCACGACATGGGCGACATACATGCCAATCTGGCGCACGCGAGAGATCGCCGTGCTCGATCGCCCCGGCCGGCGCAATTCCTTGCCGCTGACATTGAACAGCGCGGCAACGATGTCGATCACGCATTCACACATCTCCATGCTGCGCTCGTCGGCCACATGGCTGAACCGCCGGCATTCGCAATCTGGCACAAGGCTTTGGACCGCATTTTCTTCGGGCGGAAGACCGGTGGCACATATGGCGGCGGAAGACTTCACGGAACCTGCCCCTTTCGTTCTTGAAGGAATAAATTCTTATAACCGGCGGCGCGGCCATTGTGAACAAAAGGAGAACAAATTTATCCCCGAAGAATCCCCATCTCATTGATTCTTCTTTGTTTATTCTGCGTGATCCAATTTTTTGACGTCGTTTTTGTCCCCGCCTCCTGCTGCGGCGCGATGATCCGCGGATCGGTTCAGCAGCAAAGGTGGCAGATGTCTTTGGAAAGTGAGATCCGGGCTTTCCGGCAGCGCAAGCAACAGGAAGCGATCGAGGCGAGGCAGAACGTCGCCTTTTTCCTTATGTCAGGCATAGATCTTTCGGCCGCGCTCGAAATGCGCGGAGACGAACGCCGCTCTATCCAGCGCCGTCTGGAGCGGCTGATCGAGCGCGAGCGGCTGAAGGGCGCGCGGCGCCACTGGAGCTATGATCTCAACAGGCACATAGCCCTGAAGCAGGCGCTTGACCGTCTGAGCGGCAAGGAAAGGCGGGCGGACGAGATCGCTCCGTCCCGCAATCCGCGCCGGCAAAACAAACGGCGCCGGAAGGCGCCGCTCGTTTCGTGATACGATTGTCGGATCAGCGGATATTACTTGCCCTTGCGCTTGCGCCCCAGGCCCATCTTCTTGGCCAATTGCGAGCGCGCGGCCGCGTAATTGGGCGCCACCATCGGATAGTTGGCGTCAAGGCCCCATTTCTCACGATACTGGTCGGGCGACAGGCCGTAATGGGTCATGAGGTGGCGCTTGAGAGATTTGAACTTCTTCCCGTCCTCGAGACAGATGATGTAGTCGTCATGAACCGACCGCTTGGGATTCACCGCCGGCTTCTGCTTCTCGGTCGCTATTTGCTCGCCTGTACTTCCGACCCGGCCGAGCGCAGTATGGATATCTGCTATCAGGTTGGGAAGTTCAGATACAGGAACGGGATTGTTGCTGACATAGGCCGCCACAACATCGGCAGTCAATTCGATCAGCATTTCATTGCTTTTGCTCGGGCTTTCGCTGATTTCCATTTTTCTGGACCCCTGACTGTTCCCTGCGCTATTTTGCGGCATAATTTCGTTCGCTTTATATCACAGGTTGTAATTGCTGGAATATTGATTCGCGGGCGAATATGTAATTCATGCTTCTAATAAGACAAGTCAACTCACTAAATTTTATTAGAGTGAAAGAGTGGGTCATGAAGGATTATACCAATCAAACAGTCTCTTCCGGAAAAATTCCGGGGATCCTATAGTAATCGCAACCCGAACCTACATGCTCTGTTGCCGCTCATTGGAAATCAATCCGGGCGCATCACCCGCAGACATTTCATCACATACCGACTTGTCCCACATCCGATAACCGGCCGCGTATGCTGCTTTGGCAAGAAGATGCGCAGAAATTGGGGCAGTGAGCAAAAAGAATACAATTCCTGCTATGGCGCGCGTCGTGATCGCCAGATCATCGCTATAGACCGCCAGCGCCACCAGCATGAGGCCCGATCCGACCGTGCCGGCCTTCGAGGCCGCATGCATGCGGGTATAGAGATCGGGCAGGCGCAACAGCCCGATCGAAGCAATGAGAGTGAACAGGGCACCGATGATGATCAGCGCACCCGCGAGATAGTTCTGCACGGCATCGATCATGGCGCGCGCTCCTCGAAGAAACCCTTCTTGTCCTCCTCGACGAATTCCTTTTGGTAGCGCCGGCTCATGACGAAGCGCGCGAAGGCGACGGTGGCGAGGAAGCCGACCAGGCCGAGCGCAATGGCGATGTCTAGATAGAGCGTGAAGCCGGTGCGAATGCCGATGATGGCGATGAAGCCAATGGCGGTCGCCACCAGCATGTCGAGCGCCAGGACCCGGTCCGGCAGGGTCGGGCCGATGATGACGCGTATGACAGTCAGCAGGAAGGAGACACTGAAAAGCGCGAGCGCTATGAATTGCGCCGCGATCAGGAAGCTCTCGCCGGTCACCGGAACGCCTCCATGATCTTGCGCTCGAAGCCGTCGGCGATGTCGCGCCGCGTCTGGTCCGGATCGGAGCAGTCGATGGCATGGACATAGAGGAAGCGCCGGTCCTCCGAAACATCCACCGACAGCGTTCCCGGCGTAAGCGTGATGAGATTGGCCAGAAGCGTGATCTCGAAATCCCGGTCCACCTTGAGGGGATAGGCGAAGATGCCCGGCTTCAGGTCCATTTTCGGCGTCATCACCATTACGGCGACCTTCCAGGCCGACATTATGAGCTCATAAAGGAAGAGTAGCGTCAGCGAGACAATGTGCCCCGCCCGCCTGAAATAGCCGAGCGAGCCGACCTGGCCCCGGATCAGATAAAGGGCGGCGGATGCGAGTACGAAGCCGAAGACGATATTGGCGAGCGTGAATGAGCCGGTCACCGCGGCCCATGCCAATGCCAGCAGGACATTCACCAGGTAAAGCGTCATGGCGTCGCTCCAGCGGGAAACACCGTGCCGATATAGACCGAAGGATCGATAAGGCCAGCGGCGGCACTCTCTGCAATACGGATGAATGGTTCCGGATAAACCCCGATCGCGATGACCGGAAGCGTGAGGGCGGCAAGCACCACATAACCCACGACCGGAACCTCGCCTTGCAGGGCAGCATCCGGCCCCTGACGCCAGAAGGCAAGGATGAAGAAGCGGCCGAGCGCGATCGTCGTCAGGATGCCGCTGGCGAGGATCGCAAAGGCCAGCCATCCGTTGCCGGCATCGAGCGATGCCTTGACCAGAAGCACCTTGGGCCACAGGCCGGAAGCCGGCGGCAGGCCGGCAGCCGCCAGCACGAGGACGAATGCACCGCCGGCAAGCAGCGGATGGCTGCGATAGAGCCCGGAAACCTCGCGCAGCGAATAGCTGCCCACCGCCTCGTTCACGATGCCGGCAAGCAGATAGAGCGCCGCCATCAGCAACATTGAATGGAAGGCGTAGAGCACCGTGCCGGCCACAGCCTCCACCGTGCCGAGTGCAAGGCCGGCCATCATCACGCCTATGCCGGAAATCACGACGAAGCCCATCATGCGGCGGATGTCCGTCTGCGCCAGCGCGCCCATGACGCCAAGGATCATGGTCGCCGCGGCCACCCAGGCGATAAGGCCCGAAAGCATGGCCCGCTCGGGCGGAAAGAGCATCACCAGCGTGCGCAGAAGCGCATAGACACCGATCTTGGTCAGCACGCTGCCGAAAAGGGCCGCGGTGACGATGCGCGGCGTGTGATAGGAAGCCGGCAGCCAGAAATTGACCGGGAAGGCCGCCGCCTTCATGCCGAAGGCGAGCAGATAGAGCATGGCGAGCGTCGTCAGCGGCGCGGTGCCGCGCAGCTCGCCTGCCTTGCCCGCGATGTCGGCCATGTTGAGCGTGCCGAAGATGCCGTAGAGATAGGCCGTGGCGATCAGGAAAAGCGTGGTCGCGATCAGGTTCAGCACGCCGTATTTCATCGCTCCGTCGAGCTGGCGCTCCTCGGAGCCGAGCACGAGCATGCCGAAGGACGAGATCAGGAAGACCTCGAACCACACATAGAGATTGAAGATGTCGCCGGTCAGGAACGCACCCCCCACGCCGGCCATCATCAGGAGCATGAAGGGATAGAAGCCGTAGCGCCGGCCGACGGCCTCGATATCCCTCGTGGAGTAGAGCGCGCAGACGATCGCCACCAGCGTGCCGACCAGCGCCATCGAGGCGCCGAGCGTATCGGCCGTGAAGGAAATGCCGAAGGGCGGCAGCC
>Ga0164243_10011183_pt1 | contig 12826 bp, 10 predicted proteins | sample OricompcompostOP_FD_108781 | JGI IMG/M metagenome (GOLD analysis project Ga0164243, IMG submission 108781) | Organic Plus compost microbial communities from Emeryville, California, USA - Original compost - Organic plus compost (OP) | ecosystem: Engineered > Solid waste > Mixed feedstock >...
GTCCTGCAGGCCGCGGAGCAGGGTGAGGATCTGGTCCTGAACCAGCACGTCCAGCGCGGACACCGCCTCGTCGCACACCACCAGCCGCGGGCCGAGCGCCAGTGCGCGGGCGATCGCCACCCGCTGGCGCTGCCCGCCGGACAACTCGTTCGGGTAGCGGTGCGCCGTCGACGCGGGCAGTGCCACCTGGTCCAGCAGCGCCCGGGCCCGGGCGGCCCGGCTCGCCCGGTCGCCCACGCGGAAGATGCGCAGCGGCTCGGTGATCAGCCGCTCCACCGTGAACAGCGGGTCGAGCGAGGCGTAGGGGTCCTGGAACACCGGCTGCATCGCCCGGCGCGCGGCCTTCAACCGGGCGCCGCGCAGGCCGGCGACGTCCTCGCCGTCCAGCCGGATCGTGCCGCCGGAGACCGGGACCAGCCCGAGCACCATGCGCGCGGTCGTCGTCTTGCCCGAGCCGGACTCGCCGACGATCGCGGTGGTGCGTCCGCGTTCGACGGTGAGCGACACGTCCTGCACCGCCTTGACCACGCCACCGCCGCCGCGGATGCGGAATTCCTTGGACACGCCCGCGACTTCCAGCACGGGCGTGGACGCACCGGCGTCGGGCAGCGGTTCCTTCAGTGACGGCGCGGCGGCGACCAGCCGCCGGGTGTACTCGTGCTCCGGCGCCGTGAGGACCTGCCGCGCCGGACCGGACTCCACGACCCGGCCGCGCGACATCACCACGACGCGGTCGGCGCGCTCGGCGGCCAGCCCCAGGTCGTGGGTGACGAGCAGCATCGCGGTGCCCAGTTCGCGGGTCAGCCCGTCCAGGTGGTCCAGGATCTGCCGCTGCACGGTCACATCGAGCGCCGAGGTGGGTTCGTCGGCGATCAGCAGGTCGGGGCGGCAGGCCAGGCCGATCGCGATGAGCACCCGCTGCCGCATGCCGCCGGAGAACTCGTGCGGATACTGCCGCGCCCGGCGCCCCGGTTCGGGCAGCCCGGCCTCGCCGAGGATCTCCACGGCGCGCGCCATGGCTTCCCGCCTGCCCGCCAGGCCGTGCGTCACGAGCGTCTCGGCGACCTGGCGGCCCACCCGAGCCACCGGGTTGAGGTTGGTCATCGGGTCCTGCGGCACCAGCCCGATCTCGCGGCCGCGCAGCCGCCGCAGCCGCGTCTCCCCGGCGGAGGTGACGTCCTCGCCGCGCACCAGGATCCGTCCGCCGGTGACCCGTCCGGAACCGGGCAGCAGGCCGAGTACCGCGTGCGCGGTGGTGGACTTGCCCGATCCGGATTCGCCGACCACGGCGACCCGCTCGCCCGGCCTGATCGTCAGGTCCACCCCGTGCACCACCTCGGTGCCGCCGAAGGACACCCGCAGGTCCGAGACCTCGAGCAACGGTGCGGTCATCGGGAGCTCCTCGGGTCGAGTGCGTCGCGCAGGGCATCGCCCGCCAGGTTGAAGCCCAGGCAGATCAGCGCCAGCGCGATACCGGGGAACACCCCCGGCCACACGGTGCGGAACAGGTACTGTTGCGCGTCGGAGAGCATGATGCCCAGGCTCGGTGCGGGCGGCTGGATGCCCAGGCCGAGGAAGGACAGGATCGCCTCGCCGAGCACCGCCTGCGGCATGATCACCGTGGCCTGCACGATGATCGCCGACGCCGCGTTCGGCAGCACGTGCCCGCCGAGGATGCGCCACGGGCCGGCGTGCATGGTGTGCGCGGCGAGCACGAAGTCGCTGTCCTTCATCCGCAGCGTCTCGGCGCGCACCACCCGGATCATCGCCGGGATGTTCGCGATGCCCAGCGCGATGGCCGCGTTGGCCAGCCCGCCCCCGTTGATCGCGGCGAGCCCGACCGCGAGCAGCAGGAACGGGAACGCCAGGAGCAGGTCGGTCAGGCGGGACACGATCGCGTCCAGCCACCGCCAGTACCCGGACAACAGCCCCAGCGGGACACCGACGACGATCGCCAGCACCACGGACAGCAGGCCGACCTCGAGCGAGGTGCGGGTGCCGTACAGCACGCGGGAGGCCACGTCGCGACCCAAATCGTCGGTGCCCAGCGCGAACCCGACGGTGCCCGGCTGCTGGAACGGGGTGGTGAAGTGCACGTCGGACGGTGCGTAGGGCGCGAGCCACGGCGCGCACACCCCGGCGACGAGGACGATCAGCAGCAGCACGCCGCCGGTGACGCCCATCGGGTTGCGGAGCAGGGTGCGCAGCACCCGCCCGCGTACCCGGCCCGGCGCGCCGTCTGCCTGCGCGATCGCGGTCATGCGGACCTCCCGGACACCCGGACCCGCGGGTCGATGACCGTGTAGAGGACGTCGACCAGCAGGTTGATGACGATGTAGGCGAAGGTGATCACCAGCACCACGGCCTGGATGACCGGATAGTCGCGGCTGAACACCGAGTCGAGCGTGAGTTTGCCGATGCCGGGCAGGCTGAAGATCCGCTCGGTGACCACCGCGCCGGCGATCAGGCCGCCCAGCTGCAGGCCGACGATCGTGGTGACCACGATCAGGCTGTTGCGCAGCCCGTAGCGGAACACGACGGCCGCGCGCCCGAGGCCTTTGGCCCGCGCGGTGCGCACGAAGTCGGCGGTGAGCGTGCCGACCATCGACGAGCGCGTCTGCCGCTGCACGACCGCCGCGTGTGACAGGCCGAGGATCAGCGCGGGCAGGGTGAGGTAGTACACGCCGCGCAGCGGATCGCCCAGCGGTGACACGTACCCCGAGGCGGGAAACCATCCCAATTGGACGGACAGGTAGGCGACCGCGAGGATGCCGAGCCAGAACGTGGGCACCGACAACGCGAACAGCGAGAACCCGTTGGCCGCCCACTCCGGCCAGCGGCCGCGGAACACCGCCGCGAGCACCCCGAGCAGCAGCCCGGCGAGCACCGCGATCAGCATCGCGTACACCGCGAGCTGCACGGTGACCGGCAGCGTCGCGCCGATCATCTCCGACACCGGCGTGCCGGTGCGGGTGGAGCGGCCGAAGTTGCCGGTGAGCGCGTCGCCGAGGAACTTCAGGTACTGCACCGGCAGCGGGTCGTCCAGGCCCAGTTGAGCCCGCACCGCGGCGAGGGTCGCCGGATCGGCCTCCTCGCCCGCCATCGCCAGCGCGGGGTCGCCGGGCAGTGCGCGCACCCCGGCGAACACCACGATCGAGGCGAGCACCAGCGTCAGCGCCGACTGCCAGAGCCGGTGCAGCAGGTAGTGCAGCATCGGTGTCAGCCCTCCTGGTCTGCGAGGAACGCGGCCCTGCCCAGCCGGACCACGCCGTCGGAGTAGGTCTCCACACCGGTGATCTGTCTGGAGTGGACGGTGAGGTTGCGCAGTCGGTAGGTGTAGACGATCGGGTTCTCCCGCTGGACGAGCCTGGTCGCCTGCCCATAGAGGTCGCGGCGTTCGGCGGTGGTGCCCGCGCGGGCCGCGCGCCCGAGCAGGTCGTCCAGCTCGGGTGAGGAGAACCCGCCGTAGTTGCCGCCGGAGCCGGTGACCAGGAACCGCGCCGTGTTGCCGTCCGGGTCGATGCGCCCGGACCAGCCCAGCTGCAGCAGCTCGAAGTCGCCGCGTTTCTGCACGTCCAGCAGGGTCGAGTACTCGACCGGCACGATCCTGAGGTCGAATCCGCCCTCGGCGACGCTGGCCTGCAGCGCCTGGGCGTAGCGCAACTGGTCCTGCGTGTTGCTCACCTGCAGCGTGACCGTGTACGGCGTGGGCACGCCCGCCTCGGCCAGCAGTGCGCGCGAGCGCGCCGGGTCGTAGCCGGGGCAGTCCTCGTCGGCGGGGCTCGCGTAGAGCGAATCCGGGGAGATGGGGGAGCAGGCGATGTCGAACCAGTTGTTGAAGACCGTGTCCACCAGGGTCTGACGATCCACAGCGGACGCGAACGCCTGGCGCACCCTGCGGTCGCGGGCCAGCGGGGTGTCGATCGGTGCGGGTGGGGAGCCGGCGCCGTCGACGTTGCCGGTGTTGATCGTGACGCCCTGGTAGCCCAACGACGGGGCCTGCAGCACCCGCAGGTCGGGGTCCTTGGCCAGGGCGTCCACGTCCTGCGGCGAGATCGTGTCGGCGACCTGGATGTCCCCGGACCGCAGGTTGGCCGCGCGGATGTTGGCGTCGGGCATGATCCGGTACCGGATGCGGTCGAGGTGAACCTGGTCGGCGTCGTAGTACAGCGGATCGCGCTCGACCAGGATCGAGGTCTGCGGCACGCGTTCGACGAACTTGAACGGGCCCACGCACACCGGGTGGTCGCCGAAGTCGGCACCCTCGCTCGCCAGCGCCGCGGGGGACAGGATCATCCCGGCGCGGTCGGCGAGCGCGGCGGTGATCGGCGCGAACGGCGCGTCGAAGGTCAGCACGACGTGTCCGGGGTCCGGCGCCTCGACGGTGCGCACCGGCCCCATCTCGCTGGTGCGCTGGGAACCCTTGAGCGTGAGGTGGCGCTGCAGGCTGGTGCGCACGGCGGCCGCGTCGAACGGGGTGCCGTCGGCGAACACGATCCCGGTGCGCACCGGGATCGTGACGGTCAGCCCGTCCGGGGACGTGCTGGGCAGGCCGGTGGCCAGTTGCGGCACGATCTGCCCGCTCGCGTCGAGGTCGTAGAGCTTCTCGCACATCGTGGTCATCACGTAGCGGGTGTAGAGCGAGCTGGACGTGGTCGGGTCGAGGCGGTCCGGTTCGGACGACAGGCCCATCACGAGCTCACCGCCGGAGCGGACGGACTGCGTGCCGACCGGCGTGCCGAAGTCGTCGGTGTGCTCGGCGGTGCTCGCCACGTGCTGCACCGGGACGCACGCGGTCAGCGCCGCCGCGAGCGCGACGCAGGACGCGAGAACGCGCCACCGCGAACAACTGAGGGCCATGAGAAAACTCCAGCGCATCGAATGTGTGCGCAGTTTACGATAGTTTCCCGCGGGATGTCATCGATTTCCGGCGCGTAAATTGCGGTAACGATTGTCCGCGTTGCCGGGGGCAGGCGAAACAGCGGTTCGGGGGGATGGTCCGAACCGCTGTCGCGCCCTTTTTCGATTGCCGCGGACTTATCGCCCGACGGCGTAGCCCTGCATGCCGCGCGGGTTCGCACCCGCCGACAGCACACCGGTTTCCGGGTCGCGAGCGACGGCGCAGAGACGGCCCTCCGACCACGCGTCGGCGACGGTCACCCGATGTCCGCGACGGCGTAGCGCGGAAATAGCGGAATCGCCGATGCGGGATTCGACGGTGACACTTCCCGGGTGCATCGCGCGCGGGTAGAACGAACTCGGAAAACTGTCGGTGTGCCAATTCGGGGCGTCGATGGCGCCCTGCAGGTCCCAACTGCCGCGCACCGTGTCGCGCAGTGCGACGGCGAGGAAGAAGTGCACGCTCCACTGGTCCTGCTGGTCGCCGCCCGGGGTGCCGAACGCGAGCACCGGCACGCCGTCGCGCAGCGCCATCGACGGCGACAGCGTGGTGCGCGGGCGGTGCCCGGGCGCCAGGGAGTTGGGCAGGCCCTCGTCGAGCCAGCACATCTGCAACCGGGTGCCCAGCGGGAAGCCGAGTTCCGGCACGACCGGGTTGGACTGCAGCCAGCCCCCGCTCGGGGTGGCCGCGATCATGTTGCCCCAGCGGTCGGCGATGTCGAGGTGGCACGTGTCGCCGCGGGTGCCGCCGTCCCTGGCGACGGTCGGCTCGCCCGCACCCGCGGCCGGTGGCGCCACGAGCGCGCCGTCGACCGCCAGCTCGGCCTGCTTGCTCAGGCGCGGCAGCAGACCGTCCGGCGAGCCCGGGCGCAGCTCGTGCGAGGCGCGCTCGCCGATCAGCGCGCGGCGGGCGTCGTTGTACTCGCGCGACAGCAGGGTTTCGATCGCGACCTCGGCCCCGTCGCCGTAGAAGGCCTCGCGGTCGGCCATCGCGAGCTTGGTGCCCTCGACGAGCGTGTGCAGGTAGTCCGGGGTGCCGTACTCCAGCTCGTCCGGCAGCAGGGCGAGCTGTTGCAGAAACGACGGCCCCTGGCTCCACAGCCCGCACTTGGCGACCGTCCAGCCCTGCCAGTCGTAGGTGACCGGATCCTCGTAGGTCGCCTCGAACGCGGCCAGGTCGTCGGCGGTGAGCGTGCCGGTGTGCCGCTGTCCGGAGGTGTCCAGCGTGGGGCGGGCGACGGCCGCGGCGATCGCCTCGGCGATGAACCCCTCGCGCCACACCCGGCGCGCCGCCTCGATCTGGGTCTCCCGGCCGGGGCCTGCGGCCTCGGCCTCGGCGATCAGCCTGCGCCAGGTGGCGGCCAGTGCCGGGTTGCGCAGCAGCTCGCCCGGCGCGGGCGGCCGGCCGCCGGTGAGGTAGACCTCGGCGGAGGAGGTCCACTCGGTTTCGAACAGCTCCTGCACGCTCGCGATCGTCGAGCCGATCCGCTCGACGGCCGGGTGGCCGTCCTCGGCGTAGCCGATCGCGTACCGGAGCACGTCGGCCAGCGTCTTGGTGCCGTGATCGCGCAGCAGCAGCATCCACGCGTCGAACGCGCCGGGAACGGCGGCGGCCAGCGGGCCGGTGCCGGGCACCAGGTCCAAGCCGAGCGCGGTGTAGTGGGCGACCGTCGCGCCGGCCGGTGCCGGGCCCTGCCCGCACAGCACGCGCGGTGCGCCGCCCGCGGGTGCGAGGATGATCGGCACCTCGCCGGCGGGACCGTTGAGGTGCGGTTCGACGACGTGCAGCACGAACCCGGCCGCGACGGCGGCGTCGAACGCGTTGCCGTCGTCCTCCAGCACGGCCATGGCCGTGGCCGAGGCGAGCCAGTGGGTCGACGACACCATGCCGTGGGTGCCATGCAGCGTGGGACGGGTGGTGAACACGGGTCGAGTAGACACCCTCGCCCGGTCGGTCGTCCAAGATATGTGTGACACCATTCCGATAGCCGACGGCTATGGATGGGAGCGGGATGGAACGCCGCCAGCTGGAGTACTTCGTCACGATCGTCGAGCACGGCGGGTTCACCCCGGCGGCCAGGGCGCTGCACGTCGCGCAGCCGTCGCTGTCCCGCGCGATCGCGAAACTGGAGCACGAGCTGGGTGTGGCGCTGTTCCACCGCGTCGGGCGGCACGCCGTGCTCAGCACCGCGGGCGAGGCGCTCGCCGACCGGGCGCGGCTGGTGCTGCGCGATTTCGACGCGTTGCGCGCCGCGGCGGGCGCGATCGGCGACGGCGCCGCGGGCCGGGTGGACGTGGCGGCGACGTCGTCGTCCGGGCTGGAACCGGTCACCTCGATCATCGCCGAGCTCGCCGGACGGCACCCGGGGGTCACCGTCAGCACGTCGTCGGCGCTGTCGGCGGCCGAGGTGGTGGCGATGGTGCTGCAGGGCCGCTGCGAGGTCGGGGTGTGCGGCAGCGCGGAGCGCCCGGCCGGGCGGGGCCTGGTGACCCACCACCTGCGCGACGAGGAATTCCTCCTGGTGGTGCCGCCGGGCGCGCTGACCGCGCCGGGGCCGGCGGTCGCGCCGGAGGTGCTGCGCGGGATGCGGTTCGTCGTGACCAAACCGGCGACCGCGGTGCGGGCCCTGTTCGACCGGTTCGCCGCGACCGTGGGGGACATGACGATTGCGGCCGAGGTCGGCGACCGCGGCGTGCTGCTGCCGATGGTGCTCCGCGGCATCGGTGCGGGCCTGATGCCGGACGGCTGGTCGGACCTCGCGCGGCGCGCCGGCGCCGACGTCTACCGGTTCGACCCGCCGGAACGGCTGCCGCAGTGGCTGGTGCACCGCCAGGGCCCGGTGACGGCCGCGACCCGCGCGTTCATCGAGACGACCCTGGCCGGCGTGCACTGAGTGGACCGAGCCTGCGCCCGCGCGGTCATACTGGCGGGCATGGACACAGCCGAACTGAGGCAACTGCAGGCCCCGCTCAAGGAGCGCTACCGCGAGGAGCCGGACCGGGCGCTGGTCACGTTGCACGCCAACGCCGAACTGGACGGCCTGGGCATTTCCTGCAAGGTGGAGACCGGGCGCGCGGTGGTCGAGGCGGGCCTGCACCCGGCCACCGGCGGCGACGGCAGCCTCGCCTGCTCCGGCGACATGCTGCTGGAAGCGCTCGTGGCCTGTTCCGGTGTGACGTTGCGGGCGGTCGCGACGTCGCTCGGGCTGCAGATCCGCGGCGGCACCGTGCGGGCGGAGGGCGACCTGGACTTCCGCGGCACCCTGGGCGTCGACAAGTCCGCGCCGGTCGGGTTCCAGGCGATCCGGCTGTCGTTCGACCTCGACACCGACGCCACCGAGGAGGAGCTGGCGACGCTGCGCAAGCTGACCGAGCGCTACTGCGTGGTCTACCAGACGCTGCGCACGCCGCCCGAGATCGAGGTGCGCCTGGCCTGATCCGGTTCGACCGTCCCGATCCCGTGCAGGACGTGCGCGAGGATCTCCGCGCCGCGCACGACCCGCGGGCCGGGGCGGTTGAAGTAGGACGGTCCGTCCAGCACCCACACCCGGCCCTCGCGCACCGCGGGCAGGTCCGCCCAGCCCGGCCTGCCCGCGAGCGCGCCGAGCTCGGCCTCGGTGCGCTCCGGTGGCAGGCCGCACGGGAGCAGCAGCAGCACGTCCGGACGGGCCCGCACGACCTCGGACCAGTCGATCGCGCTGGTGTGCTCGCCGGGCCGCGCGAGCAGCGGTTCGCCCCCGGCGGCCGCGATCTGCTCGGGCACCCAGTGCCCGGCAGGCCACACCGGGTCGAGCCATTCGATCGCGGCGACCCGCGGCCGCGGTACCTCGCGGGTCGCCGCCCGCACCGCCGCGAGCCGCTGTTCCAGCGCGTCCCGGCGCGCCCGCGCGACGTCGGGCACCCCGAACACGTCGCCGAGCAGCAGCAGGCAGTCCAGCACCTCGGGAAGCGTGCGCGGCTCCAGGCTCAGCACGCGCGGCCCGGCGTCCATCACCCGCACCGCGTCGGACACCCGGCGGTAGGACACCGCGCACACCTCGCAGAGGTCCTGGGTGAGGACGACGTCGGGCCGCAGCCGGGCGAGGGCCTCCGCGTCCAGCTCGTACAGCGCCGAACCGGAGTGGGCGCCGCCCACCGCCCGGGAGATTTCCCGGCTGCTCAGGTCCGCGCCGATCCCGCTGCCGGTCACCACCGGTACCCGGTCGACACCGGGTGGCCAGTCGCACTCGTGCGTCCGCCCGACCAGCTGCCCGGCCAGGCCCAGTTCGGCCACCAGGTCGGTGGCGGCGGGCAGCAACGACACGATCCGCATGGGGCGAGCCTACGGCGCGGCCGGGCTCGCCGGGGCGCGAGTGGCGTGCCGGGCGGCTAGATTGGACGGCGTGCCTGCCGACGACTGGGTGCTGCACGTCGATCTGGACCAGTTCATCGCGGCGGTCGAGGTCGCCAGGCACCCCGAGCTGCGCGGACGGCCGGTCGTGGTGGGCGGCAACGGTGATCCCACCGAGCGGGCGGTGGTGGCCACCGCGTCGTACGAGGCGCGCGAGTTCGGCATCCGGTCGGGCATGCCGTTGCGCACGGCGGCGAAGCGGTGCCCGGACGCGGTGTTCCTGCCTGCGGACAAGGAGGCCTACGAGGAGGTCTCGCAGCGGGTGATGGCCACGGTACGGTCGTTCCCTGCGGTGGTCGAGGTGCTCGGGTGGGACGAGGCGTTCGTCGGCGCGCGCACCGGCGATCCGGAGGCGCTCGCCGCGCAGATCAGGGCGCGGGTGGCCGCGGAGACCGGCATGTCCTGCTCGGTGGGCATCGGGGACAACAAGGTGCGCGCGAAGATCGCCACCGGGTTCGCCAAACCCGCGGGCATCTTCCGGCTGACGCGTGCCAACTGGGTCGCGGTGATGGCCGACCTGCCGACCGACGCGTTGTGGGGGATCGGCCGCAAGACGGCCACGAAGCTGGCGGCCGCCGGGCTGACCACCGTGCGGCAGCTCGGGCTGGCCGACCCGGACGAGCTGGCGCGCCGGTTCGGGCCGACGATGGGGCCGTGGTACCGGCTGCTCGCCCAGGGGGCGGGCGAGACCACCGTGACGGCCACACCGTACGTCGCGCGCTCGCGTAGCCGGGAGACGACGTTCCAGACGAACCTGCCCGACCGCGCCGCCGTGGAGACGGAGGTGTCGGTGCTCGCCGGGCGCGTCGCGCAGGACGTCGCCGTCGAGGGGCGGCCCGCGGTCCGGATCGGCGTCAAGGTGCGGTTCGCGCCGTTCGTGACCGCCACCCGCAGCCTGGCCCTGCCCGAACCGACGAGCGACCGCGCCGGCATCGAGCACGCCGCACTGTCGCTGTTGGACCGTTTCGAGTGGACCCGTCCGGTGCGGTTGCTGGGTGTACGGGCGGAGTTCGAGCGGACGGAGTGAGCGCCGCCGCCGGCCGGTACTAGACCAGCAGCAGGGTCTTGCCCAGGCTGGCGCGCGCCTCCAGCGCCCGGTGCGCGTCCGCGGCGCGCTCCAGCGGGAAGGTCTTCCCGACGACCGTGCGCACCGCACCGCGCGCGGCCAGGTCGAGCATCCGCGCCGCCCGCGCGCGGCGGTCCGGTGCGAACTCCCGCAACTGCTCCATGCCGGAGCCCGCCACCCCCGCGGGCAGATCGTCCCCGGTGAGGGGCGCGCCGCCCGCCGCACCGTAACCGCAGTAGCGCCCGCCCGGCGCCAGCAGCCCGGCGGCGGCCCGGCCCAGGTCTCCGCCGACACCGTCGAACACCACGTCGACCGGGCCGATCCGCGACACCCAGCCCGGCTCGCTGTAGTCGGCCACCGCGTCCGCGCCCAGCGCGCGCACCGTCTCCAGTTTCTCCGCACCGCGCGCCGCGCCGGTCACGACGGCACCTGCGGCGTGTGCCAGCTGGACGAGCACGGTACCCAGCCCACCCCCGGCGGGCTGCACCAGCACCCGCTCGCCCCGCGCGAGTTCGGCGCGCTCGGCCAGCGCCAGCGCGGTGGCGCCGTCGTGCAGCAGAGCCATCGCCTCGCGTAACCCCACGCCCGGCGGCACCGGGATCAACCGCTCGGGGGAGGTGAGCACCTGCTCGGCGTAGCCGCCCCCGTCGAGGTCGGCCACCACCCACGCCCCGCACCACGACGGATCCGCGCCGTCCCCGATCTCGGTGACCTGGCCCGCCGCGCCGGCTCCCGGCACGTAGGGCGGGGACACGCCGAACACCTCGCTCGCCTCGCCCCGGCGCAGCGCCGCGTCGAGCGACAGCACCCCCACCACCGTCACCTCGACCAGGACCTGACCGGGCCCGGGGTGCAGATCGGGCACAGTGCCCGCCCGCAGCACATCCGGTCCGCCGAACTGCGTCACCTCGATCACGCGCATGACCCCAGGCTGCAACTTCGAGCGCGGTGGAGGTCAAGCATGGGTAGCGTGGGCGGTATGGCGGACGAGATCGTGGTCGGGGTGGACGGGTCGGCCGCGGCGCTGGACGCCGTCCGGTGGGCGGTGGGCGAGGCGGTGTCGCGGAAGCTGCCGCTGCGGCTGGTCTACGCCGCCGACGTCACCGGCGGCCGGTTCGACGCCGGGTTCCCGGTACCGCAGAGCTACTTCGACGAGCTGGAACGGGCCGGGCAACAGCTGCTCGCCGAGGCGGCCCGCGCCGCGGGCACGGCGGCGGTGATCACCGAGATGCCACTGGAGCCCCCCGCGTCGTTCCTGCTGCGGCTGTCCGAGACGGCCCGCATGGTGGTGCTCGGCTCGTCCGGGCGCGGCGGCTTCACCGGCATGCTCGCCGGGTCCACCGCGGTGTCGGTGAGCGCGCACGCGCGCTGCCCGGTCGCCGTGGTGCGCGGCGAAGCCCACCCGCGCGGCCCCGTCGTGGTGGGCATCGACGGCAGTCCGACCAGTGAGCGCGCCCTCGCCGTCGCCTTCGACGAGGCGGCGTGGCGCGAGGTGTCCCTGGTGGCGGTGCACGCCTGGAGCGACGCCGACTACGGCCTCCCGCTGCCCGCGCCCGATGTGGACTGGGCGCAGGTGGAACGGGAACAGCACAGTTTGCTGGCACAACGGCTCGCCGGATGGCGCGAGCGTTATCCCGAGGTGCGGGTCGATCGCGTCGTGGTGCGCGACCGGCCGCGCGACGAGCTGCTGTCGCGCAGCGACGGCGCGCAGCTGGTGGTGGTCGGCAGCCGGGGCCGCGGTGGGTTCCGCGGTCTGGTGCTCGGCTCGACGAGCCAGGCGCTCATCCACCACTCCCGGTGCCCGGTGCTGGTCGTGCGCCCGCACACGGGGTAGGGCGAACCCCACCACGAACCCGGTGGTCCACACCGGTGACGCGGAGCGCCGCAGGCGGTGGGATCGACGGTATGACAACGCCTCTGGAAACTGCCACCGCGGTGCGCGCGGGGCAGCCGGCGCCCGCGGTCGAGCTGCGCGGCGTCACCCGCACCTACACCTCGGGCAAACACGCGGTGCACGCGCTCGACGGGGTGTCGACGGCCTTCCCCACGGGCTCGTGGACCGCGGTGATGGGACCGTCCGGTTCGGGCAAGTCCACACTGCTGCACTGCGCCGCGGGCCTGGAGCGGGTCACCGGCGGGCAGGTCCTGCTCGGCGGCGAGGACATCACCGCCGCGAGCGAGGCCCGGCTGACCGCGTTGCGCAGGCGCGAGATCGGATTCGTCTTCCAGAGCTTCAACCTCGTCGGCTCGCTCACGGCGGAGCAGAACGTCGCGTTGCCGTTGCGGCTGGCAGGCGCACGGCCGTCGGCGAAGCACATCCGGGCCGTGCTGGCGGCCGTGGGACTGCAGGACCGCCGCAAGCACCGGCCGCGGGAGCTGTCCGGCGGGCAGCAGCAGCGGGTCGCGATCGCGCGCGCCATGGTGACCCGGCCGCGGGTGCTGTTCGCCGACGAACCGACCGGCGCGCTGGA
>Ga0164243_10011184_pt1 | contig 12825 bp, 11 predicted proteins | sample OricompcompostOP_FD_108781 | JGI IMG/M metagenome (GOLD analysis project Ga0164243, IMG submission 108781) | Organic Plus compost microbial communities from Emeryville, California, USA - Original compost - Organic plus compost (OP) | ecosystem: Engineered > Solid waste > Mixed feedstock >...
AGGTGCTCACGCAGGTCTTCGGCCCGCCGCACCGGGCGGTGAGCACCACGAGCCTGTGGGGCGGTCTGCTGCTCGCCGTGTTCGGCCTGTCGTTCGCCGCCAGTGTGCAGAACGGGTACGAGCGCGTGTGGCGGCTGCCCTCGGGGCCGTGGCACCGGATCTGGCGGCAGGCGGTCTGGCTGGGCGTGCTGACGGTCTATCTGTACCTGCAGGTGCAGACCCGCACGGTGCTCGCCGGCAACGAGCGCATGCTGATGAGCCTGGGCACCGGTGTGCTGTTCTTCTGGTGGGGGCCGCACTTCCTTCTCGGCCGTCAGGTGCGCTGGCGGCTGCTGTTCCCCGGGGCCGTCGCCACCATGGTCGGCCTGGTGGGTCTGCGCACCTTCTCGTACCTGGTGTTCACGCCGCTGATCGTGACCCAGGCGCTGAGCTACGGCGCTATCGGCACCATCCTGGTGGTCGAGTCCTGGCTGATCGGCGCGGGGTTCGTGGTCTACGGCGGTGCGCTGGTCGGGCACCTGATCTGCGACCGGACGGGCCGTCTGCTCGACCACGAGGAGCCCCCGCAGGACGCGTCGGCGTCCGGGGAGCGGCGGTCCGGGTAGCGGCCTTCACGCTCGGCCTTCCACGCACCGGCGGCATTCGTCCGCGCCATGTCCTGCGTCCATGTACATGAACAAAAATCATGTATGGGACCCATTGACGCGTTCACATCAAGCGCCTACGGTCATGAAAGCGCTTTCCCTCCTGTGGTTCCCGTATCCGTCCCGAGACCGGTTCACGGATCGGTTCAGGGATCGGTTCACCATCTCGAACAGACACCTGTCAGTGATCTGCGACCAGGAGACGAGAAACGATGCTGCACAGACCCTTCATCGCGTCGGCCGCCGTGCTCGCCGGCGCTCTCGCCGCGCTGTCCGCCCCGACGGCACTGGCCCTGCCCGCCTCCGCTGAGCCCCGGGCGGCGGCCTCGACCCTGTACGTGGCGCCCGACGGGACGGACGGTGCCGAGGGCACGCAGTCCGCTCCGACGACGCTGGCCTCGGCGATCAGCCGTATCGCTCCCGGCGGCACCATCTACCTGCGCGGCGGCACGTACCGCTACGACCGGACGGTCACCATCCCGCAGGGCGCGGACGGCACCTCTGCCGCCCGCACGACGCTGTCCGCCTACCCGGGCGAGAAGCCCGTGCTGGACTTCTCGGCGCAGAGCGAGAGTTCGTCCAACCGCGGCATCCAGCTCAACGCCTCGTACTGGCATCTGTACGGCCTGACCGTCCAGCACGCGGGCGACAACGGGATCTACGTCGGTGGCAGCCACAACGTCATCGAGCACACCGTGACGGCGTACAACCGCGACACCGGACTGCAGCTCGGCCGGATCTCCTCCGACACGCCCCGCTCGCAGTGGCCGTCCGACAACCTGATCATCTCTTCCGAGTCGCACGACAACGCCGACTCCGACGGCGAGGACGCCGACGGCTTCGCCGCGAAGCTGACCACCGGAACCGGCAACGTCTTCCGCTACGACGTCTCCCACCACAACATCGACGACGGCTGGGACCTGTACACCAAGTCGGACACCGGCGCCATCGGCCCGGTGACCGTCGAGTACTCGCTGGCCTACGACAACGGCACGCTCAGCGACGGCACCCGCAACGACAGCGGGGACCGCAACGGCTACAAGCTGGGCGGCGAGGACATCCCGGTAGACCATGTGATCCGGCACGACATCGCCTACCGCAACGGGCACCACGGGTTCACCTACAACCGCAACACCGGCTCGATGACCATCGCGGACAACGTCGGCATCGACAACGAGGAGCGCAACTTCTCGTTCGACAAGGGCTCGTCGGTGTTCCGCGACAACACCTCCTGCCGGTTCTCCGTCGACGGCTCCAACGACAAGACCGTCGGTGACGCCGACAGCTCGAACCAGTTCTGGACCGGCTCGAACGGCTCCCGCTGCTCGTCCTACTCCGGCACCCTGGGCTGGTCGTTCTCCTCCTCCGGCGAGCTGATCGTCACCTTCGGCGGCGAACGCGTCACTTTGTGACGCACCCGCCCGCCGCGGCCGGTCCTCGCCGGTACCGTCCGGCGGGGCCGGCCGCTTCCCTCCCCTCCCCGGTCACCGCCCGGCACACGGGCTCGTCCCACGCCGCACGCTCCCGTGTGAACCCGGCCGTCGTGCGGCCGATACTGGGTGGGAAGGCAATCCGCGACCGGAGGAACGGCCCGCCGCGCGGAGCCGTCGGCCCCGCGCACGACCGGCGCCCCGGGAGGCGTACGGAGGAGGTGGTGGCGCCATGGCGACCCTGGCCATCCACGACCTGCACTGCCAGGTGCTGACCGACAACGGGCCACGGGAGATCCTCCGCGGTGTCGATCTGACCGTGCGGCAGGGCGAGACCCACGCCGTGATGGGGCCGAACGGCTCCGGCAAGACCACTCTCGCCTACGCGCTGGCCGGCCACCCCAAGTATGTGATCACCTCCGGCTCCGTCACCCTGGACGGCGAGGACCTGCTGTCGATGAAGGTGGACGAGCGGGCCAGGGCCGGGGTGTTCCTCGCCATGCAGTACCCGGTCGAGGTGCCCGGCGTGACCATGGCCAACTTCCTGCGGGCGGCGGCCACGGCGGTCCGGGGCGAGGCCCCGCGGCTGCGCACCTGGATGAAGGAGGTCCAGGAGGCGATGGAGCGCCTGCAGATCGACCCGGCCTTCGCCCAGCGCAACGTCAACGAGGGCTTCTCCGGCGGGGAGAAGAAACGCCACGAGATCCTCCAGCTGGAACTGCTGCGCCCGAAGATCGCCATCCTCGACGAGACCGACTCCGGCCTGGACATCGACGCGCTGCGCGTGGTCAGCGAGGGCGTCAACCGGATACGCGCCACCGGGGAGGTCGCCACGCTGCTGATCACCCACTACACGCGGATCCTCCGGTACGTCCGCCCCGACCAGGTGCACGTCTTCTCCGAGGGCCGGATCGTCGACTCCGGCGGACCCGGCCTGGCCGACCGGCTGGAGGAGGAAGGCTACGAGGCCTACGTGAGAAGCGGCGCGGACGGCTGAACCGGCGGCCCGAGGAGCCCGTCCGGCCGGCACCGCCGCGGGAGGACGCGATGGAACTCGTCCAAGAAGACCGGTACCGCTTCCGTATCGCCCCGGAAGGGGACATGCGGGTGCCGGGCATCGTGTTCGCGACCCGGCACCTGCTCGCCGACGCCGAGAAGTCGCTGACACAGGTGGCCGACGTGGCCACCTTGCCCGGCATCGTCACAGCCTCCTACGCCATGCCGGACATCCACTGGGGATACGGCTTCCCCATCGGCGGGGTGGCGGCCACCGCGATCGACGAGGGCGGCGTGGTGTCGCCGGGCGGGGTCGGCTTCGACATCTCCTGCGGGGTGCGGCTGCTGGCCGCGGACTGCGACCGGGCCGACATCGCGCCCGTGCTGGAGGAGATCATGGACGTCCTGGACCGCAGCGTGCCGCGGGGCGCCGGGCCCGGCGGGGTGTGGCGGCTGACCGGCCCGCGTCAGCTGGAACAGCTGCTGCGCGGCGGCTCACGCTACGCCGTGGAGGAGGGGTACGGCGAGGAACGGGACCTGGCGCGCTGCGAGGACGGCGAAGCGGTCCCCGACGCCGACGCGGACCAGGTCGGGCCGCGGGCACGGGAACGCGGGCTCGGACAAGTCGGCAGCCTCGGCTCGGCCAACCACTTCCTGGAGGTGCAGCGGGTCGCCGAGGTGTACGACCGGCAGACCGCCGAGGTGTTCGGCATCGCCGAGGACCAGGTGTGCGTGATGATCCACTGCGGCTCGCGCGGACTGGGCCACCAGATCTGCACGGACCATGTGCGCGCGATGGACCAGGTCATGGCCCGCCACGGCATCCGCGTCCCCGACCGGCAGCTGGCGTGCACGCCGGTCGAGTCCCCGGAGGGCCGGGCCTATCTGGGTGCCATGGCCGCGGCCGCGAACTACGCGCGGGCCAACCGCCAGCTGCTCTCCGATGCCGCCCGCCGGGCCTTCGCCCGGGTCGCCGGACGCCGGCTGTCCCTGGTGTACGACGTCTCGCACAACCTGGCGAAGATCGAGTCCCATCGGGTCGACGGCCGGCGGCGCCGGCTGTGCGTGCACCGCAAGGGGGCCACCCGGGCGTTCCCTCCCGGCCATCCCGACCTGCCGGAGGATCTGCGCGAGGTGGGCCAGCCGGTACTGATCCCCGGAACGATGGGCACGGCCTCGTACGTGCTGGCCGGGGTGGCGGACGGCGGGGCGTTCCACTCCACCTGTCACGGCGCGGGCCGCAGGATGAGCCGGCACGAGGCCGCCCGGAAGATCAGCGGACGGGAGCTGCGCGACCGGCTGGAGCACGACGGCATCGCGGCGCGCCCGCTGTCGTGGCGCGGTCTGACCGAGGAGGCGCCGGAGGCCTACAAGGACGTGGGCGAGGTGGTCGCCGCGAGCGAGGGCGCCGGTCTGTGCCGCATCGTGGCCCGGCTGGTGCCGCTGGGCGTCGTCAAGGGCTGACCGGCCGGCCGCGTCCGTCCGCCGGGCACGAGGCTTACGGGTTCTTCCGGACCGCCCCCGGACCGGCTCGTACGTCGACGGCCAGGTCATACGTCGACGGTCACGGCGCACGACCAGCCGTAGGGGTCGACTCCCATGTGCAGTCCGTGCCAGGAGACCGCCTTCGGCGCCGCCCCGGTGACCTCGACGTCCGACAGGGGCACGACGCCCAGCCGTACGTCCAGGCCGCCGTCGGCCGCTGCCTCGGCGTCCACCTCGACGGGCACCTGCCCGTGCACCTCCACCCGGTAGACGACCTCGTCCAGCAGGGCCGCCAGCAGGTCCGCGTCGTCCGCCCGAGGGAGCCGGAGGCGTTCCAGACCGGTGGGCCGTACCGCCTCGACGTCCGCGAAGGACTCCACCAAGCCGCGCACCGCCTCGGCCAGACAGCCCTCGCGGCTCGGCGCCCAGGCCTCGATCCGCAGGTCGGCGGTGTGCGGCACGGCGCGGTGTCCGCCGGTGCCGACCCGCCGTATCTCCCTGACGTCATCCGTGTCGCCGACCATGCCCACCGCGTGCCCCGTCCGGCGCCGGTCACACAGCGGGCGGTCCCGGGCGGACGCCGGCACAGCGGTGCGCCGACGGCGTCCTGGCCCGCCGCCTGCCCTCACGCCCGCCTGCCCGGTCGACGGCTTTCCCGCTGACGTGCGTGTGCGGGGCGCGACCGGCGTGTGTGCTCGGCCACGCTGCCGTTTCCCGCGGCCGGGGCCGGGCACCCGGGGTCGCGGCACACGTGGCGCGACCCCGGGAGGGCCCGATGAAGCTCGACGAATTCCTCGACCGGGTACGTGACCGCGGGGAGTACCGCAGCCTGGACGAGGCCGAGAAGGTCAGCTGGGCGGTCCTGTGGGTGCTTGCCGCGCGGGTCGGTCCCCAGGAGGCCGAGGAGCTGGCGGAGCGGCTGCCCGCTCCCCTGAACGAGGCGCTGCTGCTCGAACGCGGGCGGCCCGACGCCTTCGACCAGCAGGAGTTCCTGCGGCGTGTGGCGCAGCAGATCAGCGCCAGGCCGCGCACCGCCGAGTGGGACGTCGGCGCCGTGCTCTCCACCGTGGCCGACGCGGTGGGCGAGGAACGCTTCGGGCATCTGTGCGAGGAGCTGCCCTCCCGCTATGCGGACCTCTTCGGTGCGCGAGCCCGGTGATCACCGCCTCGGTCCCATGCGGTCTCTTCTTGGCCGGCACCGTCGGCGCCGTTCAGCCGCTGTGGCGGGCGGCGAGAAGGAAGAGCCAGATCTCGCTGACGGTCGGGAAGCAGGCGACGGCGTGCCGCAGTCGCTTGAGCGGTACTTCACCGGCCACCGCGACGGTGGCCGAGTGCAGCAGCTCGCTGATGCCGGGGCCGACGAAGGTGACGCCGAGCAGGATGTCCCGGTCGCGGTCGACGACCATCCGGGCGTGCCCACGGTAGCCGTCGGCGTAGAGCTTGGCCCCCTGGACGGTGCTGAAGTCGACGTCGACGACCTCGACCCGGTGTCCGGCGCGGCCGGCCTGCTCGGCGGTCAGGCCCACGGCGCCGGCCTCGGGGTCGGTGAAGAACACCTGGGGCACGGCGTGCTGGTCGGCGGTGGTGGCGTGGTCGCCCCAGGCGTCGTCGTCCAGCGGGCGGCCGGCGGCACGGGCCGCGATCGCGTCGCCCGCGGTGCGTCCCTGGTACTTGCCCTGGTGGGTGAGCAGGGCCCGGTGGTTGACGTCGCCGCAGGCGTACAGCCACGCGCCGTCGACGCCGCGGACCAGGCAGGTGGTGTCCACGTCCAGCCACGAGCCGGGGGTGAGACCGATCGTTTCCAGGCCGATGTCGTCGGTGGCCGGTGTCCGGCCGGTCGCGAACAGCACCTCGTCCGTCTCCAGTGCGCTGCCGTCGTCGAGGTCGAGCGTGACCGGGCCGGCGGCGTCCGGGCGGCGCAGGGCCGTCACCTGCACACCGATCCGCACGTCGGCGCCGGCCTCGGTGAGACCGCGTGCGATCAGCTCGCCGACGAAGGGTTCCATCCGGGGCAGCAGGCTTCGGCGGGCGAGGAGGGTGACCGCGGAGCCCAGGCCCTGCCAGAGCGTCGCCATCTCCACACCGACCCCGCCGCCGCCGACGACGACGAGCCGGTCCGGCACGGTGCTGGAGTCGGTGCCGTGCCGGTTGGTCCAGGGGCGGGCTGCCTCGATGCCCGGCAGGTCGGGCATCGCGGGTCTGCTGCCGGTGGCGACGGCCACCGCGTGCCGGGCGGTCAGGGTCTGTGGTGTGCCGTCGCCGGGTGTGACCGTCACCCGCCGGGGGCCGTCGATCCGGCCGTGGCCGCGGAACAGGTCGGCGCCGATCGACTTCACCCAGCGGGCCTGCCCGCTGTCGTCCCAGTCGGTGACGTAGCGGTCGCGGCGGGCGAACACCCCCTCGCTGTCGAGCCGGCCGGTCACGGCCTGCCGGGCGCCGTCCACACGGGAGACATCGGCGAACGCGATGACCGGCCGCAGCAGCGCCTTGCTGGGCACGCAGGCCCAGTAGGAGCATTCGCCGCCGACGAGTTCGCGTTCCACGACCGCGACGGACAGTCCGGCGGCGCGGGCATGGTCGGCAACGTTCTGGCCGACCGGCCCCGCCCCCAGCACGATCACGTCATAGGTGGTGCCGTCGTGAGATGACTGTGCCTGGTTCATGAGGTCCTCGCAGGATGATCGCTGCTGATCACTGGTTCACAGGTCGAGGACGACGTCGGTGGTCGGTGCACTGCAGCAGACGAGGACCGTGCCGGCCTCAGGTGGGTCCAGGGGCGGGATGGTGTAGGTGACGTCTCCCGCGACCAGATGCGTGGCACAGGTGTGGCAGACGCCGGTGCGGCAGGACCAGCGGGTGGGTATGTCGCAGGCTTCGGCGAGGCCGAGGAGCGAGGCACACGCGGGGGACCACGAGGCGGTGATGCCGCTGCGGGCGAAGGTGATGCGGGGGCCGGTCCCCGGCGGGCCGGGTGGCGGATGCGGCCGGACGGCGGCGGTGGCGGTGACGCCCGGGTTGACGGCGGGCAACGCGCTGAACTGCTCGGTGCGGATGTGTTCCGGGTCCAGTCCGGCCTCGCGCAGGCACCCGGTGATGTCGTCCATGAAGGCCGCGGGTCCGCACAGGTAGACGTCGGCGTCGGCGGGAAGTCCCAGGGCCGCGAGGGACTGGGCGGTGGGGCGTCCCCGGGTGGTGCGGGGGCCGTCGGGCAGGCCGGCGGCCGGTGCGGTGCAGAAGGTGTGCTCGCGGGCGTCGGGGAGCCGGGCCAGCAGCGCGTGGGCCTCCTCGGCGAACACGTGGTGGGCGCGGTCGTGTGCGGTGTGGATCCACCAGACGGGGCGCGGATCCCGGGTGCGGGCGAGGCGGTGGAGCATGGCCAGGACCGGGGTGGCGCCGATCCCGGCGCTGAGCAGGACCACCGGGCGGACCCCTGCGGCGAGCACGAAGGTGCCGCGGGGTCCGGCGACGTCCACGAGGTCCCCCTCCCGGAGGCGGGTGTGCAGGTAGCCGCTGGCCTTTCCGCCGGGTTCGTGCTTGACGCTGATGCGGCAGGTGTCGCCGGCCGGCTCCGCAGACAGTGAGTAGCTGCGCACGGCGGGGACGGTGTCGCCGACGGGGAGGCGGAGCGAGATGTACTGGCCGGGGCGGGCCTCGGGCAGGGGTGTGCCGTCGACGGTGGTGAGGTGGATCGACGACACGACCGGGGTCTCGGGGACGATACGTGTGACGCGCAAGGGCTTGAAGCCCCGCCATCCCCGGTCCCGTCCGGGCGTCCCGGTGTCCGTGTGGTCACCGGGACGGTCCTCTCCCGGTCCGGGCGAACGGGCGGCGGCCAGTTCCCGGAACGACTCCTGCCATCCGGGGCTGAGGGCCGGTATGGCCAGCGCCCTGCGGAGTTTCGCGGGGGCGCGGCCGGGCAGGCAGAGCAGCGCGTCGGTGTCGGCGACGCTGAGCCGCTGCGGGCCCTCACGGGTCAGGATGATCTCGTCGCCTGCCTGCACCCGCCCTTCCGTGATCACGCGCAGGTAGAAGCCGGGGCGGTGATGGGCGACGAGCAGGGATGCCAGGGCGGGCTCGCCCAGGCGCATGCCGACGCGGTAGCAGGTGACGCGCGGCTGGGTGACCTCGAACTCCGCTTCCCCGATGCGGTAGCGGTCGCCGATGCACACCTCGTCGTCGGACAGTCCGTCGACGGTGAAGTTCTCTCCGAAGGTGCCGAACGTCAGGTCGTCCCGGCCGAGGTGCTCCTGCCAGTACGGGTAGGACTGCACCTGGTAGACCAGGACCGCGCGCATCTCTCCGCCGTGTCCGGCCAGATCTCCCTGGCCGTCGCCGTCGATGTTGAGCCGGCGCACCATGCGCGGACCGCGGACGGGTGCCTTCCAGATCCCGGTGTGCACGGTCCGCCCCTGCCGGGCGACGTCCTGCGGAAGCCCCACGTTGACGGACAGCAGCGTCGCCATCGCGGACCTCCCGCACTGTGGCCGGCCGAGGACCCCCCTCGTGACGCTGTGACCCACGCCCTGCGGTCCAGGCTAGTCCCGCCCGCCGGACGCGTCGCGCTGCATGCGGAACGCGGATGTCCGCACGCGGGTGTCTGCGGATGCGGGCGACGGCCTCGTCGCACCAGAATGATCACATGGGGTGCGCGCTGGAGCTCGTCGTCCTGCCCGTAGCGGCTGCCGGCCGCCGCGGGGAGCGCCGGTGTCGTCCCAGGTGAGGTGGCAGGGCGATGACCGGACCCGCGCGAGAGCCGGAGAAACCCGCACCGTTCGGCATCGAACGTGATCCCGCCCGGGTGATCGCGTTCAGCGACGCCGTCATCGCCATCGCCATCACCCTGCTCGTCCTGGAGATCCGTCCGCCGCACGACACCCGCCGCCTGCCGCAGGGCCTGGCCGCGCTCTGGCCGTCGTACCTGGCCTACGTCGTCACCTTCATGCTGATCGGGCAGGTGTGGGCCAACCATCACATCATGTTCGACCACATCCGCCGCGCGGACCGGGTGGTGCTGTTCCTCAACACCCTGCTGCTGATGGACATCGCGTTCCTGCCGTTCGCCGCGTCGGTCTTGGCCGAGGCGTTCCGCGACGGGCACGGGCAGCGCACCGCCGTCCTTCTGCACGGCATCGCGTTCGAGCTCGCGGCCGTGCTGTTCAATGTCATCTGGTGGTACGCCCGCCACGACCGCCGGCTGCTCTCCGACACCCTCCACGAGGCCGGGGTGACGGCCATCGGCCGGCGTTTCCGGCTCGCCCTTGTCTGGCTCGGTGCCGGGACCGTGTCGGGAGCCGTGTTCCCCCTCCTCGGCGTGGTCGTGTTCTGTGCCTTCGTCATCTATTTCTGGCTCCCCGTCGCGGGCGAGATCCCCAAGGTGAGACGCCGGCGGGGCCACCGAGAGCGGCCGTGACCGCTCGTGGCGCCGCCCGGATGCGCTGGCTTGTCCGCTGCCGCGGGCGGAGGCTGGAGGAAGGGGACGTCCGGCAGAGAGGCCAGATCATGACGCCCGCAGTCCACCACCGCACCCTCCCCGTCGACGGCCTGGAGGTCTTCTACCGGCAGGCCGGGAATCCGAACGCACCCGCCGTGGTCCTTCTGCACGGCTTCCCGACCAGTTCGCACATGTTCCGGCACCTCATCCCGGCACTCGCCGACCGCTACCACGTGATCGCCCCGGACCACATCGGCTTCGGCCAGTCCGCGATGCCCGCCGTGGAGGACTTCCCCTACACCTTCGCCGCGCTCACCGAGATCACCTCCGGTCTGCTGCACCGTCTGGGTGTCGCACGGTTCGCGATGTATGTGCAGGACTACGGAGCGCCCATCGGCTGGCGGCTCGCCCTGCAGGACCCCGACCGCATCACCGCGATCATCACCCAGAACGGCAACGCCTACGAGGAGGGCTTCGTCAGAGCCTTCTGGGACGGCCTGTTCGCCTACGCCACGGCCCCGGACCCCAGCACCGAGCTACGGGTGCGCGCCGCGCTGACCCTCGGCATCACCCGCTGGCAGTACCTCAACGGAGTCGCCGACCCGAGCCTGGTCAGCCCTGACAACTGGGTGCACGACCAGGCCCTGCTGGACCGCCCTGGCAACGACGAGATCCAGCTGGCCCTCTTCCGTGACTATCCCAGCAACGTGGACCTCTACCCGCAGGTCCACCAGTTCTTCCGCGACTCCTGCGTCCCGCTGCTGGCCGTGTGGGGAGCCAACGACGAGATCTTCGGCCCTGCCGGGGCGGAGGCGTTCCGCCGGGACCTGCCCGATGCCGAGATCCACCTGCTCGATTCCGGGCACTTCGCCCTGGAGAGTCACCTGGAGACGATCACCGCGCACGTCCGCGACTTCCTCGCCCGCGTCCCCGCCTGAGACGCCCGGGCCGCGGGCCGGCGTCTTCTTCCCTCCACGAGAAGCCGCGGCAGGGGACTGTCCTGGCGGCAAGGCCCCTCTGTCCCGGCGAGATCGGGTGCTGCCGCACCCCCGGCACCGCTTCCCGAGCGGCGGCCCGTTCGCGAAGCGGCCGCGCCGCCGTAGGAGAGCGACCACAGCCGGCGTTGCGCCTCCTGGTCGTGAGACAACCTGCTCGATCGGACCACCGTCGGATGTCCCTTGCTCTCGAGAAACCCGTCGGGGTGGTAGTACTGACCGCCTTCGGCCGCCGGATCCGTCGCCGCGCGCAGTGTGGGCCATGCGCCGCGCTCCGAGGACTGGATGAGCAGGGGCCTGACGATCAGGTCGAACGCCACCCGGGCCCAGGGTGCGAAGCTCTCCGCGGCGCCGCGGGACCCCTGGGTGTCGGCGCCGCCGGGATGCGCGGCGACCGCGACGGTGGCGCCGCGGCCTGCGAGACGGCGCTGGAGTTCATAGGTGAACATGAGGTTGGCCAGCTCGAACTGGCCGTATGCGCCGGTTCTGTCGTAGGGGCGTACCGTCCAGTTGAGGTCGTCCAGGGCGAGCGAGGCCCGGCGGTGGTCGGCGCTGCCGACGGTGACCACGCGCGAGCCCGGCACGTCGAGCAGCCGGTCGAGCAGCAGTCCGGTCAGGGCGAAGTGTCCCAGGTGGTTGGCGCCGATGTGCATCTCGAAGCCGTCGGCGGTGGTGCGCCGCGCCACGTGCATGACGCCCGCGTTGTTGATGAGCAGGTCGAGCCGGGGATGTGCGGCACGCAGTTCCCGGGCCGCTGTCCGCACCGAGTCCAGTGAGGCCCTGGTGTCCGTGGCGGCGGCCGCGCACGGACTGGCGGTCTACCTCCAGCAGAGGATGTGGACGACCGATCCGGAACCGCTCGCGGCGGCCGAACGCCGGGCCGAGTGCATGGCGCGCGCCCTGGTGGCACAGGCCCGTGCCGCCCGGTGACACGGGAAGTGCGCGAGGCCGGTGCTCAGTGTGCGCCGGACATCGCGCGCTCCCGCGCCGCCCGTACGGCCGCGGAGAGGCCGGTGATGTCGTAGGCGCCGTGGTGCCGGCGCCCGTTCACGAAGAACGTGGGGGTGCCCGCGACCCCGCTGAGGTCCGCCGACTCCACGTCCTCCGCGATGCGCGCCACGGTGTGCGGGGAGCGCAGGTCCCGCTCGAACCTGTCCACGTCCAGTCCGAGGTCCGCCGCATAGCCGCGCAGCTGGTCCGGGCGCAGCTCACCCTGGTGGCCGAGCAGCAGATCGTGCATCTCCCAGTAACGGCCCTGCGCCGCGGCCGCCTCCGCTGCCTGCGCCGCCAGTTGCGCGAACAGATGGACGTCGGTCAGCGGCAGATGCCGCCACACGTAGCGCACATCGCCGAAGTCGCCGAGCAGCTCGCGGACCACCGGCTCGGCCTGCCCGCAGTAGGGGCACTCGTAGTCGCCGTACTCCACGACCGTCACGGGTGCCCGCTCCGGGCCGCGCACATGGTCCCGGCCGGGATCCACCGGCATCGCCAGGTCGACGATCGACTCGGCGTCGCCCTGCAGCAGCCGCTGCCGGGTGCGGCGCGGCAGCGCGGCGACGACCGCGGTGAGGAGTCTGCTGAGCAGGAAGGAGCAGACCACCGCGGCCAGGATGCCGGTCTTGGCGTCCGCCAGCCGTGTCCCGTCGAACGCCAGGGTGGCGATGAGGAGGGAGACCGTGAAGCCCGACCCGGCGAGCGTTCCGGCCACGGTGATCGCACCCCAGCCCACCGGCAGCCGCACCCGTCCGCGCCCGGACACCTGGGTGAGCGCGGTGGCCCCGACGATGCCCAGGGGTTTGCCGAACACGAGACCGAGGACGATGCCGAGGGCGACCGGTGAGGTG
>Ga0164243_10011186_pt1 | contig 12824 bp, 9 predicted proteins | sample OricompcompostOP_FD_108781 | JGI IMG/M metagenome (GOLD analysis project Ga0164243, IMG submission 108781) | Organic Plus compost microbial communities from Emeryville, California, USA - Original compost - Organic plus compost (OP) | ecosystem: Engineered > Solid waste > Mixed feedstock >...
CGGGCTGCGACTCCGTCAGGCTGGCGAGGGCGGGCGTCCGGTTCTCGCCCCGACCCGGAAGGGTGACGGGGGGCTGGAGGGCCACTTGCGGGCCTTCGGTCGACACGCGCTGGATCGGTTGGCCGTCGTCCTTAGGCGGCGACTTCTCGTCGTCCGGGGCGTCGTTCGCGGCGATGTTGGCGGTCGACCGGTCCTTGTTGTCGCCGGGCTCCCGGGTCGGGCGGTCGGGCCGCGCCGCCTTGTTCGCGAGGTCGGCGTAGAGGTCGCCGTTCGCGGGGGGGCCTTCGGGGCGCCGGTCGCTCCACGCGGTGTCGGTGCCGAACGCGGGAGGGGCCTCCTGGCGGAACGAACGGAACCGGCCGCAACCGGGCTCCGCGAGGACGGCGAGCAGGGTGAGGGCGGCCAGCGGCCAACGCGAGGGGATCGACCTGGCGGAATCCGTCGCCGAAATCATGAAAACGCTCCCCCTCGGTGGGGTCAAACCCGGCCGGCGCACTCCTGACGTGCCGGCGCGGGGGCCATCGTGGCGAGATTAAGGCCGAACCGGTGCGTCCCACGGTCGGCCGTCCCGGACGCGCGAACCACACGACCGGGCGCAAGGGCTCCGCATTACCAGAACCCGGCGAAACAGGCAACCCGAACCCCTTCGGCGTCGGCGGTCTCCGGCCGACGCGCGGCGACTCAGTCGGCCCCGACCGGGTGCGGTCCGCCGACGAGTTGGAAGGTCCCCAACACGTTCACGTCGGGGGTCAGGTGCGGCTGCTTATATTGTTCGACGGTTCCCCCGCTCCGCGCCAGACGCCGGCGCTGGAATTGGGCCCAGGAGCCTTGAACAATTCGGCCTAGTCGGATCGGGCCGAGTCGGAGGGTCGAGCGGCGGTTCTCGTACTCGACGTTCTGGCGCTGGAGGGCCGCTTCGACCTCGGCGGTCAGCCGGGCGGCGGGCTCGCCCGCGGCGACGTCGGTCTCCTCGACGAGGAGCGTGTAGTACGGCGGCTCGTCCCAGCTGGGGGCGAGGAGGAACGACCCCAACCGGAGCCCGAGGGCGCGCTGGGCCTCGTTCACCGCGGCGACCACCTGGAACTCGGAAAGCTTCTCCCCCGCGAGGCTGGAGAAGTGGGCCCCTTTGTTGAGGAACTCGATCAGCGGCGCCCGGCCGTGGAAACCGACGCAGCGCACCAGGTCGTGGATCTGGTAGCGGTAGAGGCCGCCGGCCGTGGTCAGCAGGATGAAGTAGTTGCGCCCTTCGACCAGGTCGCACGCCTCGACCGTCTCGGGCTCCTCGCGTTCGCCCTGGTCTTCGGGGATGAATTCGAAGTAGTGGTGGCGGACGTCGAGGATGCCGGCCGGGGTCCCGTCGTCGACGGGGATGGTCATCCGCCCTTCCGAGGCGATCAGGCCGACGTCGCGGACCGGCCGCTCGCCGAAGACGTCGGGGTAGCCCCGGAGGTAGCTCCCCATCGTCCCGCCGGTCCAATTGGCCATGAAGTTCAAACCCGGCCAGTAGTCTTTCGGGAGGAGGCGGCCGGTCCGGTTGACGACCCCTTCGAGCCGCCGGGCGACCCCTTTCCTCTTCCAACGGGTCCAGCGCGGGAGCGCGGCGCGGACGTCCGGGGGGAGGTCCCACTTCGCGTCGATCGTGCCGTCGGCGTAGTCGCGGATCAGCGTCGCCTTTTCCCGGTCGCCCAGCCGGGCGATCGCGAGGAGGGTGCTCGGGTTGGCGGCGATCGTGGCGCCGAGGTCGCGGTGGACGGAGTGCCGGAGGGCGACGTAGTACTTGGCCTCGATGTCCTTGATCCGCGAGCCGACGACCGGCATGCAGTAAGTGAACCGCACGAGCGAGTTCTGCATGTGGGCCGTCAGGCCGGTGATCGCCCCGCAGGGGATGCCCGAGGGGGTCTGGCTCTCGCGCCAGTCGCTGGCGAGTTGGAGGATCGGCTTGAGGCCGCGGCGCAGTCGGTCGAAGTGGGCGTCGAACGCCTGGATGCCCCAGATCGTCCACCCCTCGCGGTAGTCGTTGAGGGCCTCGCGCGTGACCGGGATCGTCTTGGGCCGGTTGGTCGTCCCCGACGTCATCGCGAACATCAGGACGTCGGTCCCCGGCCCGAAAAGGGCCCCGGTGTCGCCGTTTCGAACCTTCTCGATGTAGGGCTCGTGGCCGTCGTAGCCGCGGATGGGGACGCGGCGGCGGAAGTCGGCCGGGGTGCGGATCTCGTTGAAGTGGTGGTCGCGGCCGAACTGGCTCTCGGCGTGGCGAGCGACCCGGGCCAGGAGCAGGTCGCGCTGGACCTCGTCGGCGCGGGCGGTCTGATCCAGGAATGCCCGCGCGAGGCGGCGCGCCCGAAGGGCGAGGGGCAGGCCGACGAGTCTCCGGACCTGGGCGAGCATCTCTCCGAGTCCTTACCTGCGTGCGACGATCGAGGGGGAACGGCCCGGCCGGGTCCGGGGCGCATCACCCTTCAATCATCGGTCGTGAGTCCGACCGGCCGGAGGGAATCCTTCGGATCGGCCTCGGCCCGATTTAGCCGGTGACCTGGGCCGCGAAGCCGCCCGGGACGGGGGTGGGGATTGCTTCTTCGTCCCGGGGGGTGGGTCGCGACGCGAGGGCGACCTCGCGGAGTTCGGCCTGATCGGCGGCCGCCTTGGTGCCGGCGTCAGCCAGCGGCCGGCGCGGGGCGAACCGGGCGAGGAACCCGCGGACCCGTGCCGCGTACTCGTCGGGGGCGACCTCGCGGCAGCGGTTGTGCTTGGCCTTCGGCACGACCCAGAGTTCTTTCGGCTCACGGGCCTCGGCGAAAAGGGTCCGCGCGATGTCGGGGCCGATGTACGCGTCCTTGGCGCCGTGGATCATCAGCCAGGGGCGCGGGGCGAGGCGGGCGGCGGCGCGCTCGACGTCCGGGAACCGGCAGTTGAGCCGGCGCTCCGACCGGACCCGGCCGACCCAGCCGAGGTACCGGAAGATCCAGACCGGCATGCTCTTCCAGAGGTACGGGTTGGAGACGTAGATCTCCGCCCAGCGGAGGATGTAGGCGAGCATCGTGCCGCGGGTCGGGAAGGCGCCGTCGCTGATCACGCCCCAGACGCCGGGGTCCCGCGCCGCCACGAGGAGGGCCGTACTGCCGCCGCGGCTCACCCCGAACAGGCCGACCCCCGCGGGGTCGTGCTCGGGGCGCGACCGCAGGTACTTCAGGGCCGCCCGGAGGTCGCGGACCTCGTGGTCGGTCGCCCACTGGAGGGGGCGGTAGTTCGGGTCGGAGTCGCTCCGGCCGTGGTTCCGGAAGTCGAACGTGAACAGGTCGTAGCCGAGGGCCCGGAGCGGGTTCACGTAGGGCTGGAAGCTCCAGCGGTCGCTCAGGTACTCGTGGCAGAAGACCAGGATCCCGACGCGCGTCGGGGTGGTCGCCTTGAAGTACGTTCCGCCCAATTCGAGGCCGTCGTCGGTCCGGAACCGGACGTCCTCGCCGCCGGGTTCGGGGGCGAGGCGGAGCGGCAGGAAGAGGGGCTTCTCCTCGAAGATCCGGCCGATGATCGGCGCGTAGCGGACCGCCGCGTAGACCAGGAACGCCCCGAGGAGCAGCAAGGCCGTCGCCGCGGGGACCAGCGTGATGGCCAGGGCGGAATGGGACACGAGAGAAACTCCGTAGGCGTCGCCTGTGGTCGGCTCTGGGGTGTGTCTCGGGACGCTACCGGGCTCGGTTCTGCCCGCGCTCGTGGCGTGCTCCGGGGGCGGGGCTCAGCCGGCGTAACGGCGGAGGATCAGGGCGATGTTCTGGCCGCCGAAACCGAAGCTGTTCGTCAGCGCCACGTCGACCGCCTTGCGGCGGGCGGCGTGGGGGATGTAATCGAGGTCGCACTCGGGGTCGGGGTTTTCGAGGTTGATCGTCGGGGGCATGACGCCGTCGCGGATCGTCAGGAGGCAGACGATCGCCTCGACGCTCCCCGCGGCGGCGATCAGGTGGCCCATCATGCTCTTGGTGCTGGAGATCGGCACCCGGTACGCGGTCTCGCCGAACGTCTTCTTGATGGCGAGCGTCTCGACCGAGTCGTTGACCGAGGTGCTGGTCCCGTGGGCGTTGATGTAGTCGACGTCTTCGGGGTTAAGCCCGGCCTCGGCCAGCGCCTCCCGCATGCAGGCGATGGCGCCGCGGCCCTCGTCGTGGCTGTCGGTGATCCGGAAGGCGTCGGCGGTCGAGCCGTAGCCGACGACCTCGCCGTGGATCGTCGCCCCGCGGGCCTTGGCGTGCTCCAACTCTTCGAGGATGAGCATGCCCGACCCTTCGCCGAGGATGAAGCCGTCGCGCTCGCGGTCGAACGGGCGGCTGGCGCGGGCGGGCTCGTCGTTCCGGGTCGAGAGCGCCGTCAGGAGGTTGAACCCGGTCACGCCGAACGGGTGGATCATGCTGTGGGTGCCGCCGGAGAGCATGACGTCGGCGTCGCCGCGGCGGATCAACTCGACCGCCTCGCCGATCGCCTGGGAGCTCGCCGCACAGGCGGTCAGGCAGTTAGCGTTCGGCCCGCGGGCGCCGAAGATGCTGGCGAGGTGGCCGGCCGGGGTCCCGGGCTCCTGCTCGGCCTCGCGGATCGGGTGCAGGGTTTCGAGCCCGCCCCGGGTGAACGCGGCCGTGTCGACCTGGGCCCCGACCCCCCGGCCGACGCTCGTGCGGTTCACGAGGTCGACGAACCGGGGGAAGTCCTGCTGGCCCTCGCCGGAGCCGAGGTAGACGCCGAACCGGGCGCGGTCGAGGCCCGCGTACTGTTCGATGCCGGAGTGGTCGACGGCCATCCGCGCGGCGGCGATCGCGAACTGGGTGTTGCGGCAGTGGTCGGCCCACCGGTCGGCGTCGTCGACGTAGGCGGCGAGGTCGAAGTCGCGGGCCTCGGCGGCGATCTTGGTGGGGAAGGTTTCGGCGTCGAAGAGGCTGATCCGCCCGACGCCGCTCCGGCCCTCCAGGAGCGCACCCCAGGTGCTCTCCAGGTCGCGGCCGACCGGGGTAACCATGCCCATACCTGTCACGACGACACGACGCATCGGGGTCGATCCTTTCGACGGGGGCCGACCGCGTGACGCCCGGCCTGCACCGCCCGCACTCGCCTCTGGGGTCGTTTCCGTTGGCTCGGTTCAGTTCGCGGCCGGGTTGCCCCGGACGACGAGGGCCGCGGCTTGGCCGTGGCGCGTAAGGTTGGACTTAATGAACGTCGGGTTGTCGACCGGCCGGGTCGCGCCGAGCACGAGGTCGAGGTCGCACCCCGGGTCGGGCTGTTCGCAGTTCAGGACGGCGGGGACCGCGCCGCGGTTCACGCCGAGGAGGCTGCCGATCAGTTCGACGGAGCCGCAGCCGGAGACCAGGTTGCCCATGTAGCCCTTCAGCGCGGTGACGGGCACGCGGGCGTCGCCGAAGACGCGGCGGATGGCGCGGGCCTCGGCCAGGTCGGAGACCGGCGAGGCGGCGCCGTGGGCGTTCACGTGGCCGATTTCGGCCGGGGTGAGGCCGGCGTCCTTCAGGGCGGCTTTCAAAGCGATTTCCATGCCGACCCCCTCGGGGTCGATCCCGCCCCCGGGGCGGGCGTCGCAGCCGGAGCCGAAACCGAGGATCTCGCCGTAGATCGGGGCGCCCCGCTTGATCGCGTGCTCGCGCTCCTCCAGGATGAGGATGCCGGCCCCCTCGCCCGGGACCCAGCCGTCGCGCCGGACGTCGAACGGCTTGCACGCCTGCGAGGGCTCGCCCCGCCAGCGCGACATCTGTTCGAGGAGGCTCATCCGGACGAGGCTGAGCGGGTGGATCTTGGAGTCGGCCCCGCCGGCGATCATTATGTCGGCCCGGCCGCGGGCGATGATGCGGGTCGCCTCGGCGATCGCCAGGTTCGACGCGGCCTCCGCCTGGGTGATCGTGTTGCTCGGCCCCTGACAGTCGATCAGGATCGAGATGTGGCAGGCGAGCATGTTCGGGAGGTACTTCAGGAGCCAGATCGGCTCGATCCCGGGGATGCCCTCGCGGCCCCACGTCCGGTAGTCGAAGGCCCCGGACTCCGTCGACGAGAGGGTGATCGCCGGGGCGAGCTCGTTCAGCTCGGAGGAGATCAGGCCCGCGCCGAGGTCGACCCCGAACCGGGTCGGGTCGACGCGGCCCGGTTCGGCCAGGCCCGCGTCGGTGACGGCCATCATCGCGGCGGCGACCGCGAGCTGGATGTCGCGGGCCATGTACTTGAGGCTCTTGCGCAGGGACTTCAGGAGCCTCGGCAGGGCGTGGGCCTTGGGGTCGAACCCGCGGACCTCGCCGCCGACGTCGGTCGGGAGCCCGTCGACGGGGAACGCGCGGATCGTGTCGACGCCCCCGCGGCCGCCGGACAGGGCGGACCAGTAGGCGTCGGGGCCGACGCCGATCGGGCTGACGATCCCCAGTCCGGTGATGACCACGCGACGTTCGGAGCGGAGCATAGGAGGGTCGTCGGTCTCCGCCGTGGAAAGGTGGCCCGGGTCGGGGTCAAGGGTCGGTCGCCGGCCCCGGGGGACGCCACGGCATTTCGCGGGAAAGGGTCGGGCGGAACCGTCGACCGCGGTCGCGCCGCCCGGACGCAAGGGTTTCAGGCCGTTTCGGGTTGCCCGTTCGGCTCGGCCGCCGCCTCAACCGCCTCGCGGGCGCGGTTCTGGGCTTTGGCGAGGTCGAGCACGCCGAGCAGCTGCTGCGTGAACACGAAATTCTTGGGGCCGAAGATCTGGTTCGCCCGCGAGTTGTCCAGGTGGGCGAAGACGATCTCCGCGTCGGCCAGCAGTTCGCCGCCGAGGAAGGCCTTGGCCTCGACCACGGCCCCCTCGCTCCGCAGGTCGGTCAGGGTGACTTCGTAGACGAGTTGGTCCCCGGCGCAGGCGACCCCGAAGAATTCGGCCCGGGGGATCTTCGCCAGCACGACCTTCTCGGCGAACCCGCCCGCCTCGCCGACGAGGATGCCCCCCGTCTGCGCCAGCCCCTCGATGATCAACGAGGCCGGCATGACCGGGTAGCCCGGGAAGTGGTCGTGCAGGTGCTCCTCGGCGAGTGTCAAGTTCTTGATCGCCCGGGCGAACTGGCCGCTGCGGAACTCCAAGAACTTATCGATCCAGATCCATCTCATGGTCAGGGCACCCGCCTCGGGAGGAAAAGGGCCGACGGCCGAAATCCCGGCCGGCCGCCTTCGCAGGCGGCGGACAGGGAGCCGGCCTCCGTCCGGAGGCCGGTGGCTCGCCCGGCGGTCCGCCCGGCCCTCGTCAGGCCGTCTTGCTCTGGACGTATTGGACCAGCATGTCGACCGTGTACAGGTCGCCGATCTTCTCGACCTCGGGGTTGGCGGCGAACGCCGAGAGGTCGGCGTAGGGCATGCGGGCCTTGAGCTCGTCGAGCCCCTTGGCCGTCAGCTTCCCGTTGGCGATCATCTCCGGGTCGGAGACGACGTTCTCGGGGAAGAGCTCGCCCCGCGGGATCTTGATCCCGAAGTTCCTCTCGAGCCGGAAGACGATGTCGAGGAAGTCGATCGACTCGGCGCCCAGGTCGCCTTGTAGGGTGGCCTCGCGGGTCACGTCTTCCTCGTCAACCCCGAGGGCATCGACCAGGGTGGCTTGGACCTTCTGGAAGATCTCGTCTTGCGTCGGCATAACGTCCTCAAAAAAATAGAGAGCGCCGAACCCATCCCGCTCGGGGACCGACCCACCTCCGCCGATGATCGCTCTGTCTCAAGTATTCGTCGGCAGGACAGGCGGGCGAACTTCAATATCGCCCGAGGAGGGTCAAGTCTTCGGGCCGGGCACCCGTCCTGCGTCCCTGCACGTCCCGTACGGTCATCCTTGCCCGCACCATCTTGCTGATTCTTGGAAATCCTTGCAACCTCATCATCCGCAAGGTCGGCCCAGGCCGCAGGGCTCGGGGCCGTTATCCGCGGGCGAGGCCTTGTTCGATTGTTATGGGTGTGACTGCCCCTGCGGGGCCAGGGCCTTGGCCGCCTCGTCCGGACCGATCCGGATCATGGCGCGGGCCCCGACCGACCCCTTGCGGAGCGTCGCGTACAGGTCTCGGAGGCCGGCGACGATCGCCGTGTCGGTGGCGTGCAGCGCCGGGTCGCGTTCGCGCAAGTTATATCGCATTAACGAGAAACGGCCTTTAACCATCTCCTGGCCGTCGATCGAGCCCACCCCCTTGAAGCTGCTCTCCCGCTCGCCGTGGGAGACCAATTCGACCCGGAGCTGGAGCTGCCGGCCCGGCTCCACGAAGCTGCCGTACTTGATCGTCTTCGCCTGCTTCAAGACCACGATGCTGTGGGCGAAGTCTTCCATGTCCCGGACCAGCCACGCGCCCGCCTGGGTCAACGCCTCCAGCATCAGGACGCCCGGCATGACGGGGAACCCGGGGAAGTGGTCGGCCAGGTACTCCTCCGCCAGCGACAGGTTCTTCGCGGCGACGAGCGATTGACCGGTCTTCACTTCGAGGATGCGGTCGATCAGGACAAAACGCATGGATATCCCCAGGGATGGCGAGGGATGAGTGCCGGATGGATCTTGGCGGTCGCGCGGCTCACCGGACCGATTGACGCAATTCCATAATAAGTCCGGCATTATATTGACGGACGCCGACGACGGCAAGAGACCCCGCGGCCCCCCGAACCTCGACCTCCTGTCAACCCGGCACGATGCGTGACGACGTTTTCGGATTCCACGAGTAATCTACAACCCTGTGGGTCTCCGTCAAATTACCCATCTTAAGTCGTGGCTCATCCCTGACGGTTATTCTGGTGGGGCGGGTCGGCCGGCCTGGCGCCTTCCAACGCCGGCGGTTCGCGGGGATAATGGCGCCCGGCGGGCGTCAGGAGGAGGGCCTGGTCGGGGCCGCCCAGGTTCGCGACGGCGGAGGGCACCCGCGGGGGGCGGAAACCGATGCGACACGGACTGTTCTGGCTGTTCGGACTCGTCCCCTCGCTGGCCGCCGCCGGCCCGGGCGCTCCGATCCAATGGACGGCGGACGGCCGTTGGCTCGCTTACACGGCCGCCGGGCCCGCGGAACGGGCGGTCCCGCCCCCGGGTTGGCTGTTTACAAAGCCACAGGCGGGGGCGTCCGCGCCGACCGCGTCTCCGGGACCCCGGAGGTTCCGGCTTCAGGTCTGCGACGCGACCACCGGCGCGACGATCGTTCTCGCGGACGGCGCGTCGGCCTTAACCTCGCCGGGGTGGAGCCCCGACGGCCACATGCTGGCGTTCGGCCGGTGGGCTGTCGGGCGCCCGGATGGTCCCCGGTACGAGGTGGTGATTCAGGACGGCCTGAGCCGGCAGCGCGTGGTCTTCTCGCGGCCGGCGGCGGCGGGTGAAGAGGTGGCCGCCGCGGGACTCCCCTCCCGGGCGGTGGCCTGGAGCCCCGACGCCCGCTACCTCGCCGTCCCCGAACCGTCGGAGGCGGATGGGCTGTCCGTAATCCGGGCCGACAACGGCCGCGTCCTCAAAACGGTCCCCGGGGTCTCGTTCCCCGCCTGGTCGCCCGACGCCGCCAAGCTCGCCATGCTGACGACGGGACAGGCGTCGTCACTGGTGGTCATGGACACCAGCTTCGGGCCGCCGCGGGCTTTGGCGGAACTGGGGCAGGCCATGCACCCGCCCTGCTGGTCGCGTGACGGCAGGTCGATCCTCGCCGTTTCTCGGCGGGTCGTCGACCGCGGGAGGTTTTCGACGCAGATGGTTAACCTCCTGCGCGTTCAGGTCGAGACGGGCCAGGTCGAGACGGTCGCCCAACTCGCGTCCGACCCGCCGAACCGACCGAAGCCGGTGCGAGGGGTCAGTTTTAGCGCCGATAAGGACGTCGAGGACTTGTTCTCGACCGTCGATTTTGAAGGGGAGCCGTCGACCGTCGTCTGGTTCCGCCCCAGGACGACGGAGACGGTCAGCCGTTTCCACCCGTTCGGCGAAGTGACGATGCGGGTCGGTTCGCTCGCGCTGTCTCCGAACTCCAAGACGTTGGCGGTCCGTTTCGGCGCGGACGACGCTTCGGGGGTTGTCGGACTCTGGGATACGGAGTCGAAACGGTTGGCGCCTCCGGAACCGGACGACGCGGCGCGCCTGGAGTGGATCACGCTCCTCATCGGGTCGGCGCAGAAGCTCCTCGCGGCGGGCTTCCCGAACCCGACCGTGGCCGGTCGGGCCGTGAGTCGCCCGACCCTCTTGCCGGTTCCCGGGGAGTTACAGGCGGGCCAAGAGATCCAGCTACGGCTCCACCGCATCGGGGCCTACGGCCGCCCCCTTTGCGACCGATCCCCCGGCTCCGCGGGGGTCGATTCGCGTTTGGACGACTTTCTCGCGGAGGCCCGCCTCTTTTTCGACGTCCTCCGCGAAGACTATTCGGCCGCCCTCGCGTCCCTCGACGCGGTCGAGTCGCGGACGACGTCGTCCGATTGGCGACTCAGACTGCTCGCGGCTCGCGCCCAGGTTTACCTCGGCCTGGGCGACCGGGAGCGGGCGGGGGACGTGATCGCCTACCTCCGTACGCTCGACGGGCGCGTCCCGAGCCGCTACGAGAGGACGCCCGCCGGCGTGGTCTTAACGCCCCTCCCCCCGGAGACGAGCGGCTGGGCCCGCTACCTCTCGCACCGGCTGGACGACCAAACGAAAGGGCGTCGCCGGTCGGGGGGCGACGATCGGCCTTTCAGGGGTCGCGGACCGATCCCCTTTCAGGGTTTCGAGCCCCAGCTCCGGTTCGGGCCGCCGGGGATGGCGATTCCCCCGAACGGCGGCGCGGCGATCGAACCGATTGCGCCGGTCGAAGGGCCCGACGTCCGGGTGCGGTTCCGTCCCCGCCCTCAAGGCGTTCCCGCCGTCCCTGCCGACCGATAAACCGTTGCCATTCACGACCCGGAATTGGTTTTGGGACGGCGGCAGGGGGGCCGTCGCCGGGGCGTTTTTCGCGCATACGCCAAGGCCGCGTCAACGCGTTGAAGATCGGCCCTCGGGAATGCACCCCATGCCCGTTCGCACGGCCCCGACCACGATAGAGATCGTCCTACTCTGCGCTGCCGTCGTCGGGCTCGTTATCAGCTTGTACGTCGTGGACCGTATTTTCGCATGGTTTCTGCGAAACGTAGTCGACACGACGTTTGGCTTCCCGAAGTCCTACCGAGTTCCGATGGAGGTCAGGAACGCCCCGGAAATGCGTTGGGTCCGACTAACGGTTAAGGTGGGCGATCTCGTTACAAACAAGTTGTATTCGGCGACGAGCGACGGCGGGCTGGCCTTCGAAATGCGATCGCCTTTCGGGTTCCCCATGATGCACACCGTTGTTGTTCCGTGGTCGGCGATCCGGCTCGATGAACGACACGGGGACATCCATGTTCTTGATGAGTCTGGTGCCACGATCAATACGATCGAGCTCGGAGCTAGCAACCCCAGGTGGCGTGACGTCGTAATCCGGCGGGCGCCGAGGGTGGATTTGCCCGGTTGAGGCCCTGTATGGCAAATAATGCGAATGGTTTGCTGTCGATCGCCGCGGCGGTCTGATGCAAAGAGTTTTGGCGGGTCAGAGAACGGAGAAGAGGACGACCCGGGCGACCCGGATGACGCTCGTCCGTTCTTCGGGGGTGATCGTGCCGCGCTCGACGATCGAATCGAGGGTCCGGAGGGCGTTGTTCATCAGGACGTTCTGAACGCCCCCGATCTTCAGGGCGTCGCGGTTCTTCAGGAGGATGCGCAGGACGTCTCGGATCGTGACCGCCTCGGCCATCGACTCGGTCGTGGAGGGGGCCCAGCGCGGCGCCTGGTCCGCCTCGGTCGACCGGCGGACGACCCCGAGGATCAGCCGGCTGACCGCTTCGAGTTTCGGGTAGTTCAGCGTCTCCGGGACGTCGCGCGGCGTGTGGTAGACGGGGCTCTCGCCCGTGGAGAAGAACAGGTAAGGGACCTTCCGGGCGCGGAAGGGGCCGTAGTCGCTCCGGTCGAGGAGCAGGATGTCGCTGCCGAGCACGCCCACGGTGACCGGGCTCCCCTGCGACGCCTCTTCGATCCAGGGGCGCGTCGCGGGGGCGTTTTCCGTCCCCATGACGAAGACGTAGGGGTCGCAGACCCCGGCGAGTGAGCGGCCGATCATGTCGGCCGTCACGAAGAGGGCGACCCGGGGGAGAGGGACCGGCGGGTGCTCGACGAAGTAGCGGGACCCGAATAGGCCCAACTCTTCGAGGTCGAAGCCGACGAACATGAGGCTCCGCTTCGGCCGCTCCTTCCCTTCGGCGAACGCGCGGGCGACTTCGAGCATCATCGCGACGCCCGACGCGTTGTCGTCGGCGCCGGGGTAGATCACGTCGCCCCGCATCCCGAGGTGGTCGAAGTGGGCGGAGACGATGACCCACTCGTCGCGGAGCTTCGGGTCCGACCCCCGCAGCACGGCGCCGACGTTCCGGCCCGCGGGGGGGCCGCCGTCTTTCCCGGGGATGCTCTGGAAGTACGACCCTTCGAACAAGGGTTCGAGGCGGAGGCGGCGGAAGTGGTCCGCCAGGTAGTTGGCGGCCTTGTTCCCCCCGGCCCCGTTTCGGCCGAGGAATTCCCGCGACGCGAGGGTCGCGACGTGGGCGCGGAGGCGGGATTCCTCGGGGGCCGGCTCGCGGGCGGAGGTCGGGTTCGGGTGGGCCAGGAGCCAACCCGCCAGCAAGACCGGCCAAAGCCGGACGATCCGTCGTTTCATCGGTTCCCCGGCGACCCTCGCCGGCCTCCCTGGTCCGAAACCGGACGCGATCCTGAAGACCCGTTCGACCCGGAAAACCCTGCCCGGGGCCGATTTATTTTTCGCGGCCGGTCGGCGCCCCGGCGATCCGCATGGCATGTTACCTGA
>Ga0164243_10011188_pt1 | contig 12823 bp, 8 predicted proteins | sample OricompcompostOP_FD_108781 | JGI IMG/M metagenome (GOLD analysis project Ga0164243, IMG submission 108781) | Organic Plus compost microbial communities from Emeryville, California, USA - Original compost - Organic plus compost (OP) | ecosystem: Engineered > Solid waste > Mixed feedstock >...
CGCGCGGTGCCGACCGGGCCGGTACGGCGCCGGCGAGCAGGACCGCCGCGGCGAGCGCGGCGAGGACGGGAAGCGACCGGCGTCGTCGTACCGCCGCGGATCGGAAGCCTGCAGTCATCGTCAACCCCTTGTGCCGAGGCCGATGGAACGACGGACACACCGGATACGCCGGTCCGTCCGAGGCAGAGTGCACCAGACGTACGGCCGGTTACAAGGCACCTCGGAGAAAAGTCATGGAACGTCCGGTTGGTTCGGTCGCCGTGATGGGACGACGGCGGCCCGCCCATCGCGTACCGGCGCCGGATGGTGAGATGGCGCCATGCCAGCTCAGCCAGCTCAGCCAGCGCAGCCAGCTCAGCCAGCGCACGGCGACGGCACCGTACGCGTCCGGGTGCCGGCCACCAGCGCGAACCTCGGCCCCGGCTTCGACACCCTCGGCCTGTCCCTGGCCCGGTACGACGAGGTCACCGCGCGCCGCACCGACGGCGGCGTCACGGTCACCGCGTCCGGGGAGGGCGCCGGTACCCTGCCGACCGACGAGAGCCACCTGGTGGCGGCCACCGCGCTGGCCACGTTCGACCGTCTCAGCGCCCGCCCGCCGGGGCTGGAACTGCGCTGTACCAACCGGATCCCGCACGCCCGCGGCCTCGGCTCGTCCTCCGCGGCGATCGTCGCCGGCATCCTGCTCGCCGCCGCGCTGTCCGGTGTCGAGTTGCCGACAGAAACCGCGCTGCGGTGGGCCGCCGAGGCCGAGGGGCACCCCGACAACGTCGCACCCTGCCTGTACGGTGGCGCCACCGTCGCGTGGACCGACACCGACGGCGCCCGGGCGGTACGGCTGGAGCCCGCCGCGGGCATCCACCCGATCGCGCTGGTGCCCGCCGACCGTGGCCTCACCGAGCGGGCGCGTGCGCTGCTGCCCGCGCAGGTCCCGTACGCGGACGCGACCGCCACCGTGGCCCGCGCCGCGCTGCTGGTGCACGCCCTCACCGCCGCGCCCGACCAGCTGTACCCGGCGACCGAGGACCGGCTGCACCAGCGGTACCGGGCGGCCGCGATGCCGGCGAGCCTGGAGCTGGTCGACGCGTTGCGTGCCGAGGGCGTACCGGCGGTGCTCTCCGGTGCCGGCCCGACCGTGTTGGCGCTGCTTGCCGGCGATGTTTCCGCAGGTCAGGACCGTATTGCTGGGGTGAGTGAGAAAGTCGGGGCGGGTTTTGTGACACTGCCGCTGGCTATCGATCGGACAGGCGCTACAGTTTGCACCTGAGCGGTCTCGTGGCCGTGGGGCCGGCGATCCTGCCGGGCGTCGCGACCGCGTGACCATCGGCGGTGCCCGCGGTGGCGTCGTCGCAGCCAGCCAGGCGCGGCGACACACGGGGAACACATCCGGGCCGGATGTTGTTGCCCCAGGTAGGCACCGACGACTAGGCTCAAAGGTGGTACAGCCGCCCGTCGCGATCTCCCCGGGCAAGTGCTCCCCAAGGACACGTTCTTTGTCGGCAGTGCATCTGTGCAGATCAACGCATCTGAACAGTCGACCGTCGCGAAGCCGATCCCGCAGGGCGGGCTTCCCGAGAGACAGATTCCCGATGGTCCGGTTCCTCCCCAACCAGCGATCCGCGCGGATCGGGTCGGTACGCCGGCTCGCGTCGCGGGGCGTCGGCCATGGTGGCGGGGCGGTCCAGGAGGGGGACGGTTTCCCAGCAAAGGCGGTGCTTTCCACGGCGACGTTTCGTCGTTGGCACGTACCCGTTTCCCCGGCCACCGGGGCGGGGAACGACCGCTGGGATGTGTCGCACCTGCGGTTCATCATGGCGGCAGGTCCGGTACCCGCACCGTGCGGACACCGGGTCGGTGGCCATGGCAGTACCAAACCTTCGACGCGAGCGACGAAGGTGCACCCGAGGCTCGGCGTGACACAACGGCACCACCGCCGGGGCCCGGTCAGAACGAGGGAAGGAATCCATTGAGCGACACCACCGACCTGAAGTCGGGTTCCCCCGACACCGGTGCGGACGCCGGACAGGCATCGTCTGGTACCGGCACCGCTCGGCGTCGACGCTCCGGCACCGGCCTGTCGGCCATGCTCCTGTCGGAGTTGCAGACCCTGGCTTCGTCGCTCGGCATAACAGGTACTGGCCGGATGCGGAAGGGCGAGCTGATCGCCGCCATCCAGGAGAAGCAGGGCGGTGGTTCGTCCGCCGCGGAGAGCCGGGTGCCACGACAGGCGGAGCGGGCCACCGGCACGACCGAGACGGAGGTGGCCATGGCCGACCAGGAGGCACTGCCCGGTACCGGTGGCGCGGCGAGCGGGGGCGGACGCTCCCGGCAGCGGGCCACCAGGACGGCGGGTGCGCCCGAGTCCCGTACCGATCGGGGTGCGGCCGCCGAGTCCGCCCCACCGGACCAACAGTCCGGCCGGGAGCGCGCCGCCCGCGGCGAGTCGGGTGGCCAGGGCGGCCGCGGCGACGGCAAGGGCGAGCAGCCCGGCCGCGACCAGCAGTCCGCCCGCGACCAGGGTGGCCGGGACGCCGGCGGCCGTGATTCGGGCGGCCGTGATTCGGGCGGCCGGGAGCAGGGCGGTCGGGACCAGCAGTCCGGTCGCGGCGAGCAGTCCGGCCAGGGCAACCGGAACGATCGCGGCAACGACCGCCCGCGCGGCGACCGGCACGGCAACGACCGCGGCGGCCGGCACGACGACGACGGCAACGAGGGCGGCGGTCGGCGGCGCGGTCGCCGGTTCCGGGACCGCCGGCGTGGCGGCCGGGACCGCGGTGGCGACAACGAGCCGCAGGTCACCGAGGACGACGTGCTGCTGCCGGTCGCGGGCATCGTGGACGTGCTGGACAACTACGCGTTCATCCGTACCACCGGCTACCTCGCCGGCCCGAACGACGTGTACGTCTCCAACTCGCAGATCCGCAAGTACGGCCTGCGCCGCGGCGACGCGGTCACCGGCGCGGTGCGCCAGCCCCGGGAGGGCGAGCAGCGGCGGGACAAGTACAACCCGCTGGTGCGGCTGGACACCATCAACGGGATGGATCCGGAGGAGTCCAAGCGGCGCCCGGAGTTCTACAAGCTCACCCCGCTGTACCCGCAGGAGCGGCTGCGGCTGGAGACCGAGCCGAACATCTTCTCCACCCGGATCATCGACCTGATCCAGCCGATCGGTAAGGGCCAGCGGGCGCTGATCGTGGCGCCGCCGAAGGCCGGCAAGACGACCGTGCTGCAGCAGCTCGCGAACGGCATCACCACCAACAACCCGGAAGTGCTGCTGATGGTGGTGCTGGTGGACGAGCGGCCGGAAGAGGTCACCGACATGCAGCGGTCGGTGAAGGGCGAGGTCATCGCGGCCACGTTCGACCGGCCGCCGTCGGACCACACTACGCTCGCCGAGCTGTCCATCGAGCGCGCGAAGCGGATGGTCGAGCTGGGGCACGACGTGGTCGTGATGCTCGACTCGATCACCCGGCTCGGCCGGTCGTACAACCTGGCCGCGCCGGCGTCCGGCCGGATCATGTCCGGCGGTATCGACTCGACCGCGCTGTACCCGCCGAAGCGGTTCCTCGGCGCCGCCCGCAACATCGAGAACGGCGGCTCCCTGACGATCATCGCGACCGCGCTGGTCGAGACCGGTTCGGTGATGGACACGGTCATCTTCGAGGAGTTCAAGGCGACCGGTAACGCCGAGCTCAAGCTGGACCGCAAGATCGCCGACAAGCGGATCTTCCCCGCCGTCGACGTGAACGCCTCCAGTACCCGCCGCGAGGAGATCCTGCTCGCGCCGGACGAGCTGGCGATCGTGCACAAGCTGCGCCGGGTGCTGCACGCGCTCGACCCGCAGCAGGCGATCGACCTGTTGCTGGACCAGATGAAGAAGACGAAGACCAACGTCGAGTTCCTGATGCAGATCGCGAAGTCGACGCCGGGGGAGTAACCCGGCAGCTGTCACCGCGGCCCGTCGCCCGATCCGGGGCGGCGGGCCGTCGTGCTGCCGGTACCGGTGGGCCGCCTCACCCGGCGCGCATCCCGCTGGCCGCCCGGGTACCGGTCCGGCAGGCTGGAGGCCATGAGTCTGCTGGTGGGTACCGGATCGTTGGACCGGCCGGGCGGTACGGCACCGGTACGGCTGGCGCGCTCCGCACTCGGCGCGGTCCCGCCGACCGGCCTGATCCTGCTCGGCATCGTGTCCATCCAGGTGGGCGCGGCGCTGGCGAAGAACCTGTTCGGGGTGTTCCCGCCGAGCGCGGTGGTGGCGGTACGGCTGGTCACCGCCGCCGTGGTCCTCGCGGCGGTGGCGCGTCCGCGGCTGCGCGGGCACACCCGTACCGACCTTGCCGTGGTGGTCGTGTTCGGGTTGACGATCGCGGTGATGAACTCGTCGATCTACCAGGCGATGGCGCGCATCCCGCTGGGTGTCGCGGTGACGATCGAGTTCCTCGGCCCGCTCGCGGTGGCGGTGGTCGGATCCCGGCGGGTACGCGATCTGCTCTGGGTGGCGCTGGCCGCGGCCGGCGTGCTGCTGCTCGCGGAGGGCGGCGGCGGCGTCGACGCGCTCGGTGTCGGGTTCGCGGTGCTCGCTGCGGCGGCCTGGGGCGGGTACATCTTCTGCTCGTCGGCGACCGGGCACCGGTTCGCGGGTTCCGGCGGGCTCGCGCTGGCGATGTGTGTCGGCGCGGTCGTCGCCGCGCCGCTCGGTATCGCCCAGGGCGGTACGGCGCTCGGCGACCCGACGCTGCTCGCGTTCGGTGCCGGGGTGGGGTTGCTGTCCTCGGCGCTGCCGTACGCGCTGGAGCTGGAGGCGTTGCGCCGCATGCCGCCGCGGGTGTTCAGCGTCCTGATGAGCCTGGAGCCGGCGGTCGCCGCGGTGATCGGGCTGGTGGTGCTGCGCGAGGTCCTGGCGGTACGGCAGTGGCTCGCGATCGGCTGTGTGATCGTCGCGAGCATCGGCGCGACCCGTTCCGGTGGGCGTGGCGCGGGGGTCGGCGAGGACTGAACGCCCGCCGGTGTCCCGGGAGGGCGACGTCGCGGCCATTTCGCCACGCACCCGACATCACCGACAGTAGCGTGTGACCCGCGTGCCGTACCGGGGGAGGAGGCGGGTCGATGCAGGGGTTCTCCCGGGAACCGGGTACCGAGGGGCCGATGACCGAGGTGCCCCGGGCCGGCCTGCGCCGGATCTGGCGCTGGGCGGTACTGGTGGCGGTCGGTGGCTTCCTGTTCGGGTACGACACCGGTGTCATCTCCGGTGCCCTGTTGTACATCACGCCCGACTTCGAGCTGTCCGCGGCCGAGCAGGGCACGGTGGTCAGCGTGCTGCTGCTGGGCGCGATGGCGGGTGCGCTGCTCGCCGGCCGGGTGGCGGACCGCCTCGGCCGGCGCGTCACGTACGGGCTGGAAGGCGGCGTGTTCCTGGTCGGTACGGCCATCGCGGTGTTCGCCGTGGACTACCCGATGCTGCTGGTGGCCCGGCTGGTGCTGGGGCTCGCTGTCGGGTCGGCGTCCGCGACGGTACCGGTGTACCTGTCGGAGCTGTCCCCGACCGAGATCCGCGGCCGGGTACTGACCCTCAACCAGCTGCTGATCACCATCGGGATCCTGATCGCGTACTTCGTCAACCTGGCGTTCTCGTCGGCCGGTGCGTGGCGCGGGATGTTCGCGGCGGGTGCGGTACCGGCGGTGGTGATGGTGCTGGGTGCCGCGTTCGCGCTGCCCGAGTCGCCGGAGTGGCTGGGTACGCACGGGCGGGTGGACCGGGCGCGTGCGCTGATCGCGTCGGTGACGAACGAGGCGACCGCGGACCAGCTGATCGAACAGCGACGTCGCCGACGGCAGCAGCTGGAGGCCGAACGGCCCGGACGCCGCGGCTGGCAGGTACTGCGGTCGGCGCGGGTACGGCCGGCGCTGGTGGTCGGGTTGACCCTGGCCGCGGTGCAGCAGTTCGGCGGGATCAACACGATCATCTACTACGCGCCGACCATCATGGAGCAGACCGGCCTCACCGCCGGCAACTCGATCCTGTACTCGGTGGCGATCGGCCTGATCAACCTGGCCATGACGCTGGTGGCGATCAAGCTGGTGGACCGGGTGGGCCGCCGGGTACTGCTGATCGTGTCGCTGGTCGGCATGACGGTGTCGATGGCGCTGCTCGGGCTGGCGTTCGTGGTCGGGCTCGACTCGGTACTGGCGCTGGTGTTCATGGTCGCCTACATCGCGCTGTTCGCGATGGGCCTGGGCCCGGTGTTCTGGGTACTGGTCGGGGAGATCTTCCCGCCGTCCGCCCGCGCGGTCGGCTCCAGCGCCTCCACCACCGTCAACTGGAGCTCCAACTTCGTGGTGAGCCTGGTGTTCCTGCCGGTGGCGGACGCGATCGGGCAGGGCCCGACGTTCTGGATCTTCGCGCTGATCTGCGCGGTGGCGCTGTGGTTCGTCACCCGGTACGTGCCGGAGACCAAGGACCGGGACGCCACCCAGGTCGACGCCGCGTTGCAGCGCCGGTTCGGCCGCCGACACCGGCCGGCCGCCGGGGAACAGCCGGCGTGAGCCGGATCCGGGCCGTACCGTGTGATCGTTCGATTCCGTCGAGACAGTACGGGGGCGCACGTGCTTGCGATGACCGTCGTACCGGGGCAGCCGGACAGCGCCGCCGCGACCGAACGCGAGGAACCGCCGGAGGCCGACGGCGACGTCCTCGTCGAGGGGCTCGCGGTCGGCATCTGCGGTACCGACCACGAGGTGGTGGCCGGTGCGCACGGCGGGCCGCCGCCGGGCCGCCGCGACCTGGTCATCGGGCACGAGTCGCTGGGCCGGGTACGGTCCGCGCCGGCGTCCTCCGGCCTGCACGCCGGCGACCTGGTGGTCGGGATCGTACGGCGGGGCGACGACTGCGAGTGCTGCCGGGCCGGGCAGTGGGACTTCTGCCGTACCGGCAACTACGTGGAGCGCGGCATCAAGGGCGCGGACGGCTACGGCGCGCGGCACTGGCGGGTACCGGCCGAGTTCGCGGTCCGGATCGCCGACGGCCTGGCGAGCACCGGGATGCTGCTGGAGCCGACCACGGTGGTGGCCAAGGCGTGGGAGCAGATCGACCTGCTGCGCGGCCGGGTACCGGCGCCACCGGACCCGGTCGCCCTGATCACCGGCGCCGGACCGATCGGCCTGCTGGCGGCGCTGCTCGCGGTGCAGCGCGGGTACGACACGCACGTGTACGACCGGGTCACCGACGGGCCGAAACCGCGGCTGGTGGCCGACCTGGGCGCCACGTACCACACGGGGGAGCTGGCCGACCTGCCGGTGGCGCCGGACGCGGTGGTGGAGGCGACCGGGGTGGGCGCGCTGGTGTTCGGGCTCAGCGAGCTGACCGCGCCGAACGCCGCGATCTGCCTGACCGGCATCTCCTCGGGTACCCGGGAGGTGCAGGTGGGCGCGGACGAGCTGAACGCCCGGATGGTGATGGGCAACGACGCGGTCGTCGGGTCGGTCAACGCGAACCGTACCCACTACGAGCAGGCCGCGGCCGCGCTGGAACGCGCCGACGCCGGGTGGCTGGAGCGGCTGATCTCCCGGCGGGTACCGCTGTCGTCCTGGCCGGACGCGCTGACCCGCGAGCCGGACGACGTCAAGGTGGTCGTCGACCTGCAGGCGTGAGTACTGGAGTTTTCCTCCGGGCCACTTGATGGTCTTGTAGGAAGTCATCCGGATGCGCTTGACTGGGTGCCCCATCCGCTCCGAGGTCCGGGCGCGTCCCGGACCTCCGCGTGCGGTACCGGTCGGCGCCCCGCCGGTGCCGCGAAGGAGGCACCGTGTCCGTCCCCGGGACACCGCTGTCCGAGCCCGTCCCGCGGCCCGCCCGGGCCGTGCGACCGGACCTGGCCCGGCGGGTACTCGTCGCGTTCGCCGCGGTCTCGACGATCGTCCTCGGCCTGGTCGCTCCCGGCCGCGCCGCCCCGGACCGTACCGCCGCGCCCGGCGAGGTCCCCGGCTCCGTCGAGATCAACCGCACCAGCCGGCCGGTCGCGCCGGGCGTCACGCTCAGCTCGTTCGACCGGTACGAGTCGGGCGGGTGGCTGCGCGCCCAGTCGCTGTCGGTGGACCTGTCCGGCGGCAACCACGTCGACTACCTGTCCGCGCGGCCGATCGCGAGCGACCAGACGGTACGCGAGCAGGTCAAGGCCCGGCCGCGCGCCGTCGCCGCGATCAACGGCGACTTCTTCGACATCAACGACACCGGCGCGCCGGAGGGCGTCGGGATTTCCGACGGCAGCCTCGTCAAGTCGCCCAACGACGACTGGCACAACGCGGTCGGCATCGACGCGGGCGGCGCCGGCCGCATCCTCCAGGTGTACTTCGACGGCACCCTGACGCTGCCGTCCGGCACCCGGAAACTGGCCCAGTACAACGGAACCCGGATCGGCACGGACGGGATCGGGGAGTACACCAGCGCCTGGGGGACGATGTCGCGGGCCCGGCCGGTACAGGGGTCGACGGACACCGCGGAGGTGACCATCCACAATGGACACGTACGGGAGTCCGCGCAGCCGCCGGGATCCGGCCCGATCGGTACCGACGACTACGTCCTGGTCGGCCGCGAGCAGGGCGCGCAGGCGTTGCGCGCGTTGCGGGTCGGTGACCCGGTGTCGGTGGCGTACTCGCCGCGCACCAGCGACGGATCGCGGCTGCGCACCGCGATCGGCGGCCAGCAGATCCTGGTACGCGACGGGGACGTGCAGTCGCCGCCGGACGACCAGCTCGCCGCGCGCGGCGCGGTCGGGTTCAACCGGGACGGGTCGAGGATGTACCTGCTGACCGTGGACGGCAAGCAGACCGACAGCGCCGGCATCTACCTCGCCGAGCTGGCGCGGATGATGCACGAGATGGGCGCGTACAACGCGATCAACATCGACGGGGGCGGCTCGTCCACGCTGTTCGCGCGCACGGTGGGCGGCACCGAACTGGCGTTGGAGAACAGCCCGTCGGACGGTACCGAACGGCCGGTCGCGAACGGTCTCGCGGTCACCGCGCCGGCCGGATCCGGTACGCTGCACGGATTCTGGGTCGCGCCGGCCGCGGACCCGGAGCGGGCGCCGACCGTCGACCCGCAGCCGGGCGGCCATCCGGACCGGGTGTTCCCGGGCCTGACCCGCCGGCTGTCCGCGACCGGGTACGACGAGACGTACGGCCCGGCCGGCGGCACCCCGGCCTGGTCGACCGCGCCCGCCTCGGTCGGCGACGTGGACCGGGACTCGGTGTTCCATGCCCGCCGTACCGGCACCGCGACGGTGACCGCACATCGCGGTACCGCACGGGGAAAGGTGACGATGCACGTGCTCGGCCCGCTGGACCGGATCGGTACCGACACCGCCCGGGTCGGGCTCGCGGACGGCTCGGCCACCGGCCGGTTCGGCATCGTCGGGTACGACGCGGTCGGCAACAGCGCGCCGATCGAACCGGCCGACGCGACGCTGTCGTACGACCGGTCGCTGCTGCACATCGGCACCGACGCCGACGGCAACTTCGTCGTACATGCCAAGCAGGACAACGGATCCACCGTGGTGACCGGACACGTCGGACGGTTCAGCGTGCGGGTACCGGTGACGGTCGGGCTGACCGAGCACCAGGTGGCCGGCTTCGACGACGCGGCACAGTGGACGTTCAGCGCCGCGCGCGCCACCGGATCGCTGTCCGCCACCCCGGACGGGCACACCGGCACCGGGCTGGCCATGTCGTACGACTTCGGCCAGTCCACCGGCACCCGGGCCGCGTACGCCGCGCCGCCGAAGCCGATCACCGTGCCGGGCCAGCCGCAGGCGTTCGGCATGTGGTTGTACGGCAACGGAAACGGCGAGTGGCCGACCCTGGACTTCGTCGACGCGCAGGGCACCCACCAGCTGCTGCGCGGCGACCATCTGACCTGGACCGGCTGGAAGTACGTGCAGATTCCGGTACCGGCCGGTGTCGCGTATCCGTTGACGTTGAGCCGGTTCTACGTGGCCGAGACCCGCGCCGACACCCAGTACCAGGGATCGCTGCGGATCGACGACCTGGTGGCGAAGGTACCGCCGGACGTGGACGTGCCGCCGCAGCCGACCGTGCGCGATCCGGTGGTCGTCCAGGACGGTACGCTCGCCGGCCGGCACTGGCGGTTCGCCGTCATGTCCGACGCGCAGTTCGTGGCGCGCGACCCGGACTCCGACATCGTCGCTTCGGCCCGCCGTACGCTGCGGGAGATCCGCGCCGCGAAGCCGGACTTCCTGATCATCGACGGTGACCTGGTCGACGAGGGCTCGCCGGCCGACCTGGCCTTCGCACACCAGGTACTCACCGAGGAGCTGGGTGACGCGGTCCCGTGGTACTACGTGCCCGGCAACCACGAGGTGATGGGCGGGAAGATCGACAACTTCACCGCCGAGTTCGGCCCCGCGCATCGGGTGTTCGACCACAAGGGCACCCGGTTCATCACCCTGGACACGTCCAGCCTGACCATCCGCGGCGGCGGCTTCGACCAGGTGTCGTTGCTGCGCAGGCAACTCGACGCCGCCGCCACCGATCCGTCGGTGGACTCGGTGCTGCTGGTGCAGCACGTACCGCCGCGGGATCCGTTGCCGCAGCAGGGCAGCCAGCTCACCGACCGCAAGGAGGCGGCGCTGGTCGAGTCCTGGCTGGCCGACTTCGGTCGGCGTACCGGCAAGGGCGTCGGGTTCGTCGGCGGGCACGTCGGCGCGTTCCACGCGTCCCATGTGGACGGTGTGCCGTACCTGATCAACGGGAACTCGGGGAAGAGCCCCGCGGCACCGCCGGAGGCGGGCGGGTTCGTCGGCTGGACCGAGTTCGGCGTCGACCCGGTCGGTACCGCCGAGCAGGCCGCCCGCCGCGCCCACCCGGCGCGGCCCCAGGGCCGACTCCCACGGTCGTCGACCACCCCGCCTCGCGACTGGCTGGCCGCCCGGATCCGGCCGCAGACCGACACGGTGACGCTCACCGCACCGGGGCGGCTCGGCACCGGCGCCACCGGTACCGCCTCCGCCACGCTGAGCCAGCAGGGCCGGACGGTGCCCGTGGCGTACCCGGTCAGCGCCGACTGGACCGGCTCGCGCGGGGTACGGTTGCCCGGCCGTCACGGTGACCGGGACGTGGTGGCGTTCGATCCGGTGACCGGCCGGCTGACCGCGCTGCGGCCGGGCACCGCGACCCTCGTCGTCGACGTCAACGGGGTACGCGACCGGGCGACGGTCACCGTCGGCTGACCGACCCGGCCGGGCATAACCGCGGCGGGTGTGGTGTTACCCAGGCGGTGTGGTCGTGCGGGGCGCGTGCCACACTGGTACGACGGCCCGTTCAGGTTCCGGTTCACGTCCGGGCGATCGGCGCTCGGGCGACCCGGCGGCCTACGAGGAGAGGACCCCATGAAGAGTGGCATTCACCCGGAGTACAAGGTCACCCAGGTGACGTGCTCCTGCGGCAACTCGTTCACCACCCGCAGCACCGCGAAGTCCGGCGCGATCCACGTCGAGACCTGCAGCGCCTGCCACCCGTTCTACACCGGCAAGCAGCGCATTCTGGACACCGGCGGCCGCGTCGCGAAGTTCCAGAAGAAGTACGCGAAGGTGCGCGAGGCCCAGGCGAAGGCCGGCAAGTAGCCAGTTCGACGGCGCTCGCCGCCCGGTCCGTCCCAGGATCGTGCGGTGGGCGCCGTTTCGTCTGCCCGGCCAGAGCCGTACGAGGAGGAGCGATGGACACGCCCGGTGGTGACCGGCTCGGCGAGCTGCGCGACGAGTACGAGCGGCTGGAGCGGCGGATGGCCGACCCGGCGCTGCACGCCGACCCGGCCGAGGCCCGGCGGGTGGGTCGGCGGTACGCGGAGCTCGGCCCGATCGTGCGGACCGCCGCGGAGCTGGACACCGCCCGCGCCGACCTCGCCGCGGCCACCGAGCTGGCCACCGAGGATCCGACGTTCGCGCCCGAGGTGGACGCGCTGACCACGGCGGTACCGAAGCTGGAGGAGCGGCTCGCCGAGCTGCTCGCGCCGCGCGACCCGAACGACGGCAAGGACGTCATCCTGGAGATCAAGGCGGGGGAGGGCGGCGAGGAGTCCGCGCTGTTCGCCGGCGACCTGCTCCGGATGTACCTGCGGTACGCGGAACGGCACGGCTGGATCGCCGAGGTGATCGACTCCGAGGAGACGGATCTCGGTGGATACAAGGACATTTCCGTCGCGATCAAGACGAAGGGCATCCCGGAGGGTGGCATCGGCGTCTGGGCCCGGCTCAAGTTCGAGGGCGGCGTGCACCGGGTCCAGCGGGTACCGGTGACCGAATCGCAGGGCCGCATCCACACCTCCGCCGCCGGCGTCCTGGTGCTGCCCGAGGCCGAGGACGTCGACGTCACGATCGACCCCAACGACCTGCGCGTCGACGTGTACCGCTCGTCCGGCCCCGGCGGCCAGTCGGTCAACACCACCGACTCGGCGGTCCGCATCACGCACCTGCCCACCGGCATCGTGGTGTCCTGCCAGAACGAGAAGTCCCAGCTGCAGAACAAGGAGCAGGCGCTGCGCATCCTGCGCGCCCGGCTGCTCGCCGCCGCGCAGGAGGAGGCGGACGCCGCCGCGTCGGACGCCCGGCGCTCGCAGGTGCGTACCGTCGACCGGTCGGAGCGGATCCGCACCTACAACTTCCCGCAGTCCCGGATCACCGACCACCGGATCGGCTTCACCGCGTACAACCTGGACCAGGTGCTCGACGGCGACCTGGACGCGGTCCTGGACGCGCTGGCCGACGCCGACCGCGCCGCCCGGCTCGCCGGCGAGGCCATCACCCGCTGACCG
>Ga0164243_10011190_pt1 | contig 12823 bp, 15 predicted proteins | sample OricompcompostOP_FD_108781 | JGI IMG/M metagenome (GOLD analysis project Ga0164243, IMG submission 108781) | Organic Plus compost microbial communities from Emeryville, California, USA - Original compost - Organic plus compost (OP) | ecosystem: Engineered > Solid waste > Mixed feedstock >...
GCCTCGACGGTGAAGCCGGGGACCATCCAGATCACCTTGCGCAGGAAGTGCACGACTGCGGCGATGTCGTGGAACTCCATGCGCAGCCGCTCGGCCCGCAGGTCCACGACCTCGAGACCGGCCGCCTCGGCGTCCCGCCGCTCCCGCTCGGGGTCGTGTGCGGTGCGGCTCTCCTCGGGGAGCGGGCCGAGGAAGTAATCGACGAGTTCGAAGGCGCTGGCGGGCCCGACGTGCTGGGCGAGGTAGGTGCCGCCGGGCCGGAGCACCCGGGCGATCTCGTGCCAGAGCGGCCGGACGGGGTGCCGGCTGGTGACGAGGGAGAAGGACGCGTCGGCGAAGGGCAGCGGGGCGTCCTCGGCCGCCGCGACGACGGTGGCGCCGTACGGCCGGAGTGTGTGCGCCGCCTTGCGGACGTTGGGCGGCCAGCCCTCGGTGGCGGCGACCAGCGGGGGCCGCCGGTCCGCCCGGCCGAGGGCGAACGCGAGGACCTCTCCCCCGCCGGTCTGGACGTCGAGCACGGGCCCGTCCACCGCGCCCAGCCGGCCGGCGACGGTGGTGGCGTATCCCCAGGACGGCCGGGCCTCGGTGGCGCGCCCCTCGAACCAGGAGAAGTCCCACCCCTCGGTGGGCACGGAGGCGCCTTCGGCGAGGAGTGCGTCGAACGTGCGGGCCCGGGTGCGGGGTGGGGTTCGGGGCTGGGGCTGGGTCATGCGGGTGAGGATGCCGGAGGCGGGGGCGACTCGTCGCGAGTTTTTTCTGGGGGCCTACTGGATGAGTGGCCGTACGTTCTCGGCGGCGAAGCGGACGAAGCCCTCGGGGTCGGGTTCGTCGCCGGTGGGCTGGAGGACGACCGTGCCGGCGCCCGCCTCGGTCAGCCGCCGTACGGCGTCGGCGACGGCGTGGGCGTCCCCGGCGACCCCGAGGTCGGCGTCCGGGGCGTGCCCTTCGGCGACCAGCTCGGCCTCCAGCCGCTCGCGCGCCCCGTCGCCGGTCGCGGTCAGCAGGTAGACGACGACCCGGTGCCCGTCCGGGTCACGTCCAGCCGCGACACGGCCCTCGCGGATCAGCCGGCAGGCCTGCCGGACGCCGTCGGCGGAGGTGTCGGCGGTGAGGATGGTGCCGTCGGCGGCCTCACCGCTGAGCCGTACGGTACGGGGCCCCATGCCGCCGGCCAGGACGTCGACGGGGCCGGGCGGGGGCCAGTCGAGCGTGACGTCGTCGAGGGAGACGTAGCGGCCCTTGGTGGTCACCGTCTCGCCTGCCAGCAGGGCGCGGAGGGCGAGGAGATGCTCGCGGAGGAGGGTGAGGGGCGACTCGACGCGGGCGCCGACCTGCCCCATCCAGTCCTGCACGCCGTGTCCGACGCCGAGGACGGGGCGGCCGGGGAACATCCGGTGCAGGGAGGCGGCCTCCATGGCGGTGACGGCGACGTTCCGCAGGGGGACGGGCAGCAGCCCGATGCCGACACGCAGCCGCTCGCTCCACGCGAGGGCGGCGGCGCCGGTGGAGATGCCTCCCTCCCGGAAGCAGTCCTCCCAGAGCCACAGCTCGTCGAGCCCGGCGGCGTCGGCGGCACGCACGACGGAGCGGAGGCGCTCGGGGGCGAGCTGGGGGCGGAACACGGCACCGAGGGTCGTCGTCATGCGGGTGTACCTACCCACGGACGCCCGCCCCGGCAAACCGGCGCCGGGGCGGGGGCCGTGGTGTGCGGGCGGTCAGCGGTTGACGGCCTGGATCTCCTGGACGGTGACGTCCTGCTCTCCGCCGAACGTGCCGTCCGGGAGCGGCCGCTGACCGGCGACTCCGGTGCCGGTCCAGTGAATCTTCCACGTCACCGTGGCCTGGAGCTTGTAGGCGTCGTCGCCCGAAGAACGCAGGTACTTCACACCGCACGGCGGCGTACGGTTCGCCTTGCCCTCGGCGTACGGCTCACCGATACGGCCGTTGTTGATCTCGCAGACGCCGGAGGGCGGATACGTCTCCGCGTCGGAGGTGCCCGGCTCGATCCGCACAGATACCGGTACGGCCGTGGTGGTCGCCTGGATGCCGAGCAGCGGCACGGACGCCGTGACCGAGACCGGCTTGAAGTCCGCTCCGTCCAGCCACATCCAGGTCGGCAGGTTCACCTTGGTCTCCCCGTCCGGAGCGAGGTCCACCTCGGTCGTGGGGACACGAATCTCGGCGTAGGCGAGCTGCGCCAGCATCTCCGGAGTGATGGCCTGCTCGATGTCGGCGGGCGGGTCGTCGTTGTTGTCCACCCAGAAGATGGGGTCATCGCAGTCGAGCGCCCCCGGATCCCCGATCCGGCCCGGCGTGACGTAGGAGTCCCACCAGTAGCCCTCGCCGGCCTTCTCCTTGTTGAAGTCCTTGTAGGGCTCACCCTCGACATACCGCTTGCGCTGCGAGAGGTCCCACTCGTGGCCTGTACTTCCCGCCTCCCAGATCGGCTCCAGATACTTCTGAAGCTGCTCGGGGGTGTACTTCGGCGCGTAGTAGCAGGCGGGCGGAGTCCAGGTGGTGGCGGAGGTGACGGGGCCGGCCTTCGGACCCGACCCGTTCTTCGACCGGTCGAAGACGACGACACCGGCGGACAGCGTTCCGTCGGGACCGGCGTCTCCCGACACCTTGGGAGGCGGGTTCTGCGAGCCACCACCGATCACGTTGTCGGCCATGGCGGGCGTACCGCTCAGCAGCACTGCTCCGATCACGGCCGTTGTCGTCAGAACTCGCGTCGTCGGGCTCAACGCTGGCACTTGTCACTCCCCCTCTGAGACAGCAGCTTGGTGACGACCCAGACGCCCTTTTCGTTCTTGCGCAGTTTCGTGCTGTACAGCACGTAGCTGTTCTTGGTGACAGGTGTTTTGTTGACCTTCTTGTCCTTGAGGTACATGTCGAAGGCCTTGCTCTGGTCCTCGCAGTACACGAAGGACGCAGCATCCTGACCACTCACCTGTACGTCGGCGTCGTAGTAGCTGTACGCCCCCGTCACTCGTGCCTTCGCGTCGACGTACGCCTTGATGAACTCTTCGGTGCCGGCAGCCGCTTCACCCTCGTAGTAGTAGAGGTAGGCCTTGTCCAAGGGGTCCTGGTTGACGATGGCCATGTCCACCGCCTTGATGGACTGCTCGCTGTCGGCCAGGACGGCGTCCTTCTCCTTGTCTCCGGTCTTCGGCCAGTCGAAGGTGTAGGAGAGGTCGCTGGGCAACTCGATCTTCGGGCGGTCGTCCGACGCCGGGGCGGACGTGGCGGGCGAGGCCGACTTCTTACCTCCCGTGTCCGCTCCCGCGATCGCGTCCTTGTCCTTCGCGGGAGAGTCGTCGTCGCTTCCGCACGCGGACAGCGTCAACGCCGCGGTGGCGGTCAGCGCAAGCGCTGCGAGCAGGGTGGGACGGCGGTTCACAGTCGGCTCCCGGTGGGGCGAGGCGTCACATCAGCGGGCCAACGCTATCCAGCGGGCGCAGTGCGACACCAGAGCGAATGGGTCAACTGCAACACAGCTAATACCGAATTGGGACGCGCATCCCTAGCCGCACCTTGCTCCTCGCATTGCACACAGTGACGCGGGGTACCTTCGCCGGGATGAGGGGAGGCGCTGTCGTGCGGTGGCGGGACGGGCGTGGGGTGTTGGTCGTGCGGGGGTTGCCGGACGGAGGTGTCAGCGCGCGGGTGCCGCTCCAGATCGCGGCGTCCTATCGGGCGCGGACGCGCGGACTGCTCGGGCGGGAGAGCCTCGACGGCGCCCTGCTGCTTTCGCCCGCGAACAGCATCCACACCTTCCGTATGCGGATGCCCATCGACGTCGCCTACCTGGACCGCCGGCTCCGCGTCCTCGCCGTGCGCACCATGCCGCCCGGACGGCTGGGGCGGCCTCGCGTTCGGGCACGGCACGTCATCGAGGCCGAAGCCGGGGCCATGGAGGGGTGGGGGCTCGGCGTGGGGGCGATCGTGGAGGTGCGTGAGCTCCGCTGAGCCCGCTCAGTTCTACCCTCGCGGGAATGAGATCTCCACCCGCCGGTTCTTCTTCCGGCCCTCCTCCGTCGAGTTGTCGGCAATCGGGTAGTCCTCGCCGTAACCGCGCACCTCGTACGTGATGTTCGCGTCGCTCAGCTCCTGTTCGAGGATGCCGTGCACCGCGTTGGCCCGTTTGCGGGACAGCACGTCGCCGTGGGCCGACGAGCCGAGGTTGTCCGTGAAGCCGAAGACGCGGATGCGGGTCGCGTTCTGCGTCTTGATCTCGTTCGCGATGACGGAGATGCGGGCCCTCGCCTGTGCGGAGATCTTGGCGCTGTCCTTGCCGAAGAGGACCTCCGCCTGGAGGGCGAACGTCACGCTCGTGTTCGTGTCCTCGCGGCGCTCGTCCCCGCTCTGGTCCTCGACGACGGACTTGATGTCCAGCACCTTGGGCTCCGCCAGGGTGGCCCCGTCGGGGAGTTTCAGGTCAGGGTCGTTGGGGTCCAGTTCCACGGGCGCGGAGGCGCTGGCTTCCGTGCCCGGCGGGACGCTCGGTCCGTCGTCCGCGCGGGCCGCGGTTGGGCCGGCGGCCAACAGGGTGGCGACCGTGCCGATGAGTAGGAGGCGGGTGTGTGTCATACCCGCCTCACCCTGAGATCTGGATGGTGCCGCTGGCGAACATGGGCAACTGGAGGGACACCTCGACCGTGTCGGTGGGCGGCGCGGGGAACTGCATGAAGACCGGCACCGACTCACCCGACTTGATGCCGGTGATGCCGGTGGTCGTCAGCGGGCGGCCGTCCGTGTCACGCAGGACGTAGTAGCGTTTCTTGCCCTTGCTGTCGACCAGAGTCGCCCCGCCGAGCGACCGACCGTTGCGGATGACCTCGGTTTCGTTGCCGCTCAGCTGCGCGGGCAGGTTCAGCGACTTGTCGCTGTCGTTCTTCAGAGTTCCGTTGACCGTGACAAAGCCGCCGTCATCCCGCTCGACCGAGGTGACCTGGAGCAGCAAGCCGTCCGGCCCCCGGAGTTCCGCGAGCGTCTCCGGGGAATCGTTCTCCTGCGCACTCGGTTCAGACCCGCGTTCCTGTGATGTGGACGCGGTGCTTTCCGGCTTGCCGTCGTCATCCCCGCCACCGCCACAGCCGGCCACGCCCAGGGCCAGTCCGGCCGCAACAACCAGCGCGACGGCCCCGCTACGGGCCCTCGTTGTGAACCGAACGCTCATACCCTGCATCCTCAGTCACTCGTCGTTAGCTTGTCAGTCGGCCAGGTGAACGTCGAAAAGATCGTCGGGTTTCGGCAGCAGGTTCTCGGGAGCCTCGGGATCTAACTCCCAGTCGACGCCGCCCTTGCAGTTGAGCTTCGGAAGCTTCTCCTCTTCGTCGGCTTCGTCTCCCTCGGGGGGAAGTTCGAAGCCGCAGCGGGGCTCGATCACCGCGCTGGCTCTCGCCCGTGACTTTTTCGTCTCGGTGCCGGGCACGATGGAGTCGCCGACCGTCTTGTTCGTCTGCACTTCGACCGTGTAGCCGAGAAGGCCGTCCGCGTTGCAGCTCAGGACCGTCGCGTCGTTGGCGGCGGCCAACTGGTCGGCCCTCCAGCACGACGGCGTCAGCCCCTCCGCCATGCCGTCGAAGATGTCCTGCCACTTCTCGGGGTCGAGGAGGTTTTTCAACCACGCCCCGGACAGTTGGTCACGCCTCTCCTGAGCAGCCGCGAGTGCCGCCGCGTCGGCGGCGGTCTGCGCGCCGTTCCGGTTCGCGGCCGCCTGGCCGACCGCCAGGTACGCAAACGCGAGAAAGAGCAGACCCCCCACCACCGTGATGTAGATGGGAAAGGCCTGCCCGGAATCGGCGAGGCGCCGTCGACGGGTCAGATGCCGGTGACCTCGCTGATCTTGTCGGTGATGGCATTGAAGATCGTCTGCCCGATGTCCGTCCCCGTGATCGCCAGCACAATGGCCACCACCACCGCGATGATCCCCAGGTACTCCACCGCCGTCTGCCCCCGGTCGTCGCGGCGGGATGCGCGGGACTGGAGGTACCTGACCGTCGTGTTGATCCAGTTGCCCATGGTGTTCCCCTCCGGCTGACGCGTTGGCGGCCTTGGTCCCGGGGCCGCTGTCGACCTCGGCACCGTACGAGGGGTTGGTCAGGCCTCTCAAGGGTCCCGGGGCCCATTTCCGGACCCAAAGGCGGGCCCAGCGCGTCGAGGGTGTGCGCCTCACCACCGGCCACCCCCGTCCCGCGCCGAACTCCGTGACGTCCCGAGCCACTTCGCGGTCGCCTCGGCGCGGCTCGTGCTGTGCAGCTTCGCGAAGATGCGGTTGATGTGGTTCTTGACCGTCTTCTCGCTGATGAAACAGGTGGCGGCGATCTGCTGGTTGCTCATGCCGGACGCGATGAGGTCCATGATCTCCGCCTCCCTCGCGCTCAGCCCGTACGCCGACTTGTCAGACACCGACTGTGCCACATCTGGTTGCAGTTGCGAAAGGTTTTTCGTAGAAGTAGGTCCGGCATCCGGCCAACTCCCCCCAGCGAGCCCATCGAAAGCGGAATCTACGGCACCCTCGCCCCTCAATTGCGCCAGCAACCTCCCTGCCGCCGTCGGCGTCAAGTGCGGCCTCCCCCGCCTCGCGTCCCGTACCGCCGTCACCAGTTCGTCCGGGGTGAATTCACCGTGGACCAGGTACCCGTTCGCGCCCCGGCGCAGTGCCTCGTGGACGATGTCCGACTCCCCGCTGTACGTCAGCATCAGGACCGCCGTCAGCGGCACCAGGTGCGGGAGGGCCGTGAGGCCGTCCACCCCCGGCATGCGGACGTCCAGCAGCACCACGTCCGGAGTGTGCGCCAGCGTCGCCTCGTACGCCTCCCTGCCGTCCGCCGCCTCCGCCACCACCTCCAGGTCCTCGCGGCCGGAGAGCAGGGCCGTCAACCCTGCCCGGACCACCGGGTTGTCGTCGGCCACCACCACCCGCAGAGGGTCGGGAGGCGGCGCCTCCCCGAACGGGTTCGGTTCACCGGTCATGGCCTGCCTCCGCCCTCCCCGACACGAGCGGCCACTCCACCCGCACCTCCGTGCCGCGCCCCCGTTCACCACGTCCGAAGCTGAGCCGTGCCCCGACCGACGCCGCCCGCTCCGCCATGCCCACCAGCCCGAAGTGGCCCGCGCGGCGCAGGCCCTCAAGGTCGGGCGCGGCGGGGAGGCCGGGCATGCCCGTGCCGTCGTCGCGGACGACCACCGTCAGCACGTCGCCCTCGACACCCGCCCGCACCTCCACCCTCCTCGCCCCCGCATGACGATGCGCGTTCTCCAGCGCCTCCTCCGTGATGGACAGCACCTGGCGCGCCACCGCCCGTGGGATCCATGGCGGCCGCCCCTCCCCCGTCCTCGCGTACGTCACCGGCACCCCGCTCCGCGCCCTGAAGTCCCGGACCGCGCACGTCAGTTCGCCCAGCACGTCCACCGCGCGCCCCGGCTCCCCCTCCCTCCGCAGGTCCGCCAGCAGTTCCCGTGACTCCGCGGCCGCCCTCCGCGCGGAGCGTGCCACCAGTTCCGCCTGGCGTTTCACCAGGGCCGGGTCCATGCGGGCGGCCCCCGCCGAGCAGGCCAGGCCGTCCGCCGCCAGCGCGACCCCGTGCAGCGTCTTGGCCACCGAGTCGTGCATCTCCCGTGCCAGGCGCGCCCGTTCGGCGTCGACCGCCTCCGTCACCGCCAGGCGGGCCCGGACCGCGGCCAGGGCGCGGGTCGCCTCGCCGAGGTGGAGCATCAGCTTGCGCAGGCTGGAGCCGACCGCCCCCGCGATCACGCACAGGCCGGGCAGGATCAGCGTCTCGGCGGGTTCGGTGTGCGGGTTGTCGAGCGTGGCGTGGACGAGCAGCAGGATCACGCCCTGGAGCGAGGCGAAGACGGCCGCGCCCCGCCAGCCGTAGATGAGGCCCGCGAGCAGCGGTGTGCAGACGCTGACGTAGGCGAGGGTGGTGTCGGGGCCGGCGGAGACCAGCAGCAGGGCGCCGAAGAGGGTGTCCGCCGCGAGGAGCGTGGGGTGGCGCAGGAGGAGGGGGCCGAAGCGCTCCCAGTCGCGGAAGAGGGCGTACGACACCATGAAGGTGACGACGACCGCGATGCCGACCAGGCGTACGCCCCAGCCGGGGCCCGCGTTGAGGAGGGCGGACGGGGCGGCCACGGCGATCATCGCGAGCCGGAAGCCGAAGGCCTGGCGGCACAGCGCCTGGAGGGCGTTCACCTGGAGCCGGGTGTCCGAAACCGGGGAAGCGGGCGGCTCCTCCGATGCCCGAGCCCCACGCGTCGCACTGCCCGTCAGCCCCTGCGGCGTCCGCGCACACGCCGCGACCGGCCCGGTCGGCGCGGCCGGCACGCCCGGTCCCGCCCCCGCCCGCCACCGGGCGGCCGGGCCGCGCCGCCTCCGCCACGCCCGTCCCCTCCGTGTCCGCGTCGTCGTCATCGCGCTCCGCCTCCCCTCACTCGCCCGTGAGCGAGCCGAAGTCGGTGCCGGAGCCGAGGATCAGGCCGGCGCCGAGGAGGATCATCGTGGCCGGGACCATGAACGTGGTGATCATCAAGGTCGCCTTGGGGACCGCGCGTGCCGCCTTGCGGCGGGCGTTCTGCGCGTCGGTGCGGCGCATGTCCTTCGCCAGTGCCACCAGCGTGTCGACGATGGGCGCGCCCAGCTCCTCGCCCTGCTGGAGGGCGGTGACGAACATGGCGACCTGTTCGGAGTCGTTGCGGCGGCGCAGTTCGGCGAAGGCCTGCCTGCGGCTCATGCCGAGGTCCATCTGGCGCAGGGTGATGCGCAGTTCGTCCGCCCAGGGGCCCTCGTACTGGGAGGAGACGCGTTCCAGGGCCTGCCGGAAGCCGAGGCCCGCGCTGACCACGACGGCGAGGACGTCGAGGAAGTCGGGCAGGGTCCGCTCGATGACGTCCTTGCGGACGCGGATCGCCGACCAGATGCCGACCTCCGTCCAGAACGCGCCGAACGCGAGCAGCAGCAGCGCCACGAACAGCTGGCCGCGCAGCAGGAACACCAGGAAGCCGAAGCCGCCGAGGGCGCCGTAGACGGCGCGGCGGGCGGCGTAGCGGTGGATGGTGAGGCCGCCGGGGTTGCCCGCGAGGTCGATCTTGCGGCGGTACTTGGCGACCAGCGCAGGTCCCATGAGGCGCAGCACGGCGGGGGCGTAGCGCATGCCCATGCGGTCGATGAGGGAGTCGACCGCGCCGGTGCGGGTGGAGCCGACCTCCAGGGCGAGCATCAGGTCGCCGGGGAGTTTCGCCTCCGCCCGGTACATGCGGATGCCGGCGAAGATGCCGCACACGGCGAGGGCCATGAGCGCGGCGAGCAGGAGTGCCATGTCGTCGTCCCCTTCCCCGGCTCAGACGTCGATGCGGGACAGGCGGCGGATGAGCAGGAACCCGACGGCGTAGAGGCCGAAGGCGACGAGGACCGCTATCTGTCCGGCCGTCGAGCCGGTCATGCGCTCCAGGGCGCCGTCCTTCACCCCGTTCATCAGGAACAGCGAGCCGACGCCGAGGACGGGCACCGCGTACGAGGTCATGCTGACCTGGGAGAGCTGGGTGCGGACCTCGCGCCGGGTCTCCTTGCGTTCCTCCAGCGTCTCGGTGAGGTTGCGCAGCGCGCTCACCACCTGGCCGCCCGCCCGGTTGGCCAGCACCAGCGTGGTGACGAGGACGACGAGTTCGCGGGAGGGGAGGCGGTCGGAGAGTTCGCCGAGGGCGTCCTCCATGGAGGCGCCCATCGCCAGCTGGTTGGCGACCTTGGCGAGTTCCTCGCCGGCCGGGGCCTCCAGCTCCTCCGCCGCGATGCCGACGGCGGTGCGCAGGGCGAGGCCCGCCTGGGTGGCGTTGGCGAGGATGCGGGAGAGTTCGGGGAGCTGGTTGATGAACCGTTCGATGCGTTTTTGCCGTTGCCAGTCGAGGAACTGGAGGGCCGCCCACACGCCGAGCAGTCCCGCGATCGGGCCGAAGAACGGTGCGAGGGTCGCCTGCCCGGCCATCCACAGTCCGGCGACGACGGCCAGCATGGCGACGAAGAACTCGCCGGGCGTGATGTCCAGGCCGGTCGCGAGCAGACGCAGCTCCAGCTTGCGGCCGAGGCGGGTGCGGCGCAGCCGGCGGTCCAGGGTGGGGAAGCGGCGCCGGCGGCCGGCGGACGGGAGCTCCCCGGTGGCCGTCAGCCGGTCCACCAGCGCCTGCCGCTGCGCCCGTCCGGCCGCGTGGACGTGCACGCCGGCGACCGCCAGGACGCAGGCCAGCAGGGTGACGCCGGTGGTCAGCGTGATCAGGTTCTGCAGCTCCATGGGGGCGGTACCTACCTGGCTTCTCGGGTGGCGAGCTGATCGGCGGAGTGGGCGATGCCGAACGCCTGCGGGACGGTCTGACCGGCCATGTGGAGGCGGTCGGCGGTCCGCCGGGGCACGGGGTGGTGGGAGTACGAGCCGTGGACGCGGCCGTCGGGGGTCATCGGGAGCGCGTCGAAGCGGGCGACCGTGGCCAGCCGGTACGGCTCCCCGCCGTGGCTCTCCAGCAGGGCGATCTCGGTGATGCGGCGGGCGCCGTCGGCGAACCGCGTGAGCTGGACGAGGACGTCTACGGCGCTGTTGATCTGGTCGTGCAGGGCGACGAAGGGGATCTCCACGTCGGACATGGAGGCGAGGGTCTGGAGCCGGGTGAGGGCGTCCTCGGCGCTGTTGGCGTGGACGGTGGCGAGGGAGCCGTCGTGGCCGGTGGACATCGCCTGGAGCATGTCGAGGGACTCGCCGCCGCGGACCTCGCCGACGACGATGCGGTCGGGGCGCATACGGAGGGAGTTGCGGACCAGGTCGCGGATGGTGACGCGGCCCTTTCCCTCGACGTTGGGCGGGCGGGACTCCAGGCGGATGACGTGCGGCTGCTGAAGCTGGAGTTCGGCGGAGTCCTCGATGGTGATGATGCGTTCGCCCTCGGGGATCAGCCCGGACAGGGCGTTGAGGAGGGTCGTCTTTCCGGTGCCGGTGGCGCCGGACACGATGATGTTGAAGCGGGCCTGCACCAGTCCGGCCAGCAGGTACAGCATGGGCTCGTCGAGCGAGCCGAGGCCGATCAGCTCCTGGAGCGTGAAGGAGCGGGGGAAGCGGCGGATGGTGAGGACCGCGCCGGTCAGGGACAGCGGCGGGATGATCACGTTGACGCGCTCCCCGGAGGGGAGGCGGGCGTCGACCATGGGGTTGGACTCGTCGACGCGGCGGTTCACGGTGGAGACGATGCGTTCGATCGTCTGCATCAGCTGGTCGTGGGAGGCGAACCGCAGCGGCAGCTGCTCCACCCGGCCGGCCCGCTCGACGAAGATGGCGTCGGGGCCGTTGACCATGATCTCGGTGACGGAGGCGTCCTCGAGCAGCGGTTCCAGGATGCCGAGGCCGAGGGCCTCGTCGACGACGCGGCGGATCAGCTGGGCGCGTTCGACCGTCGACAGGACGGGACCCTCGCGGCTGATGATGTGGCCGAGGACGCGTTCCAGCCGGGCCCGGCGCTCGGCCGGGGACAGCGCGCTCATCTCCGCGAGGTCGATCTCCTCCAGGAGCTTGGCGCGGTAGGACGCGACGAGGTGGCCGTCCTCGCCCCGCCCGGTCCTCTCCTCGGGGGAGTTGATGCGTGCCCGCAGGCTCATGGGTGGCTCGCTCCTCGTCGCGCTGGTGGTCCTTGTCGTGCGGGGTCAGTGGTCGACGGGCATCGTGGCGCTCCTCCCCGCCGAGCCGAAGTCCCAGCCGGGCACGATCGACGGGATGTCGACCCGGGCGGTGACGGTGACCTCGTCGCCGCCCCCCGATGTGCCGCAGGAGGTGCCGCCGGCCAGCCAGGAGCTGACGGCGGCCGTGCAGGCGGCCTGGGCGCCCCGGTCCAGGGAGGCGCTGCGGGCGCCCGCGCGGGCGGCGGTGCCGGCCTGCTGGGCGGTGTAGGCGATCAGGCCGAGCTGCACCGCGGCCATCGCCACGATCAGCAGGACCGGCAGGAACCCCAGGTACTCGATCGCCACCTGCCCGCGGTCACGGCGGCGGTCACCCCCACGTCCGTATGCCATGTCAGTCCGTCTCCTCCTCGACCGCACCCGCGTGACCGGTCACGTCGAACGGGAAGGAGAGGGTGCCGGGGAAGAGGATCGGCACCCTGACCGTCACGTCGGCGGTGACCATGCCGCCGCCCGTCGCGCAGGTCACCGTGGCGCCGCCGGCCCAGGCGCCCGACAGCTTGTCCGTGCCGGCGGCCTGGCAGGCGCCCTGGCGTGCGCCGGGGGACGCGGCGGTTCCGGCGCGGGCGGCCTCGTCGGCGGCGTTCCCGGCGAGGGTGAAGGTGTAGCCGACGAGCACGAGCTGCCACAGCACGACGAGCGTGACGAGGATCGTCGGGGTCATGCCGAGGAACTCGACGGTGACCTGCCCCCGGTCGCGGTACGGCCCCGAAGCCCTCGACCGCCTGCCGCCGTTCATCCTGTACCGTCCCTGCGCCGCCGGAAGCTGACCGCGCCCCGGTCGCCGCGCGGCCGGCCGCCCTTGTGGCCCGTCTGCGCGGCCTGCACCAGGCCGAGTTCGCCGGCCAGCGCCCACATCGCCTGTTTCACGGTGCTCTTCGCCTCCAGTTCGTGCACGCGCCCGGCGTCCACCACGCCCTGGAGCTCCTTGAAGTGGGCGGGGATCGTGGTGGCGGCGACCGCGGTGCCGGTGATCCGCGCGATGAGCGGCGGCTGGATCTCCGTGGACCGGGTGTGCCGGTTGACGACGACCGTGGTCTCCTCCGCCTTGCGGATCTGCAGCCGGTCCCACATCCGCACGGTCCGCTTGGCGGCGCGTACGGCGACCGC